>Ga0137403_10000614_pt1 | contig 46123 bp, 47 predicted proteins | sample CZOMad2_1_16fung_FD_122057 | JGI IMG/M metagenome (GOLD analysis project Ga0137403, IMG submission 122057) | Vadose zone soil fungal communities from Angelo Coast Range Reserve, California, USA - CZOMad2_1_16fungal (Hybrid Assembly) | ecosystem: Environmental > Terrestrial > Soil > Vadose zone... | reverse complement strand
GCTGAAGCGCTGGACCGCGCAGAACATCGTGATCGGCGGCGCCGCCGGCGCCTTGCCTCCGGTGGTGGCGTGGGCGGCGGCGACCGGTTCGGTGTCGGTTGAGCCGTTGTTGCTGTTCCTGATCATCTTCTTCTGGACCCCGCCGCATTTCTGGGCGCTGGCGCTGTTCCGTAGTGACGACTATGCCCGCGCCGGCGTGCCGATGCTGCCCGTCGTCGCCGGTCCCGATGCGACGCGGCGGCAGATCCTGCTCTATACGATCGTGCTGGTCGCGGTCGCCGCGGCACCTTGGCCGCTCGGCTATTTCGATGCGGTCTATGGCGTGACCTCGCTCGTTCTCGGCGGCGGCATGCTGGCGCTTGCGGTCAGCGTCTACCGTCATCGCCAGGGCAGCGCCGCGTTGCGCGCTACACGAAAACTATTTGCCTTCTCCATTTTCTATCTGTTTGCGTTGTTCGCGACGTTGCTGATCGAGGTCGTCGCCCATGCTCTCGCGCCGTCGATCTGGTAGGGAGCGCATGGCAAGGCAATGGCCGACAAGCAGAAGCCAGATGGAATTGTCCTCACCGAGGCGCAGAAGAAAAGCCGCCGCGAGCGCTCGATCGCCATCGCGCTGGCGCTCGGCGTCCTCGTCGCCTTGTTTTTCGCGGTCACCATCGTCAAGGGGCCGGCCGTCCTAGTACGGCCGATGTAGTGGACATGGCAAACGACCCGACCAAACGCAAAGCGCCTGCCGCAAGCCACAAAATGGCTTCGCGCCGCGGCCTGACGCGCGATGCAGTGGTGGCTGCGATCTGCGGGCTGGTTGTGGTGCTGATGGTTGGCGCTTCCTATGCGGCGGTGCCGTTCTATAATTGGTTTTGCCGGACCACCGGCTTTAACGGCACGACGCAGGTCGCGAGCTCGGTGCCATCCGCCGCGCCGCTGGCCCGCAAGATAGCGATACGCTTCGATTCCAACGTCGCAGCTGGGCTGCCGTGGAAGTTCGCGCCGGAGCAGACCGAAATCGAGGTCAAGATCGGTGAAGTGGTCACCGTGTTCTACACCGTGACCAACCAATCGGCGCGAATCACGACTGGGCAGGCCGCCTACAATGTGGCGCCGCTCACGGTCGGGGCGTATTTCCAGAAGATCAACTGCTTCTGCTTCACCGAACAGACCATGGGACCGGGCGAAAGACGTGAGATGCCCGTGGTATTCTATGTCGATCCGTCGATTGTCGGTGAGCACGACAATGACGGGCTGAACACCATTACCCTGTCCTATACCTTCTATCCCGTGCGTGACCCGGCACCAAAGCCGCTGGCGGCGGGCGAGCCGGACAAATCCAAGGGCAAACCTGTGAAGGGAACCTCTGAAGGAAACCCTGATCATCGCGATCCGAGTATTTTATTTTTGAGACGAATAAGTGCCGAATAGGCACTGCTAACGGAGAGACCGCAAATGGCTACGGCGCAAGTCAAGCACCACGACTACCACCTCGTCGATCCGAGCCCGTGGCCGATCGTCGGCGCGGTCTCGGCCTTCATCATGGCGGTCGGCGCGATCATGTGGATGCATCATATGGCCGGCGCGGCGGCGCCGGCCACCTTCTTCGTCGGGGTCATTGGCGTGCTTTACACCATGGCGAGCTGGTGGGTGGATGTGATCCGCGAGGCGCAGTACAAGGGCGATCACACCCGCGTGGTGCAGATCAGCCACCGCTACGGCATGATCCTGTTCATCGCTTCCGAAGTGATGTTCTTCGTCGCCTGGTTCTGGGCCTTCTTCAACTCGGCGCTGTTCCCCGCCGATCCCGTCCATGCCACCCGCGAGGCGCTGTTTGGCGGCGTGTGGCCGCCCAAGGGCATCGAGACCTTCGATCCCTGGCATCTGCCGCTGTTGAATACGCTGTTGCTGTTGACCTCGGGCACCACCGTGACCTGGGCGCACCACGCGCTCCTGGAGAACGACCGTCGGGGCCTGAAATACGGTCTGATCCTGACGGTCTTGCTAGGGGCGACCTTCACCTGCGTGCAGGCCTATGAATATTCCCATGCTGCGTTCTCTTTCGCCGGCAATGTCTACGGCGCGACCTTCTTCATGGCGACCGGCTTCCACGGGTTTCACGTGCTGGTCGGCACGATCTTCCTGATCGTGTGCCTGGCGCGCGCCTATGCCGGGCATTTTACCCCGACCCAGCATCTCGGTTTCGAATTCGCCGCCTGGTACTGGCATTTCGTCGACGTGGTGTGGCTGTTCCTGTTCATCTGCATCTATGTCTGGGGCCACGGCGCAGAAACCATGGCGCACGGCGCGCATTGATCTGAACCTGTTATGGTACAAGGGGGCGGCCGCAGGGCCGCCCTTTTGTTTGGTGCCGTGCCCCTGATGCTGCGCAGCGCGGTAGCGGTGCGCTGCGGATCCGGGGCCCAACGAGTTTTCGCGATAAGGTCCCGGCTCTGCGGAGCAGGGTTTCACGCTGCACCGCGTCCGGGATACGCGAGCCCATTGTTACCTCTCTCCCACACGAGTGGGAAAAGGAAGCAGAAATGTCGGACCACACGCTACCCACCGTGACCCAGAGTGCGCTGCGCGGGCTCGCCTGCAAATGCCCGCGTTGCGGCAAGGGCAAGCTTTACGCGGGCTTCCTTACCCTGTGGCCGAGATGTGAATCCTGCGGGCTCGATTATGCCTTTAGCGATACCGGCGATGGGCCCGCGATCTTCATCATCATGCTGGCCGGCGCCATCGTCGTCGGCTGCGCGCTGATCGTGGAGATCAAGTACCAGCCGCCGCTCTGGCTGCACGCGGTGCTTTGGCTGCCGCTGATTCTCGCAACCACGCTGCTGCCGCTGCGCGTGATGAAGGCGCTGCTGATTGCGCTCCAGTTCCATCACGAGGCGACACCCGGCCGGCTGATCGAGCGCGGGCCGAAATGACTGCGACAACGGGACGGCGCCGCGGCGTTGCGGGATTCGGCGTCGTCACGCTGGCGATGCTTTTGGTGTTTGTTGGCCTCGGGGTCTGGCAGTTGCAGCGCCGGGCCGAGAAGCACGCGTTGATGACCGCTCTGACCGAACGGCTGGCGGCGGCACCCGGATCGCTGCCATCGCCTGCGCAGTGGGGCGCGCTGACACCGGGTCGGGACGAATTTCGCCGCGTCAGTTTCAAGGCGACCTATGCGTCGGCGCCGGACGCCATGGTCTACAGTTCCGGCTCGGCGGTGCGCGGGGATATTTCCGGTCCCGGCACCTGGGCGTTCATGCCGGCACGATCGTCGAGCGGCGAAACCGTTGTGATCAACGCCGGCTTTGTCCAGAACACGATGCAGGATCGCAGCCAGCAGGATCGCGCGGTGGCGCGGCTCGTCACCGGCGAGCCGGTCACGCTAACCGGCTACATCCGCTTTCCCGAAACCGCTGGTGGGCTGACGCCACGGGAAAATCTCGCCGAGCGATTGTGGTTCACCCGCGATCATCTTGCGATGGCGAAATCGCTGGGCTGGGGCGATGTCGCCCCGTTCTATGTCGACCTGGAGGCCCCGGTGCCTGCCAGCGGCGTTCCGAAACCCGGCCCCCTCGAGGTCAATCTGAAGGATGATCACCTGCAATACGCCGTCACCTGGTTCGCCCTGGCCGGTGCCGTGGTGATTGCGTTCGGGATGTGGTTGCGAGGCCAGCGGCGGATCTCGGTATGATGCCGACCACTCGATCACGCAACGGCGCGCGGGGAGCGCCGGCCAAATAGCGACGGACAAAGCCTCGGCACTCGGCGCCACGCCGCAGTCTTTGCGCCATTTCGGGCATTTCCCATTGCCTCGAAAACGCTTTATGGTGCGGCCGCGATCTCGGCATCGTCTAGGTCGGATTATTTATTAATATCAAAGGCTTGATGGGAATACGCAGCCTTTGGAGGGCGGTTTGACGCGGTATATTTCAACCCGGGGGGAGGCCCCCGCGCTTGGTTTCTGCGACGTGATGCTGACCGGGCTTGCCCGCGACGGCGGCCTTTACGTGCCTGAAGTCTGGCCGCAGCTTTCGCGCGAAACCATCTCGGGATTCTTCGGCCGGCCTTATTGGGAAGTCGCGGTCGATGTCATCCGCCCATTTGTCGGCGATGAGATTTCCGACGCCGATCTCGGGCGCATGGCCAACGAGGCTTACGCCACGTTCCGCCACCCCGCGGTGGTTCCGCTCGATCAGATCGGGCCCAATCAGTTCCTGTTGGAACTGTTTCACGGCCCGACGCTCGCGTTCAAGGATGTCGCGATGCAGCTGATTTCGCGGCTGATGGATCACGTGCTCGCACAGCGTGCGCAGCGCACCACCATCGTGGTCGCAACCTCTGGCGATACCGGTGGTGCCGCGGTCGACGCGTTTGCCGGCCTCGACAATGTCGATCTCATCGTGCTGTTTCCCCACGGCCGAATCTCCGAGGTGCAGCGCAGGATGATGACCACGACCGGCGCCGGCAATGTTCACGCGCTCGCGGTCGAAGGCACCTTCGACGATTGCCAGGCGATCGTGAAGGGGCTGTTCAACGATCACCAGTTTCGCGACGCGGTCGCGCTGTCGGGGGTCAATTCGATCAACTGGGCGCGGATCGTGGCGCAGGTGGTTTATTATTTCACCTCCGCGGTGGCGCTTGGGTCGCCGGCGCGGGCCGTGGATTTTACGGTGCCGACGGGTAATTTCGGCGACATCTTTGCAGGCCTCGTCGCCAAGCGGATGGGATTGCCGGTCAGGTGGCTGCGGATCGCCGCCAACGTCAACGATATCCTGCCGCGCACGCTCAAGACCGGCATCTACGAAGTGCGCGAGGTTCACGCCTCGACGTCACCGTCGATGGATATTCAGGTGTCGTCGAATTTCGAGCGGCTGTTGTTCGAGGCGAGCGGTCGGGATGCGAGCGTCGTCCGCCGGCTGATGGGCTCGCTGAAGCAATCCGGGCGCTTCGTGCTGCCCGACGCGGTGCTGGCGGCGATCCGCGAGGAATTCGACGCCGGACGCGCCGATGAGACCGAAACCAGCGCCGCCATCCGCACCATCTGGCGCGAAGCCGGGGATCTCGTGGATCCGCATACCGCGGTAGCCTTGGCGGTAGCGGACCGCGACACGTCGGATTCGAAAATCCCCAACGTCGTGTTGTCGACCGCGCATGCCGCGAAATTTCCCGATGCGGTGGAGGCGGCCTGTGGCGTGCGTCCGGAACTGCCGCCCTGGCTCGAGGGTTTGATGACCAAGCCCGAGCACATCGAAGTCATCAAGAGCGATCAGGTCGAAGTCGCGCGGTTCGTGCGCTCGGTCAGCCGTGCCGCGAAGCAAGGAGTTGCCGGATGAGCGTTGATGTCACCAAGCTTCCCTCCGGCCTGACCGTCATCACCGATACCATGCCGCATCTGGAAACCGCGGCACTCGGAGTGTGGGCCGGCGTCGGTGGCCGCGACGAAAAGCCCAATGAGCACGGCATCTCTCATCTGCTCGAACACATGGCTTTCAAGGGCACGACACGGCGCTCGTCGCGCGAGATCGTCGAGGAAATCGAGGCGGTCGGCGGCGATCTCAACGCCGGCACCTCGACGGAGACCACGGCCTATTATGCACGCGTCATGAAGGCCGATGTTCCGCTGGCGCTCGACGTGCTGTCGGACATTCTCGCCAACCCGTCCTTCGTGCCGGATGAACTCGAGCGCGAGAAAAGCGTGATCGTGCAGGAGATCGGCGCGGCGCAGGATACGCCCGACGACGTCGTGTTCGAACATCTCAACGAGCTGTGTTATCCGGATCAGCCGATGGGGCGTTCGCTGCTGGGAACGGCCAAGACGCTGAAAGCTTTCAACCGCGATATGCTGCGGGGTTATCTTTCGACGCATTACCGCGGCCCCGATATGGTCGTTGCTGCCGCAGGCGCAGTCGATCACAAGCGGGTGGTCGAGGAAGTGGGGGAGCGATTTTCGAGTTTCGACGGCGCGGCCGCGCCAAAGCCGATGCCTGCGATGTTCGGCCAGGGCGGCTCCCGCGTGGTTCATCGCGAGCTCGAGCAGGCGCATCTGACGCTGGCGCTCGAGGGCGTGCCGCAAACCGATTTGTCGCTGTTCTCGCTGCAGGTTTTTACCAACACGCTCGGCGGCGGAATGTCGTCGCGGTTGTTCCAGGAAGTGCGCGAAAAGCGTGGGCTGTGCTACTCGATCTACACTTTTCACGCGCCCTATACCGACACCGGGTTCTTCGGACTCTACACCGGCACCGACCCGGGCGATGCGCCCGAGATGATGGAAGTGATCGTCGACGTCATCAACGATGCGGTGGAGACATTGACAGAGGCCGAAATCGCGCGCGCCAAGGCGCAAATGAAGGCGGGCTTGTTGATGGCGCTCGAGAGTTGCAGCTCCCGCGCCGAACAGCTGGCGCGCCATGTGCTGGCTTATGGGCGCCCTCTGACGGTGGAAGAGCTGGTGGCAAGGATCGATGCCGTGAGCGTGGAATCGACCCGCAAGGCCGCGCGAGGCCTGTTATCGCGCAGCCGACCGGCGGTCGTGGCCCTTGGCAGCGGAAGGGGGCTGGACAGGGCGGTTGCTTTTGCGGAAGGATTGACCAGATCCAAGGCCAAGGCGCGGCTGCACTGAAGGTCGTTGCGCGCCGAGCATGATCCGGAAAAGCGGGAAGCCGGTTTTCCCTCGCGACAAGCGCGAAGCGTTTGCGCGGAGATCATGCTCAAACAAGAGATGAGATCATGGTCCGATTCAATCCAATCGGCTCGTGATCTGGTTCGAGCATCGGGGAGTTGCACGTATGGCGCTGTTTCGTTTGCCGTCGAGCGGACCGGCTGCGCTTGCGCCGCGTGGCCGCGGCTTGGTGTTGCGCGCGCCGCAGATGTCCGATTTTCTGCAGTGGGCGCATCTACGCGAAACCAGCCGAAACTATCTGACGCCCTGGGAGCCGATCTGGCCGTCCGACGATCTCACGCGCGCGGGCTTCCGCCGGCGGTTGCGCCGCTATGCCGAAGACATCGCGGCCGACAGGTCGTACCCTTTCCTCGTATTCCGCGAATCCGATGGTGCGATGATTGGCGGGATCACGCTGGCGAATGTCCGCCGCGGCATCGTACAGGCCGGCACCATCGGGTACTGGGTCGGCCAGCCCCACGCGCATCTCGGCCACATGACCTCGGCGCTGCGCGTGCTGTTGCCGTCGCTGTTCGGCGAACTCAATCTGCATCGCATTGAGGCCGCCTGCATTCCCTCCAATACACCCTCGATCCGGGTGCTGGAGAAGTGCGGGTTCACCCGCGAGGGCCTGGCACGGCGCTATCTCTGCATCAACGGGGTCTGGCAAGACCACCTGTTGTTCGGCCTGCTGCACGAGGATTTCCGGGGTTAACCCTCGGTATCAAGATTATGACACGCGCCTTGGGTTTGCCGCCATTGCGCTGCTATAACCCGCCCTGCGCGCGCGCCCTCAAGAGCGTGGCGAATGGTGGGCTGCATCTGGCGGGGATATCTGGATAATGCGTCATAGGCGGATCAGGCAGGCATTGGTTGCTGGCCGGGCAGGCCATCTGCGTGCCGCGTTTGCACTTGCTGCTGCTGCGGCCGTGCTGTCGGGATGCGGCGGTGGCAGCAATATGTTCAGCGCCCCGGCCGATTCCGATTCTATCCCCACGATCAAGGACAGGTTCAACCAGCTGTTCGGTTCGAAATCGCAAGCCGTTGGTGAGGCGGCGCCGGCGCCCGATGGCGCCGAGCTGGATTGCCCCGTTGTGAAGATCCGCGCCGGCGCTTCAACCTATGCGGTGGCGCCGCCCGGCAAACAGCCGGTTGCAAGCGAACTGCGCTATCAGGCGACCATCACGCGGACCGCGCGCGACTGTACGAGATCCAGCGGCCAGATCGTCGCCCGGATCGGCATTCAGGGCCGCGTCATCGCCGGCCCGGCGGGCGCGCCCGCGACCGTCGAAATCCCGCTTCGTGTTGCCGTGGTGCAGACCGGCGTCCATGAGAGGGTGATAGCCACCAAAGTCTACCGGACCACGGTATCGATGACGGAGGACACCAGCGTGCCATTCAGCGTGGTAGGCGAGGAGCTCGCCTATTCGATGCCGCCAGGCGCAACCAGCGAATCCTATGTCTTCTATATCGGCTTCGACCCGCAGGCGGTGACGCCAGAGCCGAAATCGGCGCGGAAGAAGTGAAAAAGCGGCGCGTCCGGCCATCCATAGGGAGTCGTCATCATCCGCGAAAGCGGATGATCCAGTAAACACAGGCGTGGGCGATTGATTGGAAAAGCCGCCGGCGTACTGGATGCCCCGCTGGAGCCTGTCATCGGGCTCGCCTAAGGCGAGACCCGGTGGCGGAGCATGACCGGGTTAGTTCAGCTTTTCGCGAACTTCCGTAATGCCCTTGGCCAGCAGGTCGTCGGCGATCTGGCCCTTCACGGTTTGGGTCAGGATGGTGGATGCCGCCGTCACGGCCGCGTTGGCCGCGGCCGCCCGCACATCGGCCAGTGCCTGCGCTTCGGCGAGCGCGATCTTGCCTTCGGCGGTCTTGGTGCGCCGTGTGACAAAATCCTCCATCTTGACTTTGGCTTCGGAGGCGATGCGTTCGGCCTCGACCTTCGCTGCAGCAATGATCTCTTGGGCCTCGCCTTCGGCAGCTGCGTGGCGCGCTTTGTATTCCGCCAGTAATTTTGCGGCTTCTTCCTTGAGACGGCGGGCGTCGTCGAGTTCAGCCTTGATGCGCGCGCTGCGATGATCGAGCGCCGTCAGCACCGTGCGGTGGATGCCGAAATAGCCAAATACCCCCATCAGGATGACGAAGGCGATGGCGACCCAGAATTCCGGTTCGGCGAACATCAAGCTTACCCCTTCAAGGACGCATCAACTGCGCGATCCACCGACGTCCCATCGGGCACAACGCCGGTGAGCCGTTGCACGATGGCGGCGGCCGCATCTGCGGCGATGCCGCGGACGTTGCTCATCGCCTTTTCGCGCGTCGCTGCGATGGTTTTTTCGGCCTCGGCAAGCTTGAGCGATAGCCGCTCCTCCAGCGTCTTGCGCTCGGCCTCGGACGCCGCGTTCAACTTTTCGCGGGTCTCGGCACTGATCGCCTGCGCGCGGGAGCGCGCCGCCGCCAACTCGCTTTCGTAGGCCTTCAGCGCGCTGTCGGACTCGTCTTTCAACTTTTGCGCCTGGGCGAGATCGCCTTCGATCGCACCCTGACGGTCGTCGATCGTCTTGCCGACGCGCGGCAGGGCGATACGTGAGACGATCAGATATAGCGCGACAAACGCGATCAGCAGGGACACCAGCTGCGAAGCAAAGGTGTCCTTCTGGAACGGCGGGAAGGGCGCCTTGTGGCCGCCCTCTGCCTCGGTGTGGGCTGCCGCGCCCTTGGCGCCGCCATGACTTTCGGCCATGGGCTTCTCCTGTTCGGCTGATCGAGATCCTACTTCCGGAATCTCATTGGCCAGATCGGTGAGGGGTCAGAGTGCAAACAGCAGCAGCAACGCGATCAGCAGCGAGAAGATGCCGAGCGCTTCGGTCACGGCGAAGCCGAAAATCAGGTTGCCGAATTGACCCTGCGCGGCCGAGGGGTTGCGCACCGCTGCGGCGAGATAGTTGCCGAAGATGATGCCCACGCCTGCGCCGGCGCCACCCATGCCAATGCAGGCAATACCAGCGCCAATGTACTTCGCGGCAATCGGATCCATGAAACGAACTCCTTCTTGAGGTTTGGTGGTGAGGCCGGATCAGTGGCCCGGATGGATAGCATCGTTGATGTAGATGCAGGTGAGGATGGTGAAGACGTAGGCCTGAAGGAACGCGACCAGCAGTTCGAGCGCGGTCAGCGCGACGGTCAGGCCCAATGGCAATACCGCACCGGCCCAGCCGGCGATGCCCATCGCACCCAGCATGGTGACAAAGCTTGCGAACACTTTCAGCGTGATGTGGCCGGCCAGCATGTTGGCGAACAACCGCACGCTATGCGAGATGGGGCGCGAAAAGAACGAGATGATTTCGATCAGCACCACCAGCGGCAGGATGTAAATCGGAATTCCGCTGGGCACGAACAGGTTGAAGAATTTCAAGCCGTTCTTGTAGAAGCCGTAAACCAGCACGGTGAAGAACACCAATAGTGCCAGCGCCGCGGTGACGATGATGTGGCTGGAAATCGTGAAGGTGTAGGGGATGATTCCGATCATGTTCGAAACGCAGATGAACATGAACAGGGAGAATATCAGCGGGAAGAACTTCATGCCTTCCGCGCCGGCGTTGCTCCGGATCGTGTTCGCCACGAATTCATAGCTGATTTCGGCCATCGACTGAAAACGGCCGGGGACCAGTTGCCGGCCCGCGCCGATCATCAGCAGCGAAATCAGCGCCACCGAGACGACCATATAGGCCGACGAATTGGTGAAGGCGATCTCCTGATTGCCGATGTGGCCGATCGTGAAGAGCTTGTCGATGTTGAATTGGTGGATCGGATCGATCATCCGCGCGGCATCTCTAAGGTAGCGCCGGCCACGCCGGCGTCTGCATTCAATTCGTCCGGCTTTTCCTTAGCGGCCGGTTCTGTCCGGAGCAACACCCGCCGACCTGATCACGTTCAAAACGCCGGCCGCGAAGCCGAGCAGGAAGAACACGATGAGCCCGAAGGGTGATGTCGACAGCAATCGGTCGAAACCCCAGCCGATCAGCGCTCCGACGACAACGCCGGCGACCAACTCCGAAGAAAGCCGGAAACCGCGTGCCATCGCCGAGGCTCTGGCAGCGCCGTCTCCACCTCCAGCCCCGGGTTGGTCAGTCCTGATGTTTCGGCTGTCCCGAATTTCGGACAACCGATGATCCAGACTTCCGAGCCTTGCGGAAAGCGCGGCTTCGTCGGAGGACGATTTGTTGCTGCTGCCATCTTCGCTGTCACTCGTGCCTTGCGCCATGCTGCGGAGACCCGAAACGAATGCTGCGTGTATGGAAACGACGCCCCGTCACCCTCAAAAGCCGCGCGGACCATACTGACCGCACCTAATCAAGTCAAGATTGCGTCAGAGCCGCCTAGTTATTTGATTTATTTGACTTTATTCGAATTCGCGCGGGGTCAGTTGTGGCGCGATCGCCGCACTGCAACAGCCGGGCACGCGATCGGCGAATTTCCGGTCGCGGTCGCCGCCGCCGACGCGGGTGCCAGCTATTGCGGGATCGATGGCCAGCTCGCCACTGCGCCGATAATCGTCGTCTACCGAGAGAGATGTCCGCCGGAGGATATCTGGCGCGCCTACGCAAGGGCCCTCCGGTCTAGGCCTCGCCGAAGGAGAATGACCGCACGTGGGTCACCCTCAGTTTCCGGGCATACAAAAACGTGCCGGCGATCGATCTTGCGCCGCGCCGGCGGGTCTGTTGGGATGGCCTTCGACCGCCAGATTTTGCGAGGAGACCGCATGCCGCGTCAGATCGACTATTATTTCTCGCTTCAATCGCCCTGGGCCTATATCGGGCACAAATTGTTCCGGGAAGTCGCCAGTACCTACGATCTTGAAGTGAACCATAAGCCGGTAGTGTTGGTGGATCTGTTTTCGGAAACCGGCGGACTGCCCCTGATGAAGCGTCATCCGGTGAGGCAGCGATATCGCCTGATTGAGCTGCAGCGCTGGCGCGACAAGCGTGGCCTGACATTCCATCTTCAGCCGGCGAATTGGCCCTTCAACGCGCGGCTGGCCGATGGCCTCGTGGTGGCTGCGATCGAGGCCAGCCTCGATCCCGATCCGTTCCTGCGTCGGGCGTTTGCGGCGGTGTGGGAAGACCAGCTCAATCTCGCGGATACCGCGACCCTGGTCAAACTGGCCGACGATTCCGGACTTCCCGGCAAGCAATTGGTGGAGCGTTCTGGGACCGAGGAGATTGGCAATATCTACGAACAGAACCGTCAGGACGCGCTCGCTGCCGACGTCTTCGGTTCGCCGGCCTATGTGCTGGACGGCGAGGTATTCTGGGGACAGGATCGGATCGAATTGCTGGTGGATGCGTTGAAGTCAGGTCGCGGGCCCTATCGTTCGCAGGTTTAGGATCGGGGCGGGCTCAGACCAAGGCAACCCGGTCGGCGCTTGATGCGGAGCACACCATGAGCACAGCGACATCGCCCTTGAAATTCAGCATTGCCGTCGCAGCGTTGACCCTTGGCGGAATGAGCGGTGTGGCGGCGCAATCGATGCCGGACGGCGAAAAGGGCCGCTACGCGCTGTCGCCGGTTGCAGACGGCGTGATCCGGCTGGACACCCGCACCGGCGCTGTTTCGATTTGTACCGACGGAGCGGGTACGGGCTGGGCCTGCCATGCCGTGCCCGACGAACGCGCGGCGCTCGATGCCGAGATTGGCCGGCTGCAAGCGGACAATGAAAGATCCAAGACCGAGCTGGAAAAACTCAAGGCCGAATTGGCGGCGCGCGAGCCCACCGTCACCGGCAAGATCGAAGAACCGTTGCCGAAGACGGACTCCCTCAAGAAGGGCGAGCCGAAAGTGGCCGAGGGCGAGCGCAAAATCGAAATTCCACTGCCGAGCGACCGCGACATGGATCGCATGATGTCGTTTCTCGAACAGGCGTGGCGACGCCTGGTCGAGATGGCCAACCGGGTGCAGAAGGACGTCAGCGGCAAGATTTGAGTGTTTGAAGGCTCCAGCCTTGGCCTAAAGAGATCGTCATGGCCGGGCTTGACCCGGCCATCCACGTCTTTGTTGCACCGAGTTAAGAAAAGACGTGGATGCCCGGGCATAGGCGAGCGGAAGCGACGCCGTCCTTCGGTCAGCTATGCCCGGGCATGACGAGCGAGAGTATCTCTTCATGACTTCACCTGAATCTTTCTCCCGCACGCCGCTTTCAACCGTCAGCGCAAACACCATCGTGAGTTCACTTCTCACCGTGCAAACTTCCGGGCGCGGCTTCGTCGACCTGAGTGCGGAGATCGCGCGGTTTGTGAAGGACACCGGCGCCATCGAGGGCATGCTGACGCTGTTCATCCGCCATACCTCGGCATCCCTGACGATACAGGAGAACGCCGACCCGTCGGTGTTGCGTGATTTGACAACGGCGCTCGACCGGCTCGCGCCGGAGGACGCCGGATGGAGCCACGATACCGAGGGCCCGGATGACATGCCCGCTCACGTCAAGACCATGCTGACGATGACTTCGCTGCAGATCCCGGTCATGGGGAGGGAACTCATGCTGGGAACCTGGCAGGCGATTTACATGATCGAGCATCGACGGCGCCCGCATCGCCGCGAGATCGTGCTGCAGTTTGTCGGGGCGGTCGCATGATCCGCCAAAGGATGTCCTTGGGCTTGACCCAAGGGCATGAGCGGTTTGGCGACAAGATCATGCGCTACTTCATACTTCCAGAGCGCGATCAGACGCAAAGCCGATGTCCCCTTTGCTGATCGCGCTCTACCCCCAAGAGATAAAGCCGGCACAAATAAAGCCGGCCGCGGAGCGATCCGCGGCCGGCGTGTAGTCCAATCCGGCGGCAGCTACCGCCGACTGTTGCGATTCAGGCTGCCGCTTTGCTGCCCTGGATGTCGACACCGGAACCGCTGGTGATGTCGACCCCCTTGGTGTCCTTCAAGAAGATCAAGCCGACGACCAGCGTCATCACCGCGATGCCGATCGGATACCAGAGGCCGGCGTAGATATCGCCGGTCGCCGCCACAATCGCGGTCGCGAGTAGCGGCAGCATGCCGCCGAACCAACCATTGCCAATGTGATACGGCAGTGACATCGAGGTATAGCGGATCTTGGTCGGGAACATCTCGACCAGGAACGCGGCGATCGGCCCGTACACCATGGTGACATAGATCACCATGATCACAAGGATCAGCTCAGCCATGAACCAGTTGACCTTGGTTTTGTCGGCAGTAGCCGCATAGCCAGCAGTCTTGAGCGCGGCTGACCATTTGGCATTGTCCCAGCCCTCGACCTTGGTCGATCCGATCGACATGTCGACAGCCTTCGACCCAGGCACACTCACGATCTTGAACGAAAGACCAGACTTGGTGAGGAAATCCTGAGCGCGGTCGCACTGCGTAAAGTTGGACCACGGTCCCACGAAGATATGAAAGTTACACGTCGATTGGTCCGCCGACACCGTGATCGGATTCTTCTCCGCGAAGGCTTCAAGATCCGGGTTGACGTAGTGGGTGAGCCCCTTGAAGAGCGGAAGGAACGTGATTGCCGCGATCAAGCATCCTGCCAGGATAATCTTCAGCCGGCCGATCCGGTCCGACAGCCAGCCGAACACGATGAAGAACGGCGTGCCGATCACGAGCGAGAGCGCAATCAGCGAATAGGCCGAGATGTAGTCGAGCTTGAGCGTGATGGTGAGGAAGAACAGCGCGTAGAACTGGCCCGTGTACCACACCACGCCCTGGCCGGCGGTCGCGCCGAGCAGCGCGAGCAGCACGTATTTGTTATTCGGGTAGTGCAGGAAGCTTTCGGTCAGCGGCGCTGAGGAGCCTTTGCCTTCTTCCTTCATCTTCGCAAAGATCGGCGATTCGTTGAGGCGCAGCCGGATATAGACCGAGAACACCAGCAGAATCAGCGAAATCCAGAACGGAATGCGCCAGCCCCATTCGGCGAACATCTTGGTGTCCATGTAGACGCGGCTAAGCCCGATCACCAACAACGCCAAGAAGAAACCGAGTGTCGCCGTGGTCTGAATGTAGCTTGTTGCATAGCCCCGTTCATGCGGCCTCGCATGCTCAGCCACATAGGTCGCAGCACCCCCGTATTCGCCGCCGAGGGCGAGACCTTGGGCCAGGCGCAACGTCACCAGCAGGAAGGGGGCCGCCCAGCCGATGGTTTGGAATGTGGGCAACAGACCGACCAGGAAGGTCGCGCCGCCCATCACTACGATGGTGACGAGGAAGGTGTACTTGCGGCCGACCAGATCGCCAATGCGGCCAAAGATGATCGCGCCGAACGGGCGCACCAGGAAGCCCGCCGCATAAGTTGCGAAGGCGGAGAGCAGTGCGGCCGTATCATTGCCGGGAGGAAAGAACAGCGCGGCGAAGAACGGCGCCAGGGTGGCGTAGAGATAAAAGTCGTACCATTCGAAAACCGTGCCGAGCGAGGAGGCGAAGATGACGAATTTCTCGTCCTTCGACATACCCGTTGCCCGCGCCGATGTAACAGCCATTGTTGACATTTTGGATCGCTCCCCGAAATCGTTGTTGCAGTGCTCGCCCCCATGCGCCGGACCTGGCCAGATTGGGCCACGAGGTTATGTTCACGGTAACATCGCCGTGAAACCTCTCCCAATAAGACTTTTGGCCCGCCATGCTCAGAGTTGTAGGCGCGCCTCACATTCCGGGGTACCCCGTCACCTGCGCGCATTTGCCCTATTGCGGCGCACAAACGGAGTGCGAATTAACCGCTATTCTGCATGGAGATTTTGCGCGCTTGCGTGCGGTTGTTCCGCGGGGGACAATTCCTTTGAGAAACGGCTCTATCAGCCTTCGAAAGCGCCCTCGGGTGCGCCGCAACCCTCTTGCCAAGAAATCGATGACTGCCGCCGCCAACACCCGCCTCATTATCGCCGATGATCATCCGCTGTTCCGCGATGCTTTGCGGCAGGCGGTCGCGAGCGTGGTGACGTCGGCGAAAATCGACGAAGCGGGATCGTTCGAAGAACTGACCGCGCTGCTTGAGCAGGATAGCGATGTCGATCTGGTCCTGCTCGATCTGACGATGCCCGGGATCTCCGGTTTCTCCGGATTGATATATTTGCGCGCGCAGTATCCGGCCATTCCCGTCGTGATCGTGTCCGCCAGTGACGATAATGGCACCATTCGAAGGTCGCTGGACTTCGGCGCGTCCGGCTTCATTCCAAAACGTTTCGGCGTCGACACCCTGCGCGATGCGATCATGAAGATCATGGATGGCGACGTCTGGATACCGCCGGACACCGACCTGTCATCCGGCGCCGATCCGGACATGGCACGCCTGCGCGACCGGCTGGTCACGCTGACGCCACAGCAGGTGCGGGTGTTGATGATGCTGTCGGAGGGGCTGCTCAACAAGCAGATTGCCTACGAGCTTGGTGTGTCGGAGGCAACGATCAAGGCGCATGTGTCGGCGATCCTGCAAAAGCTCGGCGTCGAGAGCCGCACCCAAGCCGTGATTGCCGCGGCAAAAATCGCCGGCGGCCAGTGGCGGCCAGGCACGCCGTCGGCGTCATAACGCCAAAGCATTTTAAGTCGGTGGTTTCATCCTTCGAGACGCCATGCAGCGCATGGCTCCTCAGGATGAGGTCCTTTGGACCCTCATGGTGAGGAGCGCGGCCACGCCGCGCGTCTCGAACCACGAGGCCCATGGGACGGATGGCGAGTCGGCTACACTGGAAAAATGTCTGCTACTATTCCGCCGCCACCATCTGCTGGGAGCGCCACTGGCCGAGCAACGCCCGCAGTGATGCGGGTTTGACCGGCTTGTTGAGCACCGCGACGTTTTCCTCGCGCGCCGCCACCCGCACGTGCGGACTGCGGTCTGCGGTGATCAGTATGGCCGGAATGCCCTCGCCGAACCGGCGGCGAATGTCCCGGATCGCGGCGATGCCATTGCCGCGGTCGAGATGGTAATCGACCAGGAGGCCGGTAACGGGTTTGCCGGCCGCCTCGATCGCCTCAATCGCGGCTTCGGGATCGGTCACCGCTATCACCTCGGCGTCCCAGGCGGTCAGCAATGTTCGCATGCCGTCCAGTATCGCGGCATCGTTTTCGATGCACACGATCAGGGAACCGCTCATCGGCGTCCGGGACAGCGGCGTCGCGCTGGTGACGGCCGTGGTGTGATTGATGGCTTTCGCCGTCGGCACCGTGACCGAGAAGAATGAGCCGCCGCTGGCGTTCGAATCGATCGCGATGCCGTGGTTGAGGACGCGGGCGAGCCGCTCGACGATCGATAGCCCCAGCCCAAGGCCGCGCGCGATCCGCGCGCCCTGCTCGAGGCGGTGAAATTCCTTGAAGATCTCGCCGCGCTTGAGAATTGGAATGCCGACGCCGGTGTCGTAAATGCCGATTTGCAGCGATGGGCCGTGACGGCGGCAGCCGACCAGCACCCGGCCACGCGGGGTGTATTTGATGGCGTTGGAGATCAGGTTCTGCAACAGCCGGCGCAGCAGCAGCCGATCGGATGCCACCGGCAGCGAGCAGGGCACAAAGGTCAGCTTCAACCCCTTGGCGCGCGCGATCGGCGCAAATTCGATCTCCAGCGAACGCATCAGATCGCCGATCTTGAAACTCGTGATCGACGTCGTCATGGCGCCGGCGTCGAGCCGGGAGATATCGAGAAGCGCCCCCAGGATCTCTTCGATCGCTTCCAGGGAATCGTCGATGTTTTCGACCAGCCGCGAATCCTCACCGCCGTTCTGGCGCTCGACAAGACTCGTCACGTAAAGCCGCGCCGCATTGAGCGGCTGCAGGATGTCGTGGCTCGCCGCCGCCAGGAAACGCGTCTTTGAGATGTTGGCATCCTCGGCGGTGCTCTTGGCCAGCGCCAGTTCTGAATTCAGGCGGGTCAGCTCCTCGGTCCGATCCCATACCCGCTTTTCCAGCGTCGCATTGGCGCGCTCCAGCGCTTCGGCAGCCTCAAAGGAGGCCGTGACGTCGGAAAAGGTGATGACGAGCCCGCCGCCGGGCATCCGGTTGGAGCGCACCTCGATCACCATATGCCGGTCGGCCAAGCGTTCCAGATACGGTTCGCCTTCGGTGGTGTAGGCGGCCAGCCGCTTACTCACCAGCGCCTTACTGTCGCCGAAACCAGAGGGGCTGAGAGCCGCCATGAATTCAAGAATTTCCCGCAACGGAATTCCGATTTGGACGAGGTGCGGCGAGAGCCCGAGGATTTCGCCGAACTGCCGGTTGGAGCAGATCAGCTGCAGATCGGCGTCGAACACGGCAATGCCCTGCCGCACATGGTTCAGCGCGGTCTGCAAGATCTCACGGTTGAAATGAAGCGCGGCGTGGGAATCATCCAGCAGTTTCAGGGCGGCCTTGGCGGAGACGGTGCGCTTGCGCAGCAATAGCGACAACACCAGGCGCGAAGACGCCGCGCCGATCGAGGACGCGATCAGGTGTTCGGCGTGCCGCAGCAATTCGAAGTCCGCCGGCGCCGCGGGGTCGAGATCGATATTATGGGTGACGGCAAAGGCGTCGAACGAATGGCGGGCGCGGTCGGGGCCCAGATATTGTGCGACCGTGCTCTCGATGTCCTGCACCGTCACCGTGGTGCGCCAGCGCCGGAACGTCGGCGTCATCGGCGTCAGCACGTTCGGCACAAACACGTCTGCCTGCAATCGTTCGATCGAGGACTGCTCGCGTGCAAGCGACAGCACGATGTAAGTCAAAAGGTTGAGCGAAAGCGACCAAAGCACGCCGTGCAGGAGCGGTGGCAGATCGGCGCCGAACAGCGCTTGCGGGCGCAGCGCCTCGATGCCGAATGGCCCGTGCTGCAGCAATTGCAAACCGGCCATTGTGCCATCCAGGAAGCTCGGCAGAAACATGGTGTAGAGCCACACCGCAAAGCCGACCAGCATGCCCGCCATGGCGCCTGGCGCGGTCGCGCGCCGCCAGAACAGGCCGCCGAAGAACGCCGGGGCAAGCTGCGCTATGGCCGCGAAGGACAACAGGCCGATCGCGGCCAATTGGGCGTTGCCCAGCGCCCGATAGTAGAAATACGCCATCGCCATGATTGCGAAGATTGCGTAACGGCGAACCCCGAGCAGGAAATCGGAAAAATCCTTCTGGCCGGCGCGGGACTCGCGCCCGCGCTGCAGCACCAGCGGCATGACGATATCGTTCGAAACCATGATCGAAAGCGCGACGCATTCCACGATCACCATCGCGGTTGCAGCCGACAGCCCGCCGATGAAGACGACGACACTGAGCAAGGGAGCATTTCCCTCCATCGGCAGCGCCAGCACATACATGTCGCTGTCAACGGCGCCGAACGGGAAGGTCACAAGTCCGGCGAGCGCGATCGGAATCACGAACAGGTTGATGGCCACCAGATACAGCGGAAACAGCCAGCGCGCGCGGCTCACTTCGGCGTTGCTGGAGTTCTCGACCACGCTGACGTGAAACTGGCGCGGCAGCAGCATGATCGCGCAAAACGACAGCAGCACCATGGTGAAAAAATTGCCGATCGATGGGGTATATTCGATGGCGCGCACCGCTTCAGGCGTTTTCATCGCGCTCTCGATCAGCTCAAGCGGTGTAAACATCCAGAACAGGACGAATGCGCCGACGGCGATGAAGGCAACCAGCTTGATGATGGATTCGGTGGCAACCGCCAGCATCAGGCCGTGCTGATGCTCCGTCGCATCGGCCTGGCGGGTTCCGAACAGCACCGCGAACGCAGCCATCGCCAGCGTGACCATCAGCGCGATATCTCCGACGATCGGAATCGAGGAGAAGGCCTGGTCTTCGCTCAGGATCGTTTGCAGCGACGACGCCACCGCCTTGAGCTGGAGGGCGATATAGGGAATTGATCCGACGATCGCGATCAGGGCCACGGTTGCCGCTACCGCCTGGCTCTTGCCGTAACGCGCGGCGATGAAATCGGCGATCGAGGTGATGTTCTGCGATTTTGCCAGCTGGATCACGCGGCGCAGCAGGGGCGTGCAGAGCGCGATCATCAGGATCGGGCCGATATAGATCGCAAGAAAGTCCACGCTGGTACGGGTGGCGAACCCGACCGAACCGAAGAACGTCCAGGAGGTGCAATAGATCGCCAGCGACAATGGATAGATCAGCGCGCTCGCACGGCCGCGTTGCGTCGGCGACAGGCGGTCGCCGTAGCTCGCAACGAAGAACAGAAACCCGATGTAGCCGAAGGCGGCTGCGATCACGCTCCAATCGTGCAGCATCGCTGCCTACCTCCCTCCGGTGGCTTCATCCCTCGAGACGGCGCTGAGTTTATCATCGGGCGCGCATTCGCGCGACCCGTTGGCGCCTCCTCAGGATGAGGTCTTAAACCCTCATGGTGAGGAGCCATAAGGGCGTTTACGCCCGTCTTCGCGGGCTATGGCCGCGCGTCTCGAACCACGAGGCCGTGGAGAGTATAGCCGGATCGAACCGGCAAAGCACGGAGCGTCACATGCTGGAGGCCGGATTCAAGCCCCAACTGGCCCGTTAACGTTATTCCGCCGCCAGCGATTTCTGGTGCAACGGCGGACCGAGCCGTTCCCAGACCTGCAACAAGGCTTCGGCAAGCTGATCAATCAGCGCGTCGTCGTGATAGGGCGAGGGCGTGATGCGCAGCCGTTCGGTGCCCTTGGCCACCGTCGGATAGTTGATCGGCTGGATGTAGATGTTGTGCTGTTCCAAGAGAAGATCGCAGGCCCGCTTGCACTTTTCGGGGTCGCCGACGAACAGCGGCACGATATGGGTGTCGCTCGACATCACCGGCAGCCCCGCGGCGGTGAGGATGGCCTTGACGCGGGCGGCGCGGTCCTGATGGCGCTCGCGCTCCCAGTTCGAGGTCTTGAGGTGCCGGATCGCAGCGGTTGCAGCCGAGCAGATCGCAGGCGGCAGCGAGGTGGTGAAGATGAAGCCGGGCGCGTAGGACCGGACAGCGTCGATGATCTCGGAGGTTCCGGCGATATAGCCGCCGAGGCAGCCGAAGGCCTTGGCCAACGTGCCCTCCAGAATATCGATGCGGTGCATGACGCCGTCGCGTTCGGCAATGCCGCCGCCGCGCGGACCATACATACCGACGGCATGAACCTCGTCGACATAGGTCATCGCGCCATAGCGTTCGGCGAGATCGCAGATCTTGGCGAGCGGCGCGATATCGCCGTCCATCGAGTACAGGCTCTCGCAGGCGATCAGCTTCGGCCGGTCAGGTCCGGCGGCACGCAGCAATTCCTCGAGATGCGCCATGTCGCTGTGGCGGAACACCTGGCGTTCGCAGCCGGACTGGCGGATGCCCTCGATCATCGAATTGTGGTTGAGCGCATCCGACAGGATCAGGCAATTCGGAATCAGCTTGGCGATGGTCGCAATGCCGGTCTGGTTCGAGACATAGCCCGAGGTGAACAACAATGCGGCTTGCTTGCCATGCAGATCGGCCAGTTCCTGCTCGAGCTGCACGAGCGGGTGATGGGTGCCCGCGATGTTGCGGGTGCCACCGGCGCCGGTGCCCATTCTGGTGGCGGTTTCAACCATCGCGCCTACCACCTTCGGGTGTTGTCCCATCCCGAGATAGTCGTTGGAGCACCAGATCACGACGTTGCGGACCCCCTTCGGGGAATGCCACACCGCGTGCGGAAACCGCCCCGCAATGCGCTCGAGGTCGGCGAAAACCCGGTAGCGCCGCTCATCATGCAGGCGGTCGAGAGCGGCACTGAAGAATTGGCTGTAATCCATCGCAAACCCGGAAAAAGGCGTGATGCCGAAGCGGCTTGAGCCCCTTTTTAGAGCGTTTTCACGATTAATGTCGAGCGGGAATCGGGGTCTTGATTACGATCAAGTTTCGGTGCGCGCCTCCTAGCCGACCGGGAGCCGGTCGCAGTTAGCTCACCTCCTGAGCAGGTGCCAGGAGCGTAGCGAACCGCGTCCTTTTTTGGCCGTCTTGCTCGCGGCCCGCAGCCTGTCCTACGATCTTCCCGTCTGGTCTTCCGGCAATCGCGGCGGAATCGTAACCAGAAACAAGCACGGCGTGGTGGTGGCAGACCACGCCGGCAAAAACAACAGCCATGGAGGAAACCGCATGACCACGCGCCGCAACTTCCTGAAGGCCGGCACTGCTGCCGTCGCCACCGGCATCGTCTTTTGCGGCTGCGGCCTGCACAGTGCGCGTGGTCAGCAGGCGGCACGCCAGAAATTGCCCGTGATAGTCAACGGCAAGCGAATCAAAACCATCGACGTGCACGCCCATTGCCATTTCCGCGAGGCCGGTGCGCTGCTTGGCGAGGAGGGCACCAGGCTCCAGATCGGCCCGATCAACGGTGCGGGCGAAGCCTATATCGATATCGGTCAGCGGCTCGCCGCAATGGACGCGCAGGCCGTAGATATGGAAATTTTGTCGATCAATCCCTTTTGGTATAACCGTGACCGCGATCTCGCCGCGCGGATCGTGAAGGTCCAGAACGAAAAGCTCGCCGAGTTCTGCGCCTCAAAGCCTGACCGTTTTGCCGCCTTCGCCTCGTTGACCTTGCAGGCGCCCGATCTCGCCGTGCAGGAGCTCGAGACCGCGGTGGAGAAACAGGGCTTGAGGGGAGCCGCGATCGGCGGCTCTGTGAACGGGGTTGATTTTTCCGACCCGAAATTCCATCCCGTCTGGGCCAAGGCGGAAGAACTCGGCGTGCCCATGTTCATCCATCCGCAGAGCGTTCCCGAGCTTAGCAAGCGCTTGTTGGGCAACGGCTGGCTCAGCAACACCATCGGCAATCCTCTCGACACGACGATCGCGCTCTCGCACCTCATCTTCGAGGGCACGCTCGATCGCTTTCCCGGGCTGAAACTGATCGCCGCCCATGGCGGCGGCTTCCTGCCGTCCTATGCCGAACGTTCGGACCATGCCTGCATGGTGGGGCCGAAGGGCTGCAATCCCGACATCAAGCTCAAGAAGGCGCCGACCGAATATCTCAAGCAGATTTATTTCGATTCGCTTGTGTTTTCACCCGAGGCCATCCGCCATCTGGCGGCGCAGGTCGGTGCCGGGCAAATCGTGCTGGGCAGCGACTATCCCTATCCCTGGCAGCTCAATCCGGTGGACCACATCTTCGCCTCGTCCTCGCTGAGCGACGACGAGAAGGCCGACATCCTCGGCCGCACCGCGGCAAGGCTGTTCGGCCTCGAGACCTAGCGCTGCGGCGCGAAGGCAGCCTTGCGGTTTATCGGCTGAGCCGCCGAACGATATTCGTCGCGCAAGCATGGGCGCGTGCCGCAAAAATGGAATCCAAATTTGAAGTGTGATGTTAATTGGCGCGGAAGCCTCTTATAGTCAACGAGGCGCCGGTGGGCGGAGGACCGAATACGCGATGAAACAACGCAGGGTATTTCGTGGCCGCTTGAGGTGGGGCAAGCCGGAGCAAGATCGGCAGAGCACGCAATTGCAATTGCTGGAGGCCGCCGGGCAAGAGTTCGCAGAAAAAGGTTTTGACCGGACAACCGCGAAGGAGATTTGCGAGCGGGCGGGCACCAATACGGCGGCGGTGAACTATTATTTCGGTGGCATCGAAGGCTTGCAGGCGGCCGTGCTTGAAGAAGCTCGCAACCGTCTGTTCTCGGTCGACGCTATTTCAGCTGCGGTGGCTGGAAAAAAAGATGCGAAGACCAAACTGGAGGCGGCCCTGACCGTCGTGGTTCGAGCCCTGACCGGCCCTCTTTCCTCGTCCTGGGTGTTGCGCGTGCTCGGCCGCGAAATGGTGGCGCCCTCGCTGTCGATGGCTGACATGAAGGACAAGGTGATACTTCCGAGAGCGCGCCTGTTGCAGCAATTCATCGGTGAGTTGATGAAGCTGCCGGAAGATCATCCGGCCGTGGCGCGCGGATGCATCAGCGTCATGGCGCCGATTTGCATGCTGATCGTCGCCGACCGCCGCCATCTGACGCGCGCGCTGCCGGCTTTCGCGCTCAAGCCGGACGAGGCCCCCGCGCTTGTCCGCCATATGTTGCAATATGCCTTGGCGGGGCTCGAAGCGGTCGCCCGCGAAGCGCGCAAGGAAGCGTGAAAGGGTCGTCTTGGCGGCAACGCTGCGCTGCTGCGGGTGGCACCTTACGTCATTTCAGCTCTGCCCGCAGAGCATTGGCGGGTTCCGCAGTATAATGATATTTGGATTTAAAATTTGAATTTGACTCGCGCCAAGAACCTTCCTATCCTGACTTCTGATGCGACCCGTGCAGGCAATCGAGATGCTTGTACGCCTCGCATTGCCCTTCCTCTCTGCTGGCCGAGAAGCAAAATGTCGCAAGTGTCCCGTTATCGCCCGATGCTCGTCGTGTTGCACTGGATTCTCGCGCTTCTGATTCCGATCGCCCTCGCTCTTGGCACATTTGTGATGGCGAAGATCCCCAATAGCGACCGCATGAAGGTCGACGCGCTGCGCGGCCACATGGCGGGCGGAATCTTGATTCTGACATTGATGCTGTCGCGGCTTCTGATCCGCTTTGGCACGAACCGTCCCGCTGCCGCCGCAACCGGGAGTGCCGTGTTCGATAAACTGGCGTGGACGTCGCACCGGCTGCTCTACGTTGCCGTGATCAGCATGGCCGCCATCGGCCTTTTGATGGCGAATGAAACCGGGATTCTGGGCATCCTGATCGGCCAGCGCCCGGAGCTACCGGCCGACTTCTGGGTCTACAAACTACGTGCCGCGCACTATCTGATTTCCCGGCTTCTCTGGGTGCTGATTGCGTTGCATGTCGCCGGCGCCTTCTACCACACATTGATCCGCAGGGACGGATTGCTTCGCCGGATGTGGTTTGGCATGCGCGTCATCAGCGGCAACGAATCTGCGGCGGCGCCAGCAAGCCGCAGGACGTTTTGAAAAGCGTAACGATGAACAGCCTCCTGCCCAGGCAAGCAGCCGCCTTGTGAGCTCGTTCGTTTTCGCAAACATCGCGCGATACTGATGCGCGTAAAAAGGGGAGGAGAAATGAAGGACAAAATCGTAGTCATTACCGGCGCGAGCAGCGGCATTGGATTGGCGACCGCGCGGGAATTGGCACGCCAGGGCGCCGCGATCGCGATGGTGTGTCGTGATACGGAACGCGCCGAAGCCGCAAGGAGGGATGTTGCCGCGGCGGCGACGGGGCAACGGCCGACGGTCTTTCTGGCGGATTTGCTATCGCAGCGTGAAATTCGCCGCCTCGCCGAGGCAATCAAGAAGACATATGCGCAGATCGATGTGCTGATCAATAATGCCGGCGCGGTGTTCGCCCGCCGCGAAGTGACCGTCGATGGGATCGAGAAGACGTTCGCCGTCAATCACCTGGCGCCGTTTTTACTGACGAGTCTTCTGCTCGATCGCGTTCGCGCGGCACCGGGCGGTAGAATTGTCACGGTAACTTCGGGAACTTACCCCGCCGCGCTCGATTTCGACAATTTACAGAGTGAGAAGAGCCATCAATTTCTTGCCGCCTATTTCCGCTCGAAGCTGGAAAATATTCTTTTTACGTTCGAGTTGAGCCGGCGTCTGGTCGGCACTGGCGTTACCGCCAATTGCCTTTTCCCTGGTCCGACGAGAACCCGGTTCGGGAATAATTTGGACGGGCTAGCGGCGTTATTTGGGCTGTTTATGCAGAACTTTCCGCTTCTTGCCAGTCCCGAGAAGGGAGCACGAACGGCTGTCTATCTCGCGTCCTCGCCTGAAGTCGCCGGAATTAGCGGTCGCTTTTATTTTCGATGTCGTGAGGCGCCAGCCAAACCGATCACGCATGATGTTGATATCGCACGCAGACTGTGGAGCGTCAGCGAAGCCTTATGCCAGCCAAGCGAGGCGGAAACGGGAACGGGAGCAGATCGCCGGGCAACGCGGAAGTGAGGCGGTGCGCTGACAACTAGCGTTGTGCCTTGGCCTAACTCGAACCAGTGCGAGGCTGCCACCGCCTGATCCTTGCTTCACGTCGTCCTGAAGCGCAGCACGCCGTCGGTCTCCTCGGCTGTCAAACGCCCTTCGACCAGCATGTAGTTGACATGGGCGATCAACTCACCGGCGGCAAAACCCATTTGATGCGCGTCGAGCACGTGCTTGTGGAACACCACCGGCACCAGCTCCTTGGACGTCTTCGAGGAGTGCCGACACGCATCCGCAATCAGTCTGCAACGCTCCTCGTGATGATCGGCCAATTGCTTGATCCGCGTCTTCAATCCGTAGAACGGGACGCCATGGCCGGGCAACACCAGGAGGTCGTAGGGCAGGGTGGTGGTGAGGCTTGCCAGCGAGGCCAGATACTCGCCGAGCGAGTTCTGGTCGGGCTCGACCGCCCAGACGCTGACATTAGGCGAAATCTTGCTCAGCACCTGATCGGCGGACAGGAACAGCTTGTCGGCCGCGCAATACAGCATCACCTGATCGAGCGCATGGCCACCCCCGGTGATGACCTTGAAGCGCCTGGTGCCGATGGAAATCTCGTCGCCATGCGCGATGCGGCGATAGGACGGCGGCAGGATCGAAACCCGCTTTAGGTAATCCTGGCCGCGGCCAAGCAGTTTGTCGGTCAGGCTCTCGTCCATGCCGTGCCGGCGGAAGAACAGGCGTTGCGCCATCTTGCGTTCTTCGGTGCCGCGGCTCTGGTGATAAACCGACTGCAGATATTCGACCTGCGACATATAGAGCGGACAATCAAAGCGCTCGACCACCCATCCGGCGAGGCCGACATGATCAGGGTGCGCATGGGTCACGATCAGCCGCGTGATTTTCACATGCGCCAGCGGACCCCCGAACAAGGCGGTCCAGGCCGCGATCGACTCCTCGTTGCCAAACCCGGAATCCACCATCGCCCAGCCATCGCCATCGGCGAGCAGATAGACATTCACGTGATTGAGCCGGAACGGCAGTTTCAGCCGCACCCACAATACGCCCGGCATGACCTCGACGACCTGATCGGGGCCGGGATGATTTTCCCAGGGGTAGCGCAGGGCCTCGACCGAGGATTGAAGGGAGTCTGTCTTTGAGTGCATCGTCTTGCGTCGTAAGTTGTGGATTATCGCACTATCGGCGCGTCGCCCGCCGAACACAATCACGATTTCGGCAGTCCTCGGAGGCGCTGGTTCCGCGGCCGGTAAAGTGCGCTGAGCGAGAGGCGTGGCTCTTGCGCTAAAGCAAAAAGGCCGGCGCGAGGCCGGCCCTTTCAATTCTCATTCGATCAGACGCGGATCAGTACTTCGCGACGACCGGGCCACCCCAGTTGAAGCGATAGTTCAAACCGGCCTTCACGACGTGATCGTCGGTGCGGAAGCTGCCGAACGGAGCAAGTGCGGCCGGGGTGACGAACGTGCTGTTGCCGAAATTGTAGTACTGATACTCGGCCTTGGCCGACCAGTTCTGGGTGAACAGGTATTCGAGGCCTGCGCCAACCGTGTAACCATCGCGATGGCCGCTGTTGAACGCGAATGCAACCGGAACGCCGCCGTTCACCAGCGACTCGTTGTTGTCGGAGAAGGCATAGCCGCCCTTCACGTAGAGCAGGGCCGGACCCCAGGTGTAACCGACGCGGCCGGTCACGGAGCCGAGCGCACGCTGGTTGTTGGTGTAGATGAAGCCACGGGGGAAGACGATGCCGTTATTGTTGCTGCCAAGCCAGCTGTACTGGCCTTCGATACCGGCGACCCAGTTGGGAGCGAACTGATAGTCCCCGCCAACCTGCACACCGCCGAGGAAGCGGGCGTCATTGTTATTGCCGGTGGTCAGACCGCCGAAATTGTTGTCGCCGCTGAACGCGCCGCCGACGTGACCGCCGATGTAGAAGCCGGTCCAGTTGTAGAGCGGTGCGGCGTAGGCCGGGGCCTTGGTGTAGGTGCGGGCAGGAAGATCGGCAGCGAGTGCTGGCACGGTCGCGCCGAGAGCGACGAGTGCCACAGGTGCGAGAAGAAGCTTCTTCATTAGTTGGTTCTCCGGAGTGTTTTCGAGTTTTCTAGATCAGGCGCATTCTGCGTCGTCCATGGCGCGCACATAGACAGCTTTTAAGTAAAAAGCTGTCACTCATCGGTCACACTCGCGAACAACCCAACCTTTTGGCCGATAACGATTTTTTGTACTTAAGGGCGTCTTAATCAGGCCTGAAAGAAGCCTTAATTCGGGCCGTGGGCGCAAATGCGCGAGGAGGCCTCTCGATGGCGCCGCGCCGTCCAATGACTGATCTGAAAAACCACTCGTTCTCCTGCTGAGGCGGCGCTTCCGTCTCAGGCGCCGCTTGGAGGCCCCTGCAGCGCGGTATCCACGCATCCGATCAGGCTGGCTCCGTTGAACGGCTTGGCGAGGAAGCAGATTGCTCCGGCCTGCAGCGCGCGGGCGCGGACCTTGTCATCGGGAAAGGCCGTGATGAAAATGAACGGAGCCACGTAACCCCGGCTTCGCATGTCGACGAGTAGATCCAGGCCGCTCATCACGGACATCTGCACATCCGCGATTACACAAGACGTGTCATTCAAATGAGGCGACCGCAAGAACTCTTCCGCAGAGGCGAAAGTGTGGACGATGTATCCGCGCGACCTCAGGAGATTGTCGGTTGCAGCACGGACGGATGCATCGTCGTCGACGACTGAGATGACTGCGGGGGTTACCAAAACCGCCCCTCCTGGCGCGCGAAGGCGCCTGCAAGAACACAGCGTTGCATTTAGAGGTTGAGCCCACGGTTTCGGTTTGTAAAATCATACTTAGGTTTGCTCGGCGGATGGCTTGGGGCGGCGAATTCCGAGCATCTTGGTCATCCCGATCAAATCTGCCAAAGATTTCGCGCCCATCTTCTTCATGATATGCCCGCGATAAATCTTGACGGTGATCTCGGCAAGTCCGAGCTCGGCTGCGACCTGCTTGTTCATCAAGCCGGAAGCAACAAGCGCCAGAACTTCCCGCTCGCGCGAGCTTAACGTCTCGAATAGTGCCCGCAGATCTGCGATGCTCTTTTCGATTTCGCGCCGCTTCCGATCCCGCTCGATCGCCGCCCTCACGGCATCAAGCAGATCCTGATCGCGAACCGGTTTGGTGAGAAAATCAATCGCTCCACCCTTCATGGCCCTGACGCTCATCGGGATGTCGCCATAGCCGGTGATGAAGATGATCGGGATATGAATGCCGGCTTTGGCCAGTTCGGTCTGAAGGTCGAGGCCGCTCAGTCCGGGCAGCCTGATGTCAAGGACCAGGCAGCTCGGAACGTCGGGAAGCCTGTTTTGCAGGAGCTCCGGTGCCGAGCCGAACGCCTCGACCTGCAATCCCACGGATTGAAAAAGATTCATGAGCGCCCTGCGCACCGATGCGTCGTCATCGATAATGAAGACGATCGGCTCCGGGACGAGCTCGGGTCCATTCGATCCTTTCGGAGTTTCGGTCACGACGTATCCTCACCATGCAACGGCAGGGCAAAGTGAAACGTCACGCCGGGACCCTCATTGCCGGAAACCCACAGCTGACCCTCATGGGCTTCCGCGATCGAGCGGCCGATCGCCAGTCCCATTCCCATGCCATCGGATTTTGTGGTGAAGAACGGGCAGAAAATGCGTTCCATCTGCTCGGCGGAGAGTCCGACGCCGCAATCCGTGACCGCGAGGAACGCCCGACATCTCTCGTCGCGGCCCGACCGGATCGTCAGTTCGCGCCGCCGATCTGCGACCGATTGCATGGCTTCAATTCCGTTCATTACGAGGTTGATGATCAGTTGTTGCAGCTGGACCCGATCGCCAAAGATCCTGAGCGGAGACGGCGCCAATTCCATGCCCAACAGCACCGCGTGGCTCGACAGCTCACGCTGCACCAGCGCGACGGCCTCGCCTGCGACCTCATTGAGATCGAGCGGCACCTTCTCGACGTCGGTCTTTTTTGCCAGCGCCCGGACACGGCGGATCACCTCGCTTGCCCGATTGCTGTCGTCAATGATCCATTCCACCGAACGGCGCGCTGCGCCCAGGTCGGGGGTCGAGCGGTCGAGCCAACCCAGACAGGCCTCGGCGTTGGCGACAACAGCGGCAAGCGGCTGGTTTATTTCATGGGCGATGGAAGCGGTCAGTTCGCCGAGCGTTGTCACGCGCGTTACATGTGCAAGTTCCGCCTGGGCCTGGCGCAGGGCTTGTTCGGCCTGGTTGGCCCGGATTGTCGCCGTGATGTCCGTGCTGACACCCCGATAGCCGAGAAACTCCCCGTCTCCGTCAAAAAAAGGCTTGCCGCTGGTGCGGACGTAGATCGGGGATCCCGTGCGGTCTACGGTGCGGTAGACCAGATCGCGAAATGGAAGATGCGCCTCGAGCGCCACCTGATGCTCACGCCATTTCCCGGGCTCCGATACGACGTCGGATGCAAACTCCCACCGCGGCAACCCGATCCGGCCGGCGTCGAGGATGCCGGCGGAATTTGCATGCTCCGACAGGTGCGTGACGCGATGGTCCGGCCCTGTCTCCCATAACCAGTCGGAGGCGGTTTCCGCATAGTCGCGAAAGCGCTGCTCGCTTTGACGAAGCGCGACCTCGGTTCGCCTGCGGTCCTCGATATCCGTCGCCGACCCGTACCACTGGGTAACCTTGCCCTCTTCACCGCGCAAAGGCTGGGTGCGGAACAGGAACCAGCGATATTCGCCGTCAAAACGCCGAAGTCGCCCTTCGACCTCGCATGGCATGCCGGACACCCATGCTGCGCGCCACGTTTCCAAAAGGAGCGCGACATCGTCAGGATGAAGCGCGCTGGTCCAGCCCCACTCCAGCGCCTGATCCAGCGAGAGGCCCGTATAGTCGAGGCATGGTTGATTGAAGAACTCGGCGGCGCCATCGGGACGGTTGCACCACACCAGGGCCGGGATCGTGTCGATGACAAGGCGCAGGCGATCTTCCGATTTCTTGATCTCGTCAAAGGCCTTTTCCAGCTTCTCCCTTGCAGCGTATTGCTCGGTGACATCCATATGCGTCCCGATGATTTCGCTGACCTCGCCATCGCGGCCAAGCACGGGATGTGCAACGGAATGGACGCGTCTTGTCGAGCCGTCCGGAAGAATGATCCGAAAATCAAATTCGAGATGTCCGCTCTTCTTTTGGACAGCCTGGCGCAGCAAGCCGTTTACGCGGACCACATCTTCCGGGACAATTCGCGCCTGGATGGACTGCGTCGATACACCGACTTCTCCCGGAACGAAACCAAACAGGCGGTATACCTCGGCCGATCGATACACGAAATCCTGACGGCGGGCGTCCCACGCCCAACTGCCCGTGTGACTCAAACTCTGGGCTTCGGCCAAATAGGCCTCGCTGCGGCGCAGCTTCTGGTCGGCTTCCTTTGCAACCGTAATATCCGTGACCGCGCCGAAAAACTCGATGCCGCCGGACGTATCCCTCACGGCGCGAGCCAGCGAACGCAGTTGCTTTACCGAGCCATCCGGCATCAGCAATCGATATTCGTGACCGATATCACTGCCGTGGGCGATGGAGTGACCGACGGTCGTCTGCACCGCTACGCGATCATCCGGATGGACGCGGTGAAACACAAACTCCAGGGTCGGCTTGGTCGCCGGGTCACATTGGAAAATTCGGAAGGTCTCCTCCGACCAATGGATTTCACCGGTAGAGACGTTGTAGCCGAAGCTGCCCGTTTGGCTCAACTCCTGCGCCCGGGCCAAATAGGCCTCGTTCCGCCGGGCCTTCGCTTCGGCCTGGAGGGCGGTGTCCTTCTCCTTCCGGACAGTTTGGATCAGGCGGGTCACAATCACCGAGGTAATGGGGAAGGTGAGTACCACTATGAGATGTTGCGGCTCGTCGATTTTGAACGCGAGGAACGGCGGAACAAAGAAGTAGATCAGGCTCGCGACAGACAGGATCGAAAGCAGGGCTGAAGCGGCGAAACTGCCCATCAGGGAAATCAGCAGAATCACAACCAGATAGGCAAAGGCGGTCGAAGCCAGGTCGACCCGAAGGGAATAGAAAGCCAGGGTCACCAGCACCAGCACAACGCCGCCGAGCAAGAACTGCACGGCAAAATCCCAAAATCCGCTGGTTGGATTGCGCGTCATTCGAAAGACCCGGTCCGGCTCGTTTCCGTCCCCAAAACTGGCGCTTCCTTGAAGCAGACTCGGCAATTCGTCTGTGGCCGCAACGAGGCCATTGGACCCAGTCCGGAACCCGTTCGCCGGGAAAGGCGCAGCGGGATTGGAAGGAGCAGGTCACCGAGCTCAAAAAGGATTGAGCCGGAGAGGATTATAGACCTTCGTATAGGTCCAAAAACCCTTTCGATATCGCAACCATACCTCCGGACAATTGAACAGACGGTCTCGTTCGTTTTAGCTCCCGGCAAATCGGACAATAACCGATTGCGGGGGGCCAAATGCCTGCGATCGCCGGCCAGGATGAGCGAGTTCAATCGCCAAACTTCGAAACGGCCGGCATCGGACATGCGCCTGCCCTGTAATTGCATCTTTGACGGACCGCGCCGCTTTGAGAGGCGGCACATGAAAGTCAAACGCTGCAGCAGATTACCTATAGGCCGTTGCGACCTAGCAAGCTACTTCGATCCCAAGGCACCACTTCAAGCTTCTCGCGAAGTGCGATACCGAACAAGCGATGCGCGGTTGCGACCTGTGTGAGAGTCGGTGGAGACGTTAATGTGCGACCACTCCGAGGAGCCGCGGAACGACACAGCGAAGCGTTGTGCCGTCTGCGGCAGAAAGTTCGGTCTTGTCCGTTACTATTTCTGGCGGACCGCCCTTTGTTCAAACAAGTGCGTCAGTCACTTCAAGTCCCGGCGGGAAGCTGACCACAAATGGTTATGGCGATCGCGGGCTGCGTAAATATAGCCCAGCCCGCGCAGAACTTTCCCGTCGCTCGTTTCGGCCCAAGGAATCTGCCTGGCTCAAAGGAACGGCTCGCGGAGCTTTCTCGATGAATGCGACGAATCCGGCCGCTACCGTATATTGCTCAGTACTGGGAGGCTCGACATGAAATTTGTATTGGTGAACGGCAGGGCACCATTCCTTCCAATCTCCTGCTTGCTGTGCCGTGAGCCGATCCGTACTAGCTATCTGCGGGATACCCGAACGCGGCTCTGCCATTGCGGCTTCAAGTGCGTCGCCCATCACTGCCGTAGCGCGGCTGCATCTGTCGAAAAGCGCGCGAGGGCATCGAAGAACCCTCGGGCGTGTGAAAGCGGGCGGCTGCCGTCATGAAATTCGTGTTGGTAAATCACAGGACACCTCTCGAGTGCTCGACCTGCGTCGAGTGTTCCCGGCCGCTTGGACCAAGTTACCTGCGGGACGTCTCCACCCAGCAACCGTTCTGCGATCATGATTGTTACCTTCGGCATGAGCAAAAAAGGCTGTTCATGCCCTGGCTCACGGTCATGCACGCCGATCGACGGCCGGCAGCCGCGAACTCTAATCCCTTCGCAATAACCGCTTCGCTTGCGGTCGCTTCGTGCTGGTACTCGCTCTCGCTCGCCAGGATGGCGGTTCGGGTGGGCGAGATGATGGCGACCGAAGCTTTTGGCGCCTAAACACGATCCGGATGCGGGGGCCCGGGTCAGCGAAAAAGCGGAACGCGCGATGACGATGGAACCGAAAAGCCATCGCGCTCTGGCTTTTCGGCGGCAAAGGCCAAACAGCATGTCGTTTGAACGGAACAGCTGGTGCTGCCGGACAGGATTGAACTGTCGACCTCTCCATTGCCAATGGAGCATGCCTGAGTTAGAAACCCTTGCGGCACAGGCGTTTCTTACATCGTTTTTTCGACTGCACGGATTTTGCACTACCAGACCATAATACCATTTTCAAACTTTAGAGCACTCCACTACCCATGGAGTGGTCCAAATCAGAAAGGCGTTGTGCAACAGGGTGCTTAAACGACCGGGGTTTCAATCAGCACGAACGGCACGCCAAACCAAGCCAAGGAGAGGCCGAGACGACACAAGAGCACAACGAGTGGGCTATACGGGCGATTTGACGTGGTCTGTGAGCTGACCGACTAATCGTCGCCCGGCAATTTGCCTATGCTAATAATGAAAGTTTCGCGCGTGGCGGTAGCAGTCCACGCCGATCCGGGGCCCATAGCCATCTGAACATTCGCTTCTCGGAAAGCTTGCCCAAATAAAACTTCGACAGACGGGTTGTTTCTGTCTTGGTTAGGTGGCGTACCGATGGGTCTAACAGCCATTGACCTGATGCCATCTAGTAGATTGCTAGCATAAGTACGGCTTTCTAGCTGCCATCCCCCATCCTCCAACGCTTTCTGTATATCCGTAGCGAAGAAGTCGGCTTCCGGACTATAGTTGCTGACCTCCATTTCGAACTTTTGCGGTGAATGCTTCGAAAGAAAATCGGCAATCGTTTTGATTTGATGCTTGTTTAGGCGCCGAGGAACGACGAATGGCTTGCCAGCAACCACAATCTCCATATCGGTTGGGTTGTCTTTTAATTCGTCGCTGTGAGCTTGTGCCCGCCGGGCCATAATGCCGTTCTCTATCAGCACGCGTGCAAGCGCAGCCGCTCTTGTATCAACTTCAGTTCCTGACATCGCGTGGGCGCTAACGATCAACACGCCTGACGAGAACGGTGCCGCGTTGATGGCCACTGGCCCCATCGTCATATTGACGCCGATAGAGCCGGCTGGAGGTGGCGTCCTGATCCATTGGCCAGCTACTAGAGCTTCGTCGATAAGCCTCAGTAGGTTGGCGGGCTCATCTCCCGGTACTACTCCCAGGCAGTATTTTTGCCCTGCAAATTGCTTCATCGCCTCGGCAATGCGCATCTGTTGTTCTTTGGACAAGGTTCTGGGGGCCTTGAATCTCGCGAGTTGAGCTTGTGCTTCAATGGCTCTCGCGTTCGCCAACGCGGTCTCGTAGCGTAGTTGCGCGGCCTGTCTTTCGAGCTCTGCGGCCTTGAGTTGAGCGTCGCTTGCCGTCTTTCCCGCCTCTATACCTTCTGTCATAGCATCAGCAACTTTTGCTTCTACCGAGAGCTTATATTCTTCCAGTTCTCTCCTTGCTATTTCTGCTTCCTGCCGTTGAAGCATCACGACGGACCTCTGCGTCACGAATACAGCTACCGCGGTTAAACCAGTTAGTGCGAGGGCCCACAAACTAAGTTGTTCCCAGGAATGCAGAGCCAATCCCCACACGCGTCTCACCTCCTTGATACTCCTCAGTTAGGCGGGCTCATCTTTTGGTTGCCTCCGTTTGGCCGCGTAGCAAGTACGTGTTAGCGCCACTTTGGCCGCTATCCCACAAATGACTCCGCCTTCATCGGCCTCGCTCGATTTATTTCATGATTTTCTCAGCGTTCCGCGCCGGAAGTTGGCAGAAACCCGGTTAGATATACCGGGAGCTATCGAACCAGGCTAGCCGGATGGTTCGGCACGCGCTTGTCCGAAAGAGTGGTCCAAATACTGCTTCGGCGGGGGTGAAATCTTTGCTTTTGATGCAACAAGACACAGGCGATGTTAGGGCGCTTCTTTTTTTAGGTGCTCGATCAATTCTCCTAGGAATTTCGCGCCGCGATCCTGATCCTCTTTAATGCGTCGGGTTGCTGCCTTGATCCACATTTCTTCGGTGATGATAGGCTCCGCGCCGCGCCACCGGAGGCAATAAATCGGGTTAGAGATCATGTTAGAAACATCGCCCTCAGTCCACTTGCTCATTCATAGCGTCTTTCTAAGATCGTTGCGTTTGCCGGTGCCCTTATACTAAGGCCTGACAGTCTTCATGCAATTGGGTGTTACCGAGGTTGATGGTGCTGCCAGACAGGATTGAACTGTCGACCTCTCCATTCATCACACTGATGCTTTCGCACCCGCCTTGCAGCGTTTGTGTGCTGGACCATCCCTTCACCGTAGTCCCGAAAGACTCTTAGGTGCCGCCCGTCTGGCCTCTACACCTTCCCGATGTTAGTCGGGCTTGGCTCGGGATTGCCGTCAGACCTTCTGGACGGTTTCCCCGAATTTGAGCGGTTCGTATCCGACCGTTTCCAGTCGGATGGGCAATAATCTACCAATGGAGTGCTCTACCACTGAGCTACGGCAGCGAAACACGTGGCACCGTCTAGCGTGAGAACGGGAGTCTTGCAACAGACTGCAAAGATTTTGCGGGCTTAATCGGCTTATGGATTTAGGCTTCAATTCCTCAAGAACCGACGGAGAACAAATTCCCCGGATTTTCCCCGGTTTTGCACTCAATTCATGTTCTTTTCTGCGTTTTCACGCTGTTTGGTGCCGAAACAGTTGCAAGAAGTCCCCATTCTATAAGGGTTTCTGGTTTACTATCTTGGATTGTGCCCTTTACCAATGGAGTGCTCTACCACTGAGCTACGGCAGCATGCCCCGGGATTAAAGAGAATCGGCCAAAAACGGCCCGCAAGGGCGGCTCGATGCTTGCCACAAGGGCGGTAGCCGCGCAAGCGCGGGGACTTCGCTGCGCCCGGCCAATACGGCCGGGCCGGGCGGGTGATTCCCGAGGCGCCTCCCACCGGGAACCAGCTTGCCGATTTGCGCGTCCGGCTGGTCTTCGGCAGATTCCGACGGCTTTTTGATCAGTTATAGAGATCGACGATGAAGAACGACAAGAACCAGGACCGGCGCCCATCCCGCAAAGGTGAAAAGGACCAGCGCCAGGAGCGGCTCAAGCTCGCGTTACGCGAAAATCTCAAACGGCGAAAATCGCAAGCCAGGGGCCGGGACGATTTCACGATCGCGTCTTCCAAATCCGATGACGCCCCACCACATGACGGCAGCAAAAAAGACCCGGGCAAATAGCAGGTTGGCTGGCCGGGGAATATCCTTGATCGTCGGCTTTCCTTAAAATGATGTGAGAGGCAAATGGCGGCAGAGACCACGATGGGCACCAAGGCAGATCAGGGTGCGCCGGCCGGGCCGGTATTTCAACGCTATGAGCAGACATTCCCTGAACTGACGCCGCAGGAAATCGCGCGGATGCGCCGGTTCGGCGAGGAGCGCCTTTACAAGAACGGCGAAAGATTGTTCGAGACCGGCAAGCCCGGACCCGGCATGTTTGTCTTGTTGTCCGGCCATGTCGCGATTTCGCAGCGCGACGGCTTGGGCCACGTCACGCCTCTCATCGAACAGGGGCCGGGTCAGTTTCTCGCCGAGATCGGCCAACTCTCCGGCCGCGTCGCGCTGGTCGATGGCCACGCCGAAGGCGATGTCGAAACACTGCTGATTCCACCGGAGCGCCTGCGCGCGCTCCTGGTGGCGGAAGCCGATCTCGGCGAGCGCATCATGCGCGCGCTGATCCTGCGCCGCGTCAACCTGATCCGGGGCGGCGCCGGCGGACCGGTGCTGATCGGACCCTCCGATTCGGCTGGTGTCGTCCGTCTGCAGGGATTTCTCACCCGCAACGGCTACCCGCATCATCTGCTCGATCCGGTCGGGGACACCGATGCCGCCGAGCTGATCGCGCGGTATTCGCCCTCGCCGTCCGATTTGCCGCTGGTCGTGGCGCCCGATGGCACCGTGCTTCGCAACCCCAGCGAATCCGAACTCGCGCGCGCGATGGGCATGATACGGGAGCTCGCCAAGGACAAGGTCTACGATGTCGCCGTCGTCGGCAGCGGGCCCGCCGGGTTGTCGACCGCGGTCTATGCCGCGTCCGAAGGGCTTACGGTAGCGGTGTGCGACACCCGTGCGTTCGGAGGACAAGCCGGCGCCAGCGCGCGGATCGAGAATTACCTTGGCTTTCCCACCGGAATTTCCGGGCATGCGCTCACCGCAAGGGCCTTCAACCAGGCCCAGAAGTTCGGCGCCGACGTGATGATTCCGGTGGAAGTGAAGTCGCTCGACTGCTCGCAGGAAGACGGTGCCTTTGGGCTGAAGCTCGACAACGGCGACGTATTGCGGGCGCGGTCGGTGGTGGTCGCAAGCGGCGCGCGTTATCGGCGGCCCGAGATCGAAAAGCTTTCGGATTTCGAAGGCCGCGGCGTCTGGTACTGGGCCTCGCCGATCGAGGCGCGGCTATGCGCCGACCAGAACGTCATCCTGGTTGGCGGCGGCAATTCCGCAGGCCAGGCCGCGGTTTTCCTCTCTGGCCATGCCCGCAAGGTTCACATGGTGATCCGCGGCGGCGGGCTTGGCGCCAGCATGTCGCGCTATCTGATCGAGCGTATCGAGGCGGCGGCAAATATCGAACTGATGTTCAACACCGAGGTGTCCGGGCTTGAGGGCATCAAAGATGCGTCCCTTGAGCGCGTGCGCTTGCGCAGCCGCCTTTCGGCTGAAGAAAGCACTTTTGACATCCGCAATCTCTTTCTGTTCGTCGGTGCCGATCCGGCCACCGGCTGGCTCGACGGCTGCGGCGTGACGGTCGACCGCGCAGGTTTCGTGGTGACCGGCGCGCAGGACGACAAGCGCAAAGCGCAAGCGGTATCGGCGCTGGAAACCTCGGTGCCGGGCGTTTTTGCCGTCGGCGACGTGCGCTCGGGATCGGTCAAGCGGGTCGGCGGCGCAATCGGCGAGGGGGCGCAGGTGGTCGCCGCGCTGCACGGCTTCCTCGGCGACACCGCAAGACCCGCGCTTTAATAGCGCCAGCGGATGGCAGCGGTCCGATCCCGCGCTATCATTGAACGTCAACGCAGGGAGGAGATATCGGATGGAAGACAAATTCGCCGACGTCAACGGCATCAAGCTGCACTATCTCATCGCCGGCAAGGGCGACCCCATCGTGCTGCTGCACGGCTTTGCCGAAACCAGCCATATGTGGTTGCCGTTGATCGCAAAACTCTCCGACAAACATACGGTGATCGCGCCGGATTTGCGCGGCTTCGGTCAATCGTCCGCGCCTCCGGGCGGATACACCAAAGCGGCGATGGCCCAGGATATCCATGCGCTGGTCAAGAGCCTCAAATACGACCGCATCAAGCTGGTCGGGCACGATATCGGATTGATGGTCGCCTATGCCTACGCTGCGCAATATCCCGGTGAAGTCGACCGCTTGGTGCTGATGGAAGCGTTTCTGCCCGGCATCGGCGATTGGAACACCGTCTTTTTGCTGCGCGACCTCTGGCATTTCCATTTCTACGGCAAGACGCCGCTGGCGCTGGTCACCGGGCGTGAACGTACCTATCTCGAACATTTTTGGAATGATTTCGCCGCCGATCCGCAAAAATCAGTACCTGAAAGCGATCGCGAATTTTATGCGAAGGCCTACGCCCAGCCGGGCCACATGGCCGCCGGAATGGAAGTTTTCCGGGCCTTTCCAAAGGACGCCGAGGAGTTCGCCGGCTTCGCAAAGACCAAGCTGACGATGCCGATGCTGGTGCTTTCAGGAGAAAAAGCCGGCGGGCCGTTCCTGATCGAGCAAGGCAAGATGGTGGCGACTGACGTTGAGGGCGTGCTTGTCAAAGGCAAGGGACATTGGCTGATGGAAGAAGCGCCCGAGGAGGTCATCCCGAAACTGGTCGAGTTTCTCGATCGTTAAGATGGCGGCGGTTGGCGCCGTTGCGACAGCTTTGCGAATTTTTCAAATATTCCAGCCGCTTCCACCCTCGTCGGCGTAGCGCCTGAATTAATACTGGGACGACTGCCGCCGGTGGCTTTTTCGTATTGGCAGTCGTAGCATTCGCCCGTTCCAACAAGGGGGAGCGCGTCATGGTCCTGGGTATGAGCCTGTCTACTTTCACGATGCTGCATGTCATCATCAGCCTGATCGGAGTGGTTTCAGGTCTTGTCGTCCTGTCGGGGCTTCTCGGCTCCAAAGTGATGCCCAGCTGGACCGCGTTGTTCCTGGTCACGACGATCCTGACCAGCGCCACCGGATTCCTGTTTCCGTTCGATAAGTTGCTGCCTTCGCACATCATCGCCATTCTCTCGCTGGTGCTGCTGGCGATCGCCTGCGTCGCGCTCTATGGCATGAAGCTCTCGGGCGCGTGGCGCTGGATCTATATGTTGACCGCGCTGATTGCGCTTTATCTCAACGTGTTCGTGCTGGTGATCCAGAGCTTCCTGAAGATCGGCCCGCTGCATGCGCTGGCGCCGAGCGTGCCGCCAAGCGAACCGCCCTTCGCCGTCGTCCAGGGCATCATATTGGTGTTCTTCGTCATCGCGATCATCGGTGCCGTGAGGCGGTTCCGGCCGGTGTGAAGGTCAGCCGGATGAAAGTCATCCTGTTCGGCGCCACCGGAATGGTCGGGCAGGGCGTATTGCGCGAATGCCTGCTCGATCCCGGGATTGAGAGCGTGCTTGCGGTCGGGCGCAGCCCGACCGGGCAGCGACACGTCAAGCTGCGCGAAATCCGCCACGATAATTTCGCGGAGTATTCGGCGATCGAATCCGAATTGGCCGGATACGACGCCTGCTTTTTCTGTCTCGGCGTCTCTTCGGTCGGGATGAGCGAGGAGCGCTACCGGCATTTGACCTACGACGTCACGCTTGCGGCGGCGACGACCCTGGCCCAACTCAATCCGCAGATGGTGTTCGTTTATGTCACGGGGCAAGGCACCGATTCCACCGAGCAAGGCCGCCTGATGTGGGCGCGGGTCAAGGGCAAGACCGAAAACGATCTGCTCAAGTTGCCGTTCAAGGCGGCCTACATGTTTCGCCCCGCGGGGATCCAGCCGTTGCACGGCATCAGGTCGAAGACCGCCTGGGTTCAGGCGATCTATGTCGGCGCAGCCCCACTGCTGGCGCTGCTCAACCGCGTGGCGCCGAAATACATGACCACCACCGAGCAGGTTGGCCGCGCCATGATCAAGGTCGCAAGGGACGGCTATCGGACGCCGGTGCTGGAAAGCGAAGATATTAACGCGGTTTGAGCCATCGTCATTCCGGGGCAGTCCGCAGGACTGAACCCGGAATCTCGAGATTCCGGGTTCGCGCTCACGCGCGCCCCGGAATGACGGCGCATCTCATCAAATAGCCGCAAATTTCGAAGCTTTTGCCACGGGGGGCGCATTCGCCCTATACTTTGCGCATAGCAAGAAAACAGGTTTCGGCATGGATCGCATTCGCATCGTCGGCGGCAACAAGCTCAACGGCACCATTGCGATCTCGGGGGCGAAAAATGCGGCGCTGCCGCTCATGATCGCGGGCCTCTTGTCTGAAGAAACGCTGGTCCTCGACAACGTGCCGCGGCTCGCCGACGTCGCCCAGCTGCAGCGTATTCTCGGCAATCACGGCGTCGATATCACCTCGGTGGGAAAGCGGCCCGGCGATCGTGAATATCAGGGCCAGACCCTGCATATTTCGGCGGCCAACATCATCGATACCACTGCGCCCTATGAGCTGGTGTCGCGGATGCGCGCCAGTTTCTGGGTGATCGCGCCGCTGCTCGCCCGGATGCACGAGGCCAGGGTGTCGCTGCCTGGCGGCTGCGCCATCGGGACCCGGCCGGTCGACCTGCTGATCATGGCGCTGGAGAAACTCGGCGCTGAGATCGCGATCGACGGCGGCTATGTGGTCGCGAAGGCGCCGGGCGGCCTCAAGGGCGCGACAATCGACTTTCCCAAAGTGACGGTGAGCGGCACGCATGTCGCCGTCATGGCGGCGGCGTTGGCCAGAGGCACCACCGTCATCACCGACGCGGCCTGCGAGCCGGAAGTTGTCGACGTCGCCGACTGCCTCAACAAGATGGGCGCGCGCATCGCCGGCGCTGGTACGTCCCGCATCGTTGTCGAAGGCGTGAGCGCGCTTCATGGCGCGCGGCATACCGTGCTTCCCGACCGGATCGAAACCGGCACCTATGCGATCGCGGTGGCGATGACCGGCGGCGATGTTCAGCTCAGGGGCGCGCGGCCGGAACTCTTGCAATCGGCGCTCGACGTGCTGACGCAGGCCGGCGCCGTCGTGACAGTGAACAACGAAGGCATCCGCGTTGCCCGCAACGGCGCAGGCATCAACCCGGTGACGGTTTCGACCGCGCCGTTTCCGGGCTTTCCGACCGACCTGCAGGCCCAGCTGATGGCGCTGATGGTTTGCGCCGGGGGTTCCTCGCATATCACCGAGACGATCTTCGAAAATCGCTTCATGCATGTGCAGGAACTGGCGCGGTTCGGCGCGCGGATTCATCTCGACGGCGAGACCGCCACTATCCATGGCATCGCGAAGCTACGCGGCGCGCCTGTGATGGCGACCGACCTGCGCGCGTCGGTGTCATTGGTCATCGCGGGCCTTGCCGCCGAAGGCGAGACCATGGTCAACCGCGTCTATCATCTCGACCGCGGGTTTGAGCGGCTCGAGGAGAAGCTGTCGGCGTGCGGCGCATCCATCGAGCGGATCAGCGATTGAGCTTGTTATAGGTGATGCGGTGTCGCCCCAACTCAAATTGATCGCTCTCGATGCCGAGGACCTTGCCGTCGTTTCCGCGCATGTGCAGGACGCGCGGGTGCAAACCTCCGACATTATCTGGCGGCAAGGCGAGAAACGGCTGGTGGTCGGCATGAACCGGCTGGATTGGGAACAGACATTGGCGGGAGAAACCTCCCCGCGCCGCCTGATCGCGGCGCTGCGCTTTGACCGGGTGTTGTCATGCAAGTCCCGCAATATCGATCTAGACGCGCCGGAAGACGTACTGGAACTGGTGGGAATCGAGTTTCATCCCGGCGAGGCGCCGGGCGGTAGCGCGGTGCTGATGTTCAGCCGCGGCGAGGCGCTGCGGCTGGACGTCGAATGCCTGGAATGCGAGCTCTCCGATCTTGGCGAGGACGATCTTGGCGCCGCCGATCCTCCCGAAGGCGCGCAACCGCCCGGGCTGGATGCCTGAACCATCCCGGAATGACGGAAGGTTTGCGTTCAAAGGGTTGACGGCGATTTGCCGCCGCGCCATTGAGCAGAGGGCCTTTAGTTTGAGGGCCTTCGCCGGAAAGCCAAAATGCCTGTTCGATTAGACCGAAGCAGCGCCGACTTCGCCAAGCGATTTGGTGATTTCCTCGCGACGAAGCGCGAGGCGTCGGCGGATATCGAGGCCGCCACCCGCGCCATTGTCGATGACGTGGCCAACCGTGGCGACCTTGCGCTGATCGAGGCCACACGCAAGTTCGACCGGCTCGATCTCGATGCTTCGCGGTTGCGCGTCAGCGCCGGTGAAATCGACGCGGCGGTGAAGGCCTGCGACCCGGCAACCCTCGCGGCGCTGGAATTCGCCCGCGGCCGCATCGAAGGTTTCCACCGGCGACAGATGCCGAAAGATGAGCGTTTCACCGATCCACTGGGCGTCGAACTCGGCTGGCGCTGGACTTCCATCGAATCGGTTGGCCTCTACGTTCCCGGCGGCACCGCCGCCTATCCTTCCTCGGTGCTGATGAATGCGGTGCCGGCCAAGGTCGCCGGCGTCGGCCGTGTGGTGATGGTGGTGCCGTCGCCGGACGGCAAGCTCAATCCGCTGGTGCTGGCGGCCGCGCATCTGTCCGGCGTGTCCGAGATTTATCGTGTCGGCGGCGCGCAGGCCGTCTCAGCGCTGGCCCATGGCACCGCGACTATCGCGCCGGTAGCCAAGATCGTCGGCCCCGGCAACGCCTATGTCGCAGCCGCCAAGCGGCTGGTGTTCGGCAAGGTCGGCATCGACATGATCGCCGGCCCTTCGGAGGTGCTTGTTATTGCCGATCGCACCGGCAATTCGGGGTGGATCGCGGCCGATCTGCTGGCGCAGGCCGAGCACGACCTCAACGCCCAGTCGATCCTGATCACCGACGATGCGGCCCTTGCGGCCGACGTCGAACGCGCGATCGAGGCGCAACTTGCGACTTTGCCGCGCGCCGATATCGCGCGCGCCTCGTGGAACGATTTTGGCGCGGTCATCCTGGTCAAGCACATTGCCGATTCCGTGGCCCTGGCAAACGCGATCGCCGCGGAGCATCTGGAAATCATGACGGCGGATCCGGAGGCGCTGTCTGTGCAAATCCGCAACGCCGGCGCGATCTTCCTTGGAGCCCACACGCCCGAAGCGATCGGCGATTACGTCGGCGGCTCCAACCATGTATTGCCGACGGCGCGTTCGGCGCGGTTCTCGTCGGGCCTGGGCGTGCTCGACTTCATGAAGCGAACCTCGATCCTGAAATGCGGACCGGACCAGCTGCGCGCGTTGGGGCCGGCGGCGATGACGCTGGGCAAGGCCGAAGGCCTCGACGCCCATGCGCGCTCGGTCGGACTGCGCCTCAATCTGCCATGAACAAGCCGCCCGCAACGGAGGATTCGCAAAACCGCATCGTCGCGGTGACGCTCGATGAGGAATCGATCGGCCGTTCCGGTCCCGACATCGAACATGAACGCGCGATCGCCATCTACGACCTGATCGAACAGAACCTGTTCGCGCCAGAGGGCGCCAATAACGGGCCGTTTACGCTGCACATCAGTATCACCGGCAACCGGCTGGTGTTCGATATTCGCCGTGAAGACGGCACGCCTGTGGTGGCGCATCTGTTGTCGCTGACGCCGTTCCGCCGGATCGTGAAAGACTATTTCATGATCTGCGACAGCTACTATCAGGCTATCCGCACCGCGACCCCCGACAGGATCGAGGCCATCGACATGGGCCGCCGCGGCATCCACGACGAAGGCTCGCGCACTCTGCAGGAGCGGTTGAAAGGCAAGGTGCGGATCGACTTCGAAACCGCCCGCCGGCTGTTCACGCTGATCTGCGTGCTGCACTGGAAGGGGTGACCAGCATGATCCCGAAAAGTGGGCACCGGTTTTCGGACGCGACAAACGCGGGACGCGTTTGCGCGGAGATCATGCGCCAAACAAAAGAACCATAGCCGATGGCGCCTCCGCGCCTGCTCGCTCCGCAAGCCGTGCTGTTTGCCTGTGGCTTGAACAGCGTGCGCTCGCCGATGGCCGAGAGCCTGCTGCAGCAGATGTTTCCGCACGCGCTTTATGTGAAGTCCGCCGGTGTCCGTAAGGGCGAGCTCGATCCGTTCGCGGTCGCGGTGATGGCCGAGCTCGGCCAGGATATTTCCGGCCACAAGCCGATGACGTTCGAGGAACTGGACGATTGGGAGGGGCTCAATTTCGACCTCATCATCACGCTGTCGCCCGAAGCGCATCACAAGGCGCTGGAACTGACGCGTACGCTCGCCGCCGACGTGGAATATTGGCCGACCCACGATCCCGTGGGCGCCGAAGGCAATCGCGAGCAGAAATTGCAGGCCTATCGCGAGGTCTGTGACGGGTTGCTGCTGCGCATCCGCAAGCGGTTTTCAAAGGTGGGCGCGGCGAGCGGGTAGCTACCGCTTGCTGCTACGACGTTCCCCGGATGCTGCGCAGCGCGTCAGCGATGCGTTGCTGATCCGGGGCCCATGCACAATGTCTGTGGGTCCCGCTGCACCGCGTCCGGGACACGGATTGTGCGCTGAGGGCGACGAGGAATTATGACGTCCTCACAACAGCTTGTTCCCCGGTTGTGGAATGGGATGCCTTCCGATAGGTTCCGCGCGCATTCCGTTTTCCGAATCTCTCCCGCCGACAAAAATCCGCATGCTGGGCCGCCCCAAATTCGTTCTTGCTTCCGGTTCGCCGCGACGCCTCAGCCTGCTCAATCAGGCCGGCATCGAACCCGATGCACTGCGGCCGGCCGACGTCGACGAGACCCCGAAACGGGGCGAATTGCCGCGCGCCTGCGCCAACCGGCTGGCCCGCGCCAAGGCCGATGCCGCGCTCAAATCGGTGCAGCTCGATGACGAGTTGCGCGGCGCTTTCATTCTTGCCGCCGACACCGTGGTCGCGGTCGGCCGCCGCATCCTGCCGAAGGCCAACCTGGTAGACGAGGCCTCGCAATGCCTGCGGCTGCTGTCGGGGCGCAACCATCGGGTTTACACCGCGATCTGTGTGGTGACGCCTAGAGAGGCCTTCCGCCAGCGCCTGATCGAGACACGCGTCCGCTTCAAGCGGTTGAGCGAGGACGACATCCAGGCCTATATCGGTTCCGGCGAATGGCGCGGCAAGGCCGGCGGCTATGCCGTGCAAGGCATCGCCGGATCGTTCGTGGTCAAGATGGTCGGCTCCTACACCAACATCGTCGGATTGCCGCTGTATGAATCGATCACCCTGCTCGGCGGCGAAGGGTTTCCGGTTCGCTTTGGCTGGTTGAATGCCAGTTAAGCGGAATGCCGGCCCCCGCTCCGGCAAGGGAGGCGCAAAGCCGTGCCCGATCTGCGGCAAGCCGGCCACCGAGGCCTCCCAACCATTCTGCTCCGAGCGCTGCCGGGATGTCGACTTGAACCGCTGGCTGTCGAATTCCTACGTGATCCCGGGCTCCAAGGACGAGGACGAAGAGGAGGGGTAGGGATATTCGTATGATTTCAGTCGGTTAAGGAGTCGTCCGTCTTCGCCCTAGGGACTACGCCGGACACGCTTCGCCTTCGGCTTCGCGCGGCTGCGCCACGCGAAGCCGAAGGCGAAGCGTGGTGGACAGGGCTCGCCGGTCTGACTATAAACCGCCGCTCCCAAGCCCCCGCGGCTGGAAGTGCCCAGGTAGCTCAGTTGGTAGAGCATGCGACTGAAAATCGCAGTGTCGGTGGTTCGATCCCGCCCCTGGGCAC
>Ga0137403_10000539_pt2 | contig 46148 bp, 51 predicted proteins | sample CZOMad2_1_16fung_FD_122057 | JGI IMG/M metagenome (GOLD analysis project Ga0137403, IMG submission 122057) | Vadose zone soil fungal communities from Angelo Coast Range Reserve, California, USA - CZOMad2_1_16fungal (Hybrid Assembly) | ecosystem: Environmental > Terrestrial > Soil > Vadose zone... | reverse complement strand
TCCGCTACGACCGGTCCAGCCTGGAGACCTTCATCGACACCGACGGCACCGCCCACAAGGACCAGCTCACCTTCGCCTTGGGAGCGTCGTATATCTTCTGACGAGCGGCGGCCCTGCCGGTGGGCTGCGATCACCTGGACTCTCCGGGCGACGCCGTCCCGACGTCGCCACGCCGCTCGGCGCCGAAGCGTTCAGGCCCGGGTCGGGGCCTCCGGCGCAGCATCCGGGCCGAGATGCAGCGAGCGGTGCATCTCCTTCTCCATCGCCTTGCGCAGCTCCATCAGCCGCTTGGCATAACCCTCCAGCGCGCGATCGTGCTCGGTCGCCGGGACCCATCTCGGCACCGGGCGCGGCCGCCCATCATCCCCCAGCGCGACGAACACGGCGACACAGTGCCCGCAGCGGCGCCGCTCCGGCTCCTTGGGATCGCCGGCGTAGATATCGATCATGATGTGCATGCTGGTAGTGCCGGTATAGATCACTTTGGCCTGCAGCTCGACCACGCTGCCCACCTGAATGGGGTGGGTGAAATGGATTCCCCCGACGTACACCGTGACGCAGTAGCTCCCGCTCCAACCCGCCGCACAGGTGTAGCCGGCCTGGTCGACCCACTTCATCACGGCTCCGCCGTGCACGTTCCCGCCGAAGTTGACGTGCCCCGGCTCCGCCAGGAACCGCAAAACGCTCTGCTGCTCCTCCACTGATTCGCTCCGCGTCGTCGTGAGGCCTTGACCCGGCGCCCACCGGCGCCAGCTTCTTTGGTTGATGACCGAGCCAACCCCGCCGACCCCGACCCCGCCGTCGGCCTCGACCACTGCACCGGTGCCTGCGAGCGCGCCGGCACGGTCTCGCGGGGTGTTCTCGATCGTCGTAGTCGCCCTGAGCATCGCCGCGGTCGCTGCGGCCGCCTGGATGCTGCTGCAACCGACCCTGGTGTTTTCCAACGGCCTGGTCGCCCCGGTTCGACTCGTCATCGGACAGACCACCCGAATCGTTGCGCCGGGCGAGACGGCGCGGATCCGGGTGTCGCGCACGCTGCTGGTGGCCCAATGGGAGCTGGACCGGCCGCTCTCGGCCGATCGGCAGCCGATGGGGGAGGCGGTTCGGGGATCGTGGGTCGTGCCCGCCCCCCGCGGCAGGGTCACCCGCGCCGCCGGGCCCCGCTTGGAGACGGGCGACTATTTCGCGCCGCTGGTGACCAACGAGACCAATCGCTTGCTGCGCATCACGGTCAATGCCGGACTCGATGGTGCGCGGGATTGCGGTTGCGCGGTCAGGCCCGGTGCTAGCAGGGTCTTTCTCGGCTACTACCGACTCTACCGGAACAGCACTGTCCAGGCAACGGACCCCGACGACCGCACGGCGACGTTCCGGGACCTCGGCCCCGAGGCGCAGGCACGGAACTGGGTCGTCGGACTCCGTTTTGCCAGCGGAGACTTTCGCTAAGAAACAACGTGAAAAGTGAAAGGTAAAAAGTGAAAGGGAGCTCCGATCCACAACGGAACCCCCTTTTCACTTTTCACGCTTTTTCCGTCCGACCAGGTTTCCCTGTCCCACCGCCCCAAACCCGAACCGCTCCCGCACTTCATCCACTGCCTGAGTGAGCCGCCGCTGGCGGGCCCGTTCCGCCGGCTCGAAGAGATCCGGTGGCGCGGCGGTGCCCAGGTTGGTTGCGGCGATCCCGATCAGGCGGACCGCGCGATTCCGGCCGAGCACCTCGGCGAACGCCGCCCGAAAGAGGGCGCGGGCCGCCCCGAAGAGCTCACCGTCGAGATCGGTGGGCTCAGCGAAAGTGTGCCGCCGGGTCACGGTGTGAAAGTCGTCATGCCGGAGCTTCAGGCTGACGGTTCGGGCCACCAGCCCCTCTTCCCGGAGCTGTGAGGCGACCCGCGCCGTGAGCATGGCCAGCGTGCGCTCGAGCCGATCGGGATCGCGAATGTCTTTCGCGAGAGTGGTCTCGCGACTTACCGAGCGCGGAAGCCGGTCGGCGTGGAGCGCGGTGCCGCCGTAACCCTGCGCTCTGAGCTTGAGAAGCTTCGCCTCGGGGCCGATCAGGCGCTGGAGAGCCTCGAGGGGCATCTGTTGCACCTGGACTACGTCCACCAGGCCCAGCGTCGCCCAGCGCTCGGCGGTCTTCGGGCCGACCCCAGGAAGGGCGCGTAGGGCAAGGCCCGCGAGAAACCCCTCCCCCCACCCGGTCCGCACTTCCATGAGCCCACGCGGCTTCGCCGTGTCCGAGGCCAGCTTGGCGATCATCCGGTTAGGGCCGATCCCGACGCTGCAGGCAAGACCGGTCTCGCCGCCAACGGCGTCGCGCAACAGCTCCGCTACCGGGAGCAGTGAGACCGGGTGGAGGCGATCGGTGCCGGTGAAGTCGAGGTAGGCCTCGTCGAGCGATGCCATGAGGACGACGGGTGAGAAACGGGCGAGCACGCTCCGGACCGCACGGGACGCTTCCCGGTAGTGGGCGAACGCTCCCTGGAAGAAGGTCGCTTGGGGGCAGCGACGGACTGCCTCGGCGATGGGCATTCCGGCGTGAATCCCAAAGGCGCGTGCGGCATACGAGGCGGATTGCACCACACCCCGTTGGTCCCGGCGGCCGCCCACCACGAGCAGCTCGACCGCGCGCAGCTCGGGGTGCCGCTGGCGGCACACCTCGACGAAGAAGGCATCGAGGTCCACGTGCATGATGCGGGTCGTCATAGTGAACCTCGCGGGGACAAGTCGGGTAGCGTAGCGCCCCGAGGCTTGGGCCGTCAACCGACGGCATTTACCCCCCGAGGGGCGGGGGTCTATCTTGCCCGTCTCACCGCCGCTTGATGCCTTGCCCGAGAGGAGTGCCCCGATGCTGAGCGCCCCGATGCAGGACTCTTTCAACGAGCAGATCAAGAACGAGTTCTACTCGGCGTACATCTACTTGTCGATGGCCGCCTTCTTCGATGACGCCAACCTGCCGGGCATGGCGGGCTGGATGCGGGTACAAGCGAGAGAAGAGGCGGTCCACGCCATCAAGATTTTCGATCACCTGCTCGATCGCGGCGCGCGGGTCAAGCTGCGCGCGATTTCGCAGCCGCCGGTGGACTTCGCCTCCCCCCTCGACGTGTTCGAGCAAGCCTACAAACACGAGCAGGCCGTCACCAAGGCAATTCACGATCTCTACGCCAAGGCCGTTCAAGAGAAAGACTTTGCCAGCTCGGTCTTCCTCGACTGGTTCGTGAGGGAGCAGGTCGAAGAGGAAAAGACCGCCCTGGTGATCGTCGAGCATCTCAAGATGGTGGCCGAGGACCGGCCGGGGGTCTTGATGCTCGATCGGGAGCTCAGTCAGCGCCAAGGCAGCAAGGGCGGGGCGGAGCCTGAGGCCAAGCCGTGAAAGCGGCGTTCCTGGGCCTCGGCGCCATCGGGCGGCCCATGGCGGCTCGGCTCGCGGCGCGTACCCGACTCACCGTCTGGAACCGTACCCATGCCCGGGCCGAGGCGTTCGCGGCTCAATTCGGCGCGGAGGACGCCGCAACCCCGCGCGAGGCGGCGGAGGGTGCGGACGTCGTGGTAACCTGCCTGCCGACCTCGGTGGACGTCGAGCGGCTGCTGGAGGGGACTGACGGGCTGGAGGCGGGGCTCGCATCGGGTAGCCTGATGCTCGACTGCACCTCGGGCGATCCGGCGACATCCCGGCGGCTTGCGAGCCGGCTCGCCCAACGGGGCGTTCTTTTCGCCGACTGTCCGGTCAGCGGGGGCACCTCGGGAGCAGAGTCGGGGACGCTCACCGTCATGGTGGGCGGGGACGAGGCCACCTTTGCCCGGGCACGACCGGTGCTGGAGGCATTCGGCAGCCGGATAGAGCATATGGGGCCGGTCGGAGCCGGGCATGCAATGAAGGCAGTGAACAACGCGCTCCTGGCGGTCAACCTGGAAGCGTTCGGCGAGGGGTTCGCGGCACTGGTGAAGGCGGGAGTGCCGGCCCGGAAGGCGGTCGAAGTCCTCAATGCGTCGAGCGGCCGGTCGTTCGTGAGCGAAGCGCTGGTGCCCGATCGGGTTCTCACCGGCCGCTGGCCCCAGACCTTTCGGCTCGCGCTGCTCGAAAAAGACGTGGGCATCGCGCTTGGCGTGCTGGATGAGACCGGGGTGCGAGGCCCCGTGCTCCATCTGGTGGGGGAGCTGCTTCGGCGGGCGCGCGCCGTGCTCGGCGACGCAGCGGATCACGTCGAAGCTATCCGCCTGATCGAACGCGACGCCGGCGTGGAGATTCGCGGCTGAGCCGGCCCTTGCCGCAGTGGTGGTCGTCTGACGAGTTTCCCTTCGCTATGGCCGTCCCGCGAGCCACTGAATGAGAGACGACTGGGGTTCGATTCGCCAGGAAGCGGCCCAGGTGCTGCTGGCTGAAGGCATCGTGATCGACGGCAGCCTTCACTTGCTTCTGCGCCTCCAATATCCGCCCGGGCCGGAAACGCCGATCGAGATGCTCAACCGGATCGATCCCTTCTTTGCCCTCACCGGCTCGAGCGGCGGCGTGGTGTTCGTTCCCAAAGCCCAGACGGCCATGGTCACGTGCCACCACCAGGCGCCTCCCACGGATCCCGAGCGGTTGTCCGCCGCCAAAATGATCGCGATGGACGTGGTCGTGGTCGGGGGCCGCGAGTTTCGAGGCCGTGCCGCCCTGGAGCTCCCACCCGGGCGGAACCGGGCTCTCGATTACGTGAACGGCCCGGGTACCTTCTTCACGCTCTGGACCGACGACGTGACCCATTACGTCAACAAGCTTCTGGTGCGGACAATTCGTCCGCTGGATTGACGAGGTCCGGTGGCTCGACTCGACCAGCTCATTCGGATACTGCACGAGCAGCGCGCCGACTCGCTGCGGCTCGCTGTGGGGAAGCCTGCCGTGCTGCTGCGGGATGGCAACACTCGGCCGGTTACCAAAGAACCCCTGACCGACGTCCAGATCGTGGCGCTGCTTCGGGAGATCGCGCCGGCCGAGGCGGCGTCCGGCCTCGGCTCTCCGGGTCCCGTTCTGTTTGGCTATCGCGCGCCTTCAGGCGGCGTGCAGGTAGAGGCGCGGGCCGGCGACGCTACGCTCCGCCCCGATCCTTTGCCCGGATCCGCTGCCCCCCGGAGCGAGGCGGACCAGCGTGAGGTCCGCGCGGTGATCGACACGCTGCTCCGCCAGCTGGTCCAGTCGGGGGCCTCCGACCTGCACCTCCGCACCGGCGAGCCCCCGCTGCTCCGGCAGAGCGGCGAGCTGGTCCGGCTAGAGGCCGAGCCGCTGGGCGCCGAGCGTCTGGAGGCCGTCCTGATGAGCATCATGGGCCCCAAGGATCTGGCCGAGTTCCGGGAGACCAACGACACGGACTGGGCCTATGAGATCGAAGGTCTGGCCCGCTTCCGGTGCAATGCCGGACGCGACCGGCGGGGGCCGATGGCGGTTTTCCGCACCATCCCGGGGCAGGTGATGACCGCGGATGAGATGGGGTTGAGCCGGGAAGTGCAGCACCTCTGCTATCTCACCAAGGGGCTCGTGCTGGTGACCGGCCCCACCGGCTCCGGCAAGTCCACCACCCTTGCCACGCTGGTCGACCTGATTAATCGCACCCGTAGCGACCACATCCTCACGATCGAAGACCCGATCGAGTTCGTGCACCAAAGCAAAAAGTGTCTGGTCACCCAGCGCCAGGTTGGACTCCACACCCGGTCGTTCAAGCAGGCGCTCCGCGCTGCGCTTCGGGAGGATCCTGACATCGTGCTGGTGGGCGAGATGCGCGATCTCGAGACCGTGTCCATCGCACTCGAGACTGCCGAGACCGGTCACCTCGTGTTCGGCACGCTGCACACGACCACCGCTTCCAGCACGATCGACCGCATCATCGACCAGTTCCCGGCCGACCGGCAGTCACAGGTTCGGGTCATGCTGTCGGAATCGCTCCGCGGGGTCATTGCCCAGACGCTCTGTCGCAAGATCGGCGGGGGCCGGGTGGCGGCGCGCGAGATTCTGCTCACCATCCCGGCGGTCTCGAATCTGATTCGCGAGGGCAAGACGTTTCAGATTCCGTCCATCATGCAGACCAATCGCAAGGCCGGGATGGTGACCCTGAACGATGCCCTCATCGAGCTGGTCGATCAGGGGCTGGTCGAGCCCAAGGAAGCGTACATGAAGGCGGTCGAGAAGGCGGGGTTCGGGCAGGCGCTCAAGACGCGACGGCACGACGTCAGCTTCCTCAGTGAGGCATGACGGAAGCCCCCCGGCTGGTCCTGGTCTCGCCACAGGACCTCGTCAACGTGGCGAGCGTCGTCCGCATCGCCAAGAACTTCGGGATCGACAGCATCCGGCTGGTGAATCCGGAGATGGAGCTGGACCCATATCGCATCGAGGGAATCGCCCACAACACGGCGGACCTCGTCGCCCGGATCACCATCCATGACTCCCTCAAGGACGCCTTGGCGGACTGCGTGTTCGCCGCCGTGCTGACGGGGCGCGAGCGGGCCGCGAAGCGCTCAGTGCTCCGGCCGCGGGACGCCGCCGGGGAGCTTGCGCGCCGGACCACCGACGGTGCGGTCGCCCTGGTGGCGGGCCGGGAGGACTCGGGGCTCACCAACGAGGAGCTCGACCGCTGCGACGTCTTGGTCACCATCTCCTCCGATCCCGCTCACTCATCGCTGAACCTGGCCCAGGCCGTCGCCATCATGGCTTACGAGTGCTGGCTCGCCCGGGGCGGCGATCGGCTCCCGTTCAAGTCGCCGCGGCGAACGGCGCCGGCGGCGCCGCACGCGCTGGTCGAGACCCTGTTCTCGGATTGGGAGCGCGCCCTATGGGCGATTGACTTCTTCAAGACCCGGCAGCCGGGGCACGTGATGCGGTCGTTTCGCGAGATCGTTTTCCGGGCATCCCTGGACGCCCGCGAGGCCTCGCTGCTGCGTGCAATGGGAATCGAGGTCTCGCGCTTTCTCGCGCGAGAGGGCGTGCCGGCGGCCGGCAGTCCGCCGGCCTCTTCCGGGTCGGAGGAGCAATAGCCGTGGGACGCTCCGCCGCCTACTGGGCCACCAACCCCTACCGGCTCCCCGACTTACCTCCGAAGCCATCGGCCCCGTACCAGGATCTGCCGTCTCCTATGGGAGACCGGTTTCGCCTGGCCCGGACGGGGCTCCTCGCTATTCGGGGTGTGGGCGAGCAGGTGCGGTTCATGGGGTCGCCCTGGGCCTGGACCTGGGAGTTCGGCCTGGGGTCGCGGAAGCTGTGCTGGCTGCATCCCAATCTTTCCGGCGCGAGCGCCACCTTCACGTTGACGGACGAGGAGGAGGGCAAGACGCTCGCGTTCGCACGATTGGCTGAAGTCGTGCGGCAGGCGATTCGCGAGGGACAGCGCACCGGCCCGGTGAAGTGGTGTTGGGTGCCGCTCAGCGACCGTCGCCACGTGGACGCTTTCTTGGGCCTGGTGCGACGGAAAGCGGAGTGGATCGGTGCAGCCACGGCGATGCGGCGGCGGCGAGCGGTGTAGGGCAACGCCGGGAGAGCGTCGAATCCCGTTGTGGAGCTTCAGCGGGGCTGACTATACTTACTCCCGCTCGAGAGGGCGGGCTCTCCCGACGTGGCGTCCCTCGTGTACAAGCGTTGAACATGCTGACCGCTCGCGACCGGCCATGGCCCGGCGGCGGCGCGTAGAGCGGGCTGGCGTTTGACTGGTGAGGACGATGCGGAAGCCGGTACTCATCATCGCGGGGGCGGGGGCGGCGGCGATCGGGCTCGCGGCGCTCGCGGTCACGTCGGGGCCCAGCGGCGCGCAGGCGCCCAGGACGGTCGCGGATTCGGCCAAGGCACCGTTGCTCGCCGCCGGCGACACCGCCAAGCTCCTCGGACCGCGCCAGCCCGTCTTCTTCCGGCACGACATCCACGCCGGCCAATTCAAGATCCAGTGCCAGTACTGCCACTACTCAGTGGCCGTTTCCTCCGAGCCGGGCATACCCTCGATGCAGACCTGTATGGGCTGCCACACGGTAATCGCCGGTAGCGACAGCAGCCACAAGGTCGAGATCAAGAAGGTCCGCGAGGCCTGGTCGCAGAAGAAGCCGATCGAGTGGACCCGGGTGCATTTCGTGGCGCGGCACGCGCACTTCCCCCACATGCGCCACATCAAGGCCCTGGGGCCCAATGCCTGTCAGACCTGCCACGGCGACGTCACCCGCATGCCGCAGATCTACAAGGTGAACAACGTGAACAACATGGGGTTCTGCATCACGTGCCACGAGCAGCGCAACGTGACGCGGGACTGCGCGGTGTGTCACTACTAGCGGATAGCGAATAGCCGCGCTCGGAGCCCTCATGCCAGACGACGCCGACCAACCGTCCTCGATCGATCGCCGCCGATTCCTCACTGTCCTGGGGGTTTCGGGCGCCGGCGCCGCAGCGCTGTCCGGCTGCTCGACCGATCGGGTGCAGAAGCTCATTCCGTACCTGGTCCAATCCGAGGACCAGGTCCCGGGGGTGCCCACCTGGTACGCGAGCACGTGCACCGAATGCGCGGCGGGCTGTGGCCTTCACGTAAAGACGCGGGAAGGACGCGCGGTCAAGCTGGAGGGCAACCCCGACCATCCGGTGAACCGGGGCAAGCTGTGCTCGCGGGGCCAGGCATCGCTGCAAGGGCTCTATAACCCGGGCCGGCTCAAGGGCCCAATGGCTCGCACGCCTAGCGGCGAGTTCCAGCCGATCACCTGGGATGACGCCATTCAGCGACTTACCGCGAAGCTGGCCGCTGCCGGGGGCAAGCTGGCGGTGATCTCGGGGGCGGGCCGGGGCACCTTTTCCGATCTCCTCGCCGAATGGACCAGTGGGCTGAACGGGACCCTGGTGCGCTACGATCCGTTCGATCACGAGCCGCTGCGCGCAGCCAACCAGGCTGTCTTCGGGCGGGACGAGCTGCCGGCCCACGACTTCGGCAAGGCCCGATACATCGTGTCGTTCGGGGCGGACTTTCTCGAGACCTGGCTCGCCCCCGTCGAGAACCAGCGGGGCTTCGCCGAATCGCATGGTTTCCACGATGGGCGCATGGCGAAGCACGTCGCGTTTGCGCCCAGAATGTCGCTCACCGGCCAGAACGCCGACGAGTGGTACGCGATCCGCCCGGGGTCGGAGGCGGCGCTCGCTCTGGCGCTGGCGAACCTGCTCGTCACGGAGCACGGAGCCGAGGCGGGCGGCCTCGGCTCCTCGCTGAGCCGGTTCTCTCCCGACCTGGCGGCCAAGGAGACCGGCCTCGATGTCGCCGTGATTCGCCGGGTCGCCGGGGAGCTGGCGGCGGCCAAGCCGAGCCTGGCAGTTGCGGGCGGGGTCGGAAGCCAGCACCGCGGCGCCACGGAGGTGTGCGCCGCGACCAACATCCTGAACTACGTCGCCGGCAACATCGGGCAAACCGTGCTGTTCGGGTCCGATCTTCAGGCGGCCGACGGCGTCGCTAAGCTGGAGGCGGTGGCAGCGGCGCTCGACAGCGGGCAGGTCGCGGTCCTGCTGGTGCACGAGGCGAATCCCCTTTACGCCCTCCCGGCCTCGACCGGGTTCGCCGCCCGATTCAAGAAGGCCGGGTTCAAGGTCTCGACCTCTCCCTGCCTGGACGAGACCGCCGCACAATGCGACCTGCTGCTCCCCAATCATCACGCGCTCGAGCGGTGGGACGATCTCCGACCGCGGGCAGGCGTTCTCGGCCTCATGCAGCCGGTGATGGAGCCGGTGTTCCCCACGATGGCTACGGGGGACGTGCTGCTCAAGGCGGCTCAGAAGCTCGGCGGCCTGCTGGCCAAGCTCAGCGCGCCTACCTTCGAGGCCCATTTGAAATCGCGCTGGGCCGAGCTGGCAAAGCAGCAGGGCCAAGCCGACGCCGACGCGTTCTGGCGGGCGGCGCTCCAGCGCGGTGGGCTGTACGGCGAGCGGCCCCCGGCGCCGGAAGTGAAGCTCGCTTCCGGATTCGAGCCGGGTTACACCGCCCCGGCCTTTGACGGGGACGGCGAGTTCTACTTCGCCCCGCACGTTTCCTCCTTCCTGCACGACGGACGGGGTACCAACAAGCCCTGGCTGCTGGAAAACCCCGACCCGGTCACCAAGATCACATGGCACCCGTGGGTGGAAGTGCATCCCGATACAGCGGCCCGGCTGGATGTGCGGAACGGGGAGATCCTGCGCCTCAGGTCGTCGCAGGGAGCGATCGAAGTCCCGGTCTACCTCTATCCTGGGATTCATCCCGAAGTGCTCTCGGTCCCGCTCGGCTTCGGCCACACCGAGTACGGGACCTACGCCAAGGGGCGCGGCGCGAACGCGCTCGATCTCCTCTCCTTCAAGGGGGGCCAGCCGTTCGTGGCGTACCTGTCGACCAAAGCGTCGGTGGAGAAGACCGGCCGCTACCAGAAGCTCGCGTCCACCGAGGGGACCCCTCGCCAGCTGGGCCGGCACATCGCCGAGGCGATGCCCCTGGGCCTGGCTGTGAAGGGGCTCTCGCCGCGCGAAGCGGACGCGGCCGAGGGTCATCCGGAGGAGGAGGTCAACCCCGAGCGCGAGCTCGAGGCGATCAAAGGCTGGGGCGACGCGGTCTTCCAGCGGACCCGGAAGGGGAACTACGCGGGCGAGCATCCCGAGTGGGGCATGGTCATCGACCTTGCGAAGTGCACCGGCTGCTCCGCCTGCGTCACGGCCTGCTACGCGGAGAACAACATCCCGACCGTCGGCGAGGACGAGATTCACCGCGGGCGGGAGATGACGTGGATGCGGATCGAACGCTACTGGGAGGGCGGGGCCAAGCCGGGGACGGCACCGGAGCCGAGATTCGTTCCCATGCTCTGCCAGCATTGCGCCAACGCGCCCTGCGAGCCGGTGTGTCCGGTGTATGCCGCCTACCACACGACGGACGGGCTCAACGCGCAGGTGTACAACCGGTGTGTCGGGACGCGGTACTGCGCGAACAACTGCCCCTACAAAGTGCGGTACTTCAACTGGTACAAGTACAACGACGCCGCCTGGCCCGAGCCGCTCAACCTTCAGCTCAATCCGGACGTGACGGTCCGGGCACGCGGCGTCATGGAGAAATGCACCTTCTGCATCCAGCGGATCCGGGGGGCTCAGAACCAAGCGCGGCTGGAGGATCGGCCGCTCAAGGATGGTGAGTTCACGACAGCGTGCGCGCAGGCATGCCCATCGGATGCCATCGTATTCGGCAACGTCAACGACCCCCAGAGCCGCGTCCGGCAGGCCAAGCAGGACCATCGCGGCTATCACGTGCTCGAGGACATCAACACCCGTCCGGCTGTCACCTATCTCGCGAAGGTGCTCCACCGGTCGGAGGCTTGACCATGGCCGTTCTGGCGCAAGAACCCGTCATCACCCAGACCCACGCCGACGTCACCCGCGACGTCGTCGCGACGCTCGAGAAGCCGAGCACCGGGTACGTCCTGATGACGCTCGGAGCGGTCGGCCTGTTCCTGGTCGGCGCGCTCACCTTCCTGATCCTGGTGAAGGACGGCCTCGGCCACGCCGGCTACAATCCGCCCGCGTTCTGGCTGGTGTACATCACGACCTTCGTCTTCTGGATCGGCATCGGGCACGCCGGGACTCTGATCTCGGCGATTCTCTATCTATTCCGCTCGCCCTGGCGGACGGCGGTCTACCGATCCACCGAAGCGATGACGGTCTTCGCGGTGATGACCGCGGCGCTGTTCCCCATCATCCACATCGGGCGGCAGTGGATCTTCTATTGGCTGATGCCGTACCCGAACCAGCGGTACCTGTGGCCCAACTTCAAGTCACCGCTGTTGTGGGACGTCTTCGCGATCACCACCTACTTCACGGTCTCGACGACGTTCCTGGTCTACGGTCTGATCCCCGACGTCGCAGCCGTGCGCGACAAGGTGTCCGGCTGGCGCAAAATGGTCTACCGCGCGGCCTCACTCGGCTGGTCCGGAACCAACAACCAGTGGCGGCACTACTCCAGGGCGTATCTCTACCTCGCGGCGCTCGCGACGCCGCTGGTGCTGTCGGTCCATTCCGTGGTGTCGTGGGACTTCGCCTCCAGCATCGTGCCGGGCTGGCACGGGACGATCTTCGCTCCCTACTTCGTCGCCGGCGCGATCTATTCGGGCATCGGGATGGTGTTGACGCTGGTCATCCCGCTCCGGCGGGTGCTCAAGCTGGAGCACATGATCACGGAGTACCACTTCGACAATCTGGGCAAGCTCGTCCTGCTCACCGGCTCGATTCTCTTCTACGCCTACGGGATGGAGTATTTCATCGCGTGGTACAGCGGCAACCCCTTCGAGCAGACCACCTTCTGGCGCCGGGCCTTCGGGCCGATGTGGTGGGGCGGCTGGACCATGATCATCTGCAACGCGTTCGTGTCCCAGCTGTTTTGGTTCCGGAAGCTGCGCACCAACGTGACGGCGCTCTTCGTCATGTCGATCTTCATCAACATCGGGATGTGGTTCGAGCGCTATGTCATCATCGTCTCGTCGCTGTCGAACGACTACCTCCCGTGGGTCTGGGACCAGCCCAACCCCACGTGGGCGGATTGGGGGATCCTGGCGGGCTCATTCGGCTGGTTCGGGATGTGGTTTCTCCTCTTCGCCCGGACCTTCCCTATCGTGGCGATCCAGGAGATCAAGGAAATGATCCCCATGCCGCGGAAGCGGGGGGGCCATCACTAATGGCCCGGCCCAGGATCACGCCAGGAGTCCTCGCGTCCTTCGAACAGATCGACGCGGCCACCGATGCCATCAAAGCTCTCCGCGCGGGTGGCCACAGAAACCTCGTGGTGTACTGCTCGCACCCCAATCACGAACTGGAGGAAGCGCTGGAGAGTCCGGTGAGCCCGGTGCGGCTGTTTACGCTGATCGGGGGCCTCACCGGCTGTACTGCAGGGTTCACCATGGCGATCTGGATGAATCTCGACTGGCCGGTGCTGGTGGGCGGCAAGGCCATCGCCGCCGTCCCGGCGTTCGTGGTGATCGGGTTCGAGCTGACCGTGCTGCTCGGAGCGCTGTTGAGCGTCTTCGGCGTCGGTTTGCTCTCACTCCTGCTGGGACAGCGTGGTGTGCTGTACGATCCACGGTTCAGCGACGACCGGATCGGTGTCTTCGTGCCTTCCGCCGGCGACACCGCGCCCACGCTCGAGCGGCTGTTCCGCGAGGCCGGCGCCGTGGAGGTGCTTCGTGCCACGCCGTAGCCGGCTAGCGCTCGTTGCCGCGCTGGCCCTCGGCGCGGCCGGCTGCGACTGGTGGTACAACGATGTGCCCTCGCCCGACGACTTGTGGCACATCACGCCCTGGTTCGACCACATGATCGTACAGAAGTCGGTGCACCCGTATTCCCGCTTCGACGTGCCGAGGAACACGCCGGAGGGCACGGTCCCGCTGAGCGGCGGCGAGCCGGACTGGAGTGCGGAATGGGCGCAGGCCAAGACCGCGACTGCCGACACGCTCAAGAATCCCACGACGGGCGGCGCCGCCGGGCCGGTGGCCCGACACGGCGCCGCGACGGCCGAGATTCCCGGGTCGGTAGACGCCAAGGGTGACACGCTCTACCAGAACTTCTGCGCGACCTGCCACGGTCCGGCCGGCGGGGGCGATGGGCCGGTAGGCCGAAGAATGGGCGCACCGCCGCTGCTCTCCGCCCGGGCGCGCGGGTTCTCCGACGGCTACCTCTACAGCATGATCCGCTACGGCCGGGGCCTCATGCCGCGATACGGCGACAAGGTGTTCGATCCATTGGATCGGTGGGCGATCGTGAACCACGTGCGCAAGCTGCAGGCTGCCGCCCCGCCCCCGGCCCCGCCGCCGTCACCAGGAGGGCCAAGGTGATGGAGGCCCGCGGCCTTCGCCAGCGCCTCATCGCTCGCTCCGTGGCCGGCCGGTTCGACGGGTTCCTCGGCGTCGGCGCGGGCCTCGCGATTCTCGGCGCGATCCTGTTCCTCCGCATGCTGGGAACTCCTGAGGCCCCCCGGGCCTGGCATCTGTTTCAGGTCAACTGGGTGTACTTCACCGGCCTCGCCGGCGGCAGCGTCGCGATCGCGGCGGTCCACAAGGTGGTCAACGCACGCTGGTCGGGCCTGATGCTTCGATTTGCCGAAGCCTCGAGCGCGTTCCTCCCGATCTCCCTGCTGGGCCTCATCGCGATCTTTACGGTTGGTTATCCCTACATCTACGGGCCGATGGCCGGAGAACTCCACGCGCTTCAGCATGGCAAGGCGGTGTGGCTCTCGCATGGGGTCATGTTCTGGCGGCTCTTCGTCGGGTTGCTACTGCTGTACGGCATCGGCTGGAGGCTGGTGCGGGCCGATCTGGTGCCCGACATGTTCGCGGCAAAGGACCAGGTCCAGGGCGGGCGCCGGTCGTTGTACGACCGGATGACCGCCGGCTACGATGGATCGGAAGGATCGATCGAGGCCAACGAACGGCGGATCCGGCGCCTGGCGGCCGCCTTCGTCCCCCTCTATGCCATTGTCTTTACCCTGGTCGCATTCGACGGCATGATGGCGCTCCAGCCGCATTGGTTTTCCAATCTGTTCGGCGGCTGGTACTTCATGGGGTCGTTCCTGGGCGGCCACATGCTGCTGGCGCTGATGATGATCTACGGCGGCCGGCAACTGGCTATCGCCGACCTGATCTCTCCCAAGCAGCGCCACGACCTCGGTAAGCTCTGCTTCGGCTTCACCGTGTTCTGGACCTATCTCATGTGGGCCCAGTTCCAGGTGATCTGGTACGGTAATCTCCCCGAAGAGACCGGGTTCGTGTTCAGCCGGCTGTGGGGCCACTGGTGGCCGGTCGGGAAGCTCGTGTTCGTCGGGATGTTCATCGTGCCGTTCCTGGGGCTCCTCGGCGTCGGACCCAAGAAGACCAGGGCGACCCTCGGATTCTTCGCGGCAGTAAGCCTGTCGGCGCTCTGGCTCGAGCGCTACATCCTGATCGTCCCGTCGATCACCGCGTTCGATGGGCCGGTGTTCTGGTGGCCGGAGCTGGCCCCCACGCTGTTGTTCGCCGGTCTGTACCTGCTCGCGTATGCCCTGTTCGGGCGGACGTTCCCGATGGTGTCACCCCGCCTGGCGGAGATCACGCTCCGGCGCGAACTGGGACACCACCAAGTCGAGATCTTCGACCACGAGGATGCCGACCGGGACTTTGTTCACGAGGAAGATCTGGAGCGGAGGAAAGGCAGCAGGTAACTCGCCGGCAGCTATCTCACTCTCGACATCAGATTCAAGCGCCGCATCATGGCGCGCAACGAATCGCTTGGCAGGTTGCCGGGCGCGGAGAACATCCGATCCTCGCGCCGGAAGGAGAACGTGCTGCCCCCGGGCGCCGGCCCTCCGCCCGGAGATCCAGCCACGCTGCCGGAGGACTCGGAGGCTTCGCCGGGCCGCGTGCCGAAGAGCGCGGCCACGTCGCTGACCGGGCCCTCGATGGTCCGGACCACCTCGCCGGACCGGAGCTGCTGGGCCACCACCGTCATTGCTTTCCGGCCGGTGTCACCGGGCTGGGACTGTCCGTCCGCGGCCGCGCGGGCCTCGGTCCGGGCCGCCGTGTTGGCGACCTGCTCCGGTGCCCGCTGCCAGCGGGGGTTTCGCCACGTACCGCCCGGCTCAGCCTGACCGTCGCGTGGGGCCCGGCCGGAGGTTGCGAATTCCCCAGGCCCGGACTGGTCCGGCTTCCTGGTTGGCTGGTGCGTTGGGTGGTGCGGGAGCACACGGTGTGACACGGATTCCGGCCGGCGCTCGAGCGCCGGTGGCTCGGTCGCCGAGATCTCGGGTCCATTAGTGGCGATCATCTGGGACGGGGTCGGCAGCGGGGCCCCACCGTCGGTGCGGAGCGCAGAGGCGGCCGGGCCGGGATTCACCGGGGCGACGGCCCGGGTCGAGGACACGGGGGCCAGATAGCTCGCCCCACCCCAGCCGACACCCAGCGCGACCAGGACGCTGGCAGCCCACGCAGCCCGCTGGCGGAACCGCTCCCGCTGGAACACGCGGGCCGCAGCGCGCCGCCGGATCTCCGCGATGGGCGGCGCCACCGTTCCCCGGGGCGCGAGTCGCGCCAGCATGGCCGTGGTCCGGTCGCGGAGCGCCGCGATCTCGTCGCGCGCGCCCCGGCACGGGGTGCACTCGGCGAGATGGCTCTCGATCTCCACGCACCGGAGGCGATTCAGTGCCTGGTCGAGATAGGCGTGCAGTTCCGCTTCAGGAATGTGCGGCATGATCCCCCAGGTGCTGCCGTCCATGGGCGGCGATCAGTCGCTTTCGAGCCCGCGCCAGTGTGGTACCCACGGCGCCCACGGCAAGGCCGGTTTGCGCCGCGATCTCCGGATAGCTCAGCCCTGCATCCCACAGTAGCAGGATTTCCCGGTCCCGCGGCGTGAGCGTTCCCAATGCATCCTGAACCGCCGCGATCTGCTCGTCCCGCTCCACCTGGTCCTCGGCGGAGGGTTCGAAGGTCGGCTGGGCGACCGGGTCGCCCTTGAGGAGGGTCAGGTGCCGCTTCCGGCGAACGGCCGCCCGGGCCTCGTCGCGCGCCAGATTGGCAGCAACCGCGAAAACCCAAGCCCGGGGCTTCTCCGGCCGGTGTGCGAGCGCCCGGACAAAGACCTCCTGCGCCAGGTCTTCGGCCCGTTCGGCATCCCACACCTTCCGGTACAAAAATCGGACTACGGCCGTGTACGTCGATGCGTAGAGGGCCTCGAACTCGTCGCTCACCACACCCTCCGGCCCGCGAAGGCCGGCCAGTTCTGGGAATGCTCGCCCACCGGTGTCGCCACTATGACGCCAACCGGCGGCCAGACTTGCACAAGCGAGGTCCGCCTCAGCCCGGCCCACGGTGTCGTCGGCCCGCGAAGACGCAGCCGGGGTGAAGGCCTTCACCCTTGGGCGGCCAGTCGCTGCAGAGGTCGGGTTTGGCGGGGCGGCCATCGGTCCGTTTACGTCCGTGCAGCGTGCAACTGGTTTGGTTCGGGCCGAGATACCCGCAGGCGGAGATAATCTCGGCCTCCAGGGAGAAATCCCCCGGCCGGGCCACCTTGCACAAATAAGGTGATTTCCGGGCTCGCACCAGTGCCTCGAGCCGGCGCTGCCGACGGGTGCACATGATTTCGATCTGAAGGTCGCGGCAGCAGGCGCCACCCCGGGTATGGTCTGCGGTTTGGCACGGAGCCGTGGCACAGGGGTTGTCGCCGCTCAACACCGGGAGCTGGCCCCGGGGGAAGCGGAGCTCCCGCGTCGTAATCCGCATGTCCTCGACCACCCTGAACTCGTCGCCCCCGAACTGGCGGGGTTGGGGTGGCTGGGGCCGGCCCCGGGGCGTCGGCCCCTCGAAGCCATGGGCCCGGCAGCGAGCCCCGCCGTTCTCGGCCTGGAGGTAACGGCAGGGAACGTGAAGCACAGCATCGGCGTAGAGATCGCCGTCCCCCTCCCACAGGTCGCCGAACGTGATGTGCTCGGTGTGGCCCAGCAACCAGGTGCCTTCGTGATCGAGCGATGCCGGTCCCTCGTCGAGGCCACCGACACGCAGCAATACGCGCAGGCTCCGACAGTGTGCGCCGAGGCCGGTGCAGGCGGGCACGTCTCTGCTATGGGGCTTGCTTCGCTGGGTTCGGGTTGCCAGATTGACGCCTCAAAGTGGCCTTGTGAAACGGTTCACAATCGCCTGCCGGCCATTGCGGTGGGTGCCCCGGCTGAAAGACCAACGTCCACGTTTTCGGAGGCAGATCAGCGATGCGCATCACTACCTTGGCGGCGGGGCTGGCCCTTGGTGTGGCGGCCTGCGGCGGCGGCGAGAAGAAGGCTGAAACACCCCCCAGCACCACCACCCCTGCTGCAGAGCAACCGGCAACCCCGGGTCCCGCAGCGCCGGCCGCCGGGGGAACCACGCACGAGGTCAAGATGGTGCTTGAAGGTACCACGTACAAGTACGTGCCGAACAAGCTGACCATCAAGGCTGGCGACGTTATCAAGTTCACCAGCGCGAGCGGTGGCCCACACAACATCCAGTTCTATCCCGACAGCATTCCGGCCAACGTTCCCGGTCCGATCAAGGCGCTCGCCGTCGCCCCGCCTGAGAAGGGGGGCAACATCGTCAGCGAGTCGATGAAGATGGACGGCGAGAGCCTGGAGCTCTCGTTCGCCGGCGCTCCGGCGGGAACCTACAAGTTCTTCTGCGCGCCTCACCACGCGCTGGGGATGACGGGCGAAGTGACCGTCCAGTAGGAAAGCGTGAGAAGTGAATAGTGAAAAGTGAAAAGGGGGCTCCGGTATACCGCGGAGCTCCCTTTTGACCTTTTACTTTTCACGTTGCACGCTGCTAACCGCCGTCGCCACTATGCTTCCGACGATTAGGCCGGCTACCGCGTCCACCGCGTAGTGCATCTGACAATACACCACCCCTACGGTCAGCAGCCCGGTGGCGAGGGCGAGCGCGATTCCAAGTCGCCGCGATGCCGGCCATGTCATGATGGTGGCGGCGACGCTCGCCGCGACGTGTGACGACGGGAACGCGGCGCCATAGGAGCTGCCCTGGGCCAGCACCGCGTACACCAGGCGGGCCGCCGGGTTGTCCACGAAGCTGCCGGTAGGGCGGGGAAACGCATAATAGGGACCCGCGACCGGAAAGAAGATGAAGCACAGATAGCAGATGACGAAGGTCGCCACCGCCGCGAGCACGAAGCGGCGAAGTGGAGCGCGATCGGCCCGGGCAAGAAGCGCCAACGTCGGGGCGACAATGACGCCGTAGTAGGAGAGGTAGGCGCCATGCAGAACGGTGGACCAGAAGCGGCTGGGCGCCGCCTGCCACCAGTCCCGGCTCGGTTGCCCGCCGAACAGCGCTGCCTCCCACGCCTGTACGGTTGCGTCGTGGACCCGCACCCGTCCGCCGCCGTTGAGCACGTCGAGCGAGCTGTAGAGTGCCAGGAGCAGCAAGATCGGATACAGGTCATGGACGACTCGGCCAAACGGGCCCAGATCGCTCCGGGTGACCAGCACCACGAGCACCACGATCAGGGCGTTGGCGGCAAGCAGCCAGATACAGTTGGGAAAGATCGCGACCCGCGCCGCGGCCACGGCGGACATCAGCGCAACGTAGCCAAGCAGTAGCGCGTCGACGGGGCGGAGACGCCGCAGACCGGCAGGCTTCGAGAGCGCGAACACCCGGGTTTCCGCTAAATCCATCCCGTCGACCGATACCATCGGGCCGTCTCGGCGAGTCCGGGCTCGAGGTCTATCGCCGGCACCCACCCGGTGTCGCGGGTGCAGAGGGCCGGATCACCGGTCCAGGCGCGCTCGAAGAATTCGTTGGCCTTGTCGGCGGTGAGGACGGTGGCGCGGCCCGCGAGCCGGGCGGCCCCGCCCACGAACCAGAGCGCCAGCCGGCCGACCGGCTGGGGCACACGGACGATCTTCACTTGGCGGCCCAGGGCGACCCCGACGGCTCGCACGAACGCCGCACTGGTGAAGGTCCGCGGATGACAGGGATAGTAAGTCCGTCCCAGCGCCAGCTCCGGTGTCGCGCACGCCACGGCTGCCTGCGCCAGGTCCGCCCCGTGAACCGCCGAGAGCTCCTGGGTGCCGTCGCCGAACACGGGGGCAATCCCGGTGCGGGCCGCCCGAAATACCTTGAGCAACTCCCGGTCTCGCGGGCCGTACACCATCGGTGGGCGGAGAATGGTCCACGGCACCCGACCGGCCCGCACCACGTTCTCTCCGGCCAGCTTGCTGCGCCCGTAAGCCGTTACCGGACGGGCGGCCTCGCTCCCAGTGAGCGGTCGTCCAGGCGTCGAAGGGCCGGCGGCTGCCATGGACGAAAACAGCACGAATCGCCTGACGTTGGCACGGCCGGCCGCGTCGAGCACGCGCGCGGTCCCGTCGCGGTTGACCTCCAGGAACTCTGCTTCGCTCCGCGCCGCGATCAGTCCGGCCACGTGAAAGACCACGTCCTGGCCATCCGCGGCGTGATCGAGTGCCGCCCCGTCCCGAAGGTCGCCCGGCGCCTGCCTGACGCCGAGCTCCGCCAGCAGGGCCGCTTTGCCGGGCGAGCGGACCAGGGCCGTGACTTCGTCACCCCGCAGGCGGAGCGCCTCGACCAGGTGGCTGCCGACGAACCCGGTCGCGCCCGTCACCAGCGCCTTCATAGCGAGCGATCGTAGAGCCGGTAGGTCTTGTAGTGTCTCCAGCCGAGTTTGACCATGCCGGCGATCATCGCAGGATTGTCTTCCAGGATCCAGCCGGCCTCGCCCCAATAGATCTTGTTGGCGATCGCCATGTGCCAGATCCGATGATACAGCGCGGCATCCACACCCTTGGCTCGGTACTCGGGAAGAACGCCGAGCAGGAGGACTCGGAGGCGGCCGATGCGCTTGGCCTTGAGCCCGTAAAGCACCCGAAGCAGACCAGGGAGAAACGCGCCAGAGCGATTGGGTCGGAACGCCACGTTCAGGTCGGGCAGACAGATGGCGAATCCGATGGTCTGCCCATCCTTCTCGGCGAAGCAAACAAGATCAGGGACTACCACCGGTCGGAACTGCTCGGCCAAGTGATCGATCTCGTGCTCGGTCATGGGGACGAAGCCCCAGTTGCGCTCCCAGCCCGAGTTGTAGAGCTGCTTGATTCTCCCGACCTCGGCCTCGAAGTCCTTCATGTTGAGGCTGCGCAGGGTGATGCCGTAGCGTTGCTTGATCACATCCACCGCGCGGGTCACGCGGTCGGCGGACTCGCCGATCGGCTTCCGCCCCTCGAAGCACCAGAGGTCCTTCGCTTTGCGGAAACCGGCGCGCTCCAGCAGTGCCACGTAGTACGGTGGGTTGTGGGGCATCATCAGCGTGGGCGGCGTCTCGAACCCCTCGACCAGGACCCCGCACTCGTCGTTGACGGAGAACGAGGCCGGCCCTCGCATGGCGTCGAGCCCCAGCGGCCGGAGCCACTCGGCTGCGGCGGCGAAGAGCGAATCCGCCACCCCCTGCTCATCCACGCACTCGAAGAACCCGAAGAAGCCTACCCGGTCGCCATGGGTCTCGTTATGCAGCCGGTTCTGGATCGCCGCGATGCGGCCGATCACCTGCCCGTCGCGCTCGGCGAGGAAGTATTCGGCGCTGGCGTGCTCGAAAAATGGGTTCTTGCTCCGGGACAGCAGGGTCGCCACGTCCCGACGCAACGGCGGGACCCAGAGAGGGTCCCGCGCGTGGAGTCGATACGGCAGATCGATGAAGAGCTTGAGGTCGGCGCTGTCACGCGCCGGCCGAACGTGTGCTGGTGCGATCAGATGACCCCCAAATCGCGGCCGATGCGGCCGAACGCCTCCAAAGCATAGTCGATCTGGTCGAACGTGTGTGTCGCCATGAGGCTGGTCCGGAGCCGGCACTGGGTGGGCGCCACGGCTGGCGGCGCCACCGGATTGGTGAACAGCCCGGCATCGAAGAGCTTGCGCCACATCAGGAAGGTCTTCTCCATCGCCCCCACCAGCACCGGAACGATTGGTGTCTCGGTGGGACCGATCTCGAAGCCCAGGCTCCGGAAACCCTCCTGCAGCCGCCGGGTATTGGCCCACAGCTGTTCCCTGCGCTCGGGTTCCCGCTGCAACACCTCCAGCGCCGCGAGCACACCCGCGGTGTTGGCCGGCGGGAGCGACGCCGTGAACATGAGCGGCCGGCAGTGATGCCGCAGGTAGTGGATCACGCTTTCCGGGGCGGCCACGAAGCCGCCGATCGACGCCAGCGACTTCGAGAAGGTGCCCGCGATGATGTCGACTTCGTCGGCCATGCCGAAGTGCGCGGCGGTACCGTCACCGTTGGGACCGAGCACGCCGATGGAATGGGCATCGTCCACGGCCAGGACCGCACCGAACTTCCTGGCTACCCGCGCCAGCCCCGGCACGTCGGCGATGTCGCCTTCCATCGAGTAGACGCCGTCCACCACGATCATTGCGCCCCGGCCCGAGAGGCTGCGCTCCATCTTGCGCTCTAGTCCGGCCAGGTCGCCGTGGTTGAAGCGCTCGGTGTCGCCATACGACATCTTGGCGCCATCCACGATCGAGGCGTGGTCCAGCTTGTCCAGGTATACCACCTCACCGCGACCAACCAACCCCGAGATGAGGCCCAGGTTGGCCTGATAGCCGGTGGAAAACACCAGGCACGATTCCTTGCCGGTAAACTCGGCGAGGGCGTGCTCGAGTTGTTCGTGGAGGTCGAGGGTGCCGTTGAGGAACCGACTACCGGTGCAGCCGGAGCCATAGCGGGACAGTGCCCGGGCGGCCGCGTCGAGCACCTTGGGGTGATGGGTGAGCCCCAGGTAGTTATTCGACCCCAGCATCAGCCGTTTCTGACCTTCAATGACGACAACCGTGTCCTCGGACTCGGAAATCGGCTTGAAGTACGGGTACAGTCCCGCCGCCTGAACTTCGCGCGCCCTTGTGAACTGACGGCACTTATCGAACAGCGCGGCCTGTTGCAGGGTTTGGATGTCCACGATGCCTCGGCTCTAATGAAAGAGTGGGAGGGCCCCGAAAGTCCTTGTCCAGAACGGCTTAAAGTACCCCGCTACGGGGGACCAGACAAGGCTGTGACGAATCCACAGTCAGAGGCCGGAATGCCAGATCGTGCAACGGGATAGCAAGGGTCAGGCCGTCTGTGCCGGGCAAGATCGTGACACTCCGCCGGTCGAGCGCAAACCCTGGCTCAGAGGTCCCGGGACCCGGGGCGATTTGGCCAGCTCAGCCCGGCGTCCTTTCCCGAACGCCGACACTGCCAATATGTTACTCGACGAGGGGCCGGCGCCTACGCGGCCTGCCCTCCCCTGGGAGAACCCGAATGTCGCAGCCCGACGAACTGCCTCGCCGTTCCTTCCTCCAGACGGTGGCTTTGGCAACGGTTGCGCTGGTTGGATCCGGCGCGCTGATCCGGCCGGATCGGCTGCTCGCCTTCTCGCCGGTCCAGGGGCCGGAAGACCCAGACACCCCCAACGAAGCGGTCGCCAAGATCTATCGCGAGCGGTTCGGGGGTCGACCGATCACCCGGGGTCACGTCCAGCTCGATATGCCCGCGGTGGCCGAAGACGGCCGGATCGTCCCGGTCATCATCGAGAGCGATCTGCCGATGACCTCCGAGCGGTACGTCAAGGGCATTCATCTCATCGTGGATCACAATCCCGACGCTCACCTGGCCGGCTTCTATCTGACTCCCGCGATCGGGCGGGTCTCGGTGACGACGCGCATCAAGATGAAGCGGACCACGTGGGTCCGGGCGATCGTGGAAACCAGCACCGGCGAGCTCTGGGCCGACTACACCAAGGTGCTCGTGACCCTGAACGGGTGCGGCTGACATGGGGACTAACGTGGGCGACGCGCGGATCCGGGTTCCCGATCGGATCGGCCGGGGTGAGATGATCACGGTGAACTCGATCATTTCACATCCGATGGACACCGGGTTCTTCCGAACCAAGGAAGGCGACCCGATTCCAGCCTACTTCATCACCGAAGTGGTGGTGACCTACGCCGGCGAGCAGGTGGCCCGGTTCGAGTGGACCTCGGGGATCAGCCGTGACCCGGTGGTCAGTTTCAGTCTCAGAGCGGACCGCGAGGGACCGCTCACTATGACCTGGAAGGACAACAAGGGCGCGGTGTACAGCCAGTCGGTTGACATCGCGTTCGCCGCCGCCTGAACCCGAGCGACTCTCCCCTGCTAGTGACGTCTCTGTTCGCGCTCCATGCGGCACTCGCCGGATGGAGCGCTTTTGCGCCCGACCCGCCGCCGCTGTTCCCCCTCCGGAGACTCGCTCACGGAGTCTACGCGGTCATGGGCGATACCGGCCGAGGCTCTGAAGGCCGGGCGAACGCCGGCTTCGTGGTGACCGGCGATGGCGTGGTCGTCATCGACGCCGAGGGCAGCCCCAGGGATGGCGAGACGCTGCTCCGCACCGTACGATCGGTGTCCCGCGCCCCTATCCGCTGGCTGGTGCTCACCCATCATCATCCCGATCATCACTTCGGCGCGATCGTGTTCAAGAGGGCCGGCGCCAAGGTGATGGCGCATCCGGACAGCCGGACGCTCGCGTCGGAGGGGGGACCCGACAACCAGATGATAAACTGGATCCGGGTCGTCGGACTGGACGCGATGCGGGGCTTCGAATACGCGGATACGCCCGACCGTCCGGTCACTCGAGCCGATACGCTTCGGCTGGGCGGTCGCACCACGATCGTGCTCGCGCCGGGGCCGGCTCACACGCCGGGCGATCTGATGGTGTGGCTTCCGACGGAGCGGGTGCTTTTCACCGGCGACATCCTGGTGGAGGACGGCGTCACCATGGTGGTCGACGGCAGCGCGCCCGCGCTGCTCCGGGCGCTGGATGAGATCGACTCGTTGCATCCCGCCGTGGTGGTGCCCGGGCACGGCGCCGTGCCGGCCGAGTCGGCGGTGCTGATCGAGCGCACCCGGTCGTACGTGACTCAGCTCCGCGGCGAGATGCGGGCGGCGGTACAGGAGGGAGTCCCGATGAAACGCGCGCTGGACGCATTGCCGCCGGCCGACGACAACCGGCCGGTATCGCTCAACTCTCGGCGCCGGCGGAACGCGGCGCGGGTCTATGTCGAGGAAGAGAAGGACGTGATGGGCTTGAGCGCGGACTCGACTCAATGAGGGGGGACGGGCGGGCAGGCGGGCAGGCGAATAGGCGGGCAGGCGGACAGCGGGCGCGCTACGCGCTGCTGTACGGGGCGCTGCTGCTGACGGGCTGTGCCGCGCAGCCTACGCCTGTGGCCCCGTCCGCCGGTCCGCCCGTCCGCCTGCCGGCCTTGCTATCCACCGACCAACTGGCCGAGTGGCAGCGACGGGGGGACTCGCTCCGTCTGATCGACGTCCGGACCGATCCATTCACGTATCTCAAGGGCCATCTCCCGGAGGCGGTCTACCTCAATACCGAGACGCTTCGGGCGGCGGAGGGGGGCACCCCTCTGCAGCTCTTCACCGGGCAATGGTACGCCCAGGTGTTCGCGAGACTGGGGGTTCGCTGGGACCGTCCGGTGGTGGTCTACAGCGCCGGGGAGACCCATAACATCGATGCCACCTTCGTTGCCTGGCTCCTCGCCGGCTATGGGCACCCGCGAGTGTTTTTGCTCGACGGTGGCTACTTCAAGTGGGAGCTGGAACAGCGGACGATCGCGAAGCACTACCCGAAGCTGGCCGCCTCGCCGCTGCCACCCGGCTCCTTCCGACCGGCGATCGCGACCCTGGACGACGTGCGCCGCGCGGTGGAACGCCACGACGCTGTGCTGGTGGACGCCCGACCGCCCGACCAGTTCTCCGGCGAAGCCGGTGCCCAGATGCGCCGAGGCCACATTCCGGGCGCGATCAACCACTACTGGCAGGACGACCTGGGACAGGAGGGATTCGGACGGGTATGGAAGCCGGTGCAGGAGCTCAGGAACAGCTACGCGGAGCAGGGGATTACCCCGGACAAGCGGATCATCCTTTACTGCAACAGCACCACTGAGGCCAGCCACGTGTTCTTTGCGCTCAGCTATCTCCTGGGCTATCCGGATGTGCGGATCTACACCGGTGCGTGGACCCAGTGGGCCGAGCGGGCCGATCTGCCCATCGAAGGCGGACAGGCGGGCAGGCGGGCAGTGACTCCTAGGGGTGGGTGAGCGCGGTGGTCTCGCCCGACGTTTCCTCGGCGTCGATGCGCCGGGCGATGCCGCTTCGCAGCTGCCAGGGCCGCCATAGGCGGCCGCCCTGCATCACCCACTGCACGTCGTCCAGATTGCGGAGATCATCGAGCGGACTCTTGTCCAGCAGCAGCAGGTCGGCGTAGCGACCGGCCTCGATGGTGCCGATGGAACGCTCGGCCTCGCCCCCGATGGCCACGGCGGCGTTCCGGGTCGCGGCCAGCAGGGCCTGCTCCGGCGTCAGCCCGGCCGAGTCCACCAGCAGCCGCAGCTCGTTGATCAGCGACGCGCGGTCACGAACCGGACCATAGGCGACGTGGTCGGTGCCGGCCGTCAGCCGCACGCCGCGCTTCACGGCTTGCCGGGTGACTGCCATGCTGAACCCGACCACCGCACGGGCGTAATGCTCCGGCAGCGATGGATGGTCAGCGTGCTCGGCGTCGAAGTGAGATACGCTCCGAAGCGTGACGTCCAGCGTGGGCTCGAGAAAGGTCCCCCGCTGCGCCATGCTGTCCAGCGTCCGGGCGATTTGGGGATCGAGCGCCGCTTCCGGCGTCGCTTCGCGGGCGCCTTGCTCGAGAATCGCCGTGCTGGCCAGCAGGCTGTCGCGCGCGCCGGCCGACAGGAGGTCGCCCACCAGCAGGGAGGCGTGCACGACTCCATCCTCCCCCGCCAGGACCTGATCGTAGGCATTAGCGGGCTGGACCCACGCATGTCCCCAGGCCGACATCCCGGCCCGGTGCGCGGCGGCAGTCAGCGCTCGGACCGAGGCAGAATCGAGATATCCATACAGCTTGAGCCCGATTGCTCCGGTAGCACGCGCCTCAGCTACCAGCGAATCCGGGTCGTCGTCGTGAGTGAACATCATCGGCGTCCAGCCCCGCATTTCCATGATCTGCGCTTGCGGGAGGCGGTACGCCGTGCTTCCATCGCTGGTCGCTACGGTCTCCCGGCCATAGAAAAAGCGGAACCCGGCCACCAGCTGCATGGCGTAGACCCGGGGGCTCGCCCCCAGGGCGCGGGTGCGGGTCAGGAGCTCCTTGGGGTTGGTCCCCATGTCGCGCACACTGGTGATGCCCTGCGCCAGCAGGTCCTTCAGGTCGTTGCCGAGGTCCTCGCTCGCGCTGCCGCGGAAGAGGAAGAGCAGATGGACATGGGTGTCGATCAGGCCGGGGACCAACCACGCCCCGTGGGCATCGATCACGCGGGCATCGCGGGGTATCGCGCATTCGCCCACGCCGCCCGCGCACAGGATCCGATCGCCCCTGACCAGCGTCACGGCGTGGGCGACCGGCGGCCGGCCGGTGCCATCCCACAGAGTGGCGTCAACGATGGCAGTGGCTAGTTCGACGGGGCGGGGGCGGACCAACACGGCGCGGCGGGCCGGCGCGGCGCAGCCGCCCGCGGCAAGGGCGGTGGCAACGATCAGGAAAGCGGACCGACGACCCATGACCTTACCCTGGTACGAGGAACCGCTCCCGATCCCTGCGCTTCGCGAGACTGACCGGTATGCTGGTGAACAACTCCGACCCGGCCGGGGTTTCCTAACCCGTGTATGCAAAGACTATACGCGGCGCTAGGCCGCCGCGAGTGCCGCCCGTCCGCGAGGCTGGGCGGTTCGGGGGTTTTTGCCTTGGTTCGCTTGTAACCGGTGCCCCGCGTCCGTACCTTTCGCGCCGTTCGCACACTGACCGGGTCCCGCGCCTTCACTCCGGCTCGCCGTGAGCCCTTTTCCCCAGATCCGACCTCGCCGCCGGCGTCGTACGCCGGCCCTGCGCCGCCTCTCCCGCGAGACGACCCTCGCCGCCGAGCACCTCATCGCGCCGCTCTTCGTCATGCACGGGACGGATCTCGCGCGCGAAATCTCCTCCATGCCCGGCGTGTTTCAGCTCTCGGTCGATGCCCGGCTGGATCGGGAGGTGGACCGCCTCGCCGAGCTCGGGGTCCCCGCTGTGATCCTGTTCGGGCTGCCGGCTGCAAAGGACGAGATCGGAAGCGAGAACTTCGCCGCCGACGGCATCGTGCAGCAGGCCCTTCGCCGGCTGCGCACCCGCTATCCCGACCTGCTGCTGATCACCGATGTTTGCTGCTGTGAGTACACCAGCCACGGGCATTGTGGCCTCGTCAAAGACGGTGCGGTGGACAACGACGCCACGCTGGAGATCCTGGCCCGGGTAGCGGTGAGTCACGCGGAAGCCGGCGCCGATATCGTGGCACCGAGCGGGATGATGGACGGGATGGTTCGCGCGATCCGCGCGGGGCTCGATGCCGGGGGATTTCAGGATCGGTCCGTGCTGAGCTATGCCGTCAAGTATGCCAGTGCGTTCTACGGGCCTTTCCGCGAAGCAGCGGACAGTGCGCCTGCGTTCGGAGATCGGCGGCAATACCAGATGGACCCGGCCAACGTTCGAGAAGCGGTGCTCGAGGCGGGGTTGGACGAGGCCGAGGGCGCCGATTTCCTGATGGTGAAGCCGGCGCTGGCCTATCTGGACGTGGTCCGCGCGGTGCGGGAGCGGACCACGCTCCCGCTGGTGGCCTACAATGTCAGCGGTGAGTACGCCATGCTGAAAGCCGCGGCCCGGCTGGGCTGGATCGATGAACGGCGAGCCGTGCTGGAAGCGCTGACCGGGATGCGCCGGGCAGGCGCTGATGCGATCATCACGTATCACGCCAAGGATGTGGCACAATGGCTCAGCGAGTCGGACGCGGTCCGGTGATCCGGCGCCGCGTCATCGCCCCCTTGGCGGAGCGGTCAGCCGCGTTATTCGCTGAAGCCGAGCGGCTGATGCCGGGCGGCGTCAGCAGCCCGGTGCGGGCGTTCAAGAGCGTGGGGGGCACGCCGCGATTCATCGTGCGGGGCGAAGGCGCGTTGGTGGTGGACGTGGACGACAACCGCTACCTGGACCTGGTGCTGTCGTGGGGACCCCTCATTCTTGGCCACGCGCATCCGGGCGTCGTGGCCTCGATCGCAGCCGCAGCGGCGCTGGGCACGACGTTCGGCGCGCCCACCGAGCTCGAGCTGCGACTGGCCGAGCGGGTGATCGCGACCTTTCCTTCGATGGAGATGCTCCGGTTCGTGAGCTCGGGGACCGAGGCCGTGATGAGCGCCGTACGGCTCGCGCGGGCGGTGACCGGCCGGAGCGCCATCGTGAAGTTCGACGGGTGCTATCACGGCCACGCCGACGCGCTGCTCGCCTCGGCAGGGTCCGGCGTGGCTACCCTCGGCCTTCCGGATTCGCCGGGCGTGCCTCCAAGTACGGTCGCCGACACGCTGGTTGCCGCCTACAACGACCCCGATGCGGTGGAGCGGCTCTTCGCCGCCCGGCGCGACGGTATTGCCGCCGTGCTGGTAGAGGCGGTCGCGGGCAACATGGGTCTGGTTCCCCCCGAGCCGGGTTTTCTGGCAGGACTCCGCGAGGTGACCGAACGCCACGGCGCGCTCCTCGTCTTCGATGAGGTCATGACGGGCTGGCGGGTCCATCCGCGGGGGGCCCAGGCCCTCTACGACATCACGCCGGATCTGACCTGCCTCGGCAAGGTGCTGGGCGGCGGACTGCCCGCTGCGGCGTACGGCGGCCGGCGGGAGCTGATGGAGCAGGTGGCACCCGCCGGTCCGGTCTACCAGGCGGGCACGCTGTCGGGGAACCCGCTCGCCATGGCCGCCGGCATCGCGACGCTCGACATCCTGTCCACGCCGGGTGTCTGGGAGCGTGCCGAACGGTGGGCGGTCCGCGCAGCGGACGCGATCACCCGGGCGGCTGAGTCGGCGGGTGTGGCGGTGACTGTCCAGCGAGTCGGGACCATGTTCACCCCGTTCTTCACGGATCGCCCGGTGCGGGACTATGCCGGTGCGAAAGCCACCGATCGCGCGGCGTTCAACCGCTTCTTCCACGCGATGCTCGACGCGGGCGTGTATCTGCCGCCATCCGCCTTCGAGTCGGCGTTTACCTCGGTCTCGCACGGCGACGCCGAGCTCGAGGTGCTGGAGGAGGCGCTCGCCCGGGCGTTGCCCTAAACGGATGGCAGTCGCGGTCATCGGTGGGGGCGTCACCGGGCTCGCCGCCGCATATCGGCTCCAAACCCTCGGCTTCGATCCCACCGTCTACGAGGCAGGCCAACGGCCGGGTGGCGTGGTGGGGACCGAACGGCGGGACGGCTTTCTCGCCGAGACCGGTCCCAACTCGCTCACCACGCCCAAGCCTTCGGTCGCGGCGCTGCTCACCGAGCTCGGTCTGGGCGACCGGCTGCTGGAAGCGAGCCCGGCCGGCCGAAAGCGATACATCGTTCGGGACGGCCGGTTGACGCCGCTCCCGGCGTCCCCAATCGAGCTGGTCACCTCATCGGTCTTTTCCTTCGGCGCCAAGCTGGCTCTGCTCCGGGAGCCATTCGTGCCGCCGAGCGACCCCGCCGTCGAAGAGAGCGTCGCCGATTTCGTCCGCCGGCGTTTGGGAGCAGAGCCGCTCGACTACGTGGCCGGCCCATTCGTCAGCGGGATCTATGCGGGCGACCCCGAGGCGCTCTCGCTCCGGCACGCGCTCCCGAGGGTCCACGCCCTGGAACAGGAACACGGGTCGCTGATCGCCGCCGCCGTGTCACAAGCACGGGCTCGACGTCGTCGTCGGTCGGGCGGCTCGCTGAGTCGGATTCTGTCGTTCCCGACCGGGATGGGCGAGCTGACTGAGGCGCTGACCCAGCGCCTGGGCAACCGCATTCGTTGCGGAACCCCGGTCCTGGGCGTTGCTCGCCGTGGTGCGAGTTGGATGGTGACGACGGGAGGAGGCGAGTCGCGGTTCGAGGGGGTTGTCTTCGCGGGGCCCGCCTACGCGTTCGACGAGCTTGCCTTCGATTGCGAGGGAGGGAGCCGGCTGGGCGAGCTCGCTGCCGTTCCGTACGCACCGGTCGGCGTCGTTGTGCTCGGCTTTCCGCGAGGGGCGGTGGCTCACCCTCTGGATGGTTTCGGGGTGCTGATCCCGGCGGTCGAACGCCGCCGTGTGCTCGGTGTGCTGTTCTCTTCCAGCGTGTTCCCGGGGCGCGCCCCGGACCACCACGTCACGCTCACCACGTTCGTGGGTGGCACCCGCCAGGCGGAGCTTACCCGGCTCACGCCTGAGGCACTGGTAGCTCTCGCCAGCGAGGAGTTGACCCACCTGGTGGGAGCCTTTGGCGAGCCTGCGTTTCAGCACGTCGTGGTCTGGCCCCGAGCCATCCCCCAGTACGTGGTCGGCTACGGCCGATGGCTGGACCTGCTCGACCAAGTCGAGAGCGCCAATCCCGGTCTGGCGCTGGCCGGTGCGTATCGCGACGGGGTGAGCCTTGGCGAGGCGCTCTCCTCCGGCCTGGCCGCCGGCGACCGGCTAGGACTTCAGCTCGGCGGAGCCGGACCTTCGTTGCGATAGACCGGCGACGTGAGAGTCAGCGTCCGGGACGAAAAACCGGCCCCCAAGATGGGGGCCGGTGGTAGAACCGGGTTTTCGGCGCCTCACTTACCCGCGCGCACTGTTGACTCATCTCCCGTCGGCGGGAACCGGCGCCTGCTCGCGGGCTCTTCGCGACCAACGTTGCCCTTCAACAGGATCTCGCGCTGCGCTCGCAGTATCCAGAGCTGCAATGCCGTCAGTTCAGGCTCATCCGACATGGTGCACCTCTCTTGGTCGTGCGACGAGGTCCATTCACGTCTCGTGCCATCTTCGACAAGGGGCCCGCGACCTTTCGGGCCGGCTTGTACGCTGTCACGGTAGCGGCCGGGAGCCGCCGCCCGCAAGAACCCGAAGGTAGGTCGTCACGCTGGCTCTAAGGCATAGAGCGCGGTGAGTAAGCCCGGCGCCACCGCCCCGTCGTGAGCCGCGCCACGCGATAGTGCTTGCGCCAGGCGCGGTGTGATCGATTTTGGCGCAGTGTGATCTATGTCCTGGCGAGCCGGGTCGGACAGCACCTTGCTTGGGGAGGTCCCGCTCGAACGATGGGGACCGCCCATTTGGACACCGCCCATTTGGACAAGGAGACAAGGCATGCAGCAGGCAAGGCCAGGTGACACCGTCCGCGTGCACTACACCGGCACGCTTCGCAACGGCGCCGTGTTCGATTCGTCGCGCGACGGTGAGCCGCTCGAGTTTGTGGTGGGCAAAGGCCAGGTCATCTCGGGGGTCAACGACGCAGTGACGGGGATGGCGGTCGGCGAGGAGCGAAAGGTGACGGTGCCGGCCGAAGATGCCTACGGACCGCACCGCGATGATTTGACGCTCAAAGTAGGGCGCGAGCAGTTCCCCTCGGAAATTGAGCCCGCGGTGGGGCAGCAGCTTCAAATGAACCGATCGGGTCAGGTCTTTCGGGTGACGGTGCAGGACGTGGCGGACGATGCGGTGGTGTTGGACGCCAACCACCCGCTCGCAGGCGAGGATCTGACCTTTGAGCTCGAGCTGGTCGAGATCCGTTAGCGCCGGGGGCCCCCCTGGACCCGACGTCAGATCGGCGCAGTGACGTTTCCAGGGGCCTCAACGGGGGCTGGAGCCGGCCGCTGGCGCGGGCGACCGCGCTGCAGCTGGGCGACCGTCGCGCCGCTTTCCACGCTCTTCAGGTAGGCGTTGGGGTCGTGCATCATACTGCCGGCCGGCAGGTATTGGTGCAGGTCGCCGAGGTCGCGCCGGATGCGGTTGGAGTAGAAGTCGGGGAGGCGGTCGGTGTCGGCCTCCAGGAAGCGGCGCACGTCCGGATCGGTGTCGAGGAGGCGGCGAATGGTGCGATGGTACTTTACCCGCCCCCACCCCTCGGACGACATCGCGCGCACCACGTTCATCCAGCGGGGAATCGCGCCGTCCGTGGCGGCAAACCGCCGCCTGATCGCCCGGCCGGTAAATGAGTACTGGCTCAGATCGACGAGGTGGTCGTAGAACTGGGGCCAGTCATAGTGGGCGGGGCGGACGTTCATCGCGTGGTTGTTGTTCAGGAACGTGAACGGGAACGGCAACACCCGGCTGGCTCGCTGGTACTCCAGATTGAGCGGCGCAGCCCGGCCGAAGGCCGACAGCAGCGAGTAGGCCGGGAAGGCGCCGGGCGTGAGGTCCAGGAAGCGCTTGGTAAGCTCGAAGGGCTCGGGGCCCTCATCACTGTCCAGCCCCAGCACGAAGTTGGTCTGCACGTACGGCACGTACCGCAGAACCATGTTGACGTGCTCGGATACCTGGCTGACCTTCTCCATCCCCTTGTGTCGGGTCTTTGACTTGTTGCCGAGATCGAACCAGGACTCGATCCCCGGCAGCAGCGCCTGAAAGCCGTTCTGGCGCATCCGCCGCAGGTGCGGCTCGGACAGCAGTGAGAGGCTGCTCTCCGCGATATGCCGTATCCGGCCCTCCGGTGCGGCCGCCTCGATCGCCTCCATGTACTCCTCGAAGCGCACGCCAAAGTTCGGGTCGTGCCAGGCCACGATGGGGCGCTTGACCTTGCTGAGGAGGAAGGTGAGGTCTTCGGTCATCTGGCCGAAGCCGAGGGGCTGGTAGTCGACCGTCGAGTCGATGCAGAAGCTGCAGGTGTAGGGGCAGCCCAGGCTGGCGATCATCGGGACGATCTTGATGGCCGGCGCTTTGGCCAGCGTCGCTTCCACGAACTTCCAGCGGGCCGCGAGGCTCGGCAGTTCGGTAGGCTGCCGGGTTGCCCCCATGCTGCGGCCGATGGGCCGGTGGGGCTCGCACTCGACGAGGAGCTCATCGACGACGGCGCGGTCGGTGAAGCCGAGCACGTAGTCGAAGTATCGTTGCGCGTCTTCGGGGTAGCAGCGAGCGTGGGGGCCGCCGAGCACGGTGATCGCTCCGCGCTGGCGGAACAGATTGCTCAAGGAATAGGCGAGCTGCGCGGCCTGGGTAAACGCTCCAATAAACAGGACGTCCAGATCGGCGGGCAGCTCCTCGAGCAGGTTTTCGGTGCCGGTGTAGCAGACGTAGCGCACCTGATGCCCGGCCTCCTCGCACCATACGCCCAGGACCTGGGGCATAATGCTGGCCAGGTTGGCGTTCATCAGCCGTCCGTAGAGACTGTTGCGCGGGCTTTTGGTAACGAGGTCGAGGATTCCGATGTTGTAACGACGCGCAACGGTAGGGCGGCTGACGGTAGGGACCATTAGGCACCTTTCCTACACGGAGGTGCGCACCCGAATTCCTTAGTCCCGGAATGGGCCGGAGTAATCTGAGTGGGCGCGCCGCAGGCCGGGCCAGTCTGGCTCGTCGCGCACCCGTAGGCTATAGTGTGGGGATGCATATCGCAAGGCTATAGCCCATAGCCGATGCGGTCCTCCCGAAAGGGTCACATGGTCCGGCTCCGAGTGGGTGAACTGATGGCGCGGCGTGGCATCACGGCGTACGCGCTGAGCCGAGGGGCGAAGCTGAGCTATCCGAGCGCGTATCGGCTCTCTCGTCCCGGCGGCACCTTTGGACGGCTTCACGCCGACACCCTGGAGCGGTTGTGTACCTTTTTCGGTGTTCAACCAGGCGCGTTGCTGGAGTGGAAGCCCTCGAAGTGAGGGTCATTCGGGAACGTCGGCAGTTCTGCGGAGCTCCACGGCCTGCGACCGATAAAACCCGCTGTTTACGCGATGGGTGCGCGCGGGCCGCCAGCTCGACAACGGCGGCTCGCCCGCGAGCAACGCGCGGAGGCGGTTTTCCGAGACCGGTTCGATGGCAGGCGGGCGGTTGCTGCGGGGGAGGACCCGGCCCAGCGCGCGGGCGAGAGCAAACAGCGGAGTGCGAGGCACGAAGGTGAAGAGGAGGGATTGGCGAACCCGCGGGGCTACAGCCGCTAGCGCAGCGACGGCGTCGCGGGGCGAGTAATGAATCAGCGAGTCCATTGCGACCGCGTGGTCGAACAGCCCCAGCGCGGGATCCAGCATGTCCCCCACCACGAAATCGATCGACCCGGCCAGCTCGCGAGGCGTGCGCTCTCGGGCGAGACCCACCAGACTGGCGGCGAGGTCCACCGCCACCACGCGGGCGCCGCGCCGCGCCAGCTCCAGGCTGAGCGGGCCGGTGCCGCAGCCGGCATCGAGCACCCGCCGCCCGTGCAGGTCGGACGGCAGCCAGGCGCCGATGCACGCGCGCATCCAGTCGCGCCCGGCTCGCACCCGCGCGCGCACCGGCCCGAGCTGCGCCTCGGACGTGAGCTGGGCCCAGCCAGCTGCCGCGGTCTGATCGAAGTATTTCTCGAGCCACGCGCGCTGGGCACGGTAGCTCTCCGACTCGCGCTCGCCCCCCAAGCGGCCTCGCTTCCACCGGTGAACGCACGGCACGGTCCGCCGTGACCCTCGTATGATACGTTCGGGCGGCCCGGGCGGATTGACGCCGGGCCAGCGTACGCTCCGCATCGGCACCCGCGCGAGCGCGCTCGCGCTCTGGCAAACTGAACAGGTGCGCGCGCGGCTCGCGCAACACGGCTACGACACCGAGCGGGTCGAAGTGCGCACGACCGGCGACATGGTTCAGGATGTGCCGCTGGCGAAGATTGGGGGCCGCGCGTTCTTCACCAAGCAGCTCGACGACGCGATGCTCGAGGGCCGGATCGACGTCGCGGTCCATTCGCTCAAGGACCTGCCCACCGAATTGCCGGATGGCCTGGTGCTCGCGGCCGTGGGGTTGCGGGAAGACGCGCGGGACGCGCTGGTCGCGCGGGACGGTCTCCAGTGGGCCACCTTGCCGGGCGGAGCCGCAGTGGCCACCAGCAGTCTCCGGCGCCGGGCCCAGCTGCTCCGCGCTCGGCCGGATCTTCGGGTGCTCGATCTGCGAGGCAACGTGGACACCCGGCTCGCCAAGCTCGATCGCAATGGCGAGTGGTCGGCGATTCTGCTGGCAGCGGCGGGCCTGGTACGGCTCGGGCTCGAAGGGCGAATCAGCGAGCGGCTCCCGTTCGATGTCATGTTGCCCGCGCCGGGTCAAGGCGCGCTCGCGGCAACAGTGCGAGCCGATGACCTGGTGGCCCGCGATGCGGTGCGGCGCGCGCTGCACGACGTCTCAACCGAGCTCGCGGTCTCGGCGGAGCGGGGGTTTCTGCGCCGACTCGAGGGGGGATGCCAGGTGCCGGTAGGCGCGCACGCGGAGGTCCATCGCGACGCCGAACGCACGGTCGTGCGGTTACGGGGCAGGGTGGTATCGCTGACCGGCCAGGACAGCGCCGAGGGCGTGCGCGCCGGATCAGTGGCGACGGCGGGCGAAGCGGAGGCGTTGGGGCTGGCGCTGGCGGAGCAGGTGCTGGCCGAAGGCGCCGGTGCGATTCTGCGTTCGATCCAGGCAGCGAGCGTCGAGCCGGTCTCCGAGCCCTGATGCCGCGACGCCCGCTGCTCGTCGTGCTCACGACGGCCCCGGGAACGCTGGCCGGGTTGGCCGTCATGCTCCGGGCTGAGGGCATTACCGTGCGGGAAGCGCCGCTGCTGTCGTTCGGCCCCCCGGCCGATTGGGCGCCCGTCGATCAAGCGATTTTCCGGCTGCCGGACTTCCGGGCTGTGGCGGTGACCTCGCCGCGAGCAGCCCAAGCCTTCGCTGGGCGTCTGGCCCTTCACCGGGTGAGCCCGCCTCGGGGCCAGGAGGCCTGGGCGACCGGCGAGGCGACGGCCGAGCCGCTTCGCGATCTGTTCGAGCCGGTTCACACCCCGTCGAGCCTCGTGACCGTCGACGCAGGCGCAGGCTCGATGCTCGCGACCGCCATGGTGGCGGCCCGGGTCGGCTCGCCGGTGCTCTATGCCTGTGGCGACACCCGGCGGGACGACATGCCGGCCGTGCTGCGGGCCGCCGGTGTGGCGGTCGAGGAAGTGATCTGCTACCGGTCCGTGCTGGCGGAGCCCGATGAAGCCCGGCGGGCCATCAGCGGGGCCGATGTTCTGCTGGTGGCGAGCCCCAAGGTCGTCACGCTGGTGGCACGGGTGTGCCCTGCAGACGAGCGTCCCGCGCTGGTCGTTATCGGACCAACCACCGCGACCGCCGCACGGGGGGCGGGGTGGGCTCCGGCCGGTGTCGCCAGGCGGCCGACCGTCGAGGCCGCGGCGGACCGGATCCGGGCTCTCGCAAGGAAGTCCTAGCCAATAGGCCAGATGAACCATCTCCTTCTCAGCGCTTGCCGCCGCGAGGCAGTCGATCGGCCGCCCGTCTGGATCATGCGCCAGGCGGGCCGCTATCTCCCCGAGTATCGGAGAGTGCGCGAGCGGGCCGACTTTCTCACCATGATCGGCACTCCCGAGCTGGCGGCGCAGGTCACGCTGCAGCCGGTCGATATTCTGGGCGTGGATGCCGCGATCATTTTCAGCGACATCCTCGTGGTGCCGCAGGCCATGGGGATGCGGCTGTCGGTGGAGGAGGGGACCGGGCCCCGGTTCCACGAACCGCTTCGCGCCCCGGCCCAATTCGCCCGGCTCCGGAACGTGATTCCGGAGGAAGAGCTCAGCTACGTGCTCGAGGCTATCCGGCTGGCGCGCCGGGAGCTGGAGGGCCGGGTGCCGCTGATCGGCTTCGCGGGGGCGCCGTGGACTCTGGCGTGCTATATGATCGAAGGCGGGGCATCCCGGACCTTCACTCAGGCCAAGCGGTTTCTTGCCGAGGAGCCGGAGCGGGCGCACGCCCTGCTCGGGCGCCTCGCCAAGACGGTGGGTGCGTTCCTGCGGGCCCAAGTTGCGGCGGGGGCGCAGGTAATCCAGCTGTTCGATTCGTGGGCCAGTGCACTGGGGCCGGAAGACTTCCGGACGTTCGCGCTACCCTACCTTGCGGAGGCAGTCCACATCGCGAAGGCCGCCGGTGCACCGGTGATCGCGTTCGCACCTGGCGCCGGGTGGGCGCTGGAGGAGATCGCCCGCGTGACCGGCGCGGACGTCCTCGGCGTGGACTGGCAGACCGAGGCGGCCGCCGCTAACCGGCGGGCGGCTCCGTTTCCCGTCGCGCTCCAGGGCAATCTGGATCCGTGCTGGCTCTACGCGCCGCCTCCGGTGATCCGGGAGCGGACGCTGGCGATGCTGCGCGCCTTCGGCGGGCGAGGCCACATCGCCAACCTGGGCCACGGAATCCTCCCCGACGTTCCGGTCGCGCACGCACGGACGTTCGTGGAAACGGTGAAGGAATGGCGGGCCTGACCCCGAGCCGGCGCGAGCAGACCGCTCGGTGGGTGGAATCGTTGCACGACGAGATCACCGGGTTCTTGAGCGCGCTCGACGGGGGACGAGAGTTTCAGGAAGATCGCTGGGAGCGGCCGGGGGGTGGCGGAGGGGTGGCGCGGGTGCTGGCCGAGGGCCGCGTGTTCGAGAAGGCCGGGGTGAATCGGTCCGTGGTGGAAGGACGGCTCCCGCCGGGAATGGCCGAGCGGCTGGAGGCCGACCTCTCCGGCGGCCGGCCGCAGCGCTTCTTCGCGGCGGGCGTGAGCCTGGTGATCCACCCCCGGAGCCCAATGGTCCCGACGGTTCATCTCAATGTCCGATACCTCGAGCTTGGCGACGACCACGGCGTGGTGCTCGACAGCTGGCTGGGTGGCGGCACCGACCTCACCCCCACCTACCCCTTCCCGGAAGACGCCGCCCACTTTCATCAGACGCTGCGCGAGGTGTGCGACCGGCATCATGCGGCGTTCTACCCCCGGTTCAAGCAACGGTGCGACGAGTACTTCGTAAATGCGCATCGGGGCGGCGAGCGCCGGGGCGTGGGCGGGATCTTCTTCGACAACCTGCGCGCCGGCAACTGGGGGCTCGACTTCGAGCAGTTGTTCGGGTTCGTCGCCGAGGTGGGCCGGGTGCTGCCCCGGGCCTATGGGCCGATCGTCGAGCGGCGCAGGAATCTTCCGGCCGGCGAGCGGGAGCGGCGGTTTCAGCTCTTCCGGCGCGGCCGGTACGTGGAGTTCAACCTGGTGCATGATCGGGGCACGGTGTTCGGCCTCCAGACCCACGCCCGGGTCGAGAGCGTGCTGATGAGTCTGCCTCCGCTGGCCAGCTGGGAGTATGCACCGCAGTTCGCGCCGGGCTCGTTCGAGGCGGAGCTGATAGCGATGCTCGAGCCCCGGGACTGGGCCGGATAAGTTTCTACCGGCGGAGCAATTTCTTTCCAGCACGCGCTCGCGTGCCGAAGCGGCCTTGCCCGGGAGGTTACTCGTGTCCATCGGAAGCGCTTTCATTGCGATCCTGGTTCTCAACGCTGCCGCGCGGCCGGAGAGGTCATCGCAGGACGAACCCCTCCGTGCCGCGGCCCAGCTGACCGGGCTCACTACGGGCATGGCTTCCACCTGCCAGTTGAAGACGACGCCAGTGCTGCACGCGTTCCGCGATCTGATGGACCGGAAGCATGTCCTGGGCGCCCAGCGGAAGCGGTTGGTGGCACTGGTGACGGAAGCGAACCAGCGGGGTGCTTCGACCCAGCGCAAGCCGGGCGCCATGAGCTGTGAAGAGGTGAAGGCACAGGTCCGCAGCACGATTCGCCGGCTCAATCGCGCCAAGTGACTCGTGTGACTTGGCACACCGCGCCGATCTCTTCCGTTCTCTTCCCTTCACACCCGAGCAACACCGTTCTAGCTTCAGCCGCGCCAAGCCCACCAGTGTTAAGGATTGGGCGTACAGAGTCGGGTCGTCTCTCGGGGAGGATCGGCATGCGGGAACAAGACCAAAGCTATGAGGAGCAGGAGCGGCTGCTGGACCCCCATCGGGCCGAGGAGCAGCAGCGGGCAAGGAGGGAGGCGATTGATCGCCTTGCCGACCGCGGAATCCAGTCCTACCCGCGGGATGAGGACGAAGAGCTGGCCGACTTGCTCGACGCGGTAGAGCGATTCGAGGAGGCGGTGGAGTCGCATGGCGGCGACTTGATGGTCAACCGGCTCGGGTCCAAGGACCCGGAGGATCCGGCATTCGTCCCGCCGGCGCGGGCGTCCGGCGAACCCGTGGCGGCGTATCGGCTGCGGGTCGAAGAATCGATCGACCAGCTTCGGCATCGGGGTAAGGCATGAGCCGTCCGCCCACGCCGGAGCGGCCCCTCCCACCCGGCACACCGGCACCGGACTTTTCGCTCTATGCGACCCCCGATCGTACGGTGTCGCTTCGCGACTTCCGGGGGCAACCAGTCGTCCTGGTGTTCTACCCCGCGGACTGGAGTCCGGTCTGCGGAGACCAGCTCGCGGTCTACAACGAGATCCTGTCCGAGTTCGGCCGGCATCACGCCGCACTGCTCGGCATTTCAGTCGATGGAGTGTGGTGCCACGAGGCGTTCTCGGCGAACCGACATCTGCACTTTCCGCTGCTCGCCGATTTCGAGCCGAAAGGTGCAGTGGCGCGCACGTACGGCGTATACCGCACCGCGGACGGGTTTGCCGAGCGGGCGTTGTTCGTGATCGACCGAGAGGGCGTGATCCGCTGGAGCTACGTCTCCCCGGTTGGAGTCAATCCCGGCGCGGACGGCATCCTTGAGGCGCTCGAGGCGATGGGGCCGGCGCCGCAACCGGCCTGAGCCGAGCCATGCCGGTCGCTCGCGCCCGATTGGCGCCGCTCATTCGTGACCAGGATCATGCTACCGGTTCGGCCGATGCGCCGGTCACACTGGTCGAGTACGGCGACTACCAGTGCCCCTATTGCGGGCGGGCGTTCCCGATTCTGAAAGAGGTGCAGGCGCGGCTCGGCGTCCGCCTGCGGTTCGTATTCCGCCATTTTCCGCTGAGCGAAATGCATCCCAATGCCGAGGCCGCCGCCGAGGCGGCGGAGGCCGCGGCAGCGCAGGACAGGTTCTGGCCCATGCACGAACGCCTGTTCCTGCATCAGCACGAGCTCGACCATGACGGATTGCTCCGGCACGCCGCCGCCGTCGGCGCCGACCCGGAGCGCGTGGCCCGCGAGCTGGCGAATCGGGTGCACGAGGCGCGGGTACGCGAGGACGTCACGAGCGGGGCCCGCAGCGGGGTCAACGGCACACCCACGTTTTTCATCAACGGGGTTCGATACGACGGCTTGTGGGATGCGCCGGAGCGTCTGATCGAAGCCCTGTTGGGGGCAATCGAAACGCGGAGCTGCTGAGCTTCCGACGGTGGGCCGGACGGCGCCGACGAGCAGTTCCTTCTGGTGTTGGCTTTTTCCGCTGGGCCGCGCGACAATCTTGTTCTTAGCGTTGGCCGGCCCAGCCACCCCGCATGTGCCGGGCCCATCGTGCTGATCCGGAGGCGCCTGGTGCGAGCCCGCGCGTACGAGAACCCCGGTCGAATCCTGTCCATCATCGAGGGCGAGCCCCGCCCGAGCGACGGCGTGCCCCTGTTCGTCGGCGCGCAGGCCGGGTGGTCCGGTTTCCTGCTCGAGCGGAAGGAAGTCTTCGGCGGTTATGCAGCCAGCTTCTTCTGGCCGGTGCCCCGGGTCATCCTGGTCGCCTCCGGCGCGCTCACGATCGACTATCGAGCCGGGCTCGAGCACCATCACTTCATTGCCGGATCGGGCAGCGTCACGATCTGGCCGGGTAACTACGAGATCACATCCCTTACCTGGTCGGGCGACAGCGAACTGCTGGACGTGGAGATCAGTCCGCCCCTAGTGAAGCGGCTGGTGGGCGGCGGACCCGCCCTCACCGCCGCCCAGCTGACCCCCCAGCTCGGCATTCGGGACCGGCAGCTCGCGACGCTCATGCGGGCGATGGAGGCGGAGGCGCGGGCGGAATGCCCCGCCGGTCCGTTATACGGAGAGTCTCTCTCGCTGGCACTGGCGGCCTATGTGGCAGGCCGGTATTCCGTCGATGCACCGAGAGCCAGGCCTCAGCCGGGCCGGTTGTCCGCACAGCAGCTCGCCGTCGTGCAGGAATACATCCGCACCAACCTTGGGAGTCGGCTTTCGCTCTCGGAGCTGGCCGGGGTCGTTCAGTTGAGCGCGCATCATTTCTCGCTGCTCTTCCGCAACTCGGTCGGCGCGGCCCCACACCAGTACGTGCTGGGTGAGCGGATCCGGGCGGCTGGGAAGCTGCTCGCCGGCAGCCGCACGGCCATAGCCCGGCTGGCCCAGATGCTGGGCTTCGCCAGCCAGAGCCATTTTACGGAGGCATTCCGCCGCGCAACCGGGCTCACGCCCAAGCGCTACCGCGAGGCGCTCGGCCAGGTGGCTCCGCAGCTTCCGGAGGCAGGGCGAGAGTTTCGCAAGCCCGCCTGATCTCCTCAGGCCGTCCGTCCGGTCCGCCCCTCTTGGCGGCCGGAAGATTCTGACAATCCAAGCCGATTCCGAAAGACACGGCCGGCGTTCGGGACCTACTGTGTGGCCCGTGGTTCGGACCACGCTGTCGCAGGTCACCGACGAAAGGAGACCGGTTGTGAGCACGACCATCTTGCGATGGGGCCCCTATGGCGCGGCACATACGCTCGAGATCCACTACCGGTTCCCGCTGTATCACGGCGCGCAAGGCGTGCCGAAACGGCTGAACGCGGCCCAGGAGCAGCTGTCGCAAGAGATGGTGAGCTACTGGACGAAGTTCGCGGCCTCCGCATTCGCCGAGGACCACAAGTGCGACATCTGGGATTCGCTCGAGTGAGACAGGTCCGACCCGGGGCGTTTTCAGGCTGAGACGCCCCGGTCCCCGGGCTCAGCGAGACATTTTGGGCAGAAATGGGACGGTTTGCGGTTGCCGGGCAGGCAACCCGCGACCCTATTACTCCCTGGGACGTCGGAGAGGAGAGCCAACTAGTTCACCCACAAGCTCGCGAGGAGCGCGCCGGCGGGCCGGCAAGAGCCCTCCGGCCGGGTGCCGGTGCGCCCCGGTCCCGACCACCGCCGGGAGCATTGCTGGCTCGGGCCTCCCGGCCCATTATGGGACGACAGTACGCCACCCGAACCGCACGGAGCTCCCCTGTCTCCCTCGGCTCTGCGGGTACCACCCGATCGATACCGGCGCGGCTTCACCCTGATCGAGGTCATGGTGGCGCTGATGCTCACCAGCATCGTCGCTTTGCTGGCCTACGGGGCGGTCCACCTGAGCCTCGAGACCCGCGCCCGAATGGAGCAGGACCTGGGTTCGGCGCAGAGCGCGCGAATTCTCCGGGAAGTCCTCCAGGACGCGCTGCGTAACGCGCGGGCCCCTCAGCGGCGCGGCGACACGACGTTCACCCTGGGGAAGGGGCGGCTCTCCTTCGTCGCCGCCGGCGCCGGCCCTCCGTTCGATCCCGACTATGACTGGCGCATCACGGTCCAGACCGACTCGAGCGGACTCGAGCTGGTGGGAACGCCGGTGGGTCGGGGGCCGCCCGCACGGGTGGCGGTCCATGGGCCCGGCATCACTCGATGCGACGTGCAGGTGCTGGCTCCGGGCGGATCAGAGTGGACCACCGAGTGGCCGCCGTCGACTGTGATGCCACGGGCGATCGCGGTGACCCTCTGGCATCAAGACGAGCGGGTGGGGCCGACGTTGGAAGTGACTCTCACCCCGCGGTACACCTCGGCGGGAGAGCCGGATGACGCGATCAATTGAGCGAGGCCTGGCGCTGCTCGAGGTCATGGTGGCCCTGGTGATCCTGGGCATGGTGGCGATCGGCTACCTCCAGCTGCTCCAGGTGAGTCACACGCTCGTCCTGCGGTCGCGGGTGCAGGCCCAGGCCGTCTCCTACGCAGCCGCGGGGATGGAGCGCGCCAAGCTCGAGCTGCCCAACCTGGAGCCCAAGCCTACCGAGCTCCTCCCGGACGGCTTCCGGCGAGAGACCACCGCGCGGCGCTGGCGCCCCGGACTCGCGCTGCTCACGGTCATGGTGTACCAGCCCGGGGGGGGCCGCTTCGACCTGGTTCGACTGGTGGCCGAGCCGCCCGAGCCGCGTCCGGACAGCGCGGGCTCCAACCTGCGGGGCCGACGGTGACGCGCTCGGGCGATCGGCGCGGCGTGGCGCTGCTGGTGGTGCTGGTGCTGCTGGCCATCCTCGGCATGGTCGCGGCGGATGTCGGTGGGGCCGCCCGGCTCGAGGGGAACTTGGTCGTCACCCTCCGGTCGCGGACCGTGGCCCGCTACGCGGCCGAGAGCGGCGTCCTCGCGGCGACGGCGCGGATTGACGGGCTGCTCGACTCCGTGCGGTCGGTGAACGAGCAGCCCGAGGCGTTCCGGCATCTGGCAGAGTACCTGGCCCCGTTCCGCGACGGCGACCTGGGCGGCGCCCGGTTCACCATCGCCTTCACCGACCTCAACGCCCGGATCGATCTCAACCGTGCCGAGCCGGCCGTGCTGCAGAACCTGTTCGCCGAATTCGCCGGCCGGGGCCGGGCCGAGGCGATCGTCGCGGGGCTCCGGGCCAAGCCGCTCGAGCGGCTGGGCGAGCTCACCGCCGTGCCGGGCGTGGACGAGGCCCTGGCGCTGGCGGTCGCGCCGTACGTGACCGTCTGGAGCGACGGCATGGTCAACATCAATTCGGCGCCGGAACCGGTGCTCGCCGCGTTGCCCGGCCTCGGAGAGGCCAACGCCAAGAGCATCGTGTCGCAGCGGGAGGCCGGAGCCCTATTCCTGCCGGCGACGTCGGCGCTGCCGACGCAGGGGGCCCGCGTCGCCTTCGCGACCGCCCCGGCGGGCATCCTGGTTGCCACCGCGCCCAGCCGTATCCTGATCATCAGTCGGGGCTGGCAGCAGGGGTTGCCCCTGACCCACGAGATCCAGGCAGTTTACGCGGTGGTGGGCGCCCAGCTGGTGCTGCAGGCGTGGCAGGAGCGGGATCTGTGAGCACCTGCATCGGGATCGAGCTGGATTCGCGGACCGTTCGCGGCGTCCGCCTGGAAGGCTGGACGCCGCGACCGACCCGCTCACTCGAGGCCGAGTGGGGCGCGGGTGGCATCGAGCAGGTCGTCCTCGGGCTGCGGGAGCAGTTGGGCCAGGCGCGCCGGGTCGCCGTCGCCATCCGGCTGCCGCTCCTGCTCGCCAAGCGGGTAAGGCTCCCTCCCTTGCCGCCGGCAGAGCGGCGGAAAATCCTGCGGCTCGAGCCGCAGCGATTCTTCCCGGTGCGGCTGGAGGATCTGGTGATCGCGCTGGGCGAAGGTGATCTGGTGTTTGCCGCCCGGGAGGACGCGGTCGCCGAATGGGCCGCCGCGCTCGAGGCGCTGGGGCCGGTAGAACTGGTGGAGCCCGGACCGGTCGCGCTGGCCCGCGCGCTCCGTAGCACCGGTATCGCCGACGGCACCGCGGTCCTGGACGACGCCGAACGGGGCGTCGGAGTCATCGAGATCCACGACGGTGCGGTCACCGGGGCCCGGCGGCTCTACGGCTCGCTGGCCGCCGCCGGTGCCGCCTTGAGCTCGGGAGGGACCGCACCACCGGGCCGGGTCTACGTCGCTCCCTGGAGCGACGATCGAGCCCGCACGCTGGCCCTTCATCTGCCGGGTGCGGTGCTCGAGCCGCTGCCGGGAACGGCGACGGTACCGGCTCCCTTTCTATCCGCCTACGGCGCGGCGCTCGGCGTCGGCCGCGACCTCGATGACACGCTGCTGCCGGACGAGCTGGGCGCGCGGATTCACGCGCGCCGTCGCCGCGAGCTGGTGCTCGGGGTGCTCGCGTGCGTGGCGGCGGTGGTCTTCGCGTTGGTCTCGGTCGACGCCTGGCGCTCCCGGACCGTCCGCGGGCTGGCGGCGGAGGTCCAGGCACTCCAGAGCAAAGCGGCGCCCGCGCTCGCGTTGCGGAACGAGCTCGGCATCCTCAGCCGGCAGACCCAGGCGGTTGCCCAGCTCCAGGCGGAGCGCCCCGATCCACTGAAGGTGCTGCTGGCTTTGTCGAGCCGGCTCCCGTCGGGCGCTCATCTGCGCTCGCTCCGGCTCACCGGCGCCGGCTGGCAGATCGACGGCTACGCGCCCCAGGCGGCGGGAGTAATCCAGGCGCTGGGCGGCGCGCCGGAGTTTCGCGAGGTCCATTTCCTCTCGGCCACCAACCGCGCCCAGATCGGCGATCGGACATATGAGAGTTTTTCAGTCGCTTTCCGATTCGTTTCGACGCCTTAGCCGGCGCGAGCGGCTGGTAGTCTCGGCCGGCATCGCGGTGAGCGTCGCTGCGCTCTGCCTGACGGAGGTGATACTGCCGTTCGGGGATCGCTGGGCGGCGCGCGAGCGGGCGTATGCCGCGAGTCGGGACCAGTGGATGCGCCTCCAGGGCATGGTGGCGAGCGAAGCCCGGCTGCGACAAGCGCTGACCGAGCAGAGAAACCTGCGGCGCGCCTCCGGCGATCTGCTGGCGAGCGGGGCCACCCCCGCGTTGGCGGCCTCCGGCCTTCAGGATCTCCTGCGCCGCTACGCGGAAGAGAGCATGCTGCAGCTCGATCGGGTGGACGTGGCTGGACAGCCCAAGGCCGACCGCCCCGGCCTCCTCGAGATTCCGGTGACGCTCCAGGGGCAGGGCGACATCTACGGGCTGGTGGATTTCCTGTTCCGGGTCCAGCACGGGGAGCGGTTGCTCGTCGTCGATGAGCTGCTGGTCAACGCGGGATTTGCCCGACCCTGGGCCCAGGACGGCGGGGGCGACCGGGTGTTGGCCTGGTCGCTCCGGGCCCACGGTCTCTACCCCGGACCATTGGAGCATCCATGAACCCGTCTCCCCGGGTGC
>Ga0137403_10000612_pt1 | contig 46189 bp, 38 predicted proteins | sample CZOMad2_1_16fung_FD_122057 | JGI IMG/M metagenome (GOLD analysis project Ga0137403, IMG submission 122057) | Vadose zone soil fungal communities from Angelo Coast Range Reserve, California, USA - CZOMad2_1_16fungal (Hybrid Assembly) | ecosystem: Environmental > Terrestrial > Soil > Vadose zone... | reverse complement strand
GCCAGAGCTGGTAATACCCGAGCCGGAGCCCGCACCGGAAGCCCACGCCGAGCCGGAAGTGGAGCCCGAAGCGGAGCCCGCGCTCGAAGCTCAGGCCGAGCCCGAACCTCAGGCCGAGGCTGAGCCGCCCGAAATTTTCGTCCCGCCACGCTCGCGCGAGATCCGCTTCATTCCGGTGGAGGACCCCGCGCCTCGGTGGCAGGAGTCACGCGCACGCGTTGAAGCGCCACGGCCGCGTTTCGAAGCGCTGATGGCGCGCTTCGAGGAGCCGGCCCCGCTTCCGCTGGCGCCCGAGCCGGTCATCGAGCTCGAGGTTCCCGTCGCGAGCGCAGCCCCGCTAACGGGCGGCGCCTTCTACACCCCGGAGGAGTCGGCCCGGCCCGCGTTCGGGCCTCGCTTCCGGCTTGCGCTCGCCGCCAAGCCCGGCCGGCCGATCGCCCTGGCGCTCGCCGGCGCCGCGCTGATCTTCTCCACCCACGTCGGCCTCTCGGCCTCCGCGCCCTGGAACCTCGATCTGCTGGGCGCCGGGTTGACCAGCCTGCCGTTTCTGCACCGCGACTCCGGCCCCAGCCCCGCGGCAAAATCCATCGACGCGGCTCCCACGACTGCGCTGACGGGTCCGACCGGCGCGGCGCGTGATCCAGAGCTGCAGGGCAGTCCCAGCTTCGGCGCGAACAGCGCGTTCCTGACGACGTCCCGCGGGGCCGCCCCTGCGGAGTCAAAGCGCCTGGCCGACCGCGCTCCGGCCGCCCCGGCTCAGCTCGAATCCGCCGTCGAGACCGATCCCATCGTCAGCGCCCCTTCGGCGCGCGACATCTCGGTCGCGGCGGCCAAGATTCCCGGACTCGCGCCCTCCGTCAATGGCAAGATCACGCCGGCTGTCCTGGTAACCCGCTACGAAGCCGCTTACGCAGCGGCCCGGACAGAGCTCGAGACCGGCATCCGTACCGCCGGCTTCGGCAACGTGTTCGCGCCCGAGCACCTGTCCACGATGCAAGGCATCCGCTCCAGCCGGCTCAGCGCCGGCACCGCATCCGCCTATATCGCCAGGTACCACCGCCGCGAGGTGGAGATCGAGGCCGCCTACGCCGACTCCGCAGGGGAGGTGGTCAAGTCTCCCGGAGACCGGCGTGTCTGGGACAGCCGCCAGGTGCTCCAGGAGAGCCCGGAGGCTGCAAAGCTCGCCGGGTTCCTCTTACAAGAGATCGACAGCGTATTTGGGGTGCTGTCCTCGCAGGCCGACGCCTACGAGATCAAGGATGGGTCGATCACGTTCCAGGATGCGGCCGCCGCGCACGCCTATGCCGAGCTGCGGCCCTGGCTCGACCGGCAGGCCCACCAGTGGGCCGACACCGGATCGGGGCCACCGACCACCGCCGCGCGGGTGCTCCGCGCGATCGGTACCACCAGGCTGCCTGAAGGCGCCGCCTTCTAACAGGCCGCTCGGCTCAACGCGGCGCCCGGAACGACGGCGCCATCGCCCGTTCCATCTCGGAGTCGGACGCGCCCGGATTCTTCCGGTATAGCTCGATCAAGCCGCTCACGTTGCGCGGGGACCGCCACAGCTCGTCTTCGGTCCCCGGCGCCCGATCGTCGTCGCCGGCCCTCCGCTGGTACATCTCGCCGAACAGCAACCGCGCCTGCCGAAGAAAGCCCAGCTTGCGGCTGGTTTCCCGGATCACAACGCCGAGAGCGGAGTCGATGGCTGGTCGGCCGGCAGAGGGATTGGCGGTCAGGAGATAGTGCGCGGCCGCGTCGACGTTCTCGAAGAACGCCTGGCGCTGCGGCTCGCTGAGGCCGAGCGTTTCGGCGGCCCCGATCACGGCCGTATCCTGGGCCGCGTCGTAATCCGCGGCGGGAGCTGCGGTGGCTGTGGTAACCGAGGAAATCGGCGAGTCGGCGGATTGAGCATGGCCCGGGGCGACGGCCACGAAAGCCAGCACGAGCCCCGCCGACGAGCCGAGGAATCGCGGAATCATCTCGGCCTCCGGACGGGTGCGGGGCTACCCTCCTACCATACAACTTTCCTCGCTGAGCGCGAGGACCCTCCTCACCGCCTGGGGGGCGGCTAGTAAGTGACCGAGCGCCAGCCTCGGTGGCCCCGCGGCATCACTTCTCCGCGGCCCGGGATGCAGCGGTCGTCGCCGATGATGATCCAGGGACGGGCTCGGATGCCCTGCTCGGTGGACACGTCGCTCGCCGGCAGGGGAGCGGCTCCCGCCCCGGCCGAGGCCGGGATCACAGTGACCGTCTGGCCGGGCTCGAGCGGAGTCCCGGCGCCTCCGGCGACTGCGACGTCCTTTGGCCCCGGCGCTGGCGAGCTGGGTGCGGGCTCCGGATTGGGCTCCGGTACCGGCGCGACGGTCGCCGAATGGTCGCTCGTCCGGGCTGGCCGGGCATGCACCCGGGCAGGCGCCAGCGTGGGTGCCCTCATCGCCGAGGTGCTGGTTACCCCGGCGTCCGGCTTGGCCAGGTCGAGCTCTCGGGCGGACACCACTGCCGCCGTGGCCGACTCGGCGGAAGGCAGGAGCGTGAGATCGCGACGTGCCGGCTCGGAACGGTCGGTGTTGCAGGCAGCGACCACGAGGGCACCGGGAAGGAGGAAGCAGACAAACCGTACGCGCATTGAGCGAGGCCTCCAGACCGGTGGGAGCAGAACTTATCCAGAATACCCAAAAGACGTTGCTCGCGAAAGACAGCGCACAGGACAGAAGGGCGTGAACGGTGAACAGTAAACAGTAAACAGGGGACTCCGGTCAGCATCGGGGCCCCCTTTTCACTGTTCACGTTTCACTGTCTCCGCTTTTCTTGGGACTACTTGGCCCGCTCCAGATACACCGCTTCCCGGGGGTTAACCCGAACCCGCTCGCCCTCGCCGATGAACTCCGGCACCTGGATGGTGACCCCGTTGCTCAGCTTTGCCGGCTTGGTGCTGGCGGTCTTGGTGGCGGTCCGCATGATCGGGGCGGTCTCCACGATCTCCAGCTCGACCACCGACGGCAGCTCGACGGCGATCGGCCGGCCGTCGAGCCACTCGGCCATGAACGTCATGCCGGGCTCGAGCCACGAGCCGGCATCGGCGACCACGTCGCCCTCGAGCGAGTACTGCTCGTAGGACTGGTTGTCCATGACGTGAAGGCCGTTCGCGTCCCGGTAGAGCACTTGCAGCTCCTTGGTATCGAGCCGGGCTTCGTCCACGAACTCGGTCGCGCTCAGCCGGGTGTCGAACGTATTTCCCGTGTTCAGATTGCGGAGGCGCACCTGCACGAACGCACGCAGGTTTCCCGGTGTCCGATGCTGGAAGTCCATGACGCGGCACGGCGCGCCTTCGATGATCAGCACGTGACCGCGGCGGATGTCGGAAGCCTTCATGGGTACTCCTCGAGCCGATGACGCACCGCGCCCCGACCTCGGGGCGCGGGCGCAGGAAGATACACCCTCGCCCGTGGGTCGCAACTTGGTGTGGCGCCGTTCGTAAGGCGGCCTACGACCCTCCGCCCGGCACCCCGTGCCGGGGCGCCAGACCAGCCGGTGCTTGACCGCACCCTGCCGCCCTTCGCATAATGGCGACCAACCGGGAGCTGGAGGAGCGAGCCCTCTCATGAGCGCACGCAACGAATTCGAGCCTGGCCCTGACGAACCCATCTGGGAAGAGATCCACGATCGGCTGATGGGCCACCCCGACCTCGAGGTGACGGAGGTGGAGATCGAGGTCGAGGAAGGGCGCGTGACACTGGTCGGCAGGGTGGGCAGCCGGGAGTCGAAGTGGCTGGCGGAGGAGCTTACGAGAGCGGTGCCGGGAGTGCAGGACGTGCGCAACCGGCTCAAGGTGGCGCGCTGGTAAAGCGGTAAGAGGTGAGATGTGAGAGGTAAGAGGGATTGTCCCCTCTTACCTCTTACCTGTTACCTCTTACCTCTTACGTCTCACCGTTTTACCAGTTCCGCCAGGTTCTCCAGCGCCCGCTCGAGCCCGCCCCGCAGCGGGAACCCGCAGTTGAGCCGGAAGCAGTGCCCGAATTTGTCCCCCGTCGAAAACACCCGTCCCGGAACGATCCCGATGCGCCGCGCCAGCGCCCGACGGGCGAGCGCCATCGTGTCGGTCCCGGGCGCAAGCTCGATCCACAGCAGGTGACCGCCCTGGGGGCGTGAGACCCGGGTGCCCGGCGGAAAAAGTTGCGCCACGGCATGGGCATAGTCGGCCACCTGCGCCCGGAATGCCTGCCGGAGCCGCCGTAAATGGTGCTCGGCCCCACCCCCGGTCAGGTACTCGGCGATCGCCAGCTGGCCCAGTGTGTTGGTGTGGATCGAGCTGGCGAGCTTGAGCTGCCGGATCCGCTCGGTGTGCCGGCCCGCTGCCACCCAGCCGATCCGGTAGCCCGGCGCCACCGTCTTGGAAAACGACGAGCAGAGGATCACGTCGCCGGTGGTGTCGAACGCCTTGAGCGGTGCGGGCCGGCTGTCTCCGAAGTACAGATCGCTGTAGAGATCGTCCTCCACGATCGCCACCTCGTGGCGCGCCAGCAGCGCCACCTGCTCGCGCTTGACCGTGTCCGGGACGGCGAACCCCAGGGGGTTCTGGAAGTTGGGATTGGTGAGAAAGGCGCGCGGCCGGGTGCGGCGGAGGGCAGCCTCCAGGTTCTCGAGCGACGCGCCGGTATCCGGATCGGTCGGCACCTCGACCACGCGGAGGTCCAGTGACTCCGCAGTCTGGGGAAATCCGTAGTAGGAGGGCGACTCGACCAGGATGACGTCGCCGGGCCGGGTCAGGGCCCGAAGCGCCAGCTGGATCGCCTCGGTGCACCCGTTCGTCACCACGATCTCGTCCGGCCTCAGCGTGAGGCCGGCCGCCAGAGCCCGCCGGGTGAGTTGATGCAGCAGCGCTTCGTGCCCCATCGGGGAGCCATAGACCAGACCGGCCGAGCCCGACTCGCGCACCACCCGGCCCAGGATCCGGCTGAGCCGGCGAGTGGGGTAATGCTCCGGAGCCGCGGTCGCGATGCCGAAGGGGGCCATCCCTTTGTCGTTCACCCGCGCCAGGAGCTCCCAGGCCAGATCGGCGATCCGCACCTCCTCTTTGGCAAAGGAGGGCCGCGGCACCGAGGGCGAGGGCGCGAGCCCGGCCGGCATCGCGCTGACGTAGTGTCCGGACTGGGGCCGAACCTCGAGGTAGCCCCGGTCTTCCAGCAGCTGGTAGGCCCGGAGCACCGTGGCCAGGCTGACCCGCTTCTGGCGGCTGTAGGTCCGGACCGACGGCAGCCGATCGCCGGAGCGCAGGCTGCGGGTCTCGATCAAGCCGACCAGCTCGTCGGCCAGACGCTGGTAGAGCACCCGTTCCCGGCGGGGGCGGCGGCGCGAAACTGTACTGGTTGCAGTCATGGTATGCTGAAACTGTTATGGTTACAGCAGCTACGATAGCTTCAATCTGACCGGCCGGCAAGCCGCCGCCCGACTCGAGGAGCTCGCGATGCTCGACCCGACCATGCTGATGACCGACGTCCACATCGTCCCCTATACGCCCGGCTACCGCACCGCCTTTCGCGATCTCAACCTCGAGTGGATCGGGACTTACTTCGAGGTGGAGCCGGAAGACCGCAAACAGCTGGACGACCCCGAGACCCACGTGCTCCAGCCCGGCGGCGCGATTCTCATGGCGGTGGATGGCAACGAGCCGGTCGGCACCGGCGCGCTCATCCGGACCGGCCCTCACGAGTTCGAGCTGGCCAAGATGGCCGTGACGCCACGGGCCCAGGGACGCGGGGTCGGGCGCCGCGTCTGCGCGGCGCTCATCGAGCTGGCACGGAAAAAGGGCGCCCATCGGCTGGAGCTCCTCTCGCACAGGAGCCTAGCGCCCGCCATCTCGCTCTATCGCTCGCTCGGGTTCCAGGAGATCCCGTTGGGTGACGTGCCCTATCGCCGGGCCAATATCCGGATGGAGCTGCCGCTCCGGTGAAAGGCCGCATCATCGCGGCCTTCGCCGTCGTCTATCTGGTCTGGGGCTCGACCTACCTCGGGATCCGGTGGGCGGTAGAGACCCTGCCGCCGTTCCTGCTCACGGGTACCCGATTCCTGGCGGCGGGGGCGCTGCTCTATGTCTGGGCCAGGATGCGCGGCGCGCCCGCGCCCGAGCGCCGCACCTGGCTCCCCGCCCTGGGGATCGGGACCCTGCTCGTCACCGGCGGGAACGGGCTCGTGGTGTGGGCCGAGCAGCAGGTACCGTCGGGGCTGGCCGCCCTGATCGTCGCGGGCATGCCGCTGTGGGTCGCGGTGTTCGAGCGGGTGTCGCCCGGCGGCAAGCCGCTCAGCGCCGCCCGCGTCATCGGCCTGCTGGTGGGATTCGCGGGACTGGCGCTCCTGTTGACCGGGCGGACCGGCGAAACCGGGGCCTGCCCCGGAGCCTTGTCGGGGTGTGCGGAGGGGCGTGCACCCGTTTCGCTGCTCTACCTGCTCGCGCTCCCTGTGGCATCGATCTCCTGGGCCCTCGGGTCCGTGGTCAGCCGGCGGGTCACCCTGCCGGCCGACAAGGTGCTCGCCTCCGCCACCAGCATGCTCGCCGGCGGCGGCGTGGCGCTCGCGCTCGGGCTCGCGGGCGGCGAGCTCGAAGGATTCGATCCCGCTCGAGTCTCCGCCGCGTCGCTCGCCGCCTGGGCCTATCTCGTGGTTTTCGGCTCGATGCTCGCCTTCACCTGCTTTACCTGGCTGGTGAGCGTGGTCGAGCCGACCCGCGTGGCCACCTATGCGTACGTCAATCCAGTGGTGGCGCTGTTGCTCGGCGCATGGCTCGCGCATGAGCCGCTGGGCGTCCGCACCCTGGTGGCGACGCCCATGATCCTCCTCAGCCTGGTACTGGTGCTCCGGTCCGGCGCGGCACCGGCGCAGCCCCGCCCTGCCGACCAGAGCGGCGGCCCGTCGTCGGGCCGCAACGTCACCCGCGCTCCGGCGACGGATCCGGTCAGCTGAAACCGGCAGGTACCGTGGGCTCTTTCGCGCGGGGCGGCCACGATAGTAGACATTCGCGGTGACCGAGCGACTCTACTACGCCGACTCCTATCTCACCCGCTTCGACGCGGCGGTGATTGACCGCGCCGAAAGCGGGCGCCGGGTGTATCTCGATCGCACTGCGTTTTACCCGACGTCCGGCGGTCAGCCCCACGACACCGGGCGCCTGGGCGACGCCGACGTGGTGGACGTCGTGGACGAGGGTGAGCGGGTCGCCCACCTGTTGGCGGAACCGCTGGCGACCGAACGAGTGACGGGCCGGATCGACTGGGCTCGTCGGTTCGACCACATGCAGCAGCACACCGGCCAGCATCTTCTGTCGGCGGTGGTGGCCGAGCTGTACGGATTCCCTACCGTCAGCGTCCATTTCGGCTACGAAGCATCCACCCTCGATCTCGACACTGCCGCTCTTACCCCCGATCAGGTCGCTGCCGCCGAGCTGCGGGCCAACGCCGTCGTCACCGAGAACCGCCCGGTCACCGTGACCTTGGAGGACGCGGCCGCGGCGACGGGGCTCCGAAAGCCATCGGATCGCACCGGGGCCATCCGGGTCGTAACCATCCGCGACCTCGACCGGAGCGCCTGCGGCGGCACCCATGTGCACGCCACCGGCGAGATCGGCCCGATTCTGATTCGGAAGGTGGAGCGGGTGCGGAAGGCGGTGCGACTCGAGTTTCTCTGCGGCGAGCGGGCGGTCCGCCGGGCGCGCGCGGACCACGATCTGCTTACCCGCCTGGCCACGCTCTTGTCAGCGGCACCAGACGAGCTGCCCGCGCTGGTCGAGTCGCAGCGGGCCGAGCTCAAGGAAACCGCGACCGCCCGCCGGGAAGTCGAACGCGAGCTCGATCGCTTGCGAGCACGGGAGCTGTACGCCAGCGCGACGCCCGACGCCTCCGGCGCTCGCTGGGTAGTGGTCCGGGACGGTGACGCAACCGAGCGCCAGCGCGGCCTGGGACAGGCGGTGGCCGCGCTGCCGCGGGCCGTGTTCGTTGGTGCAACGTCGAGCCCGCCGGGACTGGTGCTGGCCGCGTCGGAGGACTCGGGAATCGATGCGGCCGGGGTGCTTCGGGCCGCGCTGGCCAACGTGGGAGGCCGAGGCGGAGGCAACCCCCGGCTGGCTCAGGGCACGGTCCCCGCCGACGCCCTCGAGCGTGCGATCGCGAGCGTGCTCGGCCGCTAGTGGGCGCCGACCTCCCGGGGCGCCTCTCTCGCCAATAACACATCGCCCTCCATCAGATCTACCGGACCGATCGTGACGGCCAGCGGAGTGGTCCTGACGAACTGCGCGGCAATCTGCGCGGATTCGGCAGCGCTCGCCTTGGTCTCGAACAGACTGACGGTGAGCAGCTGGCGGCCATCGACGTTGCACAGGTAGTAGCCGTGGAATCCGGGCAAGTGCTCGATCTGGCCGACGAAGTCGTGCTCGATCTGGTTGGTCAGCTTCGCGACATCGGCGGCGGATGGAGTGGTCGTAAAGTCGTAACGGCGGATCGAGGCAAACATGGGACTCCTCTGAAAGCGGGGCCCCAAGTTCAGACTCGGGACCGAGCCCGTCAAGGGGCATGTCCATCGCCGGCGGCGGAGCGCGGGAGCGGATCGGGCAGATCGGCTACTACGTAGGCCATCACGGCCAGCGCGGCCACACACCGCGCCATCTCGGCTCGGTCGATCTTGTCGAAGGTGTCGCCTTCGGAATGGTGATACCAGAAGTACCGGGTCGCATCGACCTGGAGTCCCATGCCCGGCACGCCGCGGTCCGCCAGCGGCTCGACGTCGGCCTCGGGCCCCTCCGTTACCCGCTCGATGGTGGTCGCACCGACTGCCTGGAGCAGCCCGGCGACTTCGCGCGCCACCGCGAATGCCGAGTCGGAGCCGCGTATTCCGAAGCCGGTCGGCGCGAACACACCGTTGTCCGATTCGATCGCCAGCACGTGCTTGTCGAGCTCGGCCTGGTGCTGGTCGCGATAGGCGGACCCTCCCTTGGCGCCGGTCTCCTCACTGGTCCAGAGCACCACCCGCACCGTCCGTCGCGGCCGGAGCCCGAGCCGCCGCATCAGCCGCACCGCTTCCCACGAGGCCAGCGCCCCGCCTCCGTCATCCATCGCACCCTGGCCCACGTCCCACGAGTCGATGTGCCCGCCCAGCACGACGACCTCGTCCGGTCGCTCCCTTCCCGGTAGCTCCGCCACGACGTTGCGTGACGGGGAGTCGGACAGCGACCGTGCACCCATCGTGAGCCGCACCGTGACCGGCTCGCCCCGGTTCTGGAACCGATGCAGCAGCTCCGCGTCTTCCACGCTCAGCGCCGCGGCCGGGATCCGGGCGACGGTCGAGTCGTAGCGCATGATGCCGGTATGAGGACTCTGGATCGAAGCAGACGCGACCGAGCGGATCAGCACCGCCCGCGCGCCGACCCGGGCCCCGGCGATCGCGCCGTTGACCCGGTACTGCACCGCCTGGTCGTACGCCTCAAAGGCGGGCCGGTCGCTAGCGAGAGGCACGTCGAACAGCACGATCTTCCCCTTCGCTTCCGCCGCTCGCCGAGTCAGCTCGTCGAAGCTCCCGACGACGAGGACCGGCGCCGTGATACCCGCAGCCGGCGTGCCCGCGCTGCCACCCAGTCCCAGCAGGTGCAGGGCGAGCGGGCGAGGCTTGACCAGCTCCGCCGATTCCCGGCCGCGGACCCAGTGAGGGACCATGACCCGCTCGCCCCGGACCCGCTCCAGCCCGTCACCCTTCATCTGGCCGAGCACCCACTCGATCGCCCGCTCGAGCTGTACCGAGCCGCTCGGCCGGTTGCCGTAAGTGTCCACCAGGAGCCCGAGCCGGTGGTATGCCGTACTGTCGGCCAGCGCCGCACCGATGAGGCTGTCGGCGACGGCGCGGTACCGGTCGGCAATCAATTCACTGGATGCGGGGTTCTGCGCCGGAGCGGGCGCAGGGAGACACCAGGCAGCGGTGGTGAGGATCGCGGACAGCAGGGCCCGGCTCATCAACGTTCCCGTACGCCGCTCGTTACCAGGCCGGCATCGCGGAGGAACAGGTCGCCGCCCGAGAGTCGGCCTCCCCGGCGCTCGGTGCGGGTGAGCACCAGCCGGTCCTTGGCCCGGGTCATCCCGACGTACAGGAGGCGGCGCGCCTCCTGAATCTCCAGCTCCCGCTCCTCCGCGAGTGCGTGCCAGCCCGGAAGCTGGTTGTCTTCCACTCCCACGATGTACACCCGGGAGAACTCCAGTCCTTTGGTCGAGTGCAACGTAAGCAGGCTCAGCCGCGCTGGATCGGTCTCGACTCCCTCGCTGGTGGACAGCGCCACCCGTTCGAGCAGGCGGTCGATGCGCTCGTCGAGCGTGGCGCCCTGGCTTCCTTCCATCAGCGCGTTGAGCCGCGCTACTGCCTCAGGATAGCGCTCGGCGGCGGTCCGCTCCGCCCGCAACCGTTCCATCAGCCGGCGCCCGCCGAGCCGCTCGATCAGCTCCTCCACCGGCGGCGCGCCGGGGGCGCCGGTTTCGATCTCGGCCGCGTAGAGCTCGAGGCAGTCACTGTAGCGGCCCAGTGCGTGCGGGAGCGAGAGCTCGCGCATCATGCGCTCTTCCGCGGTCGGCTCCGGCGCCTGGTCGAGCGCGAGCGCCAGGCCGAGGAACCCGAGCCCTTGCGCCAGCGCCGTCTTGCGCCCGCGCATCAGCTTGAGCTCCTCCAGCCGGGTCAACACGCCCGCGAGCGCCAGCGCGTCGTCCAGCGCGTGGTGGGCCCGGCCCAGCGCGACGCCGAACCGTTCCGCGAGGTCTTCCAGTCGGGCGCTCTCGTCCACCAGGGAACGCGCCAGCGGCAGGGTATCGAAGAATGCGAGATCCTCGGCGCCGCCCCACTCGGCCGCGAGGCGGCGGAGGACGGGCACGTCGAAGCGCTGGCCATTGTGCGCCACCAGCAGGTCGGATCCGACGAAGGCGCGGAAGCGGGGCCAGACCTCGCTGAACCGAGCCGAGTCGCGGAGATCGTCGTCTCCGTAGCCATGAATGGCGCGGGCCTTGGCGCTCACCGGGCGAGTGCATCGCACCAGCTCGCGAAACCGCGCGACTACTTCACCGTTTCGAACCCGGACCCCGGCCAGCTCGACCACCTCACACGCGGTGACGTCGAGGTCGGTCGTCTCCAGGTCGAACGCGACGTAGTCGAGCAACCGGCTACCCAGGCTGCGGACCTGCAGGAGCTGCAGCGCCTTGAAGAGCAGCATGGGCCAGCGGCTGCCCGCCGCACCCGGGGCCCGGAGAACCAGCTCGCCCGGTGCCGGCTGATCCCCGGGCAACAACCGAGCGACGTTGGGCACGCCGCACTTCCGCAGCATTGCCTGAAGCGCAATCTCGACTCCCCGGTCCGGCTCGAGCCACACCCGCGCACCGGAATGCACCACGGCCCCCAGTCGCTCCGCCAGCTCCTCCGCTCCCGGGTAGCCTGCCGGATCGCTGAGCTCCTGGTGTCGCTCCTCGAGCGGGTTGCGATAAGGCCCCACCCGCTGGGCGAGCAGCTCGTCCACCAGGGGCTCCAGTGACTCGTGGGCTCGGCGCAGCGCGCGCAGGTTCTCCACGGCGTAGACGAACCGCCACGCCCGGCGAGCCTCGGCGTCGCCCCGGGGCTGCCGCCGGGCGAACCCGCGCAGCACGGCGAGCAGGTCGCCGGCCGGCTCGCTGATCTCGAGCCGCTCCAGGAAAGGCCGAGGCAGCACCCGCCCGGCGAGGGCCTCGATGGCGACCGGGTCGTCGGGAGAGCGGACCACCCGCAGCGAGGCCACGACCTGCGCGATCACCTTGTCGTCGAGCAGCGCCTGGCCCCGGGCGAGGCGGCAAGGGACCCCGGCTTCCAGCAGCCGCACCTCGAGGAACCGCCCCAGGCTGTGGCGCCGGTACAGCAGCGCATACTCGCCCCACGGCAGCTCGGTCCGCGCGTGATCCTCCAGCAGATCCGCCACCAGCCAGCGCGCCTCCGCCGCCTCGTCCTCGAACGCCTGGGCCGTGACCTCGTGCTCCGAGTCGCGGTGGGCCACGATGTCCTTGACGAACAGGCGCGGATTCCGCTCCACCAGGTGCCGAGCGACCTCGAAGATCTGACGGGAGCAGCGCTGGTTGAGGTCCAGCACGATCCGGCACCGGTTGGGGAAGTCCTCCTCGAATCGGACGAAGATCTGGCTGTCCGCTCCGGTCCAGGAGAAGATCGACTGCTCGTCGTCGCCCACGACGAAGAGATTGGCCTGGTCGCCGGCGAGCAGCTTCACCACGCCGTATTGAGCGAGGTTGAGATCCTGGAACTCGTCCACCAGCACGTAGTCGAAGCGGCGCTGCCGGTCGGCGGCGATATCGGGATGCTCCCGCAGCAACCGCTCGGTCAGGGCGATGAGATCATCGAAATCGACCAGGTTGCGCGCGCGGAGGGTGGACCGGTAGGACTCGAACAGCTCGCGGTCGCCGGCGGTGAGCGGACGCTGCTCGAGCCGGTGTCGGCCAAAGAGGACCAGCAGCTGGCCCTGCCGCTCTTCCCGGACTCGTAGCCGGCGCAGGACGGTACGCTGGTAGTCGTCGTCGGCCACGCCGAACCCGCGCCGGAGACCAGCGGCCTCGGCGTGCTCCCGTAGAATGCCGAGGCAGAGCGAGTGAAGCGTGCCCCCGACCACCTCCTCGCCGTCACCGGGCAGGGCGCGGTGCAACCGAGTGGCGATCTCCTCGGCGGCCTTGTTGGTGAAGGTCACGGCGCAGATCCGGGCGGGCGGCATGGCATGCAGCGTGATGAGCCGTTGGATTCGCTCGATGAGGCAGTAGGTCTTTCCTGCCCCGGGGCCGGCCACGACGAGCACCGGCCCCAGCCGGGCCTCGATGGCCCGGCGTTGCTCCTCCGTCGGAGTGAAGCCCACCTCGACCTCAGTGGTCATCCGAGGCCCTGCGCGGCCGGCCACGCCGCGATGGTGTCCGCCAGCTCGGCCAGCACCTCCGCCTCCGACCGGCCCGATCGCTTCAGCACCGCGAAGGAGTGGTCGCCGCCATCCACCACGTGCAACGTGGCCCGCTCACCCAGACGCTCGCAGACCGTATGCATGAGCTCGAGACCTGCCAGCGCATCGCGAGTCCCCTGCAGAAACAGCATCGGTATTCCGACTCCGTCGAGATGCTCGGCCCGCTCGAGGCCGGGCCGACCGGGGGCGTGCAGCGGAAAGCCGAGAAACACGAGCCCGCGCACGCCGGGCAGCGGAGTCTTCGCGGCGGCGGACGAGGTCATCCGGCCGCCCAATGACTTCCCGCCCGCCAGGAGCAGCAATCCGGGCGCGGCCGTGGCGGCCGCCGCGACCGCGGCCCGAACCGTCGCCTGGAGCACGCCGGGCGGATCGGGCCGGCGGCCACCGGCCTCGGTGTAGGGGAATTGATAGCGCAGGGTAGCGACATTCCGCTGCGCCAGCGCCTCCGCGACCGCCGCCATGAACCGATGCCGCATTCCCGCCCCGGCTCCGTGCGCGAGGACGTAGAGCCAGCGGGCGGCAGGAGGGCGGATCAGCACGGCGGAGACCCGGCCGACCCGCTCCCCCACTTCGATCGACAGCTCGGAGCCGGTGGTCGCGGTCACGCGGGTCCTTTCGCCTGGCCGCGCGCCGCGAGCCGACCGAGCACGCCGCCCAGGTCAGGCACCAGGTCGAGCACCTCGTGCATGGGATCCGTCTTCCGCCGCCTCATCCTCTCGGGCACCGTGCGAATGGTAAACGCGCGGATGTCGAGCTTCTTAGTGACCTCGCGCCAGTCGAGCGGGGTGGAGACCGGAGCGCTGGGCAGCGGGCGCACGCTGAAGGGCGACGCGATCAGCTGGCCCGAAATGTTCTGCAGATAGTCGATGTAGACCTTGCCGCCCCGGCGGGACACGGCCCGGGTCACCGTCGCGATCTCCGCCAGCTGACCGGCCACCAGGCGCGCGAGGACCTCGCCCAGCGATCGCGACTGCTCGTAGGTCAGCTGTCGTCCCAACGGGAGCAGGACGTGCAGGCCGGACGAGCCGCTGGTCTTCACGAAGTTGGGCAGCTCGACCTCGTCACACAGCGCCCGCAAGGCCTTGGCAATTTCGACCACGTGCTCGAACGGCGCCCCCTTCGGGTCGAGATCCAGCACACACCAGTCCGGCCGATCGAGCGTCGGCACCCGGCTGCCCCACACGTGCAGCGGGATCGAGCCCAGGTTCGCGAGATAAAGCAGCGACTCGACGTCGTCGCAGATGAAGTAGTCGATCTCCCGCTGGGTCTGCTCGCTCCAGATCCGCTCGGTCCGGAGCCACTGCGGAACGAATACGGGGGCATCCTTCTGGTAGAACGACTTGCCCTCGATTCCGTCGGGATACCGGGTGAGCACGACCGGCCGGTCCTTGAGATACGGCAGCAGCCAGGGTGAGATGCTCCGGTAGTACTCGATCAGGTCGCCCTTGGTGTAGCGCTCCGCCGGCCAGAAGACCTTGTTGAGATTCGAGAACACGACTTGGTGCGCGGGCGGGCCCTCGTCGAGCGCGGGAGCGGGCTCGCGTCTGCTCCCGTCTGCTCCCGCCCGCTCCCGTCCGCTCCCGTCCGCTCCCGCTTGCTCCAGTCTGCTCCCGTCTGCTCCCGTCCGCTCCCGCCCCTTCACTTCCTCAGGTCGCTTATCGTCCCGAAACCTCACAAACACCGGCTGCCGCAGGAGCCCTTCGTCGGTCCACTCGGTGTACTCGACTTCGCAGACCACCTCGGGCTCGACCCAGGTCGTGGTCCGGTCCTTGGGTACCGGGCCCTCGCACGGCGGCGTGCGCCGTTTGAGCGCCTCCAGCTCAGCACGCACCTCGGCGAGCTGCTTCCCGCTGAACCCGCTCCCCGCGCGCCCGCTGTAGACCAGCTGTCCATCCACGTATTGCGCCAGGTGCAGTGCCCCGAAGCCCTCGCGGCTGCCTTTCGGCGCGGTGAAGCCGACGACGATAAAGTCGTCCGTCTTGCGAGTCCGGATCTTGAGCCAGGAGGCTGAGCGACCCGCGCGATATGGAGAGTCGGCCTTCTTCCCGATGACGCCTTCGAGCCCCAGGCCCTGCACCTGCCGGTACAGCGCCTCGCCATCGCGCTCGAAGTGCTCGAGGTAGCGGAGCACGCCGGCCTGGGGGAGCACCTTGCGAAGCAGTGCCTTTCGATCGGTGAGCGGCAGCGCTCGGAGGTCGAAGCCTTCGAATCCGATCAAATCGAACCCGTAGAGCGTCGCCGGCGCCTCGATCGCGGCCCGCCGCACGTCGAGTGAGCGGCGCAGCCGGGCTCGACCCTGGAGCCGCTGGAAGCTGGGCCGGCCCGCGTCATCCAGCGTCACGATCTCGCCGTCGAACAACAGCCGCTCGAACGGTAGCGCCGATACCGCGCGAACCACGTCGGGAAAGCTCGAGGCCAGATCGTTTCCATTGCGGGAGAGGAGCCGGACCAACGGCCCCTCCTTGGCCACGAGAATGCGGTATCCGTCGAGCTTGAGCTCGAACAGCCAACCCGGCCGGGAGAACGGCTCGTCGGCGGTCTCCGCCAGCATGAGCTGCACGGTTTCCGGCTTGAGCGCCCTTTTTGGCGCACCGACCTTTTCGAGTGCGCCACGGATCTCGTCGGCCGGCGTGCGGCCCTCCTCCAGCGCCTCGACCGTGAGCCCGGACAGCACCGATTCCTCGGGAAACTCGGTTCCCGGACTCTTCACGTAGCCATCGCGCTCCTTGATCAGCAGCCAGTCGCGCTCGCTCTTCTTGAGCTTCACCAGTGTCCACATGCCGTGAAGCTTGAACCCGCGCAGCTCGAACAGAAGCTTGCCATGCTCGAGCCCATCGGCCGGGTCGCCGTGGGGGATCCACTGACCCCGGTCCCACACGATCACCGCCCCCGCGCCATAGTTCCCTTCGGGAATCAATCCCTCGAAATCGCCGTACTCGATCGGGTGGTCCTCGACGTGTACCGCGAGGCGCTTGTCGGCCGGATCGTATGACGGGCCCTTCGGCACCGCCCACGACTGGAGCACGCCGGCCATCTCGAGCCGGAGGTCGAAGTGGAGCCGCCGAGCCGCGTGCTTGTGCACCACGAACAGTCGGCCGCCCGCCGGCTCCGGCCCCACCGTGCCGGCGGGCTCCGGGGTCCGGGCGAGCGAGCGCTTTTCCCGATACCGGGAGAGAGGGTCGTTGTGGCGAGAAGGCATCGTCTAATAAACAGCGTGAACGGCGGACTAGAAACAGCGTGAACGGTGAACGGTGAACGGTAAACCGGTCCCGCCGCGCCACCCCGCCAGGTCCCGGACCGCCGGTTCACTGTTTACCGTTCACCGTTCACGCTGTTCCACAATGAGTTACGTCTCCATACCTCAAGTGGAGTCTTGCGCTCCCTCAAGAAACTGTCTATCGTCTTGGTCCTATGCCTGCGCGCTCAATCGCCTCCGCCACGATCTCCTTCGGGCTGGTCTCCGTGCCCGTGGGTCTCTACTCATCGAGTGAAAGCTCGGCCTCGGTGAGCTTCAACATGATTCACAAGAAGTGCGGCACCCGCCTGAAGCAGCAGTACATCTGCCCCAAGGACAACGAAGTGGTCGAGCGGGACGACATCGCGAAGGGCTACGAGTTCGCCAAGGGCCAGTACGTGCTCTTCTCGCCCGAGGAGCTCAAGGCGCTGGACGAGAAGGCCACCAACACCATCGACATCGCCGAGTTCGTCCCCCTGGCCAAGGTCGACCGGATCTATCTCGAGCGGACCTACTACCTCGGCCCGGACAAGGGTGGCGAGCGGGCTTACAAGCTTCTCACCGAGGCACTCCAGAAGACCAAGCGTGCAGCCATCGGCCAGTACTCGGCGCGGGGCAAGCAGTATCTGGTCCTGGTGCGGCCGATGGACGGCGTCCTGGCCATGGAGCAGCTGCACTACCCGAGCGAGCTCCGCAGCGCGGCCGACGTGCCCCAACCGGACGTCAAGCTCAAGCCGACGGAGCTCACCCTGGCCGAGCAGCTCATCGAGCAGTCAGCCACGGACGAGTTCAAGCCCGAGGCATATCACGACCAAGTGCGCGAGCGGGTGCTGGAAGCGATCCAGCAGAAGGTCGAGGGCGAGGAGATCACTGCCGAGCCGCAGGAGGCCCCGCAGACCAAGATCATCGACCTGATGGAGGCGCTGAAGGCCAGCCTGGCCAAGAAGGGCGAGGCTCCCGACGAGCGAAAGGCGCCGCGGCACGCCGGGGCCACGAAGTCGGCCAAGCCGGCCAGGAAGCGGGCCAGCAAGGCTTCCTAGCCCTGGTCGCCACGCCGGACTCCGCTGCCCGCATCGCCCCTGGTGCGGGCTCATCGTTTCGAGACGTGTCGATCGCCGACTCTCGCGCATCTCCAGCTCAATGCCGATTCACTTCCACGCCTTACTCGCGCCGCTCCTGCTGGCGGTGACTCGGCCGCCGGCCCCAGCCGACACCACGCCTGGTTACCTGCAGCTCGGGTTCGAGCTGCTTCGGCGCCGCCTCGGCGCGACCCCCGCCGACAACGTCTCCTTGTCGCCCGCAAGCGCCGGCTTCGCGCTCAGCGTGGCGGCTTTAGGCGCCCGGGAGCAGACCCAGTCGGAGATCCTGCGGGTCCTGGGGTTTACCGGCCGGCTCCCGGGTGCCGTCGCGCAGGCCAACCAACAGTGGATCGCCGCTCTCAGTGAGCAGAAAGACGTCCAGCTCGAGATTGCCAACGCGATCTGGGTGGACCAGAGGTTCGTGGTGGACTCCAGCTACGCCCGCCGGATGGCGCAGGCGTTCCAGGCCCAGGTTGGATCCGCCGTACTGCGGACGCCGGCCGGCATCGCGGAGATCAACCGCTGGGTCGCCCAGCATACTCACGACCGGATCGAGAAGATCCTCGACCAGCCTCGCCCCAACTCGGCGGCGTTCATCGCCAACGCGACCTACTTCAAGGGCACGTGGCTGAAGCAATTTGCGAAAGACGCCACCGGGCCCAAGCCTTTCTACGAGTCGCCCGGCTCGCCTCGTGATGTGCCCACCATGCACGCCACCCTCGACGCCAGCTACGCCCGGGCCGGCACCGTGCAGCTCGCCCGGCTGCCCTATCTTGGCGGCCGGTTCGAGATGGTGATCGTGCTTCCGGACTCGAGCGTCCCGCTCACCCAGATCACGACCCAGCTCACCGATTCGATCTGGCAACATTGGATGGATCAGACAAGGCCCGCCGAGCTCGAGGTCGCCCTGCCCCGATTCAAGCTCGAGACCGACACGAGCCTGCGCCCTGACCTGGAGGCCCTCGGCATGAAGCTGCCGTTCGACCCCGAGCGCGCCGACTTCGGTCCAATGTTCGCCGGGCATATGGCAAAGACGTTCATTTCCGAGGTAAGACAGAAGACTTGGATCGCCGTTGACGAAGAAGGAACCGAAGCAGCCGCGGCGACTGGTGTCAGGGTAGGCATAACGTCGGCCCGGGTCGACCAACCGATCCCGTTCGTGGCGAACCGCCCGTTCATCTATGCCTTGCGGGACGGGCGCACCGGACTGCTGCTCTTCCTGGGCGTGGTACGCCGCCTCTAGCAGCTGCGGATAGCCGACGCGGATAAGCCTGAGAGCGGGCGCCGCCGATCCGCTAGTTTCCCGGCATGAAGTCGTTCACCACCCGCGACGTCGCGAGGCTCCTCGATCTGTCGCCGGCGCAGGTCCGGACCCAGGCACGGGCGGGTTTTCTGCGGCCCGAGCGCGGGGCTCGCAACGCATATCGCTTTTCCTTTCCCGACCTGGTTCTCCTGCGAACCGCAAAGGCACTTGCCGAGGCGAAGATCCCGGCCCGACGCATCCGTCGCGCGCTTCGCCGCCTGGTTCGCCAACTCCCCCGAGGGCGGAGCCTCAGTGAGATCCGGATCACGGCGGAAGGCGATCGGGTGGTGGTTCGCGACGGTCAGACCGCCTGGAACCCCGAGTCCGGCCAGCTGGTGCTCGACTTCTCGGTGGCCCGGCTCGCGAACCGGGCGGCGCCGGTGGCGCGCCGGGTGGTGCGCGAGGCCAAGCGGGCCGAGGTCGCACTGGATGCAGAGCAGTGGTTCGAGCTGGGCCTCGAAATGGAAGCCGTGGTAACGAGTCAGGCGCGGGAGGCGTACGAGCGTACCCTCGCCCTCGACCCCCGGCACGCCGATGCGCGGGTCAACCTCGGACGGCTGCTGCAGGAGGACGGCAAGGCACTCGAGGCGGCCGGCCACTATCTCGCAGCCCTTGCCGCCGTCCCCCAGCATCCCACCGCTGCATTCAACCTGGGCACCGCGCTTGAGGATCTGGGCCGCTCGGCCGATGCCATCGCCGCCTACGAGCGCGCGCTCGAGGCCGACCCCGACTTTGCGGACGCGCACTACAACCTCGGTCTGCTGTATGAGCGCGTGGGACGCAAGCGCGACGCGGTACGGCACCTCAGGGCCTATCGACAGACCCTAAGCCGTTAGCCGAGGCAGCCCCGGGACTGGGGCTAGCCGATCGGTCGCAACTCCGGCATGTTCGGACCGGACCGGAGGGCCCATGCAGCTGTTCGTCGGCACCAGCGGCTACGCCTACAAGGAGTGGAAGGGCGCTTTCTACCCGGCCAAGCTTCCGGCCGACGAGATGCTGCACTTCTACTCCAGCCGCCTGCCCGCGGTCGAGATCAACAACACGTTCTACCGCATGCCGTCCGAGCGCGTCCTGGTCGAGTGGGCCGGCCAGGTGCCCGAGGCGTTTCGCTTCGTGCTCAAGGCTTCACAGCGGATCACCCACTACGCCCGACTCAAGATCGAGGACGACTCGCTCGACTACTTCCTGCGGACTGCCAACGTACTCGGGTCTCGTCTCGGCCCCACCCTGTTCCAGCTGCCACCCAACCTGAAGAAAGATCTGCCGCGCCTGAGCGACTTTCTGGCCAAGCTGCCCCGCACCTGGCGCGCGGCCATGGAGTTCCGGCACGAGAGCTGGTTCGCCGACGACGTGCTGGAGGCGCTTCGGGCCCGGGACATTGCGCTGGTCGCGGTCGATGAAGACGAAGGCGGCTCCCCGCTCGTGCCGACGGCGTCGTGGGGGTACCTGCGCCTCCGCCGCACTGGCTATGACGCGGCGGCGCTGGCAGCCTGGGCCGACCGGATTCACGAGCAGCCGTGGACCGAGGCTTACGCCTTCCTCAAGCACGACGAAGAGGGCAGCGAGGCCAACGGCCCGCGGTGGGCGGAGGAGCTGCAGCGGATTGCCCGCGACCGTTGATTCACACGGAATGCGCACTATGCTCTCAACGTTTCGATGCCCTGTTTGCGATGCGGCTACCTGGAAACCCATAGCAACGTTTCGCTACGGACGGTCGGACACGATTCCGCAAAGCGTCGGTGCCTACTATCGCGACTACGTCCTGCTGCGGCGTCGCATCATGTTCGAGCTGTGGTTCCCCGAAGCGGACATGATCACCCTCCAGTCGGTAATGTGCGGGGCATGCGGCTTCATGACATACGCTCCCCGCCCATCAGAGGAGGACCTCGAGGCCAAGTACCGGTTCCTGCAGGCTACGGAAAGGAACATCGGAGGACAACGCGCGTCTCCGAAGGGTCAGGCAGCCGATCGGCGTCGCGCAACCAGAGTCTATAGAACGATTGCACCTTATGTCGGCAGCGAGCACGTCAATGTGCTTGACTTTGGGGGAGGCAACGGAAAACTGCTCGCTCCATTTCTGGAGCGTGGGCATTCGTGCGTCCTTGTCGATTACACACTGGAGCCGCTTCCCGGTATTCAGAAGATCGGCGAGACCCTAGAGGACGTTCCAACGGATCGGAAATTCGACGTCGTCATCTGTAGTCATGTACTCGAGCATCTGGCGCAGCCCGCTCAATTGCTTCGTGCGCTCGCAGATCATTTGACCACCAGTGGCGTCATCTACGGCGAGGTCCCGGCCGATTGTTGGAGGGGGATTGACATCGGACTGGATCCCGTGACCCACGTCAACTTCTTTACGTTGAGCTCCTTCCTTGAGGTCTTTGAGCGACAGAAACTGGACGTCCTTATGGGCAAACAAATGGTCGGCAGCTATGGGGAGGGGAGAATCGAAGTGCTGCTCGTGGTTGCAAGAAACGGCGGCACCAGCCGGCGGGTCGGTTCACGCGCAAGCGTCCGCGAGACGGAACGCCTGCTGCACCCCTCCCTGTGGATGGAGCTTCGACATCGCCTGCGGTTGAGACAAGTCCCCTCCGTTGGTGGGCTGATCAGGAGGTTGCGACCGGCGATGGGGTAGCGTGACGGCCCCCAGACGCAGTAACGCGCCAGGGAGCCGTCCAGCTTACATCTCAGGCTTCCTGCGCGTCCAGTGCCGCCCGCAACGGCAACATGAAATCCATATCGGGGTCGGGCGCCGGTATATCGAAGTCCATCGCACCCCAGGAGTCGTGCTCCTCGTCCGGTCCCATCCCGTGATGCTGTCCGGGACCGAAGTGCTCGTCATGTCCCTGCCGGCGCTCGGGGGCGGTCCAGGTCAGGCTGGTCCGCTGCCGCTTCCGCATGATGTCCAGCTTGGCCTTCTCGCCCGGCGCGTACGAGCCCAGGATCCGGTGGGCGTGCTCGACCGATTGTGCCTTCCGCCCGTCGATCGCCAGGATCACGTCACCGGCCTTGAGCGGCGAGGCGGAATCGGCGGGCGCCTTCACGACGAGGAACCCATCGCTGGTCCCGAAATACTCACCCAGGTCACGCCCCATCGGCACCAGCGCGAGCCCGGCGCGGTGCTGGGTGTGGAAGAACAGCATGTTGTTACCGCCCATCTCGGGCCCACCGTGGAAGTCGAACCCTCCGCCCGGCATCCCCCGGAACATCATCGCAAAGTGCGGGCGCACATTGTCGGCCACCACCGTGGCCGTCCGGGTCTGGCCGTCCCGCCGGTACTCCAGCTTGACCGTATCGCCGGGCTCGAGGCGGCGCGCCAGCTCCATCAGCTTCGGAGCTCCACTGAGCGCGGTGCCGTTCAACCGGAGGAGCACGTCGCCCTTCTCCACACCGGCCTTGTCCGCCGGTCCCTCGGGCACCACGCCCCGGACCCGCACGCCGGCGCTGTCCGCGCGGTCGGACCGGTCCTCCAGGAGAATCCCGAGCCGGCCGTGCCCGGGAGCGCCGTCATGCTGGGCGGCGAGAGAAGCCAAGGGGAACGCGAGGCAACCGAGCGCGGCGCCGAGCGAGATGATGCGCATGGAGGGTCTCCGGTCCTGGTGGGACTCTACGTGGGACGGCTACTTCCGCTTGCTACTTAGGGATGCCGGGTGGCGGGCAACCGTCGCGGCAGCGACCGCTATTTCCCGTCTCCGTCGAGGTACTTGGCCTTGAGGGCGGCCACCAACGGGCGCCAGTCGGGCGGGGCGTCCGTGGCCCGCTCCACCAGTTGCTTCGGCGTGAACCGCTGGCCGTGGCGGTGGACCCGCTCGCGCAGCCAGCCGAGCAGCGTCCCGAAGTCCCCCCGGGCGAACTGCGCGTCCAGATCGCCGAGTTGGGCCCGGGCCGCCGCGAAGAGCTGTGCCGCGTAGAGATTTCCCAGCGTGTAGGTGGGGAAGTAGCCCACCAGTCCCTCGGCCCAGTGTCCGTCCTGCAGGCAACCTTCGAGGTCGTTTGACGGGGTCACCCCGAGGTATCGCTGGTAGGCCGCGTCCCAGGCCTCGGGCAGGTCGGCCGCCGCCAGCTCGCCCGCAACCAGCGCTTGCTCCAGCTCGAACCGGATCAGGATATGGAGGTTATAGGTGACCTCGTCGGCCCGGACCCGCACGCAGGAACGCTCCACCCGATTGATCCCGGCCAGAAACACGTCGAGCTTGAGATCATGCAAGGAATCGTGGAAGACCGCGCGCGCCCGGGGATAGAAATGCTGCCAGAAGCTCCGGCTTCGGCCGACCAGGTTTTCCCAGAGCCGTGACTGTGATTCGTGAAGGCCCAGCGAGGCGGCCTGACCCATCGGGGTCCCGTAGTGCCCCGGATCCAACCCTTGTTCGTATAGCGCGTGGCCGGTCTCGTGCAGGACCGCGAAGAACCCGCCGGCAAAGTCCCGGCTCGAGAACCGCGCGGTGATGCGGCAGTCGCCCGGCCCGAGCCCGGTGCAGAAGGGGTGCAGCGAGCTGTCGACTCGGCCGCGCTCGAGGTCGAATCCGATGGCGGCCGCGACGGCCTCGCCGAAGAGCCGCTGTCGATCGATCGGGTACTCGCGTCGCTGGCTCCCGGTCCGGACCCGCGGCTTGCGGCCGGCGGTAATCGTCTCGACCAACGGAAGCAGCTCCCGTTTCAGATCCTCGAACAGGCGGGTCACCTCGGCCGTCGTCATGCCCGGTTCGTAGTCGTCGAGCAGCGCATCGTACGCGGTCTCGGGATAGCCGACCGCCTCCGCCTCTTCTCGCGCCAGCTTCACGATCCGCTCGAGCCAGGGCCGGAAGGTCTCGTAGTCGCTGGCCTCGCGCGCATCGGCCCAGGCCTGCTGCGCCAGCGCCGTCACCCGGGCGGACTCTGCGACTAGCTTCCGTGGCAGCTTGCGCTCCCGGTCGTAGGCGCGGCGGATCTCGCGAACGTTGACCGCCGGCGGCGACTCGGGATCCGCCAGCAATCGCGAGCCCTCTACCGCGTCCAGCAGCTCGCCGATCCGCGGGTCGGTCCCGCGATCGTGCAGCAGGCCGGCGAGCAGCCCCAGCTGCTCGCTCCGGTGCTCCACCCCGCCGCGGGGGAGGTAGGTCTCTTCGTCCCACTCGAGGAGATCGACGCAGGAGGACAAGAGCGTCTCCTCCCGCGCGAGCCGGATCAGTTCGTCGTACGCCGCTTGTGGCCGCATTTGCGCATCGGTGAAATCGGCGAAAAGATACTCATCCGCCCGGAGAGGGAGGAGCCCGTGCCCGAGGACGACCAGCCAGTGGTGGAACTGTCCCCGGCCGAGGCGGCCGGGCTCGCCGGGATGCGCCTGGCCGCCCACGTGCGGCAGGCGCTTTATCGCATCCCGGCCGGGCAGCTCGCCCGCGCGCACCAGCAGATGCAGCGCAAGGCGGTGGAACGTCGCGTCGGCTACTTCCGCGAGGGGGAGATGGACCTCATCCGCATTCTCCCCTGCCCCATCGCGGTGCTCCCCGACGAGGTCGAGTACCTCCACTTTGTCTGCCGCACGCTGCACGGCGCGCTCGCCCGCCTCCCGGACCTCTATCTCGCAGATGATGCCGTGCGGGAGACGCTGCGGTTGTACCCCGAAGAGGAGGAATGGCTCCGGGCCTTCTGGGGGCCGCGCCAGCGACAGCGCAACCCGGTCTTCAGCCGGCTCGACGCGATGATCGACTACCCCAACCCCATGTGGAAGGAAACCCTGTGGTTCGTCGAGCCCAATCTCAGCGGCGTCGGCGGACTGTATCTCATCCCCACCATCGAGGAGATCGTGGAGGAGGAGATCGTGCCGTTGCTGCGGGAGCAGGATCCGGCGCTCGACCTTCGACGACTCACCGATGCCCGCGAGCTGCTCTTCGAGGAGGTCTCGCACCAGTTGGCTGCGACCGGGCGACGGGGCCGATGCCTCTGCTTCGTCGAGCCCAAGTACGAGGGCGAGGGCATCGATGAGCAGCGCTCGCTGGTCGAGTACTTCCGGGCCCGGCACGCCTTTGATGCCGTCCACGCCGATCCGGCGGAGCTGCGGCTGGAGGGCGGCGAGGTGCGCTACGAGGACCACGTCGTCGACCTGGTCTACCGCGACTACGGCGTGCTCGACCTGGTGGACCTCGAGAGCCAAGGGGTCAGCGTCGAGCCCATGCGCCGGCTGTTTCAGGAGAATCGCGTGATCTCCTCGATCGGGGCCGAGCTCGACCAGAAGAGCTGCTGGGAAGTGTTCACCGACCCCGGCCTCGCCGAGCGGCACTTCACCGAGACCGAGCGCGCGGTTTTTCGCCGCCACATTCTCTGGACCCGGCTGCTTGCCGATCGGCGAACCCAGCTTCCGGGCGGCGAGGACGGCGACCTGCTGGAGTTCACCCGCCGCGAGCAGGAGACACTCGTGCTCAAGCCCAATCGCGGCTACGGCGGCGACGGCGTCACCATCGGCCATACCATCACCCGGGCCGACTGGGACCGCGCGATCGACGTTGCGCTGAAGGACGAGGAGCGCTGGGTGGTCCAGCGGCTCGCCGCCATCCCCGTGGTGGAGTTCCCCACGCTTGGCCCAGACGGCACGCTCCACCCGGAGCCGTTCTACACCGTCATGGGCTTCGCGCCCGGCCCCGCCGGGATCGCGATTCTGGCCCGGGCCTCCCAGCGCCAGGTGGTGAACGTGGCCCAGCGGGGAGGAATGTGCGCGGTGCTGCAGGCGGGAGAGCGGGAACAGGTAACAAGTGAGAAGTAAGAAGTAAGAAGTAAGAAGTGAGAAGTGAGAGGTGGGAGGTGAGAGGTGACGATGGGCGACCTGATCCGCATCAGTTACCTGGTCCAGTCCGACGCCGACCACGTTCGTGCGCGGGCGGAGGCGCTGCTCCTCGAGCAGACCGTCGAGCTCTCCCGCGCCGCGGTACGCGATGCGTGGGTGGCGGAGCACATCCTCGGCCGGGTGGAGCGGATCGAGCCGGAGGGTGACCGTACCTATCGGATCATGATTGCCCAGCCGCTGGCGGCAGCCGCCGGCGATCCGGCTCAGCTTCTGAACCTGCTCTTCGGCAACTCCTCCCTGCAACCGGACCTCGTGCTGGAGGGTCTCGCGCTCCCGGACGAGGTGCTGGCGTTCCTCCCTGGCCCCCGCTTCGGAGCAACCGGCTTGCGCGCGCTCACCGGCGTGATCGGCCGACCCCTCCTCGCCACCGCCCTCAAGCCGATGGGTCTCACGCCGGTAGCGCTGGGGCGCCTTGCGCGGAGCTTCGCTCTGGCGGGCCTCGACGTGGTCAAAGACGACCACGGCCTCGCGGATCACGCGATCTGTCCCTTCGAGCGCCGAGTCGAGGCCTGCCTCCGAGCGGTAACCCAGGTACAATCGGAAACCGGACATCGGACGCTCTACATCCCAAACCTCATCGGCACGCCCGAGCGGGTTCGGGAGCAACTCCGCTTCGCGCGCGACGCCGGCGTCCCCGGGGTGATGCTGTCGCCCATGCTGCTCGGGCTGCCATTCCTCGCGGAGCTTGCCCGCGACGCGGGGCTGCCCGTCATTGCACATCCAGCCCTCTCCGGGGTACTCCGCGCGGCGGAACCCGCCCTCCTGGGCACCCTGTTTCGCTGGTACGGCGCCGATGCAGTGATCTTCCCGCACGCGGGGGGCCGGTTCAGCTACAGCAGCGAGACGTGCCGGAGACTGGCAGAAGCGTTGCGGACGCCCCACCCGCTGGTCCGAGCCGCGCTTCCCGTTCCGGCGGGCGGCATCAGGCTGGAGCGGGTGGGAGAGCTGCTGGAGTTTTACGGGCGAGAGTGCATGCTGTTGATCGGCGGGAGCCTGTACGAGGCCGGAGACCGCCTGGTCGAAGTGACCAGGGCGTTGGTGCAGCGGGTGGCGACCGTGGCGGCCGCCGAGCAAGCGGAGGCGCGATGAGTCAGGCCGAGACCAGGCCCCATGTTCCCGAAACCGAGCCGTTCCGTTGGGAGGGGATTCCGGTGCTGGCGTATAAGGAAGAGGGGAGCCACTTCCGGGACGTCACCCGGCAAGTCCTTTTCGACGGCGAGGGCATCGGCGCCGAGCTGAGATATTTCGAGATTGCCGCCGGAGGCTGGTCTACCCTCGAGCGGCATCAACACGTGCACGCGGTCCTGATCGTACGAGGCGAGGGGCGTGCGCTAATCGGCGACCGCATCGTGGATCTGACCCCGCACGATCTGGTGCGAGTTCCGCGGCTCACCTGGCATCAGTTCCGGGCGGCGCCCACCGCGCCGTTGGGGTTCTTGTGCCTGGTGGCGTGTGGCAGAGATCGGCCAGAGCGCCCCGATTCCGCGACTCTGGCGGCCCTGACGAAGGACCCAGCGGTGGCAGACTTCGTACGGCGGTGAGAGGTAAGAGGTAAGAAGTAAGGGGGGGCCCCGTTCGACATCGGAGCCCCCTCTCACTTCTTACCTCTTATCTTCTTACTGCGGCCGTCAGGCCGCCAAGTCTTTCAGCCGATCGCCGTGCTGCTCGCGCAGCTGCTTGAGCGCCCGGTCCCGGAGCTGGCGAATCCGCTCGCGGGTTACGCCCATCATCCGCCCGATCTCCTCGAGCGTGCGGGCCCGGCCATCATCGAGGCCGAAGTACAGCCGGATCACCTTCGCGTCCCGCGGCGGCAGCGACGCGAGCGCCGTCTCGAGATCGCTGGTCCGGCTCTTCGCCAGCGTCGCCGCGTCGGTCCCCTCGTCGGAGGCCAGCGCGACTCGCTCCATCCGCGAGCGGTCGTCATCGGCGCGAATGGGCTGATCCAGCCGCAGCGCTTCGATGTGGAGCGCGCCCAGCGAGCGCACCGACTCCGGGGTGAGCCCGGTCGCCTCGACCAGCTCCTCGGTAGTCGGCACCCGACCCAGCCGCTCGGCCAGGTAGGTCGTGGCCCGCGCGAGCCGGTTCAGATCGGCCGTGCGATTGAGCGGAACCCGCACCGGCCGCCCGTGCCGCGCGAGCGCAGCCTGGATGGCCTGACGGATCCACCACACCGCGTACGAGATGAACTTCACGCCCCGGTCCGGATCGAACTTCCGGGCCGCGGTCATCAGCCCCACGTTGCCCTCGCCGATCAAGTCCATGAGGGGCACGCCGCGGTTCTGGTACTGCTTGGCGACGGAAACCACGAAGCGCACGTTGTGCCGAGCGAGCTTCTCCTGGGCCGCGACGTCGCCGCGGAACGCCTTGCGCGCCAGCGCCTTCTCTTGATCGACCGTCAGCAGCGGAATGCGGCTGATCTCATCGAGGTAGAGATCCAGGCTCTCGCGGCCATCGTCGAGGGCCCGCGGCAGTGCTGCGGGCTTCGGCGGGCGGCGACCCGTACGCTTGGAGGTCTTGACTGCTGCCACGTGTGCTCCCCTGATTGATCGTGGTTGAACGCCGCTGCAAGGATGTCTCTCAACGCCATCCCGGACAACAGCTTAGCTTATCTTGCCCCTGGGCCTGGCTTACCACCTCCACGGCCACAGCGCCGGATGAGTAGTGATGCCCCGCGCCAGCCGACCGTCGCGGGCGAGAAAATCGCCACGGTATACTGGCAAACGAAACCCGCCCCCGGAATACTTGCCAACAATTGACCCGCGCTCCCGGTTCCGCGTCACCCTGGCACCCCTACCTCTGGGGGAGCGAAACCGGCTCGGTCAATGTCCCCCTTCGCTCGCGGACCCACCAGACCCCATCGGGCGCCCGCGCAGCCGGAGAGCTGAACCAGTACCGGAAGTACAGGAGCCGCATGTACTTAGGAGGCGTTCCCGGGAACGGATTCCGCCCCATCAGGGCCAGCACCTCGGGACTGCCCTCCAGGAGGCGTCCCAGTAAGGCCTCCAGCAACGGCCGGTTGCCCTCAGGATCCAGCGCGGCAAACCACATCTGCCAGTCCAGCCGTGGATGGAACGGTGCCACAAACCGGGGGCGCCGATAGGGATCACCGGGCTTCCACCGGAACTCGTACGCCTTCCAGTGGAGCCCGTCCGGACTGCCTTCCACCACAATCTCCGGGCGCTCCGTGGTCATGACCCGAAACAGCCCGTATCCATTGACGGATCGGAACGGCGCAACCACACCCAGCAGATCATCGACGCCGGCCGGCAGCAGGCTCGCCCCGGCCCCGCCTGGCACGGTCGAGGCGATTTCTCGGGCGAAGCTCAGCGCGGAGAGGCCGAGCAGCACGGGCCCCACGACCCCAACAACGCTGCGTCGAAAGGCGGATTCGGGCTGCGGAGCCGTGAGCTTGAGCCGCACGATCCGGCAGAGAGCCCGGTCGTCCAGCAGCGGCACGCAGAGCACAATCGTGAGCAGATTGAAAAAGCCGTAGTTCCCAGTCGCGGCGATGGCGATCTGAAAGCCGATCAGGAACACGGCCCCCACCAGACGCAGGAGTCGGAAGCGGGTCGGCGCGATGATGGCGAACGGGACCACCAGCTCGGCGAAGAACACGAGGGCGGTCGCCGCGTGGTGCACCCGCTCGGACAGGTGATGGGCGTACCAGGCCGTCCACGGCGGAAGGGGCTGAGTCTCGAAGTGGACGTCCAGCGCGGTGAGGTTGCGCCAGGTCGGGTCGCCGCTCGCCAGCTTGGTGGCGCCCGAGAGCACCATCAGCTTGAACAGCAATAGCCACAGCAGCCACCGGCCCAGCGGAGACGGCTGCCGTTCCTCCAACCGAAGGCTGGGAAACCATCCTCCGGGCGCCCAGAGGCAGGCGAGCAGCCCGGCCTCCAGCAGGAGAGCATCCCACTGGAACGAGAGAAAGTCCTGCCCCCCCACCGACAGCGACAGATACGAGAGCCAGAGCAGGGGCAACACGACCAGCGGCACGATGTCCAGGAGCAGCAGAGCGGCGAGCGCCATGCCGCCCCAGGTCAGGATGAGCAGCCCGCTATCGTTGCTGTCGAACCAGAGCAGCGTCGGCAGCAGCCGCCAGGCGCCGTCGCCGTAGGACTCGCGAACTCGCTCGAGGTACTCACCCACCGGAAACAGACCGTGCTCGCCGATCAACCCGCGCACCTGAACCGCAAGCGAGGCGAAGGCGATCAGGTACACGAGACCGAGCAGGCGGAGGAAGAGCCAGCGCGAGAGTACGTAGGTTGGGCGCATGATCGCCTCAACATGCCGCTCCCCGGTGGGCCCGTCCAGCCGACGGCTGGCGCCGGGCCCCGGCCACTCCTACTCTCCTCCGACTCACTCCGCGAGCCCCTCGTGACCCTCTCTTTTCTCGACGAACCGCGCGTGCGCGAGCTGCTCCGTCTGGAGGAGCTGATCCCGGTCGTGCGCCGTGCCTTGCAGGACCTCTCAGCCGGTCGGGTGGTTCAACCCGTCCGCGTGGTGCTGCCGGTGGCGGAGCACGCAGGATTTCTCGGCATCATGCCGGCGTACACCCCGGCCGCGCTGGGCGCCAAGCTGGTGACCTTCTATCCGGCAAATACCGGCCTAGCCACCCATCATGCGATCGTCGCGCTCTTCCGGCCGGAAACCGGTGAGCCGCTGGCGCTCATGGACGGCCGACTCATCACGGAGCTGCGCACCGCCGCCGCCTCGGCGGTCGCCACCGAGCTGCTGGCACGGGCGGACGCGTCGGTGCTCGCGATCCTGGGCTCCGGCGTGCAGGCGGCGAGTCATCTCGCGGCGATGCGGCTGGTGCGACCGGTGCGGGAGGTCCGGGTCTGGAGTCCCCGCAGCGCGTCGAGATTCGCCGCCGAGCACGGAGTGTTGGCGGCTGGATCAGCGGAGGAGGCGGTGCGTGGAGCGGACCTGATCGTGACCGCCACCAGCGCAACGACCCCGGTGCTGCGGGGCGATTGGGTGCGACCCGGTGCGCATGTGAACGCGGTGGGCGCCTGCCGGCCGGAGTGGCGGGAGCTGGACGACGGCTTGCTCCAGCGGGGCCGTGTCTGGGTGGATTCCCTTGACGCCGCGCTTCAGGAGTCCGGCGACGTGATCGCGGCCGGCAGCAGCCGCGTGGCCGGCGAGCTCGGCTCGGTGGCGGCTGAAGCGCTGGCCGGCCGCTCCAACGACGCCGAGATCACGATTTTCAAGTCGGTGGGAGTGGCGGTGGAGGACGTGGCCGCCGCCGAGCTGGTGCGAAGCCGGTTAGGCGGACCGGGCTAGCTCATCGAGGCGCCGCCCGGCGGCGCGCAGGCTCTGGCGACGCCGGGCTCCCTCCCGCCAGGGATCCGCCCGATCCAGCCGGCGAAGCACGTTGCGCAGCGTGTAGCTCTGAGAAGCCAGCCGCCGGTCCCCGAGCTCGTCCCACGCGAGCGGGGTGGCGACGGGAGCACCGGCATGGGGGCGCACCGCATAGGGCGCGACACCCGTCTGGGCATATGCGTTTCGCGTGGTATCGAGGAACAACCTGCCCCGGCGCTTTGGGATTCGCGCTTCCACGGTGAGCGTCTTGGGGTGCCGGCGGGCGAGCAGTGTCGCCGCTTCCCGCGCGAACGCCCGCACAGTGTCAAAGTCGGCGGCGCGGTCGAGTGGGACCACCACGTGCAGGCCGCGTCCCCCGGTCGTCATGAGCACGCTCGCGAGCTCCAGCTCGTCGAGCAGCTCGCGCACCAGCCGGGCCCCTTCGCGGGCCTGGGCAAACCCACGCGGCGGGTCGAGATCGAAGATCAGGCGGTCGGGATGGTGCGGTTTGTCGACGCGGCTGAGCCACACGTGCGGCGTGATGCAGCCCTGGCCCGCGAGATAGACCAGGGTCGCCGCATCATTGCACAGGACGTGGGTGACCTCACCTCCCGCCTTGGGGACGGTGGCACGTGCGATCCAGTCGGGAAACCAGTCCGAGATCTCCTTCTGATAGAAGCCCTCTCCGGCGATCCCGTCGGGGAAGCGGTGCAGCATGGCGGGTCGGTTTCGGGTATAGGGGACCATCGCCGGCGCTACGGCTGCATAGTACTCCGCGAGCTCCCGCTTGGTGATCGAGGGCCGACCGGGAAAGTAGACCTTGTCGGGGTGGCTCAGCGCGATCGCACGCCGCCCGACCCGAAGGGTGTCGCCGCGCTCGCTCAACCACCCCTCCGGCGGCTGGCCGGCGCGGAGCCGGTTTCGCGAACCACGTCGTGCGCGGGCTTGTCGTCTCTCAAGCCCAGGTAGCGCGGGTGCCGCAGCTTGCCATCGCGGGTCCATTCGGTGAACCCGATCTGGGCCACCAGCCTGGGCTGGACCCAGTGGATGCCGCGCCCGGGCGGGCCGCCCCGGTCAAACGGAGAGTTCGCGCGGGAGAGCCGCCGGAGTCTCGCCCCCAGCGCCCGCAGCGTCGCTTCGTCATAGCCGGTTCCGACCTTGCCGGCGTAAGTCAGCGCACCGTCCTGATAGTAGCCCACGAGCAGCGCGCCGAAATCGCTGCGGGCTCCCTCCGGATCAGTCCAGCCCCCGATGACGAGCTCCTGTTCGGCCACGCATTTGAACTTGAGCCAGTCGGGGGAACGGCGGTGCACGTAGGGGCTCGCGGCCCGCTTTGCGATGACTCCCTCGAGCCCGCGGGCGCATGCTTCACGGTAGAGCTTCTCCCCTTCGCGATCGCGGTGCTCCGTATACCGGATCGGCCCTCGAAAGCCGAGCGCAGCCCGAAGCACGCGCTTGCGGTCCCGCAGCTCGAGACCCGTGAGATCGTATCCGTCCAGCCAGAGCACGTCGAACAGATAGTAGAAGACGGCAATTCCGGCGGCGCGCGCGCGAGCGGGGTCGGTCAGGCCCATGCGGCCCTGAAGGCGCTCGAAGCTCGTGATCCCACCGCGGAAGGCAACGATCTCGCCATCTACAATGAAGCGCTTGGTCTGTTGCCGATTCAGTGCTTCGACCAGCTCGGGATAGGTGTCGTTCAGAGCTCGCCGGTTTCGGGACAGCAGGCGGACGGGTCCCCCGTCCCGAAAGGCGAGGGACCGCACGCCGTCGAGCTTGCGCTCATAGATCCAGTCGGGGTGGGAGAACCGCTCGTCGGTGAGGGTGGCGAGCATCGGCCCGACCCACCCCGGCATCCGCCGGGGTCGGAGCCGAGCGCGGGCGGCCTCGGAAATCGCGCGGAGGGCGGGTGGGGTATTGCCTTTCGCACGGGATCTAACCGTCCGAGCCCGGTTGAGCTTTGGCCCGTTCCCGCGCTCCAGCCTCGATCTCGCCATCAATCAATGATATGCGCGTCCCTGCCCGGTTTGGTGACGCCCGGCACGCGGGTTGCCTCGACCGGTCGGGGGGCGCCCACGCCCCTCAACTTCGGCTGCGAGAGAGACGCCCATGCCCGAGCAACTGGTGGTTCGCCGAACCGACGATCCGGCGACGCCTATCGCCCGTGAGACCAAGCTAGCCGCTGCCACCGAGCACGCCGTGCGTGAGGCGCGTAGCACTCCCGGGAAGATCCTGGAGGTGTTGGAGCGCGCGACCGGCCGGGTCTGCCTCAGGGTTCGACTCGATAGCGACGGGAAGACGGTCCTGGTCCAGCGACCCACCATCAGCGCGGGAGACGCGTGGCCTGATCCGCCGGCCTGGCTGCCGTTTGCCGCGAGCGCGTAAGCCCCGCCTCACCCGGCCTTCACCAGCTCCACGTCGATCGTGAGCTTCACTTCATCACCAGAATCCCGCCGGTCTCGAGCGCCTGGTTCCAGTTGAGGCCGTAGTCCTTACGCTCCCCAGCAGTATCTTCCCCACGTTTCCGCCTGACCCCACATGTCGGCCGCGGCTCGCGGCCAGGAGAGATCCGATGCCCCCCAACCCCGATCCGCTTCGCGCGCACCTGCTCGAGCTGCTCCGGGGCGGCCATGCGCACGTCAGCTTCGACGATGCGACTCGCGACCTGCCCGCCAAGCTCAGGGGCAAAGTACCTCGCGGGTCGCCCTATTCCGCGTGGCAGCTGATCGAGCACATGCGGCTCACCCAGGAGGACATCCTGCGGTTCAGCCGCAACAAGGACGGAACCTACGAGTCGCCGGAATGGCCGGAGGGCTACTGGCCTTCTGCCGCCCCACCAGCCCACGATGACGGGTGGGAGTCGTCGTTGCGGGCGTTCCGGGTGGATCGGCAGGCCATGGAGGCGCTGGTCCTCGACCCGGCCCAGGATCTCTTCACGCCGTTCCCCTGGGGAGAAGGGCAGACGCTGCTGCGGGAGGTGATGCTGGTGGCCGATCACACCGCCTATCACCTGGGCCAGCTGGTGCTCGTCCGGCGGCTGGTCGGCGCCTGGCCCGAGTAGCGATCCCCAGCGTCGCCGTGACTGACGCCGCGTTCTCGCCTGCCGAGGCGGCCAACGAGGTCGGGCTCGCGGAGAGCCGGATCCGCGGGTACATCCGCGAGACGCCGCTCGAGCCGTCGCCGTTTCTGAGCCGGGAAACCGGCTGCGAGGTCTACCTCAAGCTCGAGTGCGTCCAGGTGACCGGGTCGTTCAAGGCGCGGGGCGCGTTGAACAAGTTGCTTTCACTGAGCGACGCCGACCGAGCCCGGGGCATCGTCGCGGCATCCACCGGAAACCACGCGCTGGCCGTCGCCTATGGCCTCGAGCGACTGGGTATCGAGGGAGAGATCTTCCTGCCGGCCAGTGTGTCGCCGGCGAAGCTCGCCGGCCTTCGACTCCGGACCGCACCGCTGCGGCTGGTGGACGAGGATCCCGGCGTAGTCGAGACCATCGCGCGCCGCGAGGCCGAGGCGAGCGGCCGGGTGTACCTCTCGCCCTACAACGACCGGCAGATCATCGGTGGACAGGGAACCATCGGGCTCGAGCTGCTTCGCCAGCTCGAGCGGATGGACGCGGTATTGGTGCCGGTTGGGGGCGGCGGGCTGGTCTCCGGCATCGCGAGCTGCCTCAAGGACCGGGCGCCTTCGGTGCAGATCGTAGGCTGTCAGCCATCAGCCTCGCCCATCATGGCCGAGAGCATCCGGGTCGGCCGGCTGCTGGAGCTGCCGAGCGACCCTTCGCTCTCGGACGCGACCGTGGGCACGCTGGACGCCGGGGCGATCACGTTCCCGCTCTGCCGGAGCCTGGTGGATGAGTGGGTCGTGCTGGACGAGCCCGCCATCCGCGCCGCAGTGCGGATCGTGCTCGAGAAGCAATTTCTGCTGATCGAGGGCGCTGCCGCGCTGCCTGTCGCCGCGCTCGCGGCGCTCCGGGGGCGTTGGCCCGGGGGTCGCGTGGTGCTGGTCCTGTCCGGCTCGCACCTGGCGTTGCCCGCGCTGGCCGAGGTACTGCGGAACGGTTGAGCCGTATATTGGGCCATGCTCCCGCACAGGCTCGTCAGGCTGAATGCACTGTCCTCGTGGTGCTGGGGACAGGCATGACTGGACTGATGCGGCGCCGCGCTATCGTCGCGGCGTTCTGTCTCACGGCTGGCGGCTGCGGCGGCGACTCCCCGACCGGGCCGGCGCCGACCCCGCCGGCGATCGGGCTCTCGACCAGGCAGGTGGCATTCGCGGCGCCGCAAGGCGGCGCGAGCCCGGGTCCGCAGACGGTCGCGGTCCAAGACAGCGGGACCCAAACGCTCACTGGGCTCGCGATCGGCCCGATCACTTACACGGGCACGTCCGGATGGTTGAGCGCGAGCCTCGACGCGACGACGCCGCCGGCCACGCTGACGCTCAGCGTCACGACCGGAAGTCTCACGAGCGGCAGTTACGCGGCCAATGTGCCAATTTCCGCGTCTGCCGCCAGCAACAGCCCGCAATCCATCGCAGTCACATTTCTGGTGCTGAGCGGTGGAGGGACGACCACCCTCGCCGCGGCCGGCCAATCGGTGGTGTTTCTCGACGCGCCGAGCCTCGGCACCAAGCTCACGCTGCAATCCGGATCCCGCTACCTGATCGCCGTGGTCAACACCGCGCCGACCTCGACCGTGACCGAGGACTTCAGACTCGTGGGTGCGCTGCTGTCGGGCGCCACCGCCAGCGTGGCCGCGCTACCAGCCGCCGCGCCGCCGTCGCTCAGTCCCCGATACACCGAGCCTCCCGCTCCCCGAGGCGGGACGTACGCGCTACGTGAACCGGGGATGCCGAGTTCGGTCGTGCTCCGACAGTTGGCCCAGAATCATCTCGCCATGCTGGACTGGAACCGGCGGATCTACTCCCGCCTGGGGAACCCGAGCACTGTTCGGGCGCGCCTGAGAGCTGCGGGGCGCATCGCGCCCTTGAGCGCCGCCGTCACCCCGACGGTCGGCGCGGTCAACCAGGTGTACGTCAGGAAGGCGTTGGGCGGGGATTGTGCCACGGTAGACTCGATCAATGCCCGGACGGTCGCGGTGGGTCAGCACATCATCGTGCTGGCCGACACCAACCGGACTACCTGGCCGCAGTCCCAGCGTCCCGATACATCGTTCTACCCGACGTTTGCGAACGAGTACGACCAGATCACCTGGCCGCACATCCAGAATCAGATCGGTGATCCCCTGGCCTATGACGCGAATCTGGCGGGCCTCGGCAAGGTGACGGTGACGATCACGCCGGTGCTCAACGGGATCGGGAGCGGCATCGTGGCATTCGTCAACGGGTGTGACTTCTTCCCGTTCACGTCGAGCGGGCCGGACCCCAACTTCAGCAACAACACCGAGATGTTTTATTCGTTGGTCCCCGCGCCAAACGGGTTCACGGTGACCAACTGGGAGAAAGAGCTGCGCGCGACCGCGGCCCACGAGACCAAGCACCTGGTGTCGTTCACCGATCGGATCATCAACCAGAGTAACGCGTTCGAGCAGATCTGGCTGGAGGAAGGGCTGGCGCAGGAGTCGTCGGAGATCTGGATGCGGCAGTTCAACCAGGCGACCTGGAAGGCTCACGCGAATTTCCTCCAGACCGTCGGGTGCGAGCTCAACTTGGGCGCGAACGCGCCGTGTGACGCACAAAACGACAAGCCGCTCGACCTGGTGGTCAGCCACCTGCCGTTCCTGTTCAAATACCTCCAGAAAGAGAGTCAGTCGAACGCCGAGGGGTTGGGCCTGGACTTCGCCTCCGACTACGGTGCCGGTTGGGCGATAGCTCGCTGGGCCACCGACCAGTACGCCTCCGACGAGGGTGGGTTCATCAAGTCGCTCGTGAATGAGCCCGCCCTCACCGGGCTGGACAACCTGAGCGCCCACACGGGCCAGCCGATTCCGCTCCTGCTCATGTACTGGAATCTGGCGAGCGCGATCTACACGACGCCGACATACACCGCGGCCGACCCCCGCATCACGATTCCGAGCTTCAATCTCGCCGACATTTTCAATGTCGGCCAGACGCAGCTGACCTGCAACGGCACGCCCTGCGGATTGTTCACTGACTCGGGCAAACCGATCTTTCCAGTTCAGCCGATTGCGCTGTCAGCCGGAGCTATCGGACAGACCGTTCAGGGAGTGCCCGGGACGGCCGCCGCGTTCTTTCTTCTCACGGCGTCGAAAACCGGCACCGAAGCGCTTCAGCTGCAGAGCGGAAGCGGTGGGACGTTGTCACCATCCAGCGCGCTTCGGGTCGGCATCATACGAGTTCACTGATGCGGCGCGAGTCCTGGCCCCGGGTATGCCCGAGCCTCGGTACGCTGTGGGCCGCGGTGATCGCGTGCCATCACACCTATGGGGCGGCGCCCGGGCGGGCCGGTGCGGAAGCGGCCGACACCGTCACTGGGCGGGTTCAGGTGACCGGGGTGAGTGCCTTTCCGAGGGTCGTGTTGGTTCGAGACGGCGGGAAGAGGGCCCTGTTACTCAGCGGCCCGCCCTCACTCGGGCGGGTCGACGGGCTGCGGATCGCGGTGGTTGGGACCCTCTCGGACTCGGAGCTCACCGTAAAGCAGTTCACCGTGGTCGCGGCCAACGGATTGCCGGCGACCGACGGCCGGTTGATCGCCGACGGCGCCACGCTCTACCTCGAGACGGCCGACGGGGTCCGGCATCGCCTCGTGCGCCCGTCGCCAAGCCTCCGGGCCCACGTCGGGGGCCGAGTGTGGGTCTCCGGCCCACTGAATCAGGAGCCCGTGGCCTACGGTGTCATCGAGTAGCGTCGGTTTCCCTGCCCCAATCAGACCTCCAGCCGGTCGCCCGGCCGGGCGACGAGCGCGTAGAGCACCGGCATCAGGAAGACGCTGATCAGCAGTCGGGAGAACATCCCGCCCACGATGACCATAGCGAAGGGCCGCTGCGAATCGGAGCCCACTCCGGTCGAGAGCGCGGCCGGGAGGAGGCCGATAGCCGCGACCAGCGCGGTCATCATGATCGGCCGAAGCCGTAGCAGCGCCGCTTCCCGAGTTGCCTCCGCTATGCCGGCGCCGCCGCGCCTGAGCTCGTTGGCGTAGGAGATGTAGACCACCGCGGTCTGCACCGACACGCCGAACAGCGCGAGGAATCCGATGCCGGACGAGACGGAAAACGGCGTGCCGGTGAGCGCGAGCGCCAGGATCCCGCCGACCGGGGCCGAGAGGAGGACTCCGGCCACCGTGATGACGGGGAACTTGAAGTTGCTGTAGAGCGCGAAGAGGATCAGGAAGATCAGGAAGAGGGTCAGCGGCAGTACGACCTGCAGCTGGCTCCGGGACGCCGTGTAGTCCTGGTACTCCCCACCCCAGGCGACGCGGTAGCCCGAGGGAATCTTGACCTTGGCGGCGACCGCGCGCCGGGCGTCCTCGACCGCGCCGGCCAGATCCCGCCCCTCAACGGAATACTGAATCCCGATGAAGCGGGAGCCGTTCTGCCGGTAGATGAACGACGCTCCGCTCGCGATGCCGATGTCCGCCAACTCACCGAGGGGGAGCTGCTGTCCCCCCGGCGTTGCCACCAGAATGTTGCGGATCTCCTCCGGGGATTCCCGGAATCTCGGCTCCAAGCGCAGGACCAGATCGAACAGCCGCTCTCCCTGCACCACCTGGGTGGCGGCAACCCCACCGACCGCCGCCTCGATCAGATGATTGATGTCGTCCACGTTCAGTCCGTACCGGGCGATCTTGGCGCGGTCGATGTTGACCGTGAGGCTGGGCTGCCCCAGCTCCTGCACCAGCGTCACGTGACTGATGCCGCGCACGTCTGCCAGCACGTGCTTGATCTCCTTGCCCTTGGTCTCGAGCGTCTGGAGGTCGGGGCCGAACACCTTCACGTCCAGAGCGCTCTTGAGGCCGGTCTCCGCCTCGTCCACCGCGTCCTCGGCCGGCTGCGTGAAGTTGAAGATGATCCCGGGAAACGCTTCCAACCGGCGGTCGATCGCGTCCACCAGGTCCTGTTTCCGGTGATACCGTCCGTGCCATTCGCGATAGGGTTTGAGCCCCACGTAGAACTCGGCATTGAAGAATCCGGTGGGGTCAGTGCCGTCGTCGTCGCGCCCGTGCTCGTCGGCGACGGCCGTCACCTCCGGAAACGACCGGAGGATCGCCCGGATCTGAGGCACCACGCGCGACGACTCATCGAACGAAATGGTGTACGGCATGGTGGCGCGGACCCAGATCGCGCCCTCGTCGAGGTGGGGCATGAACTCCGCGCCAACCCGGGTCGCGAGCAGGAGCGAGAGCGCAAATGCGGCACCGGAGCCGGCGACGGTGACCCACGGATGGGCCAGGCTCCAGTCGAGGCCCCGCTGGTACGCGGACTTGATCGCCTCGAGGACAGGGTTCCTGCGCTCGATCACGCCCTTCCGCAGGACCCAGGAGCAGAGCACCGGGAGCAGCACGAGGGTGAGCAACAGCGACCCGGCCAGGGCGAAGATCATCGTGTCCGCCATCGGCGAGAACAGCTTGCCCGAAGGACCTGAGAGCACGTAGATCGGCAGGAACCCGGCGACGATCACCGCCACCGCGTAGAAGATCGGCCGGTCTACTTCGGCGGCCGCCTCGATGATTACGTCGGTGATCCGATACGGCGTGCCATGCCGGAGTGCCAGCTGGCGATGGATGTTCTCGACCATGACCACCGCGCCGTCCACCAGGATGCCGAAGTCGATGGCGCCGATAGACAGGAGGTTCGCGGGAATGTGCTTGAGATCGAGGCAGATGAACGCGAACAGGAGTGACAGCGGAATGGTCGCGGCCACGATCAACCCGGAACGGGCATCGTAGAGGAACAAGACCAGCACCACGACAACCAGGACAATGCCCCGGAGGAGGTTATCCTCGACCGTTCGGGTGGTCAGCGCGACCAGATCGCTCCGGTCGTAGAACGGCCGTACCTTGACGTCCTTGGGAAGGACGCTGTCGTTGAGCTCACGGGTCTCGGCTTCCACCCGCTGCAACACGGTCTGCGCCTGCTCGCCCTTGCGGAGGAGAATCACCCCCTCGACCGCGTCGTTTCGCTCATTGAACCCGAATTGCCCGAGGCGCGGCGCGTGCCCGATCACGACTCGCCCCACATTGCTGACCAGAACCGGCGTCCCGTCGCGGTTCGCCAGCACGATATTGCCGATGTCCTCGGTGGTCGCGACCCGGCCGAGCCCGCGCACGTAGTAGAACTGACCGCCTTCCGAGTAGAAGCCGCCGCCGGCGTTGCCGTTGTTCGCCGCGAGCGCGGTCGCCACGTCCGCGACGGAGAGCTTGGCGCCGGCGAGGCGAGCGGGATCCAGCAGCACCTGATACTGCATCGTCTCCCCGCCCAGGGTCGCGACATCCGCCACGCCGGCCACCGATTTGTATTGCCGGGCGATGACCCAATCGTTGATGATCTTGAGGTCGGTTGCGCTCCGCTCGGCGCTCTCGACCACATAGCGATAGACCAGGCCCGAGGGAGAGAAGAGCGGAGACACCGAGGGCGTGACGCCCCCCGGCAGCGATGCGTCGGGGAGCCGCTCGAACACCTGTTGCCGGGCGAAGTAGTTGTCCGTGCCCTCCTCGAACGTCATCCGGACGTCCGACAGGCCGTAGAGCGAGATCGACCGGGTGGTGCGCATCCGGGCGAGGCCGTTCATCTCTACTTCGAGCGGGACGGTGATCAGCCGCTCCACTTCCTCGGCGGCGTGCCCGGGCCACTGGGTGATCACCTCGACCATGGGCGGGGAGAGGTCGGGATAGGCGTCCACCGGAAGCCGGGAGAACGACCACGCGCCCACCGCGGCGATCAGCACGGTGACCAACCCGACCAGGAACCGTTGCCGCAGCGACGCGCCGACGACCCGGTGAATGAACGAGTCGGGGGCCTCCATCACTGACTCTCCCCGAACTGGAGGAACAGGCCGCCCTGGGTCACCACTCGATCTCCGGGCGTCAACCCGCTGGTCACCTCGATGCGCGGCCCCACGTGCGACCCGAGCCGCACCGGGCGGCGGGTAAATCCGTTCCCCGGCCCGGCAAGAAAGACAAAGGGCAGGTTCTGCGCGTCCCGCAATACGGCCGAGGCCGGCAGTAGCAGGCCGGTCTTGGGCCGCCGCGAGCGGATACGGACCCGGACGAACATGTCGCGCTTGAGCACGTCGCTGGCATTCCGAGTGACGACGCGGACGTCGGTAGCCCGGGTGTCGGGGTTTACCAGTGCGCCGACGTAGCTGACACGACCCGGATAGGTTCGCGTGGTATCATCGGTGAGCTGCACCTCGGCCGAATCACCCGCGGCGACGTAGGGCAGCTCGGCCTCGAACACGTGCGCCATGGCCCACACACTGGAGAGATCGGCGACGGTGAAGCAGGGCGTGCCGGCCTGCAGCAGCTGACCCGGCGTGATCAGCCGCTCGACCAGCGTCCCGGAGATTGGCGCGCGGATGGCGCTCTGAGGTCCCGGAGCCGGCCGGTGCTCGCGAATGGCCGCGATGGCGGCCGAGTCCACGCCGAGCGACCGGAGCTGCTGCAGCGCGGCGTCCCGATCAGCCGCGGCGGTGGCGGCGTCGGTCTCAGCCTGCTCCAGCTCGCGGCGGGCGAGCGCATCGTTCTTGAAGAGCTGCGCGTCGAGATCCGCGATCCGCTGGAGGTTCGCCGCCGTGGCCTCCGCCTTCCGATAGGCCGCGAGGTCGGCGGCGAAGTCGGGGGAGGCAACCACCGCCAGGGCCTGGCCTCGAGCCACGCGGGCGCCCGGCTGAACCAGGACGCGCGACACCGGGCCGGAGATGGGGGACAGGACCTGGGTGCTGATGTCGCCGTTGAACGCCACGGTGCCGGTCACCTCGATCGCCGGGCGGAACGTCGTGGCGGTCACCGCTGATACCTCGAGCCGGGCGCGCTGCTGCGCTGTCAGGGTCTCGCCGGGTTGCTGGGCCGGATCGGGATGGGCCCGGTCGGCGGCGCCGCACGCGGCGAGTGTCAGGCCGGCCGTGAGCACGGCGGCGCGCGGCCATGGGTTAGTGGTCATGCGACTCCCCCGGGGAAACAGGGTCCAGCGGTGCCCCCACCGCGCGTTCCAGGTCGGCGCGCGCGTCATTCGCCGCGCCCAGCGCATCCGCGAACTGGCTCTCGGCGTCGAGCAGCGTCCGGCGGCTGTCGAGGACTTCGAGCGCCGACGATCCTCCGAGTCCGTAGCTGGTCAGGGCGATCTCGTAGGCGCGACGGGCTTCCGGCAGCAGATCGTCCCGGAGGTATTGCGCCTGGCGCAGGGCAGTCGCCGCCGTGGCGTAGGTGGTCCGCACGTCTTCATCCACCTGGGCCACCAGATCGCGATAGGCGGCCTCGAGCTCGAGCTCGTGATGGCGCGACTCGGCGACCTCGCCGCGCCGGTGATTCCAGAAGAGCAGCGGCAGCGTGAAGCCGATGGTACCGGTGTAGGAATCGGGCACGCCGGGGAAGATGGTCTTGTCGAAACCCACCGACAGATCGGGCAGCCAATACTGGCTCGCCAGCGTCGTCGCAGCGCGGGCGCCCGCCCGCTGACTCGCGAGGCCATGCAGCTCCGGGCGGGACGCCTGGGCGGCCGCGATCAGCGGCTCGAGGTCGGGCAGGTCGCCGGGCACCGCGAGTGAGTCCGCGGCCACAACCATGGCACCCAGCATTCGACCGAGAAGGCGATTCAGGGTGGCGCGCGCATTCGAGATGTCCCGCTGGTTGGCGAGGAGCGCGTTCTCGGCAGCGGCGACGTCCACCTTGGCCTTCAACACATCCAGCCTCGCCGCGGTCCCGCCCTCGAAGCGAGCCTGGGTTTTCTGGAGGAACTGCTCCGCGAGGGTCTTGCTCTCGGTGAGATCGCTTTGGTGCTTGAGAGCGACGAGCAGCGCATCGTAGGCCTGGGCCGTCTGCGACGCGGTTGCCTGCCGCAGCTGGGTGTAGGCGAACTCGGCCGCCCGGAGGTCGGCGCGGCTGACGTTGCCTTTCAGGTGGAACTTCTGCGGGAAGGGGACCGTCAACGCGACGCCGATATCGCTGCCAGCGTTGGCCCCAGGGCCGCTCAAGGTCGTCATCCCCGACACTGACGGATCGGGGAAAGCCGTGGCCTCCACCACGCGGGCGCGCGCCTGCTCGATCTGCTCTCGCGCTACCGTCAGCACCGGGTTGCGCGCCAGAGCGGTATCGATGGCGTCGCGCCGGCTGAGTGCGAGCGTGTCCGGGCGACCCTGGGCAGCGATCGCCGGGGGCGCAGCGAGCAGGCCAAGCACCAGTCCGATGAACGGCCAGACCCGCGCGAGCGAGCGAGGGTTCAACGCCACCTCCGAGTTGATCGACTTAGATCCCGGCCTCGCGCCATCGGAGTGGCGCGCAAGCATCACGGGCAGATCAGGATCGAGGACTCAGGCGGGCAGGGTCGGGGGTGCGCGGGGCTGGGGAAGGGTGTATCGGGCCGCGTCGTGTGGCTTGGCCGGAGGAGGAAGGAGACCGGCGATCCGCAGGACTCCAGTCAGCCGACCCACCACGCTTGCGGGAGTCGCGACGCGAGGGCCGGGGAACGTGACGCCAAGGACGCAGCGATCGGCATGGCCGCAGGTGGTGCCGGCCGGCTCGTAGTGGGGCTGCCTGGTGCCGAGTTCCATGCCCTGACGGTGATAGAGCAAGGCATCGACGGTCGAGAAGCCAAAAGTGCCGGCCACGACCAACAGAGCCATCAGCAGGGAGTGAACCCGGCGGGATCCGACCATGGGGGAAGAATATCGCCCCGGGGAGGCGGGCAACATGGGCGCAGAAAAACGCCGGCCGGCTCGAGTGAGCCGGCCGGCGCTTATTGCGCGGTCAGTACCGGATTCCGGATTACTTGCCGAGCTTGACGACGTTCTCCGCCGCCGGACCCTTCTGGCCCTGCACGATGTCGAACTCGACCCGCTCACCCTCGGCCAGCGTCTTGAAGCCCTGAGCCTGAATCGCGGAATGGTGCACGAAGCAGTCCTTCTGGCCGCCCTCGGGCGTGATGAAGCCAAAGCCCTTGGCGTCGTTGAACCACTTGACCGTGCCGGTCGTACGCATTGTTCCTACTCCTTGTGGGTGTGGTAATCGGAGTCCGGACATGCGCCGTACCAGCCGACTACGCTCTGTGCGTGAATTTCACCCTCACGCGGGGCTGCCTGCCGCGGCGCGAACCCGCGCCTCGTGGACGGCAGGTAATCCAAATTGAATGGCGGATAATCAAAAAGGGGCCGGCGCCAACGCCAGCCCCTAGGTAACTCACGTCGGATCACGGGCCCGAAGATAGCCAGGACCGATCGAAATCGCAAGCTCCCCCGGTGGCACGGGCCCCTCGAGGCCCGCGTCCCGCCGCCCTGGGTTCACGTGCCCCTGCCCAGGACGTCATTACCATTGACCCATGCCCAAACGGACCCGAGCCATGTTCGCTCTGAAACGCACCGGCTGGCCTATCGTTGTGACCGCTCTCGCTCTACTCACGACCCCCGCGGGCGCCCAGTCGCCCTACCCGCAACCAGCCCAATCGGCCGATGCCGACGATCCACCCGACCGGGTGGGCCGGCTGAGCTACCTCGATGGCCCGATCTCGTTTCAACCCGCGGGCGACGACCAGTGGACGGCGGCGGAGCCCAACCGGCCGGCCACCACCGGAGACCGGATCTGGGCCGACAGTACGGGCCGGGCCGAGCTGGATGCGGGATCGGCGGTGCTACGGATGGCGACCTTCACCGAGCTCGATCTGGTCCGGCTGGACGATCATTGGCTCCAGGTCCGGTTGCCGCAGGGGACCCTGACCGAGCGGCTGAAGGTGCTGGGCGGCGATCAGGATAACGAGATCGACGCGCCCAATGCGGCGGTGGCGCTGCTCGAGTCGGGGAAATACCGGATCGACGTCTCCGGCGACGGCAGGACTACGATCGTGACCGTCTGGTCCGGCCGGGCCCAGGTCACCGCGGCCGGGTCTTCTTTCTATGTGGAATCGGGTCAGCTCGCGACCATCCGGGGCGACAGCACGCTCAGCTACGATCTGGCCAACGTCGGGGGGCTGGACGATTTCGATCGCTGGTCGCAGTCGCGGGATGCGCGGGAGGACGCCGCCACGACGGCCCGGCGCTACGTGTCCGAGGACACGCCCGGCGAAGAAGACCTCGACGCCTACGGTCGCTGGGACACGGACGTCTCGTACGGGCCGGTCTGGTACCCCTCCGCAGTCGATGCGGGATGGGCGCCCTATCGGGTGGGCCATTGGGTGTGGGTCACGCCCTGGGGATGGACCTGGGTGGATGCCTCGCCCTGGGGCTTCACGCCGTACCACTATGGCCGCTGGGCCTTCGTGCGCGGGCGCTGGGGCTGGTGTCCCGGTCGCAGGATCGTAGAGCCGGTCTACGCGCCCGCGTTGGTCGTATTCGTCGGCAAAGAACGACGCCTGGGCATGGCGAATCAGCGTAAGCGTGCTCATCCGACTTGTATCCGGGCGCAAAAGGGTTCAACATTTAACATCCGCCGGTGAACGTACTTCCGATGCATGCCGGTGGCAAGCATCTTATTGCAGCAGTGAGCGCCAAATCAAAGGACCAAGCCATGTGGATTCCCAAGTGGCAGCGTGACCTCAATCACGGCGTCGATTCTCCGGTGCCGACGCAGGTGGTATCGAACGAAGAATTCATTCCGCGCCCGCAGAATGCGCAGCAGAAGCAAGTCGAAACGCTAGTCGGCGTGTTGGCGGATGAGCGGGCAAAGCGTCTGGGCATGGAGCGCCGCGCGTTTCTCGCCAGCTCAATGGGAATGGCGATGGCGTTCCTGGCCATGAATCGCGTGTATGGCAATCACTGGGATGTGGAGGAAGCTGAGACGCTGGATGAGGCGGCCACGGCCGAGAAGTGGCCGAAGGGCGAGTATTTCATCATGGACGTGCAGACGCATTTCACCAACGGGGCTGCGCTGGCGTTTCGCAATGCGGAATTCGTCAAGAGCATGGGCTTTCAGCTCATGAACGACGCGGAATCTTATGCGTTTCCTAACATGGTCAAGGAAATGTTCTTTGATAGCGAAACGAGCTTGATCGTCATCTCTGGTGTTCCCGGCAAGGAGATCAACCGAGGGGCCGACGGCCAAGTGCTGGAAGGGGCCGCGCGGACACCTGGACTGAGCGGCACCGTGCTGCCGAGTTGGGTCATGTCGGCCCGCAAAAAGGAACTGAACGACCTGGCCGGCTGCCAGCGGGCGTTGTGCCAGGGTAATTGTGCGCCGAATCATTATTGGGACACGAAAAATAACGCTCAGGACAAGACCGCGCTCTTTGAGCAGATGGAGCGCGAGGTCAAAACCTATGGCATCGACTCCTGGAAGTGGTATTGCCACACCGATCCGGGCCGGTCGGGCAACGGCTTCAAGCTCGATGACGAGAAGCTGACTTATCCG
>Ga0137403_10000610_pt1 | contig 46257 bp, 75 predicted proteins | sample CZOMad2_1_16fung_FD_122057 | JGI IMG/M metagenome (GOLD analysis project Ga0137403, IMG submission 122057) | Vadose zone soil fungal communities from Angelo Coast Range Reserve, California, USA - CZOMad2_1_16fungal (Hybrid Assembly) | ecosystem: Environmental > Terrestrial > Soil > Vadose zone... | reverse complement strand
TCTTAACCACTGGTAAACCGAGATCATCAATAAGATACTTTCCGATTTGCTGGGGACTTCCAGGATTCCATCCCAGTTCCCCTTGAATTTGATTAAGTATCTTTGTTCCTTCAATAGCCTTTTTCCTAGAAAATACTGTATCAACTTTAATACCACGTTCTTTAATTCTTGCCATTAATCGAATAAAATCAGCTTCAGTTTCCCATAAAGTCTGAGTCATCACATCCATACAATCTATGCCAGCATGCGTTTAATAGAGCCTCTTCATGTGTACCATGTGATCTATTAAATCTGCATTTGTAGCACCAGGTCCACCAAGGATATCCAGGATCACCGCCGGATTTAAATACTCTACATTTATGCATTAAGCTCCCTCTACGTACTGCTTTTGAAGAGCATCTCTTTCTGCGCTAACAATTTTTAATTCATCATTAAGTTCTATAACTCTAGTAGCTAGTAGTTGAAATTCTCGTGAAGTCATCCAGAAGTACACTTGAACATCAAGATTAGTTAATACAGCTAGTTGTTGTAGTCGACTAATAATTTTCTTTTCTTCTTTTTCACTCAGCATTTTTATTATATCCTTTCTAGCTTAATAAGTTGTTTGGCCACAGAGATCTTAGTACGTCTAGTGTGCATTGCAGTGTGTAGAATGAAATGGTGAGCTTGTTCTTCATTAATCCCGTAAGCATCCATAAGTTTTGCTTTCGCTGCACTTATTAGTTCTTCTGGTGTATTCACGCTTTTCTGTGCTCCGTAGGAGAGTGATGGTGAAGATTATTAAAGTGTAAATATCGATTTGAATGAGCGTGTTCGTGACTAACGTAAGAGCGAGATTCTAACTGGTAGTGCCAATGCCTTTCACTACCTGTACACTTCACTCCTGTGGTAGTTACTAAGTCATCACTTAACTCTTTAAGTTTAGTAGCTAGCCACACCACTGTTTCAATTGGTAGGTGATAATCCGACTTACCTAATTCTTCATCCTTAAGCATGTCAAGAATAGAAGCTAGGCGCATTTCTTCATCAAGATTTAACACGTGAATACCTCATATCATCCAGTATTTTAGCGGTTTTATACACAGGATAACAGCAGTTATACTTTTCCTTTATAAGTCTGTAGTGTTTCTTACCCGCCGCTGTGGCTTTATTTGAAGGCCATTTAAAATCTTCAATTAGACTCTGTCTTACTGATCTCTGAAATTGTGAAAATTTAGATCTACCCACCAATCCTCCTTTTTCTAATTCACAATCTTGACATATCGACCGAATCTAAGCCATGATCCACTAGGTACCCTCACAGAGGTATGGGTTGACCCCCGTTAGGTCCGTAGCGTTGATCCTGGCAGGCTACCTGAGGTGATCATGGACGCCAGATGAGGACTAGGTCGCCTCATAAGTCACAAAGTTGAGTTTTCCACTTTAATAATTCGTACACATTTCTTACAAGAACGACGCCTCTTTAATTCTACCTTATCATTATTCCATTTTCCTCCATACCAAACAGGACTTTCACCACAAATAGCTGAAGTTCTACTTTCAGCGAAAAAGGCGTGTTTCACGGTACTATTTAATCCATCTCCGTATTTCCAAATTACCTTCATTTTACTCACCCTTACACCTTCGGGTAGCTAGTAATTGAGTATAAGGCTTCTCACAATAATAACAAACAGGTCCCGCCACAGATACGAGAGCCTCATGATCAAAGAAAGCTTTTTCTCCAGATTCAAGATTCTCAGGGCTTACCTTGTAAGATGTAATGACAATCCAATAATGGTCTCCAGAACGGGAGTCAAAATCTGGAATTTTATGCAAGTTACCAGGAACTTCTTCAACAAAATTAGTAGGTGTAGTGCGATACTCCACAATTACTCCTTTTTCCAAACGAAGTATGTACAATTACCAATAATAACTGGAGATCCATTTGTATTACACGCAAAACAACAACGCCATTGACAGTAAGGACTTTTACAGTGAGGAATTTTAGTCACATGTCCACAAATAGGACATGTCCTTTTAAGAACTGGCGCTGAAACCATTCCCCTATAACCTCCTTTTAAGGGGGATCTGACTACTTGAGCCAGATCCCTTATCTCCTTACGCCTTAGGAATTAAACCCACAGACGTAAATGCATGATATTCAGAAATACTAGGTGCCCCGATAAAGAAATGCTGGTCTAAGTAAGGTACTGACATCAATGATCCACCTGTATAGAAGTCGTAGCCACCACCTGGATTACAATTGACCCAGTTAAACAAATAAACATTATACTGAGTCCAAGCAGCATCTGTTCGATTGTTAACGATAATACTTCCAGAATTGTCAGCAACAGGAGTTCCGTTAGCCCATGTGGCGGGTGCAAAATTCAAACAAGAACTAACCCCACCAGAAGTATGCAAATGAACATTATTGAGACTAGATTGCCACATATTCTGCTGGAAATTACGTGCCTGAGTTAGACAAATAGAACTGTCATTACAGCCCAAATAAGGTGCTGCCTGAACTGGTGCAGATACTCCTAAAAGTGCGATAATCAGAGAAAAAATAAGACCAATTCTCTTACTAAAATCACTCATTTTTGCCCCTTGTGGCTAATGCATCTTGTACAGCTTCTTCAATAACTTCTTCAACACTAGCAACAGACCAAACTTTACCTCTCGTAAAAATAGCAGTAATAATGGGAAGGGCAAAAGCACTAATTACAAAAATAAGAGCAGTCTGACGTTCATTTAAAAGATGAGGAAATAAATAAGAAACTAAAGCTAGAACACCAGCCACACCGGCTGTGCTAACTCCAACTCTTAAAGCAGGTTCTTTATCTTCTTTATTCTTAACGTTCAGAAAGGTATCCAACTTGGAGATAGTCATGGCAAAGCGATCTTAGCAGTTAAACTACCCGTAATCTGGAGAGAATCTTCACTACCCAAATTAGCTTCAAGCCAAGCATTTACAAGAGACTTAACGACTAAAGGATCAACAGCAGGTGAAAGAACTGTGCCATTAAGTTTAACAAAAGCCTTTTGATAAGCCACAGCGAGCCACCCTGTAATTAGCTCACCTTTGTAGGTAGCAGATCCTAGATGTTTATGGTAGAAATCAGCAAAAGCAGCAGCAGAACTAGTACCGTAATCTCCATCCACAATGATAGCCGGAGACGCAGGATTGACAGTCGACCTAACTTCATTGTGCATCTGCTGCCAGTACTTAACTTCTTCTCCAGTGTCACCCTGTTTTGGTAATGGCATACCACCAACACTCCATTCTGAAAAGGGAACTCCAGCCCATACAGAAAGTAGAGGAGCAAGAGCTGGCCAATTATTTACAAAATGAGTAAAGATACTAGTGTGACCGTGCCACAGGTGGGTTTTATCAGCTGAAACTCTACGTACGGGACCTCGTAGCTTATCCTTACTAAGTCCGAATACAGTCTTATTATCTAGAGTCCCATAAAACTCTTTGACGGCGTCAAGACGTGTATCCAGTGGGTTTTCGAAAGACGTCTTCATTCTCGTGGTCCATTTGACCATCTCAGTATCAGACATCGTGAGATCAATAGCTCGTGCTCGTGTTCTGTTTTCAGGTACTAAATCTAAAGGCAATTTGACTGAATAATTACTTGGATAATAGTGGAGATTAGCATTTACAGTGTTGTGGTAACCAGCTTTGTTGGCATAAATTCCACTCAGCTTCACACCAGGAACGGGACAGCCTTCCCACAATTTCCACATTGGATCTGTAATAATGAGAGGATTAGGATTCTTAGCCATTAGGATGACTTTTCCTATCGTAAGCTACAATGTTGTTATCACGCAACCAAACATTAAAACTCAATTGACCATCAAATGTGTGATCTCTGTAGAGAGCAAAGCCTTCTGCATTAATAGTAATAACAGTAATAGGAGAACGTAACTGGTAAGTGTCATCGGACAGTTGGCGGCACTCAACGCCATTGAGAGCATCGATAGGATGCCACTTTGTAGGATACTCAGAAACCGAGTCTGCTGGAATACTTGGAATATTTGTCAACACTTAGCCTCTCCTCTAGAACGCCTATACCTTCCGGAATATCTCTATCTCTATCACCCAAAGGAATTAATCCTACACCCTTTAGCATTGCACAATCTCTATGTTTGCCTAGCGGCTGAAAAGGATTTCCTGTGCTAATTGCTCCCTTGTAATAGTGTCTTTCCATTAAACGGTTGGCCTCTTTTCGAGGTCAGCAAAGAACTTTCTTTCGACTACTTCCTCTGTGGCTAATACTTCCCTTCTCCATTTATTACGTTCATTAGTAGGTGACCGATGTTTAGCAGTAGATACAACTGGTGCTTTCTTCGGTTTACGCAAGAACTGAAACAAGTTCACACTTAACTCCAAAGAGGACCAAACTGTTCTTCATACTTGGGCAGTAGCTCTAGAAATAACTCCATCGTAATTTTTGCATCGACAGTTGCATAGTTGTACATTAGTGCATAAGGTACGTATTCCCACCCCATTGTCTTTATAATAGAAGTCATAACTGGATCTTGCTCTTTACCACCTCCTCCACAGTAAAATTTGTGCATATAATCAAGACCTTTAGACATCACATTCTCATCGATCATGTGGCCTAGAATCATAGTGCAGACAAAAGGCAGATCAAAAAGATAAGGGAGGGCAATGAGGTCATGACCAGCATTATGAAACACGCGAAAAGGAACTGTCCGAAGGACATGTTGAATAAATTCATTTGTCTCTGCATCGACATTGCAATTTTCCTTGTGCCCAACAGGAAAATACATTGAATCCAAAGCAGGATGAGCAATAGAGATGCCCAAGATGTTAGGTGCATAACCTTCCGTATCTACAGCTAAGTATTTAAAGCCCAAACAATTTTCCAAGTGAGCCATCTGCTGGCTTTTCGTTGGTAGTTCCGTCCCCTTCAGTGACAGGGGCGTTAATGGAGAGTTGACTACCGACAAGTTCAAACCCCCTGTCCGAAGTACGAACGATATCAAAATCTTGCATTACTTTAGCCATACGTGTTTTTAAGAATCTTACGTGTAGATGTGTTGATCCTTTCTTTTGTTCAAGAGCAATCACCGTCTGTGCATTAGCTCCGATATACTGTGAACCGAATCCGTCATCTAAGGTAAGTACCTTAAGTTTTTCAATTCCTTCTTTACGCGGATGATGGATGAATATATATCCACAGCCGTTGTCTCTTCGGATGTCTTCATTGAGAAAAGAGTTAAGTCTTTTGATGTCGTCATCATTGGTAACCGAACCATACATGGACAGACTAAGGGAATCGATAATAATGAGTTCAATATTATGCAGTTTGATATATTTGAGCACTTCAGATTGTTGATCAGGAGTATCGAAAGGGTAGGCTGCTCCGATGGGCCAGATAAATAGCTGTTCCTGAAGTTTTGTCTGTAGCTCATCAGACAACTCCATATCTTTAAAGAACTCTTTGAGTTCGTAGTGTTGCATTTCAAGGGATATGAACATTACTCGTTGCCTATTTACAATATTCCAGAGTAAGAATTTATCCTTTCCAAGAGCTAAGTCAATAGCTAATCTAAGGGAGAAGGTGCTCTTGCCAATTCCTGGTTTTCCAAATATAACCATCGACCCTGCCACAGGCAATAATCCTTCAATAGCCCATTTGAGATTGACATTGGTTCGCATGAAATCATGGAATCTATAAACTTCAGGTGTTCCGTGAACAATTTCAGTAGTTGTTGCTTTTCTTCTTCTGACAGAGGCAATAATTCCTTGGAGTTGTTTATCTCTATCGTTTCTTCCAACAAACTTTCCCCAGGCTGTATCTCTGTCTTCCAAGAGGACATAGGTTTCTTCATTACTTAACCCACATTCTACGCATTCATAGCCTAGTCTGACTAGCGCATCAGATCTCTTACCCTGTGGAACTTCTTTGAACAGGAGATCCAACGCGTCAATCGTGAATCGGTACTTAGCTAAGATTTGATCTTTGCTAGGTAGAACTCCGAGCGAAATGTCAACGCGGGAACCAGCGGGAGGAATAGGAATCCCAAGAAAATCAGAGATGCTATATAAGGTGTCATTACGATCCAAGAGAGTGACAGGTTTATTTCGTTTGTGGTTCCAAGTATCAACTGGCCGTAGTACATTCTGATAATCCCAAACAGATAAGTCTGCTCCATAGTAATACGCAATCCTTCGAGTTAAATCTTCAAGAATAGCTTTATCAGTTATAAAAGAATCTAGTTTCCAGTACCAATGTTCATGACCTGCTTGAGAGGACATGACTCGCATCGTAGGCTTAATGGCATTTGTAGGGACTGTACCATCAAACTCTGTCCAGAGCCAGCTAGTACCTTTGAATGTTGTAGATTCAACTTTTTTACTACTGAACAAGACTGGTGATATATACACATCTCGTTTGTCAAAGTCATTTAAATGTCTTTCTAACTTGTTGCGCTCCTGTGGCCAATTAAAAAAATGCTGCTCCCATCTTTCTCCTTTTACAGGAGCATATACTATTCCTTCTTGACCTTCGAAGAGGTCATTCAAAAATTCATTTGTCATGAACCTCCCTTCGAGTGGAGCCTACCTAGCTTCATAAGTAGGCTCCCGTGCAGACAGTCTCAGGCTTCCTTTAATTTACATCATACTGCCTCCAAGTGACTCGTATACTAGCAATTATATTATTAAATTAGACCATGATGGGCCTCCTCATAATTATATACGTCGGGATGGAGAGACTCGAACTCTACCAAATCCGTCCAGAAACTGCGCAGCTTTCTTTACGGACATCCCGGAGGGGGTACCTACCTCACGGCAATAAGATAGGTACCCGGACCTTGTACTATTTACTCTTCACGAAGATTAACCCACTTAAGATTAACACCTTCATTATTGGCACCATAGTTACTGATGCCAATATTTACCTTAGTACCTACAAGAACCTCGGGATTCCAGCTCTCATCGTTCAAATCGTCAATGTCAACGCCGAGACCCTTTTGTGAAGTGTTGTTATCGTTACCACACAGAGTCCGCTTAAGGCCAGAGATTGCACGTCGAATACTCTTCTGCTCATCGACGGGAAGAAGTGCAAGAGCCTCACTGTCCATGTCAGGATCAATAAGAGTAAAGAACTGAGTAGCCTTAGAATCCAAGAACTGCGAACCTTCATCAGTAATAGTATATTCAATGTGGAGCTGCTTCTGCTGGTCCCGATTCATCTTGTACTGTGCCTTAGTAACTTCAGCCTCATACTCACCCTTCTCAATATAGTAAGGGTTAGTAGGAATAGCAGCAGCGTCAAGCTTACCAAAAATACTCATTTGAAAACAATCTCCTTATACTTAGCTACAAATTTATCAAGGTCCATTGAACCCTGAATTCCTTCGAGTCGGCTTTTACCTAATTGGGTTAAGCCATTGGTTACGTCCGCAGTACCTTTAGTGCCATTGAGTTTAGTATGTGCAATAATGTCAGCCCTAGTTCCAACAATCTTAAAAGTGGCCTGAGGAATAGAAGGTCTCTTCTGTTGGTTAGCACTAAGTCCAGGAATAGGATCAACAAACTGAGAAGTAAAAATAATGTGAGCTTCAGTCTCCTTAAATAGTTTATTGAATACTGGCCTGGTGGTATCCCGAGTAACTCGGTAATCCACGGGTGCCAGAGTTTCGATATTCATAGCTTTAAGTGTAGAATTTTTAGTAGTAAGTTTATCTCGATACTTACCTCCCCAATCTGCCTCATCATAAAGCAGGTCAAGGAATTCATCAATTGACTGACTGAGAGTGTCCCAAATAATAGTGTCGTAACCTGTAAAGTCTAGATAGGGAAATTGATCCAATCCTTGAAGAGGAACAACTTTAATCTTAGCAAAATCCGCACTGTGGCGAGGTTTCTTCATAACTTTCCAACTATTATCAGAAGTTAGTAGCAGCCCCCTTTCACCTACCATAGAACAAGCTGTGCTTGTTTTACAGTTACCTAGATCACCGTATAGAACAGTTACAAAGTAAGGACTTAGAGTTGCATACTTATTAGCTTCTTGTCGATATTCAGCTTCAGTTGGTTTAGGAATTGTAGTCATTTAGCAGCCTTTGCACATGCGGGACATTGAACACGAGGAATATTTGGATAAAGACTTTCACTAGGTTCTACAACATCATAGGGTGCACACCAATACTTATCTGGATAGTTTCTATATATACCTGGAAGTATTTCATCTTCTGGTATTCGTCTAGGCTTTACAGTCAAATGAATCAAAATAACTGGTTCATTGTTATACTGTGGAGGATTAGGAGTTGTAGTCATAATCACTCTTCACAAATTCATAAGCAAGTGTTTTAGAGGCATCCTTACCCTCAGCTTCAAGACTACAAGGTGCTTCGAAGAAACAGTACTGACAAGTACTATAATTCATAGTACGACGTGCTTCACTTCTAGCAAATTCGTATTGTTCCCTGAATGCAAGTACCTCTCTAACTGCATTAATGAAATCACGGATAAGAATATCTTCTTCACCAGACTTAAGTGTATAATTCTGTGCATTAACCTTTCCAGTTTTTGTATTAAAAAATCTAACAATAGTACGAGTAACGTTATATCCCATAGCATTAAGAAATATCTGATACAGTTTAGCTTGAGGGAATCTATTCAATTTCTTAGCAGACCAAGCGCGTCCAACAAACTTAGCATCTTCTACATCAAAGAATCCCCCCTTACGCTCGAATACAACATCAGGAGTAAATCCAACCTGCACATCAGCCAGATTAGGATCGTCTGTAAAAATAGACAGTGGAATTAGAAAGCGATTTTCTACAAGTACAGCCTCTGGAAAGAAATCTGTATCTCTAATGTAGTTATCAACAAGAGTCCAAGATGTAAGTAACGTACCCACCTCAGAAATATTTTCAGTACTGATCATAGCTTGTGCTTTAATACGCGTACGATGTTGGGCTTCTTCTTTTGTATCTCCCTCACGTAGAGCTTCATAAAAAGACTGCAAAAGTCGATGTCCCTTAGTACCCGTAGTCATAGGATCAGACATGTGCTGCGGCCTGAGATTTCGATCATACATATAGTAATACTGCCGCTCACACGAGTCCCAAGTAAACAGTTCGGAGTAGCTAATTGTTCTAGTCACTTGACTTCCAATCGTAGTACTATCATGGGTATGAAACAAATGTAAATACGAGTAGTTAAATAAGGAGACTTGTCTATATAAACACCTACCCACAAATCATACCATCTAAACATAACTCTGACCTTCACCTTTTCATCTTCCATTCCATTTCATTAGCTATTAACTCAATTTCAGTAGCAGGCTGAGGATCATGAGTAGTTTTATCATATTCTTCTTCATCATAAATAGGATCATTCACTGCATGCCATCGATTATGACAATGCTTACATATCCGGTGAACATTACCAGGTTCATTCCTTAATGGATTCTTAACAGGTCCATGGTGTCTATCAATTTGTAATCCACTAATACAACCAGTGATTGGCTGACCTCCACCACAGTCTTTTTGACCCTGCCATTCACATGGTTTATCTTCAAATATAGGATAGAGAAGTGCTGCTCTTTTTCTCCCAGTAGAGAGAACATCTTTTACTTTTCCTGGTTCCTTTGAAGGAGCCCCCCTATTACCAGCAATAATAGATCTAGCTATCTTTTCTACATTAGCATGACACTTGGTACAACCTATGTCACATTCATCATGAAAACCTCGGCCACAGGCTATACAACCCATATCACTTCCTTTTAGCTTTACGAATCATTACCCTAAATGACTGGATTACAGTAAAGGCACCAAAGATTGCGCCTCCAGTAAACCACAATAAATTAGTTCCCATTACAAAAGTCCTTTATACTTGAGGTAAATTCATTCATTACTCTGGCCAATCTTCTTTTATCCAACCTTTGACATGGCACGGCCAACATGATTTATGTTGATTACAGCGTTTCCTCCACAAATGCCAACACATCACTAATGTCCTACTCTTGGACAATCAATACGACCTGACATGCACCAATGACACTTATCCTTATCGTTCCAATTCCAAATATCAAGTTCCTTAAAAGCTCTCTCTAGATCATCCTTCTTTACAGTTACCTTACGTCCAGCATCAAAATACCAATCGGTGTCGGGATTTGCAATCTCTTCTCCATTAACAAATTTACGATGTTCTAATTTCTCAACTGCATCTTGAGGCTTTGCATATTCCAAACCATAGGACATCAGAGTGGGCTGATTAAAATACATAAGCCCCCACTGTGGCCTATTTTCAGTAAATTCCCAAATTCCTAAAACCCATTCAGGACCAAAATATTCTCCCTTACCATACACGTCAATAGGAACAGCCTTATAGAACTTGTAATAAGAACTCACAGATATCCCTTGTAGTCAGACGATAACTCATCCGTATTTTCCCAGTAATCTGCGTAATCAACTCTACATAGAATCCAATATCTGCCCTCGTGTTTAAATATTCTATTATCAGGAGTAAACTTATCACATGCAAGACAGCGAGAGAATCGCTCAAATCTAGTTGGTTTAAGCTTAGGAGGCTTAGGTGGTTTCATGATCATCCCTCCCCGCGACGGATGATTTTTCGGGCACACAAAAGCCTGGGGCCCCTTACCTGTAGATAAGGGGCCCGCACATCAGATTCTAGTCGTCACTGTCTTCAGATGCAAGGAACTTAGCAAGATCGGCAGGATTGGCATTCTCGTTCCACATATCCTGGTGAGCAACACTTGCCGACTCCCCAACAGTCTCCTCCGCCTCCTCAATAGTAAAATCGTACTGAGCCACTAGAAGATTAACAACATCATTCTTCATGGTTTCCATAACCTGAACGTATTCCATACTGCTATTCTCCCTAATAAATAATTCTTCTGCTAACTCAGGCTCTCGTGAAGCATTTTCTTCTGCCCACTCAATATAAGGATCACCTACATCAAATGGATTGTACACTTGGAGCCCTGTCAGCTATTCTTCCTGTTTTTTCTGAACGTCTTTCAAGAGCTAACCAATAAGTAGTAATTGCATTTTCTATAATCTGATCATCTGTCAATTTAGGTCTTAGTTCTTTAATTCTTTCAATCCTAGTAATAGCTCCCTTTGAGAGGATCGACAGGTCCATCCTTCATCCTTTCTGAAATAATGTGGTATTGATTGCATTGTTGACAATAAACAACATCTACAATCTGTTCCCAGCTATCACCTCCGGTATGCACTGTTATAGAAATGTTTAAAGGCTTACCCGGTTTATCTACAATGTCATCAATATTACTTTGAAATTCAATTATATTCATAGACTCTTCTCCAAATGCTTCAATAAACTAGCTTGCTGGCTGGCAGCATCTTTAAAGTCCATTACAATACTACGCTTATTATCAATAAGTTCAACCATATAATCATCAATTGAAGTTTCTACCTGCGGCAAATGCACAGTAGCCTGGTCAAGTGAATTAATCCGGTCGATTCTACCAATAGCCTGGTCATCGTTACCGGGATTCCAGAAACGATCATACAGAATCATATGACGTGCAGCATTCAAATTAGCAGATTCACCTACAGTCTGATAAGTAGCAAGTAACACATCAAATTGGTAGTTCTCAGGATCAGCAGTTTTCAAGTCGAAGTCATTAAAAACCATTTCAGTATTACCTTTTGCTTTTTCATCTCCTGTAATAACAGCCACACGCAGGCCATCAATTTCAAGGCGCCTTTTCATTTCATAAATAGCAGGCTTGAATCGGGAGAACATTACAATTCGTTCTCCTTCTTCAACCAATTCTTGAATTAGCTCTTCTGCCCAATCCATCTTAACAGACTGAGGAACTTCAAGAGTAAAAACCTCTCCTGTATCAGGATCTGTAAAATGAATAGGACAAGGCCAACTTACAGTTTGAGCAAGCCTAGTCATTACAGCAAGTTGACTAATAATAGGCACAACTTTATCCGTGTTAATAATAGCCATGCTACGTTCAGCCATGGCCTTGTAAGCTTCTCTTTGCAATTCGTGGTTGTCAAAGTTCAACTTGTATTCAATCATTCGCGGAGGAGGCACTTCTCTACCAATATCCTCCGGACTACGAGCTAAGTAGAAAGAACTAATCTTTTGGACAAGGTTCTTTACACCCTGTGGCGTAAATACCCATTTATTCTGACCACTTTGAATACAGTAATCAAATAGGAATTTGTTCTCGCGAGGAAATAGATTCGGATATAGGGCATGGAGTAGGGAATACATTTCTTGCGGCCGATTCTTAATCGGAGTACCGGTGAGTTCAAGGACCTTTGGAATTCTTTCGGCAAGTTTGAAGAAACCTTTGGCTGTTCCTGTATTTGAATTCTTAATGTGATGTGCTTCGTCAAGAATAACAGCATCATATTCAATCTCAAGAATATCTTCTGTGGTCTTTTCAACGCTACGTCTCCAGGATTCAATATTTGTAACAACTACAAATTCAGTCTGGCTCTTAAGAAGCATTGCAGCTATGTTACGTTGTTCAGTACTAGCACCAATAAGAGGATATACAAATAGACCAGGTTCACGAATATAAATCTCTTTAATAAAATCAGAAGCAACTTCTTTACGCAGACATACGAGAGTCTTCTTAGACTTCTGGAGTTTCCTCCAGATAATAGCACTAAGCGTTTTACCCATTCCTCGTTTGTCCGCAAGCAGAGCTCTAGCAGGTAGTTGAAGAGCACCTTCGATCTGCCATTCGAAAGCAGTATCTCTCCAAGGTGCGTTAGCAAGAATTTCTTCTGCTTCTTTTTTCTTTTCTTCAATAGACTGCTGAATTGCAGCAGCTTCTTTTTCTAATTCAAATTTACGAGCGGCAGATTCTCTGTCAAGTTCTGTATTACGAATGCGCTGTTTGATGGAGTATTTAACATCTTTGAGTTTAGCAATCTCCAAACGGATCGCAGCAATCTGCGTGTTTAGAATGAGCTCTTTTTCATCAACTTGCTTAATTTCATTTGTAAATTCGACGAGTTGGCTATCAAGAGTTGTAAGATCCGCTTCAGCAGTCATTTGATTTTATTCCTATTTTTAATTCTAGTCGGAGTACCAATATGAAGGGTATTACAAATAGTACAAGTGTAGATGTCACATTCTTCAGGATTGTAACCTAATTTTTCTTTAATTTCTAATTCAGAATTAAACGACTTTTTAGGAACCCAAATACCATTCGACTTTTTTGTGTAGTGTTTACGCATCAGTTTTAATTTCATCTAGCAACCTCCTATCTTCACACTTTTGATGCACGTGCGGATGACGGGATTCGAACCCGTAAACCTTTCGGCGACTGATTTTAAGTCAGTTGTGTATGCCATTCCACCACACCCGCCTATGCTACTACGTAATTGTAGTAGCACTATTTCAAACTGCCTCAACTTTTTTACTATAAATTGTACTCGTCTCAAATGTCCACATATATAGACTACTAGTTTCTTGCCAAATATATGAACCTCTAATAATTATAATAGTAACAGTAGCATCAACTCCCTCACCATCTAGCCACATCTCATTAGTACTAACAACGGGAATCTTGTCTTTAGATGCTGTTACAAAATTACCGTCATCAGGACCTCCTATCAATTGCCCTGAATACTCTCTCATATTCTTACTCCTAGTCTTGCCAGAAATCAGTAATGCCTGCGTTCTCTAACTTAAGAAAGTAATCGGCTCTTTCCTCTGCTGTTAACTTCCTAAGCGCTTGGTTTTCACCATAGCTAGTAATATTAAATCTGTAGTAGCTACGATCGGGATACTCTACTTTGCACCAACCGTACCGATTACTAACTTCAACAACTTTTCCAGTTTTTTCATTGTGCATACTCTGTACAATGTCCCCAACTTCAGGATCGTGAAGCATCTCGTTTCTCCAATTTAATATGAAACTCACTACACTCTACACAAAAATCAATACCAGTAACGTCTCTTAAACCGTTTTCAGAAGTAACCATTAAACCAACAGGAGCTTTATTCCCCTGCATTAAACTTGCAATTAGAGTATGTAACTCTACTAATTTCATGCTGATGCATAAATAGGTGCAGGAGCTACAGTAAGAACGTATACCTCAAAATAGCCCACGTTTAAATCAGTAATAAAGAGAATCCATTCAGCTAATGATTTAGTTCCGTTAGACTGAAAATCCTTCCAAGTTTCTTCGTTTACTTTTACATAGTGCCACTTATTTACACCACCAGCACCCGAGGCAAAAACTACAACTGTTCCAAGGTTGTAAGTATCAGATGGTGCACTATTGAGAATGGCCAATTTGCGATTAACCTCTGCTTGCTCTGCCAATAGATCATCTCGGAGTGACATGCGCTTTCCTTTCATTAGTTACTTAAATTCACGAGGGAATGCTGGGATTCGAACCCAAATCAACATATCCTAAATGCTGCTCTACCAATTGAGCTACACTCCCAGGTTCCGTCTATCCCTTAAGGTTCGGTTTCCCTATGAGATAGACGGAAGTACTAATGTACTTCTATTTCTCTATTTCCAGTCGTTTCTTCTTTGATTTTCTCAGTTGGCTTTCCAAGAATAACCCGAAGTAGAATACTGAGACCTATATAGACCAGAATTGCGTAGGCATGAATAATTAAGTATGTTCTCATGTATTAAACTTTCTCATCTTGTGAATGTAAAAACTCATCGCGCTTTTGATTACATAGTTTATGCATTGGTTGTAGATTTTCTATATCGTTAGATCCACCATCAGCCACAGTGATGATGTGGTCTCTTGACCAACACATAGGATCATTATCGGGTAGTGTTCTATCTATCCATTTACCGCACCATTGACAATATTGCCCGTACTTCCTAAGAAGTGCGCGATCAATACGTTGTCTTCTTTTAGGATTTAAATTCTGTATTCCTTTACGACTAGCCATTTCACGATACCGCCACAGTGCAGGTGACTTCAATCTCATGAGGCTTAATGCCGAATGTCTCTTCAAAGAAAGCCAATACCTCGTGTGCTTTCCATTCCGGATCGTAGTGTCCGCAATGTGCACACTGAAATACCTGACCTTTTACTACTAGATACGTATGTCCTCCAAAATCAATGGCGAGTCGTCGCTCTGTCCAAGTGGGATTAGCACTTACCGGTGTGGCTTGCTCTATCCATTTAGCAACTCTTGCTTTAGTAACTTCTGATGAAATCATGTGTGCCATTAGTATTCCATCTCTGTATAATTAGATTCTCTACAGTTACCAACGCAAGTTTTAGAAAGACAATGAATACAAGTGTCATTAAGTGCTTCTTTTATTCTACGATCTCGAATTGCATCTACCTCAGGAATTAATCCTCGTGTTGGAAATATACTATCATCCGAATAATCAAGCCCTTTTTCCACTTAACGGCCTCCTGACATGGTTCGTCCACTAGCACCCATTGTACTCTCTCAAAAAGGTATGGTCAAATAGACCCCCATCTATGTCCATATAACTTAACGATCGTTAAGGTTTATTTCTTCACTTATTTATTGGAAGATTCACCAGGTAAAATTGGACAAAACGGACATAACTTTTTCTGAGATGAGGAGATCAAACACTGGCATATTCCCTGGTCAGCGACTAGACTCAAGGGGTACCGAACGGACGACGGCTGTCCGGGGTCGGCTGTAAATTTGACAATTGGATATTTACAAGTTGACTCCGGTTAGCTTTCTAGTCTGTTCATTTTCCCAATTCCTTTTTGGAGGAAACGAAAATGACCACGTCGACTACTAAGACTAACCCCTCTAAGGCATCTCCGGCTAAGGTTGAGCCTACTCAGGATAACACTCCGGAAGTTGTTGTTGAGGAAAAGGAAGTAAGTCGGATTCCTGAGGCTCTTATCGCCAATCCTATTCTCGCAGAGTTTTGCGGACGTTATCTCGCTTCTTTCGACGAGATCACGGAATATAACAAGCAGGTTTTGGCTGATCGGGATTCGGAATGGAATTCAACTAAGGTTCTCGAAAAGGCACGAGAGTTGGGGCGTCCTACTGATAAGGATGCCAAGCCGAACGAGGATATCAGTAAGGCATTGAAGGTATGGGAGGATTCAGTTAATGCAATGAACCTCGCACGCAAGAGTGTCCTTGATAAGACTTCGAAGGTTTTGAACATTACGCTTTCTGCTACGGAGGTGCGTAGTCCGGAGTTGGAAGCTCCTCTCAAGGAAAAGCGTAAGATTGCAATTGAAATCGGAACCAACCTCAACATGCTTGCCAAGATGACGAATGACGAAACGGCAAGTTCTGCTGTCCTTGAGTTCCTCGCTAAGAATCCTCTTCCGGCTATTGGTCGCGAGCAGACTCGTAGTTTTGGAAGTGAAGGAGTTTCTACTCCTAAGTATCGCGTTCACGTTCAGATTACAAAGGATGGTGAGACTCTTCTTGACGAGGATGGCTTTACTAAGACTGCTCTTGCGCTTACTAAGCCTACTTTTGGATATGAGCGCGGCAAGGCGCCTAAGTCTGATACTCTTCGGACTGTTTGGGAGAAGGTTGGTAATACTCCTGAGAAGACTGTCAAGACTCCGGTTGAATTCGATGACAACGGCCTGCACTTTGTAATTTCGAAGAAGGGCTAAAAGGAACTAGAAAAGGCCCCGACCAATTAAGGTCGGGGCCTTTCTTTTTGCCTAATTACTTTTGCTTACTGTGATATTTTCGATGTAGTCTAGCTCTCTCCTTGGCTGTTTCATACGCTAAGTACTTACGGCACAATTTACAACTTGTCATTCAATTACCTCCAAGATCAATTCCGGTCGATTCCGTTGTAAGGATCGTCTACTGTTGATTGCATATTAGTATCCGTCGTGAGTAATCCCATTTCAGCTGCAATTTTCAAAGCTACCTCAATGGAGTTATTCATAACAAATACTGATTGATTCATCAACTGCGGTTCAGTGTTAAATAATTCTCGAATCAAACGTCGTAGTTGTTTATCTGTCATCTCACTTTATCCTAACGCTAAACCAATTAATAGTACTAAAACACAAAAGAAAGCAATAATGTAAACTAGGTTATCACTCATCCATTGCTTCATTTACTTAAAACTATCCTTATCTGAATGAGCCACAGGGCACTTACAGTCTTCTGCTTTTGTCTTACCTCTGTGCTCACACCCCATAAAACTGTGCATTCTACGAGTGTGCTCACAAACAGTACACTTCAACTCAGCCATTATTATCCCTTCGGAAAGTACTTACTAACGATGTGTGTAACATCGCCACCTTGTGAATGTCCGTAAGAAACGAAATCACTCAACTCTTCCCAAGCTTCAGCATCACTTGTAAAGATAGAGCCTCCTCCAACAGCCATCACAAACTTATGGGACAGCGTGTTGAATACATAAGTCATTGCACCTTCATGAGGGAATTTGTGTACGGCCTCCATTTCTTTTTTATTAGTACATCTGCCCACGAGGCGGTACAAACTACAAGAAGGATCGAATACCTTTGCCAAATCAAACTTATCAGTGTGTAAAACCAGAGTAAAGATGTACATAGGTTTCACACTCTTAGCCAACTCTGCCTCTGTTTTATCTCTGGCGATTATTGCAGCTTCCAATTCGGCTTGAATTTCCTCGATAGGCCGATAACCCATTGATTCTCCCGAAAAACCACCCATTGAAACCATTACTACCTCCAATTAGTTGATAAAGCCACAGGGCACACAGCGTTTAGTCTGCGTACCCGAGTCCCCATCAGCTAATTCTTTCTGCCAAAAAGTCAGCCCATTCTTCTAGCAATTCTACATCATTGGATTTAGCTCTAACGCAATATTTGTGCCATAGACCAATCTGCACGTCAGACATTCGGATTTGGTGGTATTCAACACCGTGTTTCGTGTACTCAAGGTACAAATGAGTTTGCTTTTTGCACCCTGTGGCGACAATTCCAGTCGGAAATTGAATATTGGTGTTTCTTCCCCACTTATAGTCACCATTAACCACGCGAATAGCCATTTCAATTCCTTTCTAACTGTCAACAGCACCAATTCGGACGGTAATTTCCTCAGTGTCCATGCATTCAGGGATTGTCAAATCTCCCTGTGAAATCGCTTCCGTAGTTTCTTCGATTGTTTCCTCCTTTTCCAAACACTCGTCCGGAATTTCAATGATGATAGTCACAGTTCGCATTCTATTTCTCCAATCTAAAGCATAACGACAATTTCATGACTATCTGAATAGTAACGGTGATCGAGAGATTTCATGGCCTGTTCATTTGTGTTGTACAGATCACGCATTACCAAATACCATTGCCCATCACGCGCTTGCACAGTTAAACTACGTGAAACAACACCCGGATCATTAGGCATGAATTCCATAAACGTCCAAATAGCAGCGTGATCCCGTTTCTGAGAAACGAAAGTGTAGATATCCTGAGGTTTGATATAACTCATGGCTGTCTCCAGTCTAATTGGACGTTGTACTCTTCAAAGTAGCTAAGTGTCCACTCCAAATTATTAATGTGAGACTTCAAATCCTTTTCGAGTTGGACAAAGGTATTCCAACGTACAGTATCAATAGGCTCATGGATTTTTAGAACAATAATAGCTGACTTTTCAGCACTAGCTTTATTGATTTTCTCCTGAATTAGTCGTATGAGTTCTTCGTTAGTCATTTCAACTCCAATCTAATTGATAACTTCACTGAATGCACAAATTCCAGTCGAATTGTGTGCACTCAAGCAATCATCAATTAAACTTTAATCAACCAATGTTCGCGCCAATCACCCCCATCATCATATTTCGCTAGCTCCCAGAATACAGCAATGCGGTTACGACCATGACTATCTTGAAGTACGTTCTCAACAATTCCTAGTTGAGTATCAACCCTACCAATTAATTTGGGATTAAGGTATACCCAATCGCCAACTTTGAACATTACATTTACCTCCCAATCATGCTACGTGAAATGTCATGCCACCAGCACAGACTAACCTTACCGTACCTGACATAAAGATAATTGTTATCACGAGAAACAATGGTGTAGTAATCATCGGACGGCGTAACGTAGACGTAATTCAACATTTCAATTCTCCAATCTAATTAAGAACGCCATAGGATGCACCATTGAATCGATGGTGCACCCGAGTCGCCATCAATTAATATCAGGACCCAATTCAATTAGTTCGTCTTTAACTGCAAATCTAATCGCAGTATCTGCAAGTGATTTAGCCATCCGAGTAGTAATGGCGAGCTTACGGAATTCAGGATCATTATTAAGTGCATCCCAAATCAAAAGGCGCAATTGATATTCAGTCATTAATAGCTCCCGACCATTTCATCGTTATCGAAAGGCTCGGACTCTTCAATTGTCACCATTTCGTCAAGCAGAATCTGCGTCAATTCCTCGATAAGGAAAGTGGGAGCCTTGACCTGCTTGTCGAAAAGGAAATTGAACATCTCAACAAAATGAATCTGCCGGGTGAACCGATTCGCAGCAATCAATTCATAATTCAATGCCGTGTTGGGCACAATGAAAGTGTCATCGGTGTTGTGCATTCCGAACTGAATGGTCTGGATAAGCATTGCGAGCTCCCTTTGCTAGATAGTCCTCTGCCTTCTTTGATTATCCCCCAAATCTGGACATTAGTACATCGTTATTCACTATCTGAAAATGAAGTATTGACCGATATGTACGATTTATGCCACTCAGAATTTTGTCTTGATTGTCTGATTTATCGTTTTTGGTATTCTTTAAGGATTTCAACCGTATCTTCTGATAATTCAGTAGTTTTCTCTAGTAATAAGGATGATATGTCCACATTGAAATCACTCTCCATAAATTTAGTACCCATATCAACGCTAAGTCGGTATAAATCCACATTTTTAATCAGTTCTTGGTACTCTTCTGGAATTTTAGACATATACTTTTTAAATACCATATAACTTTCTTTAATACCTTTATCCATTTCAACTATAAATGGGTGCATTTCATCTGATTTATCAGCCACAGGTGCGGATAGTCCGATTACTGCTCTTTTTAGCGTACCTACTGGCATAAGAGCGTTTTGAACGTTTGATTGTATTTCAGATAGTTGTGAGTCTAGCAACATTAGTGCATTTTCCACTGAGTTTACCATCAATGTCATGGTATTACTCTTTATGTCCGCATCCACATTATTTGGAATGTCCCATTTACGATTGATTGTCTTACGAAAGTACGTCTGTCGTTCTAAATATCTTTGTAATGTACTAAGTGGTACGTCTAACTGTTTAGCTAGGACATTAACTCCTGTTTCACCATGCTCATTGATATATGGTAATAAGGCATCATAGTACTTATCATTACTCACAAATCCTCCTATTTAGAGAGCTAGCAAATGTCCGGTTTTACCCCTAGTCTGTCCTATATTTCCCCTGGTCATGATCTATACCACACCATACCGGAATGATTCTGGCATAGGTGGAATGGAGTGTCAAACATGCTGGAACGGTACCGGAACATACTGACATCATTCTGGCATAAGTGGCACCCCTCATAGATTCAAAGCATTTGACGGTAGAACTGTCAATTATGCTTTTCATCTATTCGGGTATAAAAAGGTATCGCGAAGTATATTGTGCCAATACGCCCGTGGCCGGGCAGGCACCATATACACGCTTTTGTAAATATGAAGTTGGAAGATTGCCTGTATATATGGATTGATAGGATTGATCACTTTAGAGAGGTTGATAGGTGATTAGTCACATTATGAGATGTGATAAACTATTAGTACGTCTTATTTAATTATTGACTACTATACCCGACAAGCCCATTTTTCCAGTCGATAACCTCATATAAGAGATTAGTCCAATTCAAGCGCTTTAAAAGTTAGACCTATTAAGACGATAGATTGATAGATTGATACAACATCGCTTTATAAGATCATACTATCATAGATACATTGCGGTGTGTTACATTCATGTATCGATATACTTTAATAGAGACCAAGGTCAATGTGACTTAGAGTTATTTGAAATCTAAACTAACTCTTAGTTACTTGAATCTTCAAATGACGCTCTGTAGTTATAACGTTTCAATATGTTGTCTCGAATTTCCAGTCGATTTTATGAGAGGTGGACCCTATCTCAATTTGAAGGTTCCTAATTCCCAAAATCCTAGTAAATCTCAGAAAATTAAAAACCTTAGAAAAATTACAAAAATCCCAGAAAAATTTAGCTAATTCGTCCTAGTTCCTAGGTCACAACTAATTAATCTAAACAACAGTCGTCCCTCCTGGATGTGGCTCTTAAAGTAGTCTGGCAAAATATAATTAAATCGGCCCATATGTCAACGTGACAGCCTGAGAGCCTCTCTAAGCCTCTGAGAGCTCTTACCTAGACAAGGAGACGTAGGAAGGCTGAAAGTGGCTGAGATTGGCAAGGAAAGCGCTTACCTGGCTAATGAGGGACTGAGGAGAAAGGAGAGGCTGTCCTAGGGTGTGATGTGGGTCACTAACCCTTGTATTCGATCACCCCTAATTGTAGTTTTAACATGGGCCTATAGGCTCAACGTCCCTGAAAAGTACAGATTGGACTAACTTATGAATACCGACCCTAATAGTGAAACTTATATGGAAAAGGCAGAACGAGTTCTCACAGAATACATTACAAGTCACTTAGATAAGTCTGACCCTCTTGCCAGTTTTGAAGTTTACATTGTCTGGTTCTCAAAGACTTTACAGAACTGGAAGTGCTTAATGGCCTCCACACTTCCGGATCAGATGTACTACGAACTAACTTATAACGGAGATAAGAAGCAACTCTACATTGATGCTTATAAGAAGTTCGATAACGTGACTGTGGACGATGAGGTAGTTAGTTAATGTTTACTGAAGAAGTAGATCCAGAAGACCCTAAGAAAGCTCTAGAGATTGATCTGAGTAAGAAGATGGAACAACTTCAAACAGAATTAATTCGTGAAGCACCGCCTCTTAAAATTACTGAAGAAGTAATGCTAGATTTACGAAATAGATTCGAATGGCACCCTCCAGCTAATGACAAAATTGCGAAAGACCACGGAAAGGTTAGAAATTCCTGTTTAGATTTAGCTATTACAATTAAATTACTAGTTCCTAATGGACGTGAGCAGGCGCTTGCTCTTACTCATCTTGAAGAAGTTATGATGTGGGCTAATGCGGGGATTGCTCGTAATTCATAGGAGGAGGAATGCCTGTAAGTAAAGCTCAGTACTGGGCAATTAAGAACACGTTAACTAAGAAAGAAAAAGAGTTAATTGCCTTCTACGAATTACAGTGGCACCTGAGGCATAACGTTCCCACAATTGAAGAAGTTGCTAAATATCTTAAATTAACTCAGATTACAGTTAATTACTATTTAGCTAGAAAGCCTGTTATCCAAGCTCTAGATAAACATGGAATTCCTTGGAGACAACACACTCAAAGTGAACTAACAGCCACACAGGTAGCAGCCGCTATTACCATGATGAACTTTACTGATGTTCGAAGTAACGATGAGAAATTAGATCAACTTGGAATTCTGCCAGCTACTTACTACGCTTGGTTGAATGACCCACAATTTAAGAATTTAATTGATATGTTGTCTGATCAGAATTTGAAGAATATTAGACCTACCGCTGTGGCTGAATTCACTAAACTAATTAACAAGGGTGACTGGAATGCTATTAGATATTACCTAGATACTACAGGAGCTATCGGTAACACCAACACAACTCCTATTGAACAGACGATGATTATGGTTCTTGAAGTTCTACAGAAGCACATTAAAGACCCAGATGTAATGGTAGCAATTGCAGATGATTTGTTACGTGTTTCTCAGAGCAGACACTTAGAAACTGTAAACCCTCAATCTCTCAACAATCAACACGCCATTACGGGAGAGGTTGTAGAAGATGTTGAATTAGAGCGTGCTAAGAAACAATTGGGAATTGGATAATGGGCGGCGACAGGTTAGAGACGTTTAGTGTTTCTCATTTAAGAGCTGTTCTTGAAGGTAGTGAGCCTTTAGACTTATCTACGATTAGCAGACCTAAGAAGATTGACCACCTATCGGTTGAGAACATTAAAGCACTACGAAACATCATGTCTCCCTATTACTACCTTAAGAATATCTAATGGAACTAGTATTAGCTATCTTCGAGAACAAACCTGGAGAATTTGAAGTAATTAGTAAAATTCAGGAACCTGTTTGGATTCGGAATTCAGTCTACATCATGGATCACGATTCGGAAGGGAGGTGCTATTGTAAATGGCTGTCAGTCAAACGCCTTATATAGCATTGAATAAACCTGATGACACAGAACTAGCTGCTAACTGGGCTAGATTTACAATGCTACAAGCTGCCAATAACCTTAAAGTTGAGAATAACATTAACATTCCTCTAACTTCCTACACTCCAGTTCTAACGGCTACTACATCAGCTCCTAATTCTGGTTCCGGAGTAGGAGCAGGACCTAAGGGACAGTATCAAAATCTTAACGGATTCATTATGGGTAGTTTTAGCGTTGACTTTGTTGATCCCGGAGTTGCAGTTGGTTCCGGAGAATACGCATTTAGTTTACCGTTTGTGGTGGATAACACTTTTCATATTGTGGGTACTACTTTTAATGATGCAACTGGTTCACTCTCCTGTATTGGTGAAGGATATATTTTAGATATTAGTGCAGTTGCTACATCTGGAACAGCTTCTTTAGATGTAGTTACAGTTGCTGGAGTTAGTTACGCTCGAATTTGGACAGAGGCTTTTACTGCTCCAGTTAAGACAGCGAGAGTATTTAGAGATTCAATGCCTTTTGCAGTCGCCACAGGGGATAATATTAATGGACACTTCCTCTACAAAAAACTTTAGGGGGCTGAATGTTAGAAGTAGATTCTGACAATCCTGCTAATCTATACTGTGCTGGATTGTTTGAGGGAGAAGGATGTATTACGTGTACTGTCAAACCAAAAGGTAAGAATAATTTTTTAGATAGAAGTTTACAGTTAAAAATATCTATGACCGATAGTCAACCCTTATCTTTATTTGAAGATATCATGCAAGTTGGTAAAGTTTATGGGCCCTATATCAATAGTAATAATAAATTAGGTACTAAAGCTATCTACATGTACGTAGTAACAAAACCTGATGAAATTAAGTACATTATGGAAAGTATGTGGAACTGGTTAAGTGATAAGAGAAAAGAACAATACGAAGTAGCACTTAAGAAATTCGAAACGTGGGGTTCCTGAAATGGGAACCACGGTTACTTCTAATCTTGCATTAATTAAGCCTGACGATGCTGAATCAATTAAAGCCAATTTGCCAACCTTTGCTGGATGGGCTGTACAGAATGGTGCGAACTGTGATGTTATTGATGGATTATTTAGAAATTCAATTCATACCTACGTACCTGTATGGACGGCTGATGTAGGCAATCCTGTAATTGGCGCTGGTGGAATTATTGAAGGTAAGTATATTCGTGTACAACCTAGGATGGTATTTGTATATTTTAGAATTGTAATGGGTGCTGCCGGATTCAGTGCAGGTTCTGGATTATATTCACTAACTTTGCCCCCTGTGGCTGTGGCTGCTGAATTCGCAACATTTAATGATACAACTGCAATTGGTAAAGCCTCTCTATTTGATGCATCTACTATTGCTACATGTAATGCATTTATAACAATGTTTGCAGTTGCAGGGGGTAAGATGTTCTTTAGAAAGAATGATGGAGACGCTTGGCGAAGTACTACTCCAATTACTTTAGCGACTGGTGATATTCTTTCAGGCTATGGTATGTATCCAACAGGTGATGCGTAATGACATTAGATTTAGTTGATCCCGTAGGTTCTAATTTTATTAAAGACTTCCCAGGACAAAACGCAGTTAACATGGATAAGATCGACAATTACGCGGGGACACTGGCACTACGTACTGATCCCCTAGGTACCTATACTCCTAACGTGAGTGCTGACACCACTCCCCCGACATTAGGTACTGGTGGATTTGCTAAGGGATGGTATTATTTAATATTTGATCAGGTTTTTGTATATGCTGAATTTAGATTTGGAACTGCTGGTATTGCTAACGGTAATGGTATTTATACTATGAGTCTTCCTTTTCCTGCTAATACTTTAATGGGTGCTAGTAATACTCCAGGTCGAGCTATTACAATTGGTGACGGTCAGATATTTGATTTTAGTTCTAATGCCGGAAGAGTTCCTTTAACTGTGCACTTAAAGAACTCTACAGATGTTTTATTCGGAATTAAAATGCAATCAGGTTCTTCGTTTAGAGAACTTAGAGAAGCTGGTTCAGGAATTACATGGGCTGTACAAGATGGAATTTCATTCTCTGCTCAATACCAAAGGGTACCCACAGTATGACACAACCAAGTTCTTCACCATCGGCAACATCGGTTTCATCAACTGACGTTAATAAGTTTCATAACAATTCAGATTCAGATAGTGCTATTACAGCACAACATCACACACTAGGTATTGATCACAATCAGAGTAGTCCGGGAGACCACAAACATGACGGTCACTCTTCTAAGAGAATTGGTAAAGGACTTAATTTAAGTTTTCCTGTAACAGCAGGAGCTGCATATACTCAGGCACAGATTCAAGCTATTATTGACGCACTTAGGGCTCTTGGCTTTGGGTCATGACAGATTTTCTAGAACAGTTAGCAAGAGACTTAAGAGATGCGGCTAAAAAGCCCAACGTACTTAGCTATGTTCCCAATTCACCTGTTCATGAAGCTTTTCACAAATCTACTAAAATTGGCAGAGTTCTTATTGGAGGTAACCGCTCTGGTAAGTCTGTTGCTGGTACAGTAGAAAGTGTTGGGAGATCTACAGGTAAACATCCTTATCAAGTAACTCATGATGTACCTACACGAGGTCGAATAGTAACTGTTGATAAAGATGCTGGTGTTAATCAGATTATTTTACCTTTGCTAAAGCAATGGATTCCTGTTAGTGAACGTATTAATGGTTCATGGGAAGATTCATATAGTATATCTAATAAAGTATTCACCTTTCGTAATGGCTCTACAATTGAGATCAAGACACACCAACAGGAAGTTGAATCGTTCGCAGGTATCCCCCTTCACTGGTGTTGGTTTGATGAAGAACCACCGAAGGCAATTTTCAATGAATGTCGTCTTCGTTTAATCGACTATAACGGTTGTTGGTATATGACAATGACCCCTGTGGCTGGACAAGATTGGATTTTTGATAGATTCATTAATACAGCACAAAAGAATGTCGAGATGTTCGAAGTGGACATCACAGACAATCCACACTTAAATAAAAAAGCACTTGAGCTCCTAGATGATGACCTTGATGAGGACGAAAAGAAAGTCCGACGTCAAGGTCTTTTTGTACCCAAAGGCGGTTTGGTATTAAAAGAATTTGATTATAATAGACATGTTATTGAGTCTCATGGAACTGTACCTGCTTATTGGACTATATACACTTCTATTGATCATGGATATAACGCGCCGTCTGCAATTCTTTGGCATGCAGTATCTCCAGATAACGATGTTGTTACTTTTCGAGAGATCTATAAAAGTAAAGTTATTATTGAAGATTTAGTTAAGGAAATAAAGCAAGTTAATTATGAATTGGGAAGAGAGCCTAGTCTTTACATGGGTGATCCTTCTATGAGTCAGCGAAATGGAATTACTGGAACGTCTGCTCTTAGTGAATACAGGCGACATGGTATTCCTTTAATGCAAGGTAAGAAGGATGTGCCTGCTCGTATTAATAAAATGAATGAATATTTGAAATACAATAAATGGCACATTACAGACAATTGTGTTAATACAATTAAAGAAGCTAGAGGATATGCATTTAAGATCTTTAATTCAGCGAAGATTGCAGATCGTAATAATGTCCGCGAAGAACCTAATAAGAAAAATGATCACTCCATGGATTCGTGTGGTTACTTCTTCAATTTTATGCCGTATATTAATACAAATAATCTTAGGGTACTTACTAAAAATGGTGTCAGTAAAACGCTAACTAATAGGGAAGATTTTCCTTGGGATGTTGATTCCAATTTCATGCAAGACCGTGGAGAAGAAGATCGAGCTTTTGGAGAGATTTAGTGTCTTCTCTTGTAGACCGGTTTATCCACACTTATGGCAGACTGCCAACGGAGTTTGATCCTGACTACCTGGAGATGTTGCGTATGAGTAAGTATCGGATTTTAGATACTCCCGATATAGAAACCAGTAAGTGCGCCAACTGTGGCTCCTGTAAGAATGATGGAAGAAAGTATATAGACTTCGGACTGCACGTTGATTGGTTCGGAGCTGTATTTTTATGTGGTAGGTGTCTACAAGATATAGCTCAATCTATGGGACTTTTCAAACAATTAGAAGATAGACTCGCTATTGCAAATGATTCTCTACTTAAAATTAGGAATGTACAACAGCAGGGTGTAGATCTTCGGGCTGACTTACTACAAACTTTTGGGGAGGTGCAAAAATACTTTGCTGACTTACGTATTACTGGGGATGATCCTATCCCTAATACTAGTACTAGCGTGGTCACTGAATCGCCAACCACTGAATCAGGAACTGATAAGGTTAAATCGGGAACTGATGCAACAAAACCGAGACCTGTTAAATCGACTTCAAGCTCCGGATCTAAAAACCTTCCTAGCCTTGCAGACCTCCTCAACGAAAGTTCCTGATCAAGAATATGTTCCTAGAGATGATGAATCAGAAGCTAAACGTATTGCTGAATTTAATGGTAATGAAAAAGCTGAAATTTTAACAACTGATGATGTTAAATCTTATTCAATACAAGATTTTGGTTTAGGTCTAGATATTGATCAGTGGTCCCGTGCTCCTGTAGTTGATGACTAATGACCTATCCCGATAATTCAGCAGGTTTGACTAGTGTTGGATTCTTTACTGATGAAGGTAGAGACGCGGATAAGCAGCGTGAACGATTAGCCGCAATTGGAATGCAATGGTTTCATAGGTGTCAAAACGATAGAATTAAACAAGAACGTCAATGGTATCTTAACTTAGCGTTCTACTACGGTCATCAGCACGTACAGTTTAAGTCTGTACAAGGTGGTGGATTCGATCTTTATACTCCTAAGGCACCCTATTATAGGGTTAGAATTGTTGTCAATCAGGTACGTAAGATTATTCGTAAAGAGATTTCCAGACTGACAGCACAGAAACCCAACGCTTTTGTTATTCCTGCTTCTAGTGAAGATGCTGACGTATTTGCTGCTCAAGCGGGAGAGCAGATTTGGGACTCCCTGTGGCGAAGATTGAAATTTAATAAATCTTTAAGAGAGGCTATTTTCTGGCAGGCAGTTTGTGGTAACGGATTTATTAAGAGTTACTGGGATAACACTGCAAAAGATCCTGACGCGGATACTGAAGGTGACATCAAAATTGTAAGTGTAAGTCCCTTCTATATTTTTGTACCTGATTTGATGTGTACAGAGATTGAAGATCAACCTTATGTAATCCATGCTCAAGTTAAAACGCATGCGTGGATTAAAGAAAATTATAAGATTGATGCTACAAGTGATAATCTAGAATCTGTAGATGAACCTGCACAGAATGTAATGGGTATTAGTAGAAATACAAGCAAAAAAGATCAGGCTATTATTCTTGAAGTTTGGGTTAAGCCCGGCTACCTTCCTGAATTACCCAACGGTGGCATGTTTACTATTGCTGGTAATCAGGTAGTTCAGGGATTTGATGATTGGCCTTACGAACATGGACAGTATCCATTTTCTAAATTAGATTCTATGCCTACTGGTAAGTTTTATACTGCATCTACTATTGAAGATCTAATTCCTCTACAGCAGGAACTTAATCGTTCTAGAGCACAGCTAATTGAATCTAAGAATAGAATGAGTAAGCCACAGCTTGTAGCTCAAAAGGGTGCAGTTGTTGCTAGTAAAATTACTACAGAACCCGGACAGCTTATCGAATATGCTGTTGGTTTTGATCCGCCACAGCCGCTTCCGTTACAAGGATTACCTAGTTATGTGACAGAAGAAATTAACCGATTATATACTGATCTATCTGATCTCAGTGGACAGCACGAAGTAAGTAATGGGAGTACGCCGCCTGGGGTAACCGCCGCAACTGCAATTAGTTTCTTGCAGGAGCAAGATGAGAGTTTGATTGCAACCCATTACACTTCAGTTGAAGAAGCTGTTGAAAAGGTAGCTGGACAGTCGTTAAGTTATGTAAAGGTTTATTGGGATGAAGCACGAACTGTTAAAATTGTGGGTATTGAAGGTACTTTCGATGTTCAGACTTTCAAGGGTGCAGATCTTCGAGGTAATACTGATATTAGAGTAGAAGCAGGTAGTGCACTTCCTACCTCGCGTGCTGCTAAGCAAGCTTTTATTATGGACCTTATGAAGATGGGATTCATTCCCCCTGATCAAGGTTTGGAAATTATGGAAGTTGGTGGACTTAATAGTATCTATGAACGTATTCAAATTGATAAGCGACAGGCACAGCGGGAAAATCTAAAGATGCGTGTTGTAACGCAGGATGATATTATGCAACAGCAGCAAGAGTTTATGCAGAGTCATCCTGCTGCAATGACTGACGCAGATACTAAACAGTTACCACTACAACCTCCTCTAATTGTAAGTGTTAATACCTATGATAACCACGACGTTCACATTCAAGTACATAATGATTACCGCAAGAGTCAGAATTTTGAAAGTGTCGATCCTATTGTTAAAGCTCTTTTTGAGGAACACGTTCGTCAGCACATGGATGCTTCAGCAAATATGATGTTACATCCAATGACTGGAATGATGCCAAGTGATCCTAATGCACAAGATCCACAAGATGAACAAGCCGCAATGGATCAGTTAACAAAAGAAAGTGGCAGTAGTAATTCAGGAACTACAGGTCCCGTTCCTACCCCTCAATTAAGTGGAGATAGTTCTCAGGGAGGAAGTGAAACAGGATGACACATCAGATTGCATTGGTGACGCACCCTGGATACGTAGATAAGCGACGTAAGTATCGTGATGATTTTGAAACTCGTGTAGTAACAGGTCCAATTATCTTTACTGCAAATGCAGGTGGTTCTACTACTACTATTGTTGGTGCTAATGCTGCTCCTGGTGCTGGTACTAATATTGTACGTAATGATGATGAATTTAAACTTTTTACTGCTGCTGGTGTACTAAAGGAAGAAACTGTTTTTCGTGTTACGGGTCAGGCAGTTGCAGGTTCTACAACTGTTACATTTGCTCCTGCTGCTGCTGTGGCGACTATTTCAACTGATACTATGCGACAGGTTATCGGTAGTAATACTGCAAGTATTGGTGAAAAGGATCGTCGTTTAGTTACTCTTGGATTTACTGCTCTCTATGTTTCTAAATTAACAGAGAATGATAAGGATTATCAGTTACGTCTTAGTGATGATCCTGGATCTATCTAATGGCATACGGTAAAAGTGCCGCTACAGGATACAGCGATTTTTATAAAAGTAACTCTAAAACTCCTGATAGTAATGATTCAGAAACGACACAGGTTCCAGATAATATGGTTGCAGCGCAGAAAGCTGCTATCAAACGTAGGTTGAAGTTGAAGAAAGCGAGTCTTTCATGACGCAGGCAACTCCTCCGGGAGATATTCCACTTTATGAAGGTTTAGGTGCAGAGTGGAACGATATTGTAGGTGCACTTCCTGAAGATCGACGAGCAGAATTAGCTCCGAGACTTAAAGAGCGTTTAGATGCTCGTGATGCTTCTTATGCTCCTTTAAAGCAGTGGGAAGATCTCCAGAAGTCTGGAGTTTCTCCCGATCACGTTGGTGCTGCACTTAATATTTTCTCTGCTATTGAGAACAATCCTCGTCAGATATACGACACTCTTGCTAAATATTTAAATATTACACCTACACAGGCCAAGGCTGCTGTTGAAACTCTTGAAGATGTTACGGAAGAGAATGGAGAAGATCCTCGTCTCCAGACTATGCAACAGCAAATTGATACGTTAGCGCAGATTGCTCTAGCGCAGCGTAAAATGAGTACTGAGGAACAGCAGGTGGCAGAACAAGAAGCTATTCTTGAAAAAGATATGACTGCGTTAAAGAATAAATATGGTGAAGGTGAAGTAAACGAAGAAGAAGTGCTCATGCGAATGCTGCATAAGGGTATGAGTGCTGAAGATGCTTTTCAGGAATATTCAGGAATGGTAACACAACTTAGGAGTCGCCGACCTTCTCCAATGCTTTTAGGGAGTGGTGGTGTTGTTCCTAGGAAAGCAGTAGATGTCACGAAGTTGGATAGTGCAGGAACTAAGAGTCTTGTTGCACAAATGATGCAGCATGGAATTGATGAAAGTAACAAGTAATACTGAGAGCTAAAATTCTCAACGTAGTTGCAGCACTTCAAATTCTATTATTGTAAATTTGTTAGTTAAATCTTATTTGGAGGGCAGTAGCTATTACTACTACAATGACGACGGCTGATAATATTCTCAAGGAAGTATACGAGCCCCGAGTGAGGGATCAGCTACAGTCTGAGATTATTACGCTTTCTCGTATTCAGAAGACTTCCGAAGGTGTTGAATCTGACGCTATTGGTGGTCGATTCGTTCGTTTTGGTGTTCGTGTTCAGCGTAACCAGGGTATTGGTGCGCGTAACGAAATGGAAGCTCTTCCTAATCCGAAGACTCAGGACTACCGTTCTTCGAATTTAAAGCTTGCTTATCTTTATGGTGCAATTCAGCTTTCTGGTCAGCTTTTTGAATTAGCGGAAAGTAATGTTCAGGCTTTTGCTAGTGTTCTAGATCAGGAAATGGAAGGTATCCGAGAGGGACTTAAGAAGGATACTAACCGTCAGACGTACGGTACTAACACTGGTATTTTAGCTGTTGCAACTGGGGCAGGGTCTACTACTACTTTTGTTACTACAAATGCTCAATACCTTGAAATTGGTATGTTTATTGATCTTTACAACTCTACTGATACTAACAGTGCTAACGTTTTAGCTAACGCTAACGTTCAGATTACGAATATTACTGCTGCCGCAGGCGTTTCTACTGTTACGTTTGGTACCACGGTTACTTCGACAGCTACCGGTTTCTTCCTTACTCGTACCGGTTCGCGAAGCAAGGAAATGCTTGGTTTTGAGCAGATCATTGCTGGACTAACTAACACCAATGTTCTGGGTGATGGTACCGGTGCTTTATTTGGTATTACTCACGCAACGTGGACTGGCAATATGGACTCGACCGCAGGAGCTATTTCTGAAGGTCGTATCATTAACTTAATTGACCTTATTCGTCAGCGCGGTGGAACTACTACTGTTGGTTTCTGTTCTCTTGGTGTTCGGCGTGCTTACGCTAATCTGCTAGAGCAGCAGCGCCGTTATGTTAATACTACTACTTTTACTGGTGGATTCAAGGGTATTGCGTTTACTACTGACTACGGTGATGTTCCTCTTATTGCAGATTTCGATTGCCAGCCTGGTCGCCTTTATCTGTTGAACGAAAAGGAAATTAAGCTTTACCAGGCTGGTGACTGGTCTTTCATGAGTCGTGATGGTTCTAATTGGCAGCGTTTCATGGACTCGGCTGGTGAATATGACGCTTATCGTGCTCGTCTTTACAAGTATTGCCAGTTAGGTACTCACCGTCGTAACAGTCATGGCATGATGACTAGCATTACTGAAGCGTAATTATGAGACAAGATACTTCTCTTTCCGTCTACGGAACAGCAGGTAACAATCAGGCACAAAATTTCGCTGTAGCTACTATAGCTATTCCTACTCCTGGTAGGTATAGAATATGGGGAATGGCGAGACACACACTAGCTGATGGTCTAAAACTTACAGGTCCAATTAACTTAGTTTTAACTTCTGGGCCTAATGACACTGCTGCTTTTGGTCCCGTTGTTATTGATGTAAATAATGCTCCTATTAACCTTGTTATGCAGTTAAATACAGCCACAGGGGCGGCGGATACCGCTTCTTGCAATATGTATGCAGAGAAAATTAACCACTAATGGTAGTTACTAGAACCCATACCAGGACCCATGTTCTTATTGGGTTCGCTAATCCTTTCTTTATTTGTGATAACTGTAAAGAACCAGTTCGTTATTGGCATAATCCAGATCGTTGTGGTTGTGATGAAGAAGGATTCTATAACCATCCCTGTGGCCATAAAGCAGAGATCACTTCAATATGTTCTAGTTGGAATCCCGTCGACGGATGTACCTGTAGTAACAAAGAAACACACGATAAGGAATAGTAAACGGGTGGTTGTAATTTAGGTTGCAGCCACCCTTTATTCTAGATTGTCTAGAAAGGATTCAAGAATGACTCCCGCAAAGAAAGCTACTCCGGCTAAGGAGACTGTGCCTTCTTTAGCTGATTTGGTTGGAAATAAGAATGATGAAAACCCTAATTCTGAAGAAGAAGAAACTGTCATGGGACAGACAGAAAATGGAGAACCTGTGATTGGAAATGCTGGTTCTCCTGCACTTGAAGATAGTGATAATATTTATGCAAAGCCTATTCAGGTAGATCCCAGCAAGGACCACGTACACACATGGGAAGAGAACCACGACCAGAATTTAGCAACTGTACACCCTGATGTAATTGTTACTGGACAGTCTTCCGAGCAGGCACGAGTTTCTAGTACTGTTTTTGAAACTGTGTATGCAGAGCCTGCTGAACTTGACGATAAGGGACTTGTCGGTCCTGAAGAAGAGTTTGACCGCGACGAGGATTACGTAGATGAGGATGATGTAAATGGAACCGAATGACTTTAGTTTTGCACTAAGGGAACTAAAGAGTGGTCGATTAGTTTCTCGTCATGGATGGAATGGAAAGGGAATGTGGATTCAGTTACAAGTGCCCGATAATCATTCTAAGATGCGCCGACCGTATATTTACATGTCTCCTATTGATGGAGAATTAGTTCCTTGGGTTGCTTCTCAGTCTGATCTTTTAGCTGAAGACTGGTATATCGTTTAATGTTTGCACATGAATGGGTGTCCGCTGAGTTTCAGCGCTTGGCGGACGCCATTAATGAATACGACCAACACCTGTGGCTTGAAATGGTTCCTCCTAATTTACGTGATGAACTAATTGATCAAGGTAAAGTTTTTAGAATTGTAGATGATCGTAATAATTCGACTATTATGCATGCTGATTCTTTAACTAGACCCGATGAAATTCTTGCAGCTTTATATAGTAGTGACTGTACTCGTGGCAGTGTTCTTAATCGTTTAGATGCTCACAACAAAGCTACTGAAGAACTTCAAAGACGTGCGCGAGATGATGCTAGAGCTGCTGCAATGGATCTTACTGCTTTCGTAATGAAAAATACTAAGAGCCGCTGGGAACATAACGGTAAGATTTATGACGATGAATTTAGAAATTTAGGTCCTAAAACGACAGTGATTGATTAATGATTGTCAGCGATATTACAACCAGAGTACGACGAATTTTTGGTGATGAAGCAGCAGTTCAGGTTACAGACGATGATATTGTGCGCTGGATTAATGACGGTCAGATTGAAATTATTAAACATAATGATGGTGCTCTTCAGAAAACGAATCTCATTGATCTTGTTACTGGACAAGCACAATACACTCTTCCTACTGATTTAATGATTCTTCGTTCTTTGAGATATAAGTATAGTGATATGTTAAGTTTTTGTGCTTTGAAATATAAGAGTATGGCACAGTTTGATGAAGCAATTGATGGCTGGGATGGAACTATGTTCTCTACTGGCCATCCGCAGTTCTTTACTATGTACGAAGGTAAGGCCATGCTCTTTCCTATTCCTGATCAATCCTTAGTAAGTGGTATTAAAGTACTATATAATCAGAAACCAGCAGATGTCGTTAATCAGTCTGATACCTTAGCTTTGCCTCTTATCTACCACAATACTATTGTTAAATACTGTATGTGGCAGGCTAGTCTATTAGATGAAGATAATGATCCTGCATTGATGTACGCAGCAGATTTCAAATCTGATTCTGACCTATTACGTACAAGAGAGACTACGGAGGCCACTGCAACATATCCTGTCATTACAGTAAGAGATTGTGATATGTAATGACTACTCAAGTTCTAAGGTTAGGACCATTTACAGGTGGATTAAATATTGGATCAGATCCCGTTCTTGTTGCAGATACTGAACTTATCGCTTGCTTAAATCTTGAATTAGATATTGACGGTTCTCTAGTTTCTAGACCAGCTATTCAAGTTGCCTTTCAGGGAGGATCAAATGGAAGATTTCTTATCTTTGGTTCTGTTGTGTTTTCTGGTGTTCTTTATTTATTCGGTACACAATCTGGAAGTACTTTTGTTAGCTCTAATGCGGGAAGTTCGTGGACACAGTTAAATCCTGGTGGACTTTCGCGTGAATGTAAAAGTATGGAAGTATACAATAATACAGTATGGATGCCTGCCACAGTAGGTAGTGCTAATGGTGGAATTTCATGGACTGTTGGCGGTGGAGCAGTTGCACAAGCAGCAATGCCGAGAGCTGACAAATGTGTAGTTCATAAAAATCGTCTTTACACTTGTCCAGGTGAAAATGCAACTTCTAATTCGTCTCGTCTTACCTTTTCGCAATCGGCCGATTTTACTACATGGCCTGGTGCTAATTTTATTGATGTACAGCCTGGCGATGGCGATACTCTCAATAACGTGGTTGTCTATCAAGATAATCTACTTATCTTTAAAGGAGAAAGTACTCACGTTCTTGCGTACGACTTAGATCCTGTTGATGCTATTCTACGTGAGATTAATCCTGTTGTAGGTTCAGGTGGTAGTTTTGGAGTAGTACAGTACGAGAATACTATTTATGTACTACATCGTAACAAGGTATATGAAGTCACAAACTACAACTTCTCACTATTGAATCTTAAAGTTCCTCTAGTATTTGACAATGCTCTACCTACAGGAACTACTGCACGATTTGAAACACAACATTTGAGTCTTGTGGGTGAGCGACTAATTGTCAGGTATTACAATCGTACCTATTCTTTCCAGTTACGCACCCGTACATGGTGTGAGTGGTCAAAGACAGATGATACTTCAACTATTGAATGGCACGTATTTGGTCCTTTAGTAAGAGCTAGAGATTTAGCAGGATCAGGATTAGATAGCTACTACACAGGTTATTCCTTTGATGTATCTTCTGGTGGATATAAAATTATTAAAGTTATTGATGGTAGGTCTAGTGCAGCTTTTGAAGGTTTAACTAACGTCAATACTTTCTTTTGTATTGCTACCACTAAAGACTATGACATGGCAGATCCTATCAGGTATAAGAGACTATTCTGGTGGGGTGCTGACGTTATTACAGGTCAGGATGTTACAGGCTCTATTACACCTATTACACTTATCAGTTCTACAACCTGGAATGCTTTAAATCTAGAAAAATGGAGTGATCTAAATACGTGGGGCAATCCCACTATGGGAGCTAACACTTTCCAAGAAACTATCAACGGTGATGACATCGCTAATACAAATAAGTTAATTAAATTCGGTAAAGCTATGCGATTCAGAAAAGCTAATTTCTCAATTATGCTTATAACTAATGGAACATCTGACGAACCAACGAAGGTTTTTCAATTCACTGCAATCGTAGCGATTAAGCAGATGGTCAGTGCCCGAGTCTCGTGATTACATAATTACTGCTTTATATCCTATGCATCCTAGTCTTAAGGTAACCTTTCATGGTTTATACAGTAGAAAAACAGCAGAGTTTGCAGAGTCTATTGGCAGAGAATTAGCATACGGTCCACCTCAGTTACTTGTTGATACTGAACACTACGGTCCACCAGTACTTTTATGGCCTCTCGTAGTAGAGGAGAAAGATGATATATCAGGGTAAACAGTATCTTCCCTATGCTGCTGGAAATAAAACGTATGGTGGGGGGAGAGATGCTCCTAATATTGGTCCTGTAGATCCTACTGGCCACAGGGAGCGAGATTTAAAATATCAAGCTAGACGAACAGCGATGCTGCGTAGATTAAAAGCACAACAGTCAGGTAATTTTGGAAGCGCTGATGTGGGAAGGAATATTTAAATGCGTGCATATGACAGTGGTGGAGGTTCCGCAGGTGCAGGAATTGGAGCAGCATTAGCAAGTACTCTTAGGAAGACAGCATCAAAAACAACTAGTCGTGGAGCAACTTCAAGTGGAAGCAGGAAATCTGTTTCTCGGAGTAGTGGAAGTTCTTCTAGTTCTTCTGGAAGAAGTTCGGGAGGGGGCGGTGGAAGTTCTGGTGGAGGTGGAGGGAGTTCTAAGCCTGCAATCACTGTTCCTTCACTTGCTGCTTATTTAGGTACTGATTCAACTTATCAGAACGCACTTAGTGGTGGAAAACGAACTCTTGCTGATTTTATTAGTGAATTGAATCGTAAGCGTGGAGAAGCTACAACTCAGTACACTCAAACTGGTGCAAATATGGAACGTGATAGGACTCAGCAGTTATCAGATTTACGTGATGAATTCGCTTCTCGTGGACTTATTCAGTCTGGTCTTTACGGTCAGGAAGAAGGAAAATTTCAGCAGCAGTTTACAGATCAGAGAACTGCTTTAGATCAGCAGCAAACTGGGCTATTAGCTGATTTGATGTCTCAGCAAAAGAACTATCAGCGAGAACAAGATTTAGCTATGCAGGCTGCAAAGCAGGAAGCGTTAAATCGCAGAGCTGCGCAGTACAAAATTGGCGCTTAGTTAGTCTAAGGAAGTTTAACTATGGGCTATGGTGATCCAAGTATCGCAGCTGCAATTGCAGCATTAATTGCTAATCCTCGTGTGCAGTCTGGAATTAGTTCAGTTAGAAATGCACTTCCTCAAGTATCTGGTCCTTTACGTGCAGGACCGGGTATGGGTGCTTCTCCTAGAAGTGGAAATACATTAACACTTGCACAGCAAGGTAGTACAGGTGGTGCTAGTTTTGGTGCCAGTATGGGAAATTTACTTAATGCACTTAGTGGAAATGGACAGCAACAAGATCCTTTAATGACTTTATATCAGCAATTAGTAGATCAGTTACAGCAACCAGTTAGTGCACCTACAGGTATTGATACTGCCGATTTAATGAAGCAAGTTCAATCAGCCCTTAATCCAATTTATGATTCTCGCGAAGCTGTGGCTCAGTCACAAAATAAAAGAGCACAGGCTGATGTTCAAGGCTTATATGGAGATCTAGCTAAAGATTATGAAAGATTAGCGCCACAGCAGGTAGCACAAGCTAAAGATGCACAGGCACAAGTTGCAGATCTATATGGACAATTAAGAAGTAATATTGAAGGTAGTTACTCTCGTGTTTCTCAAGAGCAGGGCGATGAATTTAAACAGTTAGGCATTCAGGACGCACTTCCTTCTGTTTTAGCTAAGCAAGCTCCTGCTGTTACTGAAGCAACTACAGCAGCATCTGAGAATCAAGCACAACAGCAGCAACGTTACGCAGATATTGGTCAGATGGATTCCACGTATTATCGTGAAGGTTCTCCAAATTCTCTTATGCGAGGTAATGAAGAATCTACTAATTTACTTAATCAGTTACAGGACTACATTCAGCAAACTGAAGGTGAACGTACTTCGGGAATTCAAACAGGTTATCTTCAGCAATTAGGACAAGCTCAAAGTAATCTAGGACAACAGCAGCAAGCAGCTCAAACTGAAACTGCACGTAGACAAGAGATGCTGTGGCAGATGTTACAGAGTCAATTACAAAGTAGTAATACTCAGCAGAAATTAACTCCTGATACCTTTATGAGTCAGCTTCCACAGCAGGTGCAGCAGGAAGTTGGAAGTGCTTTTACGCAATTGCAGAGAAGTCCTGAAGCTGTTTACGGTAAGGTACAAGATCCTCGTAATCCAGTTCCTGGTACTTTTGTTGATACTAGTCCTCAGTGGTACATGGCACAGGCTGATAAAATGCTTCAGGACGGTACAATCGACCCTACTACCCATCAGGCACTTCTCATGTATTTACAGCTATACTATGGTAATAAGTAATGACGGATCAAAAGCTAACAGATATTCTTGCAGATTTAGTTAGAAATAATGCAGCACGTGGACCCTTGCCAAGTATGAGTCAAGTATCAGGACTTTCTCAAGCTATTCTTTCTGGTATTCCTATTCAGAATCCATACAATTCTGGTGCTCCTCAAAATGCTGCTGACATTCGCGGACCTAGTTTTGTTAATAGAATTCTTGATATCCTATCGCGTCCTGAATACGCTATTTTAAATCACGCTCAAAAAGCCTATGAACGTGCAGATGCTGAAGGTGGAGGAGTACTTAATAATCTTAAGGAGAGTACCAGTGCTGCCAGTCTCAAAGATCTATGGGCTGGATTAGCTGGTAAAGAAAAGACTACAGGTAAAGACATTCTTGAACAGAATCATATTGGAGATAACCTTTCTGGACCTGAGAAATTCGCTCTTAGTTTTGGTATTGATATCGCTGCTGATCCTTTAACTTATCTAGGTGGAGCTGGAATTCCTGGTAAGTTAGGAAAAGCAGCAAAGCTTAGTACTGAAGCTTTAAAAGCAGTTGAAGAAGGTACAGGAAAAACAGCACAAAGTTTAACTGAACAAATTGCTAGAGATGCTAGTAAAAAAGCTGGAGAACTTGACACTGTAGTTCCTAAAGCTGGAGAGCCTGCTCCCCCAATTGGAAGTCCTCCTAGAACATTTGCTGCCGGTCCTGGTGTTCCTGGAGTAACTGATGAACTTGGTAAGGCAATTGAAGAAGGTAGAGTTAAACCCAACTTAGGTGCTAATTTAGAAGAACCTACGTTACCTTTGGACATTCGACAAAGTGTTCCAATGAAAGCACTACCCACAGCTGTTAAACCTGAAACTGAAGCTCTTGCTAGTATTAAAGAATTGAATGCACAGATTGAATCCGTTAAGAGCCCTGTGGCCAAGAACATTCTTAGAGGTCAAGTAGAAAAACTTAAAGCAGGGGTTAGACCTGCTGACATTCTAAGTGAAGCTAGAACTACTCCCCCGTTATTCCCTGCTTTAACTATCGGACAACGTTGGATTAACTCTGCTAAGGAAGCAGCTCAGAGTTTCTTAAAAACTACACGAATGAAAGATATTAATCACGTAGGACAAACTAATTTATACAATAGGGTTCTACACGCTGCTAGTAAAGTACGTAAAGATCGTAGACCTTTCCACGTTCTTCAAATGCTTAGAATTGCTGAAGAAGAAGTTTTAAAATCTGGTAGACATCTGACTGATGCTGAAGGTATTAGTGTTAGATTAAGTGATGTAGCTAATATGCTTGGTGGTCCTAAAGCTCTTAATTCTAAATTAGTTGATGATTTTCGTCGGGCTCGTCCCTCTCAAGGAATTGAAAATTTGAAAGCTTTTACCACGCCACAGGTTGCGAGTCAGATTCTTGATCCTGTGATTCAAACAGGTAAAGAACTTGCTCCAATGCTTGCACAGTTACCTCCTAGTCAAACAGTAATGGTTGGTAGTGAGATTTCTAAAGCATTAAGAAAGATTGCTGAGCAGGCTGGTGCTTCCAGTAGAGAATCTGGAATGGCTAAGCAGTTTATTGATGACATGTTTAATCCTGTACGTGATAAATTATACAGTACTGTACAGCAGGAAGCACGTAATCTTGTTCGACAGTCTGCTACTGGAGTTACTAATCCTACAACTTTGCAGCACATTTCTGAAGAGACTTACAAAGCTCTAGGATCTAATCCCAAAATTCTGGGTAGGCAATTAGAACAGAGTAAAGTTGTTGAAGGTATCATGACTAAATTTGCAACTTGGTGGGGTGCTAAAGATCTCAAACCTTTCTCTCGTGAATACATTGATACAGCTAGAAATGTTGCTGCTGCCTTCAGTGAAACTATGAAACCACTAGTAGAGGCAACAACTGTTAGTCAACGTAAAATTGCATGGTCTGTAGCTCAAGGTAAAGCTATAGCAGGATCACCAGCAGAGCAGCAATTAGCAGATCGTTTTAAGTATATTATTGAAAGTTTAATGGGAACTCATGGAATTACAGATAATGCAGAAGCTGTCGTTCTGAGAAGTGGAACTGTTTTAAAGGAATTAAATGATGAGCTTCCAAAAGCTCTACAATTTATTGATAAGAAGGGTGCAGATGAACTGGGTAGAACATTCGATTACAGTAAAGGTAATTGGATGGATTCTTGGAAAGAGTGGAAAACAACTGAACCTGCTGAATCCCTTTATCAATTAACTAGATCTTTACAGCTAGTTACACGTAAGAATGCTATGTGGGATGATGCTGCTGCACGTTGGGGAATGCCTTTAAAGGGAGCAGAATATCAGCATGAAGCTAGTGCTATTCCTCGTTTAAAAGGAACACATTTTCCTCAGCAGATTGCTACTCAGCTTAATAACCTCAAGAATCAATTGGATCGTGATGTCTTCAAGACTCCTCATAAGGCTATTGAACTATTTGATAAAGTACAGAGAATGTGGAAAACCGGAGTTACTATCTACTCTCCTTCTCATCATATTAGGAATTTAAATGGCGACATTTATCTTGCTGCTCTTGATGGAGTTACTAGTCCCCGTCCTTATGCTATTGCTACTAAGGTTCTCCACGCTTTCCCAACGAGATATAAAGATCTTGAATCTGTTTTTAAAATTATGGACCCGAAACTCAGAGAGGCTGCATTAAGGGCTCGTCCTGGCAATGTCGTGCTGACTACACGTAGTGGTGAGAAAATGACCGCTGAGATGCTTTACCAGGCTGCTGAGAGTCGAGGATTGTTCCCCAGGGCGGTCTCTATCGAGGATTTGACAGGAGGCGGATCTCCTGCGTTTGGAACTTTTGGATCTAAATTTAAGCCCTTTAACGGTAAGGTATATGATGCCGCAACCAGAACTTCCGAACTTAGAGAACATTGGGTTAGACTTGCCCATTTTGCAGACATTCTTTCTAAATCCAAAGGACCCCTTAGTACAGCTGTTGAACAGGCTGCAAGAAGAGTCAAGAAATTTCACCCAGACGGAATGGACCTCACAGGATTCGAACAAAATGTACTTCGTAGAATAATTCCTTTTTATTCTTGGATGAGAAAAGCCACACCGCTGGTAATTGAAGGTGCAGTTATGCGACCTCATATTACATTAGCGTTTCCTAAAGCTATGGCAGACATTCAGTACGCAACTGGAATTGAATCTCAGGGACCTGGTAATCCCTTCCCCGTTGATCAGATGTTTCCTGATTGGCTTAAAGAAAAAGGAATTGGTCCTATTTTAGGTCCTGAAAGTGGACTTGGTAGACAAGATGACTGGAGAGGACATGCTCCAGGAGACACTATTGTTAATCCTAGTACACCTTTCTTAGATCAGTTACAGCAAATTGGCAATCCTCAACAGACGCTATTAAGTGGTTTGAGCCCTGTGGCGAGTATTCCTATTTCATTATTAACTGGACAAACCCCTCTTGGAATTCCTTTAGAGAATGTACAAGGAGGCGCTTCTGGGTATGTAGCTCAGCAAGCATTTCCTGCCATTGGTTTAGGTGAGAGATTATCTGGTAATTCTCGAAATAACGAACCTTATAATCCAGAGCAACTAATTAATTGGCTTACCGGTTTAGGTGTTACTGGAACTGGTCCTTATCAGGCTCAAGGTCAAACAGAAATTCGTCAATTACTAACGCAAATGGCAAAGAATAATCGCGGTGATTATAGATGACTTCAGCGGCAGATAGTATCTTAGCACTACTTAAAAATAGTCCACAAAATTATCAATCTCAACAAGATGATCAGCAAGATACTTCTAATCCAGTTCAACAATCACAGCAGCCACAGGCACAACAATCGTGGGTGGCAGACTTAATTGCTAATCATTCGGCAGCAGGTAATGCAAGAATTAAGAGAACTCCTGTAGGTTTTGATTTCAAGAGTATTCCCTTTGATCCTAGTTCATACTATCGAGCCTTAGGTACTTTTAGAGATGTATCTAGATTAGCTACTACAGTTACAGAGACTGAAGCTGCGAATAGACAACAGGCTGAATTAGAAAGACAACAAGCGGCTGATAAAGCAGCAGCTAACAGCGCTCTTGGTGGAATTAGTGCTAATTTTACTTATGACGGTGTTAGTAGAAAGTATCACTTAAAAGGTATTGCTTCAGATGTAGGAACTGCTGCTGATGCTCTAGGTTCTAAATTCGGAATTAAAACTGTTTACGGTAAAGGTCCTGGATCTGTTCCTGGATCTGACCACCCTAAGGGTCTTGCTCTTGACTTCATGATTAATAACACATCTAATGGAAAAGCCCGAGGAACTCAGTTAGCCAATTATGTTATTTCAAATTATAAAGCATTGAATGTAAAATATGTCATTTGGTACGATTACATCTGGCATCCAGGTAGAGGATGGTCTAAGTATAGCGGCCCCTCTAACCACGAAGATCATGTGCACGTTTCCTTCAATAGTTAATATTGATAGGAGCTTGAGGAACCTTGCGTGAAAAAGGAACAGGACAACCAGGTAAAAAGTTGGGTTCTTCTATTAGCCGGATTAGCAGGTATTGCCTACCAGCAATGGACTGGCGAAATAAATATAGTTTTACTTGGTATATTCACAGCGATGTCGGGGGTTCCAGGATTGGCCCACATCATCTCACTTATCAAGAGTTCACCCATCGTATTACAATCATCGGCCTCTCAGCAGGAATCTTTGGAACAGGAGCAGGACAAATCTTCTTCGAGTTGATAAAGAGTTGACTGTGGCTGATCCTAATAAGAAAGAATACAAGACTAGAGCTGTGTACATTATGGTTCCTAGAAAGTTGGTGATTACAGCAATAACAGCTTATGTGTGTTTATTTATAGGAGTTGCAGGTTCAATTCAATGGGCTAATTATGTTGACAGGAGAAGTAATCAGCGCCTCTGTGGCGTGATCGTACTGTCTAATGAAGCGTATAAAAGTAATCCCAGACCAACTCCTGTTGGACAAAAACTGGGTAATGCCATGGAAAAATTATCAAACGATTATGATTGTAAATAGAAGAAGCCCCTGACTCATCATCGAGTCAGGGGCTTCTTTTTGTTTACTATTCTTTCTTTTGTGATTCCTTCCATTCCTTTACTTTTTTATTTAGTTCTTTAAGCTCTTTAGCTGCTTTATCCATTGCAGCTTTATCTTCCGGAGTGAGCGCCATCTAAATCACCTGTGTGAATATTCGTTTAAAATCTTCTACATCGAACCAGGATCTATGATTTGATACGTCGTATTGAACTCTTACGTAATTACCTTCTACCTTTATAACTGCAACGAGGCGTCCCGTTACTTTGTTCATGAAGATTTGTCTAGGCATACTATTTTCTCAGTAAATCTGCTGCGTTAATTTTGCCATTCTTAACTGCCCAGTACATAAAATGTACGTGACCATCTAATTCATGATTCAAGGGATTGCTCTTCGGGAGTGGCTTTCGCCCAATCCATTTGTAACCAGTAGATTTAATACTGGCACCTTGTTTAATAAGTTCTACATTTTGAGCTTCAGCCCATGATTCAACTCTTCCAATAACGCGAGGAGTCTCCATGTCCGAATAGACTTGTTGTTTCATTTTGTCAGGATATAGTAGATAGTCTTCAATAACACACTTCTTGACCTTTTTTAACTGAGCTAAGAAATGCACCATGTCCAGGGAATTAATAGTGTACATAAATACAACATAGTATCTAGCATCATAGCCACAGACGCCGTTTGCTCTACCGGGATCAATTCCTAAATACAGTACAGGATTGTGATCGGAGTTGACGGTCTCTTCAAATCGTTCAAATTCATTTCGTTGTAGAAGCATTAGACATTCTTCTTTCCAATTCGATGCTGACAATCACACCATGTAATACCCTTGCACTTATTGTGAAAAGCTCGTTTCCAGAGTATAACAACATCAGGCGGTCCGAAAGGATAATCTCCTGCATTTTTACACGGTTCACAAATGAAGTTCATGGTTTTCCTTCATAGTAATCATTTTCTAACTAGTGTGCTTTGTTTTTGATCCTCCTAGCTATTTCAGCCATTGCAGAAGCCTTAAATGTATCTTTATCTGGAGGCTTAGTAGTCCCTGCAAATTTTGCTTCATACATCTTTTCTACTACTTCTTCAACTACCTCGATTGCGAAAGTAATCATCTTTTCTGACATTTCTGATGTAGCCACTTTATGTTTTCTATCATATTCCATATCATAGGTGTACTCTAAATAATTTGTTTTATCCTCGTTCTGAGTCACTTCTGTCCTTCCACAACCATGTCTATCTCAAACTTAACGCCTAGCTGTCGACTTTCTGGAACGTTCTCTAGCACTCTCTTAATACGGTCAATTTCACAATTGTCATCGTCTTCAATTGTAATAGAGTCATGGACTTGAAGAACGATTGGTTCGTCTTTAAGTGCAAGCATACGCCGTTTGACAATTTCAAATGCACCCCCTTGCAGGATTGAGTTCCATGCTTTATGGGCTTCACTCTTATGTAGATGACGACGACGCCCTGTCCAATAGTCGATATACCCGTCATTTGTAGCAAGTAACGTCGCTTTATTTGCAATCTGCTTAAAGCCAGGCCATGTCCCGTGATATTCATCGTAAAGCTCATCAGACTCACTTCTAGGCATTTTAAGTACTAGTGCAACTTTTGCTTTTCCTGCGCCATATAGAGTTGAATACACAAATGTTTTAATTTGATGACGCGGTCGTCCCAAACGTATCGCCATCTGTTCAAATATATCCGCACCCGAATTGAAGAGTTCAATAAGTTCGTGTTCTTTGGCATAAGCAGCCGCAAGGCGAAACTCAACTTGTTTGAAGTCGAACGTGCGTAGTCTAGTTCTACCTGATATGCTACGCTTTCGCTGTTCGGCTCTCCAAAGGTCAATAAATAGATCTTCCTCGCGTGTAATGAAAGCTTTTTTAACATCACCATTCCAAGGTTTTACACTTTCCCGCGGAATCTGTTGAAGATTAGGTTTCTCACAGCTGAGACGACCAGTGCGAGCACCATGTACTTTGTAGTTGGGGTGTACGACATCATTCTCATCTTTCAAATCTAAATAAGCCTGAAAGTTAGAACTAACTGTTTTCTGCCAACCACGATAAGTTAGTACTTTTTGAGCTGTTTCATCGTTTAATGCGTCTAAATGTAGTTCATATTCTTCTAGAGCTTCCTTATCAAATGAAGGTTTGCCTGCGGGTGTTTTCTTAACCACTGGTAAACCGAGATCATCAATAAGATACTTTCCGATTTGCTGGGGACTTCCAGGATTCCATCCCAGT
>Ga0137403_10000609_pt1 | contig 46288 bp, 44 predicted proteins | sample CZOMad2_1_16fung_FD_122057 | JGI IMG/M metagenome (GOLD analysis project Ga0137403, IMG submission 122057) | Vadose zone soil fungal communities from Angelo Coast Range Reserve, California, USA - CZOMad2_1_16fungal (Hybrid Assembly) | ecosystem: Environmental > Terrestrial > Soil > Vadose zone... | reverse complement strand
AGTCCTCCCAGGCGTACACCGAAAGCCGGACCGCCTCGTCCGCGACGTGGAAGCGGCCGTCCTCCCCGAGGACGTGCTCCTCCGACTCAGCGTCCACGGGAGCTCCTTCGGATCCTGTCTCGGATCCTGTCTCGGATCCTGTCTCGGATCCTGTCTCGGATCCTGTCATCCCGAGCGGAGCGAGGGATCTCAGTACGCACGATGTGCCGTTGGAGATCCCTCGCTGCGCTCGGGATGACGCCGCTTTCGCGGCGTCACTTGATCGCCTGCACCTTGTCGTAGAGCGCCTGGTCCCAGGCCACGTCGGGGCCGACCAGGAATTTGGTGAAGGCCTTCTTGAATGCCGCGCGGTCGGATTTCACCACGGTCTTTCCGTACTTCGTCGCAAACTCGCCGACCAGCCGGTTCTCGGCGGCTGCGATCTCCACGGTCGCCTTGGCGCAGGCCTCGCGGAATACGTCCTGGAATATCTCGCGCTCGCCCATGGAGAGCTGGCTCCACAGCTGGCCGCTCACGATGGTGAGCAGCATCTCGGTGATGTGGCCGGTGAGGTTGATGTGCGACTGGACCTCGTAGAACTTCTTCGCGAGTATGGTCGGCAGCGGATTCTCCTGCGCGTCCACCGTGCCGTTCTGCAGGGCGAGGTAGACCTCGGCAAAGGCGATCGGCGTCGCGTTCGCGCCGACCACCTTGGGATACATGATGTAGAGCGGCGCGTCGGGGACGCGCAGCTTGAGGCCCTTCATGTCATCGGGCTTGACGATCGGCTTGTTCGCCGTGGTGTGGCGCACGCCGTAGTAGACGACCGCGATCGGCTTGTTGCCGCCCTTCTTGTAGTAGGCCTCCGCGAGATCGTGGAGTACCGCGCTTTGGGAGTATTTCTTCCAGTGATCGAAGTCGCGGAACATGTAGGGCGCGCCGCCGATCCCGAGCGGTGGGTAGGTGCGCGCGGCGAACGCCTGGCCGGTGTAGATCACATCGACCGTGCCGAGCGACAGCGACTGGTTGATCTGCGTCTCGTTGCCCAGGGACGACGCCGGAAACACGTCCATGGTGTAGCGGCCGCCGGTGCGCTTGGCGATCTCGCCCGCCGCCCACACCGCCCAGGTGTGGTAGGGCTCGGAGGTCTCGTAGACGTGCGCGAACTTGAGCTTCTGCTGCGCCGATGCGGCGAGGGGTAAGGCGGCGAGCAGCGTCACGGCGATGAGCTTCGTCAGTTTCATGTCGTCTCCCTTTCTGCGAAAGTCAGTGGTTGTCCCGCGGCACGAAGGCGCCGCTTTTCCCGACGAGGAAATCCAGGTCGGCGCCCTCGTTTGCCTGCAGGACGTGATCGAAATACAGGCGCCAGTAGCCGCGCTCCAGCGGCGACTCGGGCGCCCGCCAGTTGCCGCGCCGGCGCTCGAGATCCTCCGTGGATACCAGCAGCTCAAGGCGGCGTTTCGCGACGTCGAGCTCGATCTCGTCGCCGTTCTCGACCAGGGCGAGCGCGCCGCCCGCGGCGGCCTCGGGCGCGATGTGCAGCACCACCGTGCCGTAGGCGGTGCCGCTCATGCGCGCATCCGATATCCGCACCATGTCCGTGACGCCGCGCTTCAGCAGCTTGGGCGGCAGAGGCATGTTGCCGACCTCGGCCATTCCGGGATACCCCTTCGGGCCGCAGTTCTTGAGCACCATGACCGAGCCGCGGTCGATCTCGAGCTTCGGATCGTCGATGCGCTTGTGGAAGTCCTCGATGTCCTCGAATACGACCGCGCGGCCGCGGTGCTTCATGAGCTTCGGCGTCGCCGCGGAGGGCTTGATGATCGCGCCGTCGGGGCAGAGGTTGCCGCGCAGCACCGCGATGCCCGAGTTCTTCTTGAACGGTTTTTTCATCCGGAAGATCACCTTGCGGTTCCAGCAGGGCGCCTCCCTGTTGTTCTCCCAGATCGTCTTGCCGTTCGCGGTGAGCGCGTCTTTGTGCAGCAGCCGGTTCGCGCCCAGCTCGCGGATCACCGCGGGCAGGCCTCCGGCGTAATAGAAGTCCTCCATGAGATATTTTCCGGAGGGCATGAGGTTGACCAGGCAATGCACGTCGCGGCCGAGGTGGTCGAAGTCCTCGAGCAAGAGGTCCACGCCGATGCGTTTGGCGATCGCGATGAGATGGATCACCGCGTTGGTCGAGCCGCCGATCGCGGCGTTCACCCGGATGGCGTTCTCGAAGGCCTCGCGCGTGAGGATCTTCGACAGCGTAAGGCCTTCCTTCACCATCCCGACCGCGCGCCGGCCGGCCGTGCGCGCGAGCACGTTCCTGCGCGCGTCGACCGCCGGGATCGCCGCGTTGCCGGGCAGGCCCACGCCCAGCGCTTCCACCATAGAGGCCATGGTCGAGGCCGTGCCCATGGTCATGCAGTGGCCGTGCGAGCGGTTCATGCACGACTCGGCTTCGTGGAATTCCTCCAGCGTAATCCGTCCGGCGCGCAGGTCCTCCGACATCGACCAGGTGTTGGTCCCCGACCCGATGTCGGTGCCGCGGTACTTGCCCGAAAGCATGGGGCCGCCGGAGACGCCGACCGCGGGGATGTCGACGCTCGCAGCGCCCATGAGGAGCGCGGGGGTCGTCTTGTCGCAGCCCATGAGGAGCACCACCCCGTCGAGCGGGTTCGCGCGGATCGACTCCTCGACGTCCATGCTGGCGAGGTTCCGGTAGAGCATCGAGGTGGGGCGCAGCAGCGTCTCGCCGAGCGACATCACCGGAAACTCCAGGGGAAAGCCCCCCGCCTCCAGCACGCCGTTCCTGACGTGCTCGGCGATCGTGCGGAAGTGGCTGTTGCAGGGCGTGAGCTCGGACCAGGTGTTGCAGATGCCGATCACCGGGCGCCCGTCGAACTGGTCGTGCGGCACGCCGCGGTTTTTCATCCAGCCGCGGTAGATCATGCCGTAGATGTCCTGGCGGCCGAACCATTGGACGCTGCGCAGCTCTGGCTTCTTCTTGGCCATCGTCAGTACGTGCCTCTGCCGCCGGATATGTCGAACACGGCTCCCGTCGAGAACGAGCAATCCTCGGAGGCGAGCCAGCACACCAGCGACGCGATCTCGTCCACCGCGACGAAGCGGTTCATCGGGATTTTCGAGAGCATGTAGTCGATGTGCTGCTTGGTCATCTGGTCGAAAATCGCGGTCTTGGCCGCGGCCGGGGTCACGCAGTTGACGAGCACCCCGGTCTGCGCGAGCTCCTTTCCGAGCGACTTGGTGAGCGCGATCACGCCGGCCTTGGACGCGCTGTACGCGACCGCGTTGGGGTTGCCTTCCTTGCCCGCGATCGAAGCGATGTTGACGATGCGCCCGTACTTGGCTTTCACCATGTGCGGCGCGACCGCGCGGCAGCACAGGAACTGGCTGGTGAGATTGACGCGCAGCACGCGCTCCCATTCGTCGAACGGGTATTCGACGGTCGGCGAGTTGAGGCCGGCGATGCCGGCGTTGTTCACCAGCACGTCGATCTTGCCCAGGTCCACGAGCGACCTCGCGGTCGCCTTCTCGACCGCGCCCGGATCCGAGACGTCGACCGGGTCTTTCTTCGCGGCGATGTCCCATACGCGCACGTTGGCGCCCGAGGCCTCCATGCGCTCGATGATCGCGGCGCCTATTCCTTGCGCGCCCCCGGTGACGACCGCCATGCGACCCCTGAGATCCAGGCGGTTCATTCTTTGACTGCGCCAGTCATACCCGACACATAGTACTCGACGAAGAACGAGTACAGGATCGCGACCGGCAGCGAGCCGAGCAGCGCGCCCGCCATGAGGGCACCCCAGTGGTAGACGTCACCCTCGACGAGCTCGGTGACTACGCCCACGGGCACCGTCTTCACCTCGGAGGAGGACACGAAGGTGAGCGCGTAGATGAACTCGTTCCACGAGAGCGTGAAAGCGAATATGCCGGCCGAGATCAGGCCCGGCACCGCGAGCGGCAGGATGATCCGGGTGAGGATCTGCCAGCGCGTCGCGCCGTCGATCAGCGCGCATTCCTCCAGCTCGTACGGGATCGAGCGGAAATAGCCCATCAGCAGCCAGGTGCAGAACGGGATGAGGAAGGTCGGATAGGTGAGGATCAGCGCCCAGCGCGTGTCGAAGAGGCCCATCTTGAAGACGATGGCCGCGAGCGGGATGAAAAGTATCGAGGGCGGCACGAGGTAGGCAAGGAAGATGGCGAGCCCAACGTGGCGCGAGCCGCGGAAGCGCAGGCGCTCGATCGCGTAGGCTGCGAAGATGCTCGCCGCGAGAGAGGCGAAGGTAGCCGCCACCGACACGATGACGGTGTTCAACATCCAGTCGGGATACGGAGTCTCGAAGATGAGGTGGCGGAAGTGCTCGAGCGTGGGCGCCGCGACCCAGAACGGGTTGGCCTCGTGCGAGAGCAGCTCAGCGTTCGGCTTGAGCGCCGTGGTCGCCATCCAGTAGAACGGAAAGAGCAGCACGAAGACGAAGATGCCGAGCGGCATGTAGAGCGTCACCACGCGGCGCGGCAGCGACTCGAGGTACGACATGCCCTGCGCTTGCGTGTCTTCTTTCATCGGCGTTGTCGGATTTGCGTTCATCGCGGGCCGCGCCTCAATCCCGCGCGCCCTGCTGCCAGGCGCGCCGCTGCAGGCCGAAGTAGCTGAATAGGATCGCCGCGAGCAGGAAGGGGATCATCATCGTGGCGAGCGCCGCGCCCTCGCCCAGGGAGCCGCCGGAGATGGCGCGCTGGAAGGAGAGCGTGGCCATGAGGTGCGTGGCATTGAGCGGACCGCCGCGGGTGATCACGTAGATCAGCTGGAAGTCCGTGAAGGTGAAAAGCACCGAGAACGTCATCACCACCGCGATGATGGGCGTGAGCAGAGGCAGCGTCACGAATCGGAAGCGCTGCCACGGCGTGGCGCCGTCGAGCGCCGCCGCCTCGTAGAGCGAAGGCGAGATCGTCTGCAGGCCGGCGAGAAGGCAGATCGCCACGAACGGCACGCCGCGCCAGATATTGGCCGCGATGACCGAAAAGCGCGCATTCCACGGATCGCCGAGGAAATCGATGTAGCGGTCGATAAGCCCCATTTTCATGAGTGCCCACGAGATCACCGAGAACTGCGCGTCATACATCCACCAGAAGGCAAGCGCGGAAAGCGCCGTGGGCACGATGAAGGGAAGCAGCACGACGGCGCGGAAGAACGACTTGAACGGGAGACTCCGGTTGAGCAGGAGCGCCAGCCACAGGCCCAGCGCGAACTTGATCACGCTCGCCACCGCCGTATAGAAGAGCGTGTTGAAGAGCGAGAGCAGGGCGACCGCGTCGCCGACGAGGTACTGGAAGTTATCCAGGCCAACCCATTGGCCGGCGCGCCCGATCTTGGCGTCGGTGAATCCGAGCCATGTGCCCAGGCCCAGCGGATAGGTGAGGAACAGCAGCAACAGCCCTCCCGCGGGCAGCATGAACAGCAGCCCGAGGACGTGCCGGTTGTCGAAGAGACGCTGCATCGTCGTTCCCGTGGAAAGACGGGAATCCGGCCGAAACGCCCGCGCGCCTTGGCTGGATCCCCGCCTTCGCGGGAATGACTAGACCTTGTAATAGCGCTCCGCCCGCGCTTTCGCGCGATCCATCGCTTCCTTCGGCGTCTTCGCTCCCGACACCGCCTCCGCCACCATGTTCACCATGATGAAGTCGGCCATCGTCGCGGCCGACGCGTAGCCCATCGGGCCCGAGTAGCCGTTTGGCAGCATGATCTTCATCGAGTTGCTGTAGGGGAGATTTTTGGGATCCGACTTCCAGAGAGGGCTCTGTTCATAGGCTCTGAGGGGGTGCGACACGTAGCCGATGGATGCAGCCTGCCACGGCTCGTACTGCTCCTTCTCCATCATGAACGCGAGGTAGGCCTTCGCGGCGTTGGGGTATTTCGAGTACTTGAACAGCATCATGGGGAAGAAGAGATTCAGCTCTGTGGTCCTGCCGATCGGACCGACGGGGAAGTTGGCGTGGCCGATATCGTCCACCATCGCCTTCATCTTCGGATCCTGCGAGTTCTTCGCCGCGTAGTAGACCGAAATGCCGTTCGCGGTCATGCCGATCTGCCCGTCGAGGAACGCCTTGTTGTTGTTGGGGTCGAGCCACGAGAGCGTTCCCGGGATGAAGGTCTCGTACAGTTGCTTGCCGTAGTTGAGCGCGGCCTCGGTCTCGGGGCTCGCGATGACGACGTTGCCCTTAGAGTCGACCATCTTGCCGCCGTGCGACCACACGAGCCAGTGGGTCCAGACGTTGCCGTCGCCCGTGGCGTTGCCGAGTGCGAAGCCGGGCGGCAGGCCCTTCGCCTTGTACGCCTGCGCGAGCTTGAGGAAGGCCGCGGTGTCCTTCGGGAACTCGCTGAAGCCCGCTTCCTTCATCGCGCCTATGCGATGGACGATGGCGTTGCCGGCACAACCCATCGGCACCGCGATCCACTTGCCCTTCTCGGTGCAATAGTCCTTGCAGACATCGTACCAGCCGCCGTACTTGCCGCCGAGATAGTTCGCGACGTCGCTCACGTCCACCAGCTTGTCTGGATACTGGTGCGCGTCCTCGAAGGTCGAGATGATGATGTCGGGTCCGCTGCCGACGTTCGCCGCCACAGCCGCCTTGGGCCGTACGTCTTCCCAGCCCTCGTTGTCGACACGTACTTCGATACCGGTTTTCTCGCTGAATTTCTTCGTATTCGCCATCCACAGCTCTTCGTCGCCCTGGACGAAGCGCTTCCAGCGCAGCACGCGCAGTTTTGCGCCCTTCTCGGGTTTCCAGGGCGCCGCCTTGCCCTGCGCTTCGGCGAGCAGCGGCACGCCGCTCGCTGCACCGGCGGCGATGCCGGCGGAAATCTTCAGAAAATCGCGACGCTTGATGTTGCTCATTGACCCTCCTTGGTTATGACGTTTTGTGGCGATGACACTTATAAGAGTCTGTCGCCGCTCGCTGGATCGAAAAGAAAAGTGAGCTGGGGTTTCAATCGGACCGCCGTACCCGGGCGGAAGGTGTGGCGCTCGCGCACGACCGCCGTGACGTCCGTGCCCGCGAGCTTGCAGAAGATCTGCGTGTCCGCGCCGGTGGGCTCGACGACCACGACCTCGGCGGGAACGCCGTCGTCCGCCACCGCGAAGTGCTCGGGCCGCACGCCGACCACGACTTCGCGTCCCTCGGCGATCTCCGCGCGCACCGGCATCGGCAGGTGCACTCCGCCGCCGACCGCGACCGCGAGCCCCGCTCCGTTTCTCGCCATGCGTCCGGAGAGGAAATTCATCGCCGGCGATCCGATGAACCCAGCGACGAACTGGTTGGCCGGATTGTCGTAGAGATCGAGCGGCGAGCCGGTCTGCTCGACCTTCCCCCCGTTCATCACCACGATCTTGTCGGCCATGGTCATGGCCTCGATCTGGTCGTGGGTGACGTAGACCGACGTGGTCTTCAGGCGCTGATGGAGCGCCTTGATCTCGGTGCGCATGGCCACGCGCAGCCTGGCGTCGAGATTGGACAGCGGCTCGTCGAACAGGAATACCTGCGGCTTGCGGACGATCGCGCGCCCCATCGCCACGCGCTGACGCTGGCCGCCCGAGAGCTGGCGCGGGTAGCGCTTGAGGTACTCCTGCAGGCCGAGTATCAGGGCCGCCTCCTCGACGCGCACGCGCGTGTCCTCCCTGGATTCGCCGGCGAGCTTGAGGCTGAACGCCATGTTGTCGTACACGTTCATGTGCGGATAGAGCGCGTAGTTCTGGAACACCATGGCGATGTCGCGCTCCTTGGGTTCCACATCGTTGACCACTTTCGAACCGATGGAGATCGCCCCGGCGGAAATCTCCTCGAGACCTGCGATCATGCGAAGAAGGGTCGACTTGCCGCAGCCCGAGGGCCCGACCAGCACGCAGAACTCGCCATCCTCGACCGCGACGTCGACGCCGTGCAGCACCTCGGTCGAGCCGAAGCTCTTGCGCACGTCTTTCAGGGTGACCGAAGCCATGGGGGAGGATTTCCGGGGGCGAGGGCAGGTTAGCCGCGCCGAATTCGCCGGTCAAGGGGAATCGAGCGCGTGTATCATGCGCCCGGGAGTGCGATGAAAAAGATACTGATCACCGGTGCGGCGGGAGACGTGGGCGGCCACCTGCGCCGAGAGCTCGCCGGGCGCTACGCCCTGCGGCTCTCCGATATCCGCCCGGTCGCGGACCTTTCCCCCGAGGAGGAATTCATCCGCGGCGACTGCGCGAACCTGCGCGACATGCTGCGCGTGACGCAGGGCGTCGAGGCCATCGTGCACCTCGGCGGGTTCTCGGTGGAAGGATCGTGGGACACCATCCTGCGCGCCAACATCGTCGGCGCCTACAACGTGTTCGAGGCGGCGCACCGCAACGGCGTGCGCCGGATGGTGTTCGCGACCAGCAACCACGCAGTCGGCTTCTACGACCGCGACGAGACCATAGACCACCGGGTCTATCCCAAGCCCGACAGCCGCTACGGCGTCTCCAAGGTGTTCGGCGAAGCGCTCGGGAGCCTGTACGCCAACAAGTACGGAATGGAAGTGGTGTGCGTCAGGATCGGCAACGTCAACCCGCGGCCCATGGACAAGCGGCGCCTGTCGATCTGGCTCTCGCCGCGCGATCTCGCGCAGCTCGTCTCGATCGCGATCGACCGGCCGGGCATCCGCTTCGAGATCGTCTACGGGGTCTCGGGGAACCGCCGCAGCTGGTACGACAATGCGAACGCCGAGCGCCTGGGCTACGCGGCGCAGGACGACAGCGAGGCCTGGGCCGAGGAAATCCTGAACAACACCCTGCCCGGCGCCGATCCGCGCACCGAGAAATTCCAGGGCGGGACTTTCGTGCTCGCCGAGGACGGCGGCGACCCGACGCGCGCCAAGGTGCTGGCGCAGGGTCCGGCGAAGAAAAAAAGGAAGAAGAAATGAGCGCGCTCGCGGCCCGCTTCTCGGTAGACCGCGCGAGCTTCCCCGGGCCGGTGCTGGTCACCGGGGCGGGAGGCTGCATCGGCAGCTGGGTGCTCGCGCTGCTCGTGCGCGCGGGCGTGCCCGCCTGCGCCTTCGATCTCTCGGAGGACAAGCGCCGGCCGCGGCTGCTCATGTCCGAGGACGAGCTGAAGAAAGTCCAGTGGCGCACGGGCGACATCGGCGACGGCGCCACCGTCACGCGAGTACTCGAGGCGGTCCGGCCCTGCGCGGTGATACACCTCGCCGCGCTTCAGGTGCCGTTCTGCAAGGCGGACCCTGTCGCGGGCGCGAAAGTAAACGTGGTTGGAACGGTGAACGTTTTCGAAGGCGCGCGCAAGCTGGGCATCAAGCGGCTCGCTTACGCCAGCTCGATCGCCGCCTACGGCGCGATGGACGAGGGACTCGGGGCGATGCACACGCTCTACGGCGCGTACAAACACTGCGACGAGCAGATAGCCCTGGTGTACTCGGGGGACTGGGGCGTGCACAGCGTCGGCATCCGCCCCGGCGTGGTCTACGGCGTGGGGCGCGACCAGGGCCTGACCTCGAAAACCACGGTCGCGATCCTCGCCGCAGCGGCGGGCAAGGCGTACGAGGTGCCCTTCTCGGGCGGCGTGTCCTGGCTGTATACGGGCGAGGTCGCGAGCGCCTTCATCCGCGCGGTGTCGCGCGAGCGCGCGGGCGCGCCAGTCTTCAACATGAACGGCGTGCACGCTCCGGTCGAGGAGGGTCTGAGGATACTGAGGTCGATCGCGCCGTCGGCGAAGCTGACCTCGAGCGGGGAGGCGCTCGCCTTTCCCATGCACCTGCCCGATCAGGCTCTGCGGGAGTTTCTCGGCGACTACGGCACCGCGACGCTCGCCGAGGGCATACGCGAGACCTACGACGCCTTCCGCTCCCTCATTTCGCACGGAATGCTGAGCGCCGATTCGGTATGATGAAGATTCTGACAAGGGAGGAACACCCATGCGCCTGATCGCAAGCATCGCATTCGTCCTGTTTGCCGCGGCAAGCCATGCCAAGGAATTCCGCTCGGCCGACGTGCATCCGCTCGACTACCCGACGGTGCTGGCGGTCGGCGAGATGGGAAAACTCATCTCCGAGCGCACCAAGGGACGGCACACCATCAAGGTCTACGGCAACAGCGCGCTGGGGAGCGAGAAGGACACGATCGAGCAGGTGCGCATCGGCGCGCTCGACATGATCCGCATCAACGTCGCGCCGATGAACAACGTCGTGCCCGAGACCATGGTGCCGACCATGCCCTTCGTGTTCCGCTCGACCACGCACATGAGGAAAGTCCTCGACGGTCCGATCGGCGAGGAGATCCTCAAGGCTTGCGAGAAGCAGGGCCTGGTGGGCCTCGCCTTCTACGACAGCGGCTCGCGCTCCTTCTACACGGTGAAGAAGCCGATCAAGGGCCTCGCCGACATGAAGGGCATGAAGATCCGCGTGCAGCAGTCCGACCTGTGGGTGGCGATGATGCAGGCGCTGGGCGCCAACGCGACCCCCATGCCCTACGGCGAGGTGTATACGGCGCTGAAGACGGGCCTGGTGGACGGCGCGGAGAACAACTGGCCCTCGTACGAGTCCTCGCGCCACTTCGAGGTGGCGAAGTACTACGCGATCACCGAGCATTCGCTCGCGCCGGAGATACTGCTCTTCTCGAAGAAAGTCTGGGACACGCTTACGCCTGACGATCAGAAAATCATCCGCCAGGCGGCGAAGGAGTCCGTGCCCTTCATGAGAAAACTGTGGGATGAGCGCGAGCTGAAGTCGCGCAAGACCGTCGAGGGCGGCGGCTCGCAGATCGTCACCGTGGACAAGAAGCCCTTCCAGGACGCGATGAAGCCGGTGTACGACAAGTTCATCACCGATCCCGGTCTCAAGGACATGATCCGGCGCATCCAGGCGGTGCAGTGACCGCGGGAGGGCGCAGCCCCGGCCCGCGGTCATCCTGAGGAGCGAAGGGACGAAGGATCTCCTCCGGCACGTAGGGAGATCCCTCGCTTGCGCTCGGGATGACAGCTCTAGATCGCTCGGGATGACAGCTCTAGATCGCTCGGGATGACAGCTCTAGATCGCTCGGATGACAGCTCTAGATCGCTCGGGATGACACGCTCCGGATGACAATCTGATGCTCGCGCGCTTCAACGCGCCGCTCGCCCGCGGCTGCATGTATTTCGCGGTGGCGGGCCTCGTCGGCATCGTCGTGGTCGTCGCGATCCAGGTGTTCGGGCGCTACGTGCTGAACGACACGCCGGTGTGGGCCGAGAGCACGGCGCTCGTCCTCATCCTCTACGTCACGCTGCTCGGCGCCGCGGTGGGGGTGCGCGACGCCGGCCACATCGGCATGGAGTCGCTGCTGGTGCTGGTCCCCGAGCGCGTTCGCAACCGCCTCGAAATCCTGATCTACGCGCTGGTCGGCGCCTTCGGCGCGATCATGGCGTGGAACGGCGTGATCCTCGCCGCCTCGGTGGCGCCTTACAAGATCCCCACGCTCGGCGTCTCCGAGGCGTTCAACCAGGCGCCGCTGGTGATCTCCGGCGCTCTCATCGTGCTGTTCTCGATCGAGCACGTGGTCGCGCTCTTTCGCGGCGAGGAAGTGAAGCCCGCGTGGCACTGACGATCCTGTGCATCAGCTTCGCGGTGCTGCTCCTGCTCGGCGTGCCGGTCGCCTTTGCGATCGGGCTGTCCGCGGTGTGCACCATCCTCTGGGAGGGGCTGCCGCTCGCGGTCGTGTTCCAGCGCATGAACGCGGGGATGAACATCTTTTCCTTCCTCGCGATCCCGTTTTTCATCTTCGCCGGCGAGCTGATGCTCCACGGCGGCATCGCCGACCGCATCGTCGCCTTCGCCAGGAACCTCGTCGGCCACATCCGAGGGGGCCTGGGGATGTCGAACGTGGTCGCCTGCACGCTTTTCGGCGGCGTATCCGGATCGGCGGTCGCCGACGTCTCGGCGATGGGCGCGGTGATGATCCCGATGATGAAGCGCGAGGGTTACCACGCCGACTACGCGGTGAACGTTACCACCCACGCGGCGCTGGTCGGCGTGCTCATGCCGACCAGCCACAACATGATCATCTATTCGCTCGCCGCGGGCGGCAAGGTGTCGATCGCCGCGCTGATCCTCGCCGGCCTGGTGCCGGCGGTGATCCTCACCGTCTCCAATCTCGTCGCCGCGTACCTGGTCGCGATCCACCGCGGCTACCCGGCCGGGGCGTTTCCGGGCTGGGACCCGGTGTGGCGCTCCTTCGCCGCGGCCCTCCCCGGGCTCGCCGTGGTTGCGATCATCATCGTCGGCATCCTCTCGGGCGTGTTCACCGCGACCGAGTCGGCGGCGGTCGCGGTGATCTACGCTCTCGCACTGACCGTCTTCCTGTACCGCAGCATGAGCTGGGAAGGCTTCCTGAAAGCCGCGGCCAAGTCGGTGAAGACCACCGGCGTGGTGCTGCTCCTGATCGGCGTCTCCAGCACCTTCGGTTATCTGATCGCGCTGTACGAGGTCGCGGAGATCACCGGCCGCGCGCTTTCGGGGATTTCGACGGAGCCCTGGGTGATCTTTCTGCTGGTGAATCTGCTCCTCTTCTTCCTGGGGACGTTTCTCGACATGGCGCCGACCATCCTCATCTGCACGCCGATTTTTCTCCCGATCTGTGCGCAGTACGGCATGAGCCCGGTGCAGTTCGGCATGCTGATGCTCATCAACTGCGCGCTCGGTCTCAACACCCCTCCGGTGGGAACCACGCAGTTCGTCGGCTGCGCCATCGGCGGAGTGTCGATCGGCCACGTGATGCGCACCATCTGGCCGTTCTACGGTGCGCTCGTGGCGACGCTGATGCTGGTAACGTATGTGCCTGCGTTCTCTCTGGCGTTGCCGAACCTGTTCCTGAAATAGCCTCGGCATGGAAACCGCGCTCATCGTCGGTGCCGGCAGCGGCCTCTCCGCGTCGCTCGCGCGCCTGTTCGCCAGGGAGGGCATGCGCGTGGCGCTCGCCGCGCGCAATACTGGCAAGCTCGCCGATCTGGTGAAGGACGCGAAGGCGCTGGCGATCGGCTGCGATGCAGCGGTTCCCGCACAGGTCGAAGCAGCGTTCGCCCAGGTCGAGGCGCATTGGGGGACGCCCGATCTCGTCGTGTACAACGCCGGCTACCGGACGCGCGGGCCGCTGGTGTCGCTCGACGCGAAAGAAGTCGAGCGCACCCTCATGGTCTCGGCCTACGGAGGATTTCTCGTGGGGCAGGCGGCGGCGAAGCGCATGCTGCCACGCGCGGCCGGGTCGATCTTCTTCACCGGCGCCTCGGCGAGCGTGAAGGGGTACGCCGAGTCGGCGCCTTTCGCGATGGGGAAATTCGCGCTGCGCGGCCTGGCGCAGAGCATGGCACGCGAGCTCGCGCCCAAGGGCATTCACGTCGCGCACTTCGTCATCGACGGCGGCATTGCCCAGGGCCCGGGTGATGCGCGCGCGAAGGATCGCGGTGCCGACGGCATGCTGCTGCCCGACGAGATCGCCAGGAATTATCTCAACGTATATCGCCAACACCGCAGCGCCTGGACCTGGGAGGTCGAGCTGCGGCCCTGGGTCGAGCGCTTCTAGGAGCTCAGCGGCGCGCCAGCACCAGCGAGCAGTTGCGGTCGCCCAGCGTGCCCTTGAGGGTGAAGCGGTCGCCGTCCGCGCGGCCCCGGAAGTACACCGGATGCGACATGCCGAGGAAGCGTTTCGAGATCGCGAGGCCGTCGCCCCTCATGGTCAGGAGTCCGTCGTCGTTGGGCCTTCCGCGAGCCAGGCTGTAGCCCGGCTGTCCGGGCGTCCCGACCACGACGACGAACTCGCCGCCCTTGACGCTCAGGTTCGAGGTCGCCACCTGCACGGGGAGCTCCTCGTACGTCTCGCACGATCGCGTCGCCGTCCAGGCACCGTCGTAGCGCGTCGCTGCGGCCACCGGTGTGCCCTGGGGTCCGGGGGAACCAAACAACACGCCCCAGGTGCTGCGCGGCGCTTGCTCTTGCGCGGGCGGCGCCGCGGGTTTCGGCAGCGGCTCGGGGTCCCTGCGCGCCACGGCGACGGGGGGCTCCTCCCTGCGCGTGGGTTCTTCCGCGGGAGAACGCACCCGGTTGGGCGCCGGTTTGACTTTCGCCTCGGCGCCGGCTGCTCTGGCCTTCGCCTCGGCCGCCCGCTCCGCTTCGAGTTGCCGCCTCGCTTCCTCCGCGGCGGCGGCCGCGGTCTTCGCGCGTCTCGTCGCCTCGTCGGCTTCGGCGCGCGCCTTGGCGAGTTGCGCTTGCACGTCGTGGTCTTGCGGCGCGACTGGACTCGATCCCGCACGCCAGATCGCGAACCCCGCAGCCGCCGTGACAAGAACGGCTGCGGCACCGATCATCCATCTCCGGGGCCGGGCGGGAGCCGCCGGCTCAGCGGCGGGTCGGGGAACGGGACCCTGTTTCTGGTGGGGAGAGCCGCTCAGCTCCACCGCGGCGGCGGGCCGAAGGACCTCCACGATGATCGTCTCCTCCGATACCGCGGCGGCCGCGGGCGCGTCGTGCGCCGCCAGGACGGCGGCACGGAAGCCCTCGGCCGACTGGAACCGGTCCTCGGGTTTCTTCGACAGCGCTTTCGCGATGACCGGGTCGTAGCGCTCCCAGCCCTTGGAGGGATCGGCGAGCGACGCCCTGAGCGGCTCGGTATGGCAGGTCGCATAGGAGACCTGCTCGGCGGTGCCGACGAAGGGCTTCGCGCCGGTGATGAGCTGGTAGAACACCACGCCCGCGGCGAAGAGGTCGGCGCGGTGGTCGATCTGCGCCGCCGCGTACTGCTCCGGCGCCATGTACCCGGGCGAACCCATCATCACGCCGGTCTGAGTCAGCTCCGAGGCCTCGATGCGCGCGATGCCGAAGTCGGCGACCTTCACCCTGCCGTTCCTCATCACGATGACGTTCCCGGGCTTGATGTCCCGGTGCCACACGCGCCGCTCGTGCGCATGCGCGAGCGCTTCGAGGAGCTGCGACATGATGCTCACGGCGTCGCGCTCGGCGAACCGCGTGCCGCGCCCGATGTACTCCCGCAGCGAATTCCCCTCGACGTATTCCATGGCGATGTAGGCGACCGAGCCCTCCTCGCCGTAGTCGTACACCGCGACGATGCCCGGGTGCGCGAGCTTCCCCGCCGCCTGGGCCTCGTTGCGGAAGCGCGCCAGCATCGCGGCCGCCGCCCGCTCGCCCTCGATCAGCTCCCTGCGGATGGTCTTGATCGCGACAGTGCGCCGGATGCCGGGATCGAATCCCTTGTAGACGACGCCCATGGCGCCCTGGCCGAGCACTTCGGTGATCTCGTACTTGCCGAGATGGTGGGGCGTGGTCATTCGTCGTGGATCAGCATGGGAGCGCGTGCGCGGGATAGTATGCTTTTTCTCAACGCACTGGGAGAACCTCATGCCGCTGCGGCCCGGCTTCGACATCGACCGCTTCAATCGTTTCGGCAAGGACTATCTGCCGGGCCTGATCGGAGTGGTGTTCACGGAGGTGTCCGAGGGCCTCGTGAAAGGCGAGGTCCCCCTGCGCAAAGCCCTGCTTGCGCCCAACGGGTATCTGCACGCGGGCACGATCGTCACCTTCGCCGACACGCTCTGCGGTTACGGGTGCATCGCCCACTTGCCCGGAAACGCGGAGAACTTCACCACGGTCGAGCTCAAATCGAATTTCCTGGGCACCGCGCGGGAAGGCACCGTTCACGGCGAGGCGCGCGCGGTGCACCTGGGACGCACTACCCAGGTCTGGGACGCGGTCGTGACTCACGGCGAGGAGCGGCGCAGGCTCGCGCTCTTCCGCTGCACCCAGCTGCTTATCTATCCGAGACAGCCGTCCTAGGCAGCGGCCGAGCGCACCTGCGGGTCCTCCGCGCGGTCGGGCTGGAGCGTGAAGTGGAAGAGGGTAAGACGCATTTTGTAGGGTTTTCCTTACGCATTTATGCGTGAATCTACGTACAAAATCGACCCCGGATGCTGCTGTGTGCACTAAGGACTAAAGTCTTTCCCCTTGTTTCCGTTATGCTTTGATGGTCGCAGGGAGAAGGCCCACAAGGCTCGGCCGAGAACAACAAGAAAATGCGGAGCGGGCATGGGACAAGGATGCGAATACTTTTCATCGAGGATGTGGAAGCGGATGCGGTGCTGGCCGCCCGCGAGCTGAAGCGTTCCGGCATGTCGGTCGACTCGCGCAGGGTCGAGCGCGAGGACGACCTGCGGCGCGAGCTCGGTGAATTCAAGCCGCAAGTCATCCTTTCCGATTTCAACATGCCGCAGTTCGACGGCATGACGGCGCTCGCGATCGCCCGCGAATCCGCCCCCGAAGTCCCCTTCATCTTCGTTTCCGGCACGCTCGGCGAGGAATACGCCATCCGCGCGCTGCGCAACGGCGCCACCGACTATGTCCTGAAGACAAACCTGGTGCGCCTGCCGCCCGCGGTCGAGCGCGCGCTGGCCGAAGCGAACGCGCGTGCCCAGCGAAGGCGCGGCGAGGAGCTGCTCGCGCTGGAGCACACCGTCGTCCTGGAGCTCGCGGACGCCGACAGCGCTTCCGCCGGCCTGAAGGCGGTGATCCGCTCGATCTGCGAAACCGAGGGCTGGGAGCTGGGCCGCTACTTCCGCGTGGACGAGAAAGCCGGGCTGCTGCGCTTCGAGGACGCCTGGTGCCTGCCCCAGCCGGCGCTCGAGGAATTCGTCGAGGGCTCGCGCGAGATGACTTTCGCGCCGGGAGTCGGGTTGACTGGCCGGGTGTGGCAGCTGGGCGGACCTCTCTGGTCGACCGACACGCGGAGCGACCCGCGTGTGATGCAGACGGATCTCTCGCACAAGGCCTCGATCGGGGGCGCGTTCGTGATCCCCGTGGTATCGGCGGGCAAGACGACGGGCGTCGTCGCCTTCTCCAGCCGCGAGACGCGCGAGCCCGAGGAGCGGCTGCTGCGGTCGATGCACGTCATCGGAAGCCAGCTCGGACAGTTCCTCGCGCGCCAGGAGCAGCAGCGGCACATCGCGCGGCTCAACCGCATCTATGCGGTGCTGAGCGGGATCAACTCGACCATCGTGCGCGTCCGCGGGCGCGACGAGCTGTTCCGCGAAGCCTGCCGCTTGGCCGCGGGCGCCGGCGGATTCCGCATGGCGTGGATCGGCGTGGTCAATGCGGAGGCCGGACGCGTGGAGCCCGCCGCCTGGTCAGGGGTGGGCGAGGACTACATCAAGCTGATGCCACTCGGGCTGGACGAAGGCGATCCCGAGCACTACGGCCTCGCGGGCCGCGCGATCAGGGAACGCAAGGCCATGATCGTGCAGGACATGATCAAAGACCCGCGGATCAGCCTGGGCAAGGCCGCGGCCGAGCACGGGTACCGCTCACTCGCGGTGCTGCCGCTGGTGGTTTCCGACGAGCCGGTCGGCGTGGTCGCTCTCTACGCCGATACGCCGGGATTCTTCGATGTCGAGGACGAGATGCAGCTGCTCCTCGAGCTCGCCGGCGACATTTCGTTCGCCCTCGACCATATCGACAAAAGCGAACGGATCACCTACCTCGCCTACTACGATCCGCTCACCGGCCTCGCGAACGCGACGCTTTTCCGCGAGCGCCTGGCGCGATACCTGGAAGCCGCGCGCGCGGGCGGTCACAAGCTCGCGCTGGGAATCGTCGACGTAGATCGCTTCAAGAGCATCAACGATTCGCTGGGCCGTCCCGCAGGGGACGGGCTGCTCAAGCAGATCGCGGGGCGGATGTCGAAAAAAGCCAAGGACTCGGGCGGGATCGCGCGCATCGCGGCCGATCGCTTTACCGTGGTGCTGCAGGGAGCCGACCGCGAGGACGACGTCGCGCGGCTCACCGAGCAAAGCCTCGCGGAGGTGTTCGGCACGCCCTTCGCCGTGGGGTCGGCCGAGCTGCGGGTCTCGGCGAAAGTGGGACTCGCGATGTTCCCCGCCGACGGTGCCGACGCGGACACGCTCTTCAAGAACGCCGAAGCCGCGCTCAAGAAGGCGAAGGAAGCCAACGAGCCCTACGTCTTCCACACGCAGAGCCTCACCGAACGGGTCGCCGAGCGCCTCTCCCTGGAGAACAGGCTGCGCCTGGCGCTGGACAAGGACCAGTTCGTCCTCCACTACCAGCCCAGGGTCGAGACGCAGACCCGGCGCATCGTCGGCATGGAGGCGCTGATTCGCTGGAACAGCCCCGATCGGGGCCTGGTGCCGCCGCTCGATTTCATCCCCCTTCTCGAGGAGACAGGGCTCATCCTGGAGGTGGGCGAGTGGGCACTGAACCAGGCCGTGCGCGACTACTCCCACTGGCTGGAACAGGGCCTGCGCGCCCCGCGCGTCGCGGTCAACGTGTCGTCGATCCAGCTGCGCAAGCCCAACTTTGTCAAGATCGTCGAAAACGCGATCAGCCGCAGCGCGAAGCCGCACGGGCTCGACCTCGAGATCACCGAGAGCCTGCTGATGGAAGACATCGAGGCGAACATCGGCAAGCTCAAGGCGCTGCGCGACCTCGGCGTGAGCGTCGCGATCGACGATTTCGGAACCGGCTACTCCTCGCTCGGCTACCTGGCGAAGCTTCCCGTGCAGTCGCTCAAGATCGACCGCTCGTTCATCATCACGATGCTGCGCGAGCCCGACACGATGACGCTGGTCTCGACGATCATCTCGCTCGCGCGCTCTTTGCGTCTCTCGGTCGTGGCCGAGGGCGTCGACTCGGAGGACCAGGCGAACTACCTGCGCCTGACGCGCTGCGACGAGATGCAGGGCTACCTCATCAGCCGTCCGGTGCCGCGCGAGTCGATCACCGCGATGCTGCGGGCGAAAGAAGGCGCGCCGGCAGGGTAGTCTTCAGGCTTGACCGCTCCGACGCGGCTCGCGCATCATCTGCCCCGGGAATCGAGTCATACAGGGGGCTGCCTCGCATGCCGAGGACACCGGGAGTCGGACGCGCTTCGGGGGATTTGCTCGGCGAGCGGGCTGCGGCGGGGAGCGACTCGGACGGCGCGCTGCACTCGACCGGCATCCTCCCCTCCCAGGAGATCGAATACCTCATCCGCGCGTCGAAGGAGATCGTCGCGCTCGAGGCCATCGAGGGCGAGCAGATCCAGCCCGCGAGCCTCGACCTGCGCCTGGGAAACGTGGCCTACCGCGTGCGCGCGAGCTTCCTTCCCGGCCGGAACGCCCGGGTCCAGGACCGGCTCGCGGACCTCGAGATGCACAAAATGGACATCAGCGAGGGCGCGGTGCTCGAGCGCGGCTGCGTGTATATAGTGCCGCTGCTCGAGGCCCTCGCGCTGAAAAAACGCACCTCGGCGATGGGTAATCCCAAGAGCTCGACCGGACGCCTCGACGTCTTCACGCGGCTCATCACCGACTACGGCACCGAGTTCGACCGCGTGCGCGAGGGCTACAACGGGCCGCTGTACGCGGAGGTGTCGCCGCGCACTTTCAGCGTGCTGGTGCGCAAGGGCTCGCGGCTGAACCAGATCCGCATCCGCCGAGGCAACCCGCCCACCGGCGACGACACCCTGCGGCGGCTCCAGGAAGAGCACCAGCTGGTCGATTCGATCACCGCCGAGGAAATCCGCAGCGGCGTACCGGTCTCGATGGATCTGGTGGGCGACCGCTCGGGCGGAGTCATCGGCTACAAGGCCAAGGGCCACACCGGGCTGATCGACGTCGATCGCGTCCGGCACTACGACGTGCACGATTTCTGGGAGCCGGTGCTCGCGCCCCGCAAGGGCGGCCTGGTGCTCGATCCCTCCGACTTCTACATCCTCGCCTCGCGCGAGTCGGTGAAGGTGCCGCCGATGCTCGCCGCGGAGATGGTTGCGTACGACGCACTGGTGGGCGAGTTCCGCGTGCATTACGCCGGGTTCTTCGATCCCGGCTTCGGCGATCCGAAGGCCGGAGGGCAGGGCTCGCGCGCGGTGCTCGAGGTGCGCTCGTTTGAGCTGCCCTTCGTGATCGAGCACGGCCAGGTCGTCGGGCGCCTGGTATACGAAAGGCTCACCGCGCCGCCTGCGAAGCTCTACGGCGCCGGCCTCAAGTCCTCGTATCAGCGCCAGGGCATCGCGCTCAGCAAGCATTTCAAGCCGCTGCCCGCCGGCGCCCCGGGCTGAGTTTCAGGGCACCGGGGCGGGCGCGGCCGGACCTCGCGATCCCAGCAACGCCGTGAACTCCGCGAACGGCAGGGGCCTGGTGACGAGGTAGCCCTGCATCTGGTCGCACTTGAGCGCCCGCAGGATCACGGCCTGCTGCTCCGAGTCCACGCCCTCGGCCACGACTTTCAGCCGGAGCGAGTGGGCCAGGGAAATGATCATCGAAACCAGGGTCATGGTGCTCGGCTCCGTGAGCATCGTGACGATGAACGAGCGGTCGATCTTGACGGTCTGCACCGGCAGCAGGGCGAGGTAGCGCAGCGAGGAGTAGCCGGTGCCGAAATCGTCCACGGCGATGCTGACCCCCAGGTCCCGCACCGCGGTGAGCTTCCTGATGTTCTCCTCGATGTCCTCCATCACCAGGCTCTCCGTGATCTCGATGTCGAGGCCCGGGCTGGCGGCGTCCTCGGCCAGAGCCGCTTGCACGGTGTGAACGAAATCGCGCTTGCGCAGCTGGATCGCCGAGACGTTGACCGAGATGCGCGGCGCGGCAAGTCCCTGGTCGAGCCAGTTCTTGTGATCGAGCGCCGCGCGCCGCATCGCCCAGGCGCCCGCCTCGAGGATCATCCCCGTTTCCTCGAGCAGGGGGATGAAATCCATCGGCGGCACCAGGCCGAGCTCGGGGCTCTGCCAGCGGATCAGCGCCTCGACACCCTCGATGCGCCGCGACTCGAGGTCCACTTTCGGCTGGTAGTGAAGCACGAACTCGTTCCGGTCCAGCGCCAGGCGCATCTTGTTTTCCAGGGTAAGCTTCTCGGCCACTTTCTCGGTCATGTGTCCGGCGTAGAACACCAACCTGTCGCCCGACGCCTTCGCCTTCTTAAGCGCCGCTTCGGCGTTCCTGTGCAGTGTTTCGAAATCCGAGCCGTCGCGGGGAGACAGCGCGATCCCTCCTCGCGCCGATACGCGCAGGTCCGCGCCGCTTTCGAGGCGGAACGCTTCGCCGAAGCAGGCCCGCACCCGGGACTCCACCACGCGCGCGACCTCGTCGGGGTGACCTTCACCGATGTCGAGCATGATCGCGAAGTGATCGCCGCTCAGGCGCCCGAGCAGACTGGGGTCCTCGGTGTGGTGCGCAAGGCGCCGAGCGATCAGCTTCAGCAGTTCGTCCCCCGCCGGCCGTCCCAAGGAATCGTTCACGGTCTTGAACCGCTCGAGGTCCAGCAGCACGAGAGCGAGCCCGTGATCGGGCCCCGCGTTTCTCAGCCGCTGCGTCAGCTGTTCCTTGAACAGCGTCCGATTGGCGAGGCCCGTGAGCACATCGTAGTAGGCAACGTAGTCGAGCTTTTCCGATTTTTCGATGTGGTCGAGCGCGAACGCGATGTCGTCCGCGAGCTCGCCGAGGAGCTTCATCTCCTCGCCGTCGAAAAAACCCGTCTCCGCGGCGTACAGCGCCATCACGCCGACCACCTCGTCCCCCACGATCAGGGGAATGACGGCGAGGGAATTGACGCCCCTCTCCGCGAGCTCCTTCTTCAGCATCCGTTGCGGGTCGTTGGCCGCGTCGTTCGACGCAAACGCCTTTTTTTCCCTGACTGCCAGGCCGGTCAGCGCGGGCCCGCCCGGCCGCGTCTGGTGCACAGCGAGGGGGGCGATCTCGAGGTAATCGCGCACGTCGCCGTCCCAGGCGACGGGCCGGACCAGGCCAGCCTCGCGATCGACGATGCCGATCCAGGCCATGCGGAACTGCCCTGCCTCGACCGCGATGCGGCAGGCTTCCTTGAACAGCTCCCCGCGCTCGTGCACGCGGACGATGAGTGCGTTGATGCGGCTGAGCATCGCGTGGATGCGATTCAGGTTCTTGATGTGGGCCTCCGCAGCCGAGCGGCTCTCCACCATGCGGTTGAATTCGCGCGCGACGTTGGCGATCTCGGCGGGCCCGCCGACCGGGGCGCGGGCCCGGAGATCGCCCGCGGAGACCCGGGCCGTTGCCGCTTCGAGGTCGTGGACGGGCTTTGCGATCGCGGCCGCTATCCGCCGGGCAAGAATCAGGGCGAGCAGCAGGGTCCCTATAACGATGGCGACGGCGGTCCAGAGCTGCCGGCGAAACGGGGCGAGCAGCGCGTCCTCGGGGATGCCGGCCGAGACCAGCCAGCTGGTTCCCTCGATCGTTTGGTAGGCGAAATACCGGGGAACGCCGTCCACGGCGGTTGTTCGATAGCTTCCTTTGGCGTGGCGCCGCGCCTCTTTCACGATCTCGGGATTCCTGACGGCCGTGCCGATCCATCGTTCGGGATTCTCGGAACGCATCAGAAACTGCCCCTGTTGGTCGATCACGGACACGACCACGTCCTTGGGCAGGGCGGGCAGAATGCGCCGCTGAAGCCCCAGGAGGTCGATTCCCATGGCGAGGAAACCGATGATCCCGTCACGGTCATCGCGCACAGGGTAAAGCAGGGCGAAGAACCAGCGCCCGACGACCCTGTCTTGAACCGCATCGCCCGCGACGAGTCCGCCGCCGCGAAGCACCTGCTGCACCCAGGGGAACTGCATCACCACGCTCGCCGGCGGAATGGGCAGGAGCGAGCAGATGGCGTTGCCCCCGGCGTCACGGACGGCGAGATTGACATAGTCGGGATGCAGCCGGGCGAACTCGGTTACGAAGGGATCGCAGCGCCTGGGGTTCATCGCCTTTACAAGCGGCCGCCGGGCAAGCCGGGAGAGCAGCTGCTCGTTCTCGGCGAGTCTCGCTGCCGCTTCGCCCGCCGTGGTCGCGGCGAGATTCTCGATCTCGCGCTCTGCCTGCGCCAGGCTGGTACGCGAGGCGTCCACGACCGCATAGATGACGGCGCCCGCGACCGGAACGATGGCCGCCAGAACTAGGCCAAGAAGCTGGACGCGGATGGTGGGACGACGCACGCGTGACGACCCTCCCCGGATGGGATTCTATAGCGCCCGGGTTCTCCCCGGGCACCGGTCGCGAACCCGCCGGAACTGCGGTAGCATCGCCCGACATCGGTCGTCGGCTCGCATGCGCGTAGTCAGGATATTCACCACGGAAACGGGAGGCTCGGCGATCGAGGTCCGCCTGGTCCCGATGACGGGCGACGCGCGGCCGTCGTCGAAGACCTTCCGCAGCGAATCGATTTTCTTCCGCGAAACCCCGCAGGGGCACGTGCAGGACTACCACAACGCGCCGCGGCGCCAGCTGATCTTTCTCACCTCGGGGATCCTCGAGCTCGAGGCGAGCGACGGCAAGCGCTTCGTCTGCCGGCCGGGCGACCTGATCTTCGCCGAGGACGTCGGCGGCCGCGGCCACATCACGCGCTCGCTGCGCGACACGCGCGGCTTCGTCCACGTCGCGATGTCCGAGGATTTCGACGTTTCCGCATGGCCGCTAGTGGAGACCTGACATGACGCGCCTGCTCCTCGCCGTCACCCTTTCCCTCGCCTGGCTCAGCGCGTCGGCGCAGCAGCGCCCCTTGCGCGTTCTCGTGCCCTTCTCGGCGGGCGGGGCGAGCGACACCTACAGCCGCCTCGCGGCGCTGAAAATCACCGAGCAGACGGGCAGGACTATCGTGGTCGAGAACCGCACCGGCGCGGGCGGCCGGATCTCGTGGGAAGCGGTCGCGAAATCCGCGCCCGACGGCACCACGGCCGGGCTGATCGACGCGACCTACGCGATGCTGCCGGGCCTGTTCGACAAGCTCCCGTGGGACGTCGCCAGCGACCTCGTTCCCGCCGCGATGGTGTGCCAGACGCCTTTCGTCATCACGGTCAACGCCCAGTCGAAGCTGAAGACGCTGGGAGACCTGATCGCCGAGGCACGCGCGCGGCCGGGCAAGCTCAACTTCGGCTCCTCCGGGATTGGCGGCGTGAACCACGTCGTGAGCGAGCTGTTCCTGCACGACGCGGGCGTGAGCCTCACGCACATTCCCTACAAAGGCATGGGCGACGCGGTGGTCGCGCTGCAGGCCGGGCAGATCGACCTCATCATCACCGCCTCGCCGACCGCGCTCGGGCCGGTAACGGGCGGCAGGGCGCGGGCGCTGGCCGTCAGCACCGCGCAGCGCTCGGCTGCGTTTCCCGGCGTGCCGACCGCGGCCGAATCGGGCGTGCCCGACTACGTCGTCACCAACTGGTTCGGGTTCGCGCTCCCCAAGGGCACGCCCCGGGAAGTCATCGACGCCTTGTATCGCGACGTGGCGCGCGCGCTCGCCTCGCCCGACGTTCGCGAGAAGCTCGCGGCGCAAGGAGCCGAGCCATCGAATTTCACCCCGGAGGATTTCGGCCGCTTCCTGAAGGAGGATACGCGACGCTGGGCCGCGGTCATCCGCTCGAGCGGAATCAAGGTGGAGCAGTAGAGCTTCGGTTTACCGGCGCAACGGGGTATCATTCGACGCCAAACCGGCGGCGTCCCGGCCCGCCGCCGGAGCGATGGCCCCCAGGGAGGGGATTGTCATGGTTTCTCCGGAAGAGCCGAAAGGCATCCGCGAGCGCCTCCGCGGCTACTGGATCCGCTGGGGTTTCGCGGGCATGGGCGCGGCCGTTTTCCTGCTGGTCGGCGCCGCCGGCAGCACGATCCTCGACAACCGCGCCGAGGCGCGCCGGAAAGTCGAGCTGATCTCCTTCGGCGCGCTGCTGCAGACGCGCCTCACGCACGAGCTCGACAACGCGCTGTTCCTTACCGGCGGCCTGAAAAGCTATCTCGCGGTGCGCGAGGGCAAGCTCGACCGGCGCGAGCTGGACGCGATTCTCAAGAAGCTTTTCCAGGATTCGCACCACGTGCGCAATTTCGGCGTCGCGGTCGGCTATCGGCTGCTCTACCTCTATCCGGTCAAGGGCAACGAAAAAGTTTTCGGGATCGACTACCGCAACGTGCCGGGCCAACTCGCCGCGGTTCAGCGCGTGATCGACGGCGGGACGCCGGTCCTGCTCGGCCCCATGAGGCTGGTGCAGGGAGGGCAGGGCCTGGTCTACCGCGTTCCGGTCTCGGTCCGCGGCAAGTATTGGGGTCTTATCTCGACGGTCATCGACTCCGAGTCCTTTTTCGCCGACGCTTTCGCGTTCGCCAGGACTGAAAACGTCGAGCTCGCCGTCCGTGGCAGGGACGCGCGCGGCATGCAGGGCGAGGTCTTCCGGGGAGATGCGAAGCTCTTCGGGCAGAGCGGCGTCGAGCTGATCGACGTGAGCGTACCCGGCGGCAGCTGGGTGCTGGCGCTGCGCGGCCGGGCCTTCTCGTTTCCGCCCGGGGAGCTCCTGCGCCTGCGGCTGCTCGTCTGGGGGCTCGCGGCTTTCCTGGGCTGGGGCGTGTACGCGCTGCTCGTCCAGCGCGCGCGGCTCGCGCGGCTGGCGATGTTCGACGCCCTGACGGGATTGCCCAACCGCACCCTGATCGAGGATCGCCTCGAGCGCGCGATCGCCGCGCAGCGGCGAAATTCCTCCACGGTGTCGGCGCTCCTGTTCACCGACCTCGACGACTTCAAGCGCATCAACGACGAGAACGGGCACCGCGCGGGGGACGCGGTATTGCAGGGCGTCGCCGAGCGCGCGACGCACGCGGTGCGCGGCGTCGACAGCGTGGGACGCTGGGGCGGCGACGAGATGATCGTGGTTCTCGAGAACGCCGGGCGCGACAGGATCCCGGAGCTGGTCGAGCGCGTGCGCCGCGCGGTCGAGACCCCGATCGAATACGCCGGCTTGAAGCTGCAGGTCGGGGTGTCGATCGGCGTCGCCATCGTGCCCGACGACGGAGACGGGGTTCAGGATCTCATCCGGCGCGCCGACCGCAGGATGTACGAAGACAAGCAGAAGCGCCGCGGCCGGAGCGCGCGGCCGCACCGGAGCTAACTGAAGCGCTTCAAGACCCCCCGCGCCCAAGGAGCATACATGACCCGATTTTTCGCCGTATCCCTCGCCTTAGCGCTGGTGACCTCGGTCCACGCGCAGACTTTTCCTGCGAAGCCCCTCAAGCTCATCGTCCCCTTCGGTCCGGGCGGCTCCTCCGACGTCGTCGGGCGCATCATGGCGGAGGGCGCGGGCGAAGCGCTCGGGCAGCCGATGCTGATCGAGAACGTGCCCGGCGCGGGCGGGAATATCGGCACCGCGCGCGCCGCGAGAGCCGCGCCCGACGGCTACACGCTGATCGAGTGCACCATCGGCACCTGCGCCATCAACCCGAGCATCTACGCGCAGGTCGGCTACGATCTGAGCAAGGACTTCGTCCCGGTGTTTCTCGTCGGCGGCGTGATGAACGTCTTCACCGTGCACCCGTCGACCGCGATCAAGTCCATCGCCGATCTCGTCGCTTACGCCAAGGCGAATCCCGGCAGGCTGCCGACGGCGATCGGCGGCGTCGGCAGCTCGAACCACATCACACCGGTGTGGTTTGCATCCATCGCAGGGCTGGACATGTTGTACGTTCCGTTCAAGGGCTCGGGCGATTCGATCACTGCGCTTCTTTCGGCGCAGGTGCTGTTCTTCGTGGACAACGAGCCTTCGATCCTGCCGCAGATCAAGTCGGGCAAGGTGCGGCCGCTCGCGGTCACCGGGCCGCGCCGTTCGGCGTTTCTTCCCGAGGTTCCGACCATGGAGGAGGTCGGCTACAAGGGCTTCGTCATCGAGCCCTGGTACGGCTTCCAGGCGCCCGCCGGCACGCCGCGCGCGGCAGTCGAGAAACTGAACGCCGCCTTCAACGCGGCCATCCGGAACCCGCGTATCAAGCCGCGCCTGGAAGAGGCCGGGCTGCGCCTGATCGGCGGCGCGCCCGAGCGCCTCGGCGAGCAGATCCGCAGCGAATCCGAGCGCTGGGCCAAGGTGGTCAAAGCGAACAACATCAAGGCGGAATAGCGCCCGCCGCCTTGACCCCCCGACCCGCGCGCGCCTACACTCGTAGCTCTACCTCAGAGGGAGACGAACCATGAACCCGACGAGCTCGAACCGGCGCGGCGCCGGCTGGGTGTGCTTCGCGATTCTGGCGTTGGCGGCGCTGCCCGCCGCGGCGGAAAAGGCCTTCATCTACGTCACCAACAGCGCCGGCGACAGCATTCACGTCATCGACCCCGCGACCGACAAGGTGGTGCAGGTCATCAAGGGCATCGAGGCGCCGCACGGCGTCGACTTCGCTCCCGACGGAACGCGCGTCTACGTCAGCAACGAGGCCGACAGCACGCTCGACGTCGTCGAGCGCAAGAGTGGCAAGATCGTCAAGAAGGTGCCGCTGAGCGGCCATCCCAACAATATCGCGGTGACCAAGGACGGCGGGCGCGTCATCGTGGGCATCGCGGAGGAGCCCGGCGCGCTCGACGTCATCGACACCGCCGCCCTGAAGCTGGCGAAAAGCATCCCCGTCAACGGCCGCCTGCACAACGTCTACGTGACCCCCGACAACAAGTACGCGGTGACCGGCTCGATCCGCACCAAGACCATCACGGTCATCGACCTCAAGACCGAGCAAATCGCCTGGGAGCTCAAGCTCGACGAGGGCGTGCGCCCGATGACCTTCGAGGCTGGCCCCGACGGCTCGACCCGCCGGATCTTCGTCCAGCTCTCGAGGCTCAACGGTTTCTCCGTCGTGGATTTCGCCGCGCGCAAGGAAGTGGCGCGCTACCAGCTGCCCGACCAGCCCACCGGATTCGGGATCGCCGAGCGGCGCCAGGACTCTCCGTCGCACGGCATGGGGGTCGCGCCCGACGGCAAGACCTTTTGGATCACCAGCATCTACGCCAACGCCGTCTACGCGTACTCGCTCCCGGGCCTGGAGCCTCTCGGGCACGCATCGCTGCCCGAGATCAGGCTCGAGGGGCGCGCGCCGATCGGCGGCGTGCCGAACTGGGTGACCTTCACGCCCGACAGCAAGCGGCTCTACATTTCCAATGCCGCGGCGAGATCGGTGTCGGTGATCGATACGGCCGCGATCAAGCTCGTCGCCACCGTCCCTGTCGGCGAGGTGCCCAAGCGGATCAACACGCTGGTGCTGCGCTAGCCGCGAGCCGGCCTACTTCCCGCTCATTTTCCCCGCACCCAGCGGGCCAGCGTTTTCCAGTCCGGATCGTCCCTCGAGGCGAACTGCCGGCCGCCGGTGTGGTAGGCGTTGCCGCCCGCCTCGGGCGCGAGCGGTTGCAGCAGGAGCAGGCTCTTGCCGGGATCGCCGGGAACCACGAGGCGCGAAACGGCCTCGAAGTTGCGCTTCGACTGCTCCTCGGACCAGAACTTCGCGCCCTGCGGAAGCATCTCCAGCCGGAAGGCGTTGTTGCTGCGGTCCGAGTGGCACACGACGCAGCGGACGTGGTCGGGCCGCTTCTTGAGGAAGATGGGCTCGACGCTCGATTTGAAGAATCCGTAGTCGAGCGACTGCGCCCCAGCCGGCGCGGCGGCGACGAGCGCGAGCAGCGTTGCGGCGATCGGTAATGCGAGACGGTCCGGGAGCATGGCGGTCCTCCCCTTGAGGTTGGGCGAACGATAAGGCCGGCCGGCGGGAATGTAAAGAACAGCAGTAGTACCATTGCGCCTTCCCCCGCCCGGTCTTCCCGTGGAAGGCCTGATCCAGGACACGATGACAACAAGGGAGATTCCATGAAACTTCGCATCGCGACCACGCTCGCGTCGTGCGCTCTCGCCGCGGCGGCATCCGCGCAGAGCACGGCGGACCTCAACGCCGACGGCAGGAACAGCGACAACGTCCTCACCTACGGCATGGGCTATCACCAGAACCGCTACAGCCCGCTCAAGCAGGTCAACCGGCAGACGGTAAAGAGGCTCGTCCCGGCGTGGAACGTCTCGCTCAACAGTAATTACGGCGAGCAGGGGCAGCCGCTCGTCAACGACGGGCTCCTGTTCGCGTCCGACGCGGAGGCGACGGTCGCGATCGACATCGCCACCGGCAGGCAGGCGTGGCGAGTGCCGGTCGACTTCGACCCGGCGACGCCGCGCGTCGTGTGCTGCGGCGTCTCGAACAAGGGCCTGGCGGTCTACAACGGCAAGGTGTACCGCGGCACGCTCGACGCCTACCTCGTCGCGCTCGACCAGAAGACCGGCAAGCAGGTGTGGAAGGAGAAGGTCGCCGAATGGAAGGAGGGATTCTCGATCACCGGCGCGCCGCTCGCCGTGAACGGCGTGGTGATCACCGGGATCTCCGGCGCGGAGTTCGGCGTGCGCGGCTTCCTCGACGCCTACGATCCCGAGACCGGAAAGCGGCTGTGGCGCCTCTACACGATACCCGCGCCGGGCGAGAAGGGCAGCGAGACCTGGCCGAAGGACGATTCCTGGCAGCGCGGCGGCGGCTCGACCTGGATCACCGGCTCGTACGACCCCGAGCTCGACCTCGTCTACTGGGGCATCGGCAACGCCGGTCCGTGGAACCCGGGCGGGCGTCCCGGCGACAACCTGTATACGGCCTCGGTCCTCGCGATCAAGCCGAAGACCGGCGAGGTCGTGTGGCACTACCAGCTCGTGCCCAACGAGATGTTCGACCTCGACGCGAACTGGGAGTGGATCCTCGCCGAGCTGCCCGTCGACGGCGCGAAGCGCAAGGTGATGATGCATTTCTCCCGCGGCGGCTTCCTCTACGTCCTCGACCGCACCAGCGGCAAGCTGCTGTCGGCGAAGCCCTTCGAGCGCGTGAACTGGGCGACGCACGTCGACATGGCCACCGGCCGCCCGGTCGAGTCCGAGGTCGCGAAGCGCGCGCGCGCGGGCGAGCAGATCGAGCTGTGGCCGGGCCAGTGGGGCGGGAAGAACTGGGCGCACGCGGCGTTCAACCCCGAGACCGGCCTGCTGTACGCGAACACCATGCACAACTCGCGCCTGATCAAGTTCGTGCCGATCGAGTACAAGGTCGGGCAGCGCTACGTGGGCCTGGAGAACCTGCCCGCGCCGCGCGAGCCCGGCTCGCCGATCGCGCACGTCGACGCGATCGAGCCGCTCACGGCCAAGCACAAGTGGCGCACGCCGATCATGGACATCCCGCACTACTCGGCGATGCTCGCCACCGCGGGCGGGCTGCTGTTCACGGGCAAGGAAACCGGCGAGTTCATCGCGATCGACATCGACACCGGCAAGACCGTGTGGCAGTTCCAGACCGGCTCCGGGATCAACGCGCAGCCGGTCACCTTCACGCACCAGGGACGGCAGTACGTCGCGATCCAGTCGGGAATCGGCGGGGTGAACGTCCTGCGCATGGGCGACGCGCTGAAGAACGTCCCGCGCGGCGGCTCGGTTTGGGCGTTCGCGCTCATGCCGGACTGAGGAGAACGGGAACGTGCTCGGGCCGCCCCGGGGACGGTATCTCCACCGGCCGACGGCAAACGTCGCAGCTTAGGGCCGCACGGCGGGCGTCTCGACCTTCATCTCGCGCGCCCGCCACATCAGGTAAAGCTCCAGGTCGACGAATTCCTCGGATCCGAGCTCGGGCGCCTGCGCGCGCATGCCGGCGAGGCAGTTGCGCAGCCGCCGCCCGAGCGACCCGAGGCCCTGCCACTCGAGCCGGTAGATCGGGTAGCCGGTGGGGTGCGCCTGCGGGATCACGCTGCCGGCCAGGTGCTTGCCCCAGTTGTCGTCGTGGCACATCGCGCAGGCGAGGTTGAGCTGGCCCTGGCGGCGCTGGAACGCTTCCCGGCCCGCCTCGAGAAACGGCTTGGTGCGCGAATCGATCGTCACGGCGATCGGAAGCCCCCGTGACTGCCGCGCTACGTAGGCGGTCAGCGCGAGCAAGTCCTTGCTCTCGTAGGCGAGCGGCGGCGTTTTTTGCCGATCGACGCGGCAGCTGTTGATGCGCTGCTCGAGGCTCACCGGCCGGCCGCGGGCGGCGTCGAACGCCGGGTAGCGCGCCGCGACCCCTTTCATGCTCGCTCGCGCATCGCCGTGGCAATCGGCGCAGGCCTGGCCCGCGGCGCCCGCCTTGCGGTTCCACAGCGTCTCGCCGTCGAGCACCCACAGCATGCCGGGATTGGTGGCGTCGTCGTCCTGGATCGCGCGCGTCTCGCGCGCCATGAGGTCGTAGCCGGAGCGGCGTTCTGAAAGCGGAATCTCACCCGCGCCGAGTCCCGCGGAAAGAAGGAACGCGGCGAACAGCAGGGCGACGCGCAGGCTCACTCGACGCGTATCGGCGCGATCTCGGTCACGGTGTAGCCGTTGTCCCCGGCCCACTGGAACGAGAGCGTGCCGCTCTCGGTCGCCACCGTGGTGAACGCGATCAGCGGATTCGCGGCGATCGCGGGATGCAGATCGACGCGGCAGACCTCCACGCCGTTGTAGGTGCATCTGAAGGTCCGGATGATGTCGCGCGGGATCAGCTCGCCGGTCTGGGTGCGGCGAAACCCCGTTTCCATCGCGTGCTGGGCGAGCGTCTTGATCTCGATGATCTCGCCGCGCTTCGCCTGCGCGGGTACGGTCACGACCGCGCGCGCCATCAGATCAGCCCTTCCTCGAGACAGGCCGAAAGCGTCACGACGACTTCCGCGCTGTCGGACCAGAACGAGCCGTCGCTCATCTGCGCGATCGCCGTCACGGTCTGCGTGTCGGCTAGGCGGACACGGGTCGAGATACTCGCGCGTCCGGCGCGCGGGCCGAGTGCGACGCTGATGACGTCGGGCAGCGGGTTTTTCTCGGTGAGTACGTGGATCGCCTTGACGTGGTCGGCGGCGGTCATCGGGCTCTCGACCGCCACCGAGAGCGGCACCGAGTTGCCGTTGTCGATGAGGGGCGGCAGCTGCACCTTGACGCGCCCGCGCCGCACCGCCGCGTCGCCCGTGATTCTGTGCAGCGCTTCCTGAAACGCGGCCTTGCGGTTCGCCGCCAGATTGGGGTCGACCTGGGCCTCGACCGCCGCCGGCACGAGCGCGGCAGCCGTGACAACCAGGAATTCTCGGCGCGTCGTCATCTTAGAGCAGAGAGATAGGCAACCACGTCCTCGATTTGTTCCGCACTGAGAATGGTTTTGCCGCGGAACGAGGACGCCACGCGCGACAGACCCTCGACCTTGTAGTAGGCGGGCATGATGGTGGCGGGATTGGTCCTGGCCGGATCGACGATCCTCGCGCGAATCTCCGCTTCCGACAGGCGCGCGCCGACCCCTTTGAGGTCCGGCGCGAGATCGCCCTGGAATCGTTCCTCGGGAAACGGCCCGCTATGGCACAAGAGGCACAGGCCGACCTGCCGGTTGGCGACGATCGCCCGGCCTCGCGACGGGTCGCCCTTCTTTCCCGTCAACGAGGCCGGCAGGTTCTCTGTCGCGAAGGCGGACCCCAGGCAAAGCGCCAGGAGGCCCGCTGCCAGCCTCACACCAGCTCGATACCGTGATTCTTCAGCGGCACCGAGCGGATGCGCTTGCCGGTCGCCTTGGCGTACGCGTTCAGAACCGCGGGCGCCGCGACGCAGATCGTCGGCTCGCCGATGCCGCCCCACACCGGACCGCCGGTCGGCATGAGGATGGTCTCGACCTTCGGCATCTGCGCGATGCGCATCGAGTTGTAGTTGTGGAAATTCGTCTGCTCGATGCGTCCGTCCTTCACCGTGCACTCCTGGAAGAACAGCGCGGACAGGCCGTAGACGAACGACCCCGCGACCTGGCGCTCGATCTGCGCCGGGTTCACCGCGTAGCCCGGGTCGGTGGCGGCGACGATGCGGTGCACCTTCACCTTGTTGCCGTCCTTCACCGAGATCTCGCAGGCCGCCGCGACGAAGCTGTCGAAGGCCTTCATCTGCGCGAGCCCGCGGTAGACGCCGGCAGGCGCCGGCTTGCTCCAGCCGATCTTCTCGGCCACCGCGTTCAGAACCCCGAGCGCGCGCGGGCTGTTTCCGAGCAGCTTGCGCCGGAATTCCAGCGGGTCCTGGCCGCCGGCTTCCGCCAGCTCGTCCATGAAGGACTCGATGAACACCGCGTTCTGGTTGATGTTCACGCCGCGCCAGAACCCCGGCGGCACGTGGGGGTTGCGCATCGCGTGGTCGACGAGCAGATTCGGCACCGTGTAGGTCAGCGAATGCTCGCCCGACTCGAACACACCCTGGAAGGTGAGGGGATCGCGTCCCTTCTGCGCCTGCACCACCTCCGGACGCACCGCGGCGAGGATCGACTGCCCCGAGAGCCGCATGTGCAGCCCCGTGAGGTTGCCGCTCGCGTCCAGGCCGCCGCTGAGCTTGCACTGCATCACCGGATGGTAGCGCCCGTGCGCCATGTCCTCCTCGCGCGACCAGATCATCTTCACCGCCGTGCCCGGAATCGGCTTGCCGATAAGGACCGCTTGCGTCACGTAATCGTTCGGATAGGTGCCGCGCCGGCCGAAGCCGCCGCCCAGCATCACGTTGTGCACGTCGACTTTGTCGGCGGGAAGCCCCGAGGCCTCGAGCACCTGCGCAAAGGCGCCTTCGCCGTTCTGGGTCGGGCCCCACATCTCGCAGCGGTCGGCGGTCCAGCGCACGGTCGCGTTCATCGGCTCCATGCAGGCGTGGTTCTGGTACGGATACGAGTACACCGCCTCGACCTTCTTCGCGGCACCGGCGAGCGCGGCCTTCACGTCGCCGCCCGCCTTGTTGCCGACGAAAGCCTGTTCCGCGTCCAATCCCTCCTTGAGCACTTCGGCGATATCGGCGCTCGAGACCTTGGCGTTCGGACCCTCGTCCCAGACGACCGGCAGCTGCTCGAGCGCGGTCTTGGCGTTCCACCAGGTATCGGCGATGACCGCCACCCCGGAGTCGCCGACCTGCACGACTTTCTTCACGCCGCGCATGCCGCTGATGCGCGCCGCGTCGAAGCTCTTCACCTTGCCGCCGAACACCGGGCAGTCCTTGACCGCGGCGTTCAGCATCCCCGGCATCTTGAGGTCCATGCCGTATTCCATGGTGCCGTTCACCTTCTTCGCCGTGTCGAGGCGCTTGAGCGGCTTGCCGGCGATCTTCCAGGTCTTCGGATCCTTGAGCGGCACGTCCTTCGGCTGATCCAGACGCGCGGCGGCTTCCGCCACCTTGCCGTAGGTCGCCTTGCGTCCCGAGGCCTTGTGCGTGATGACGCTGTTCGCCGCCGTGCACTCCGAGGCAGGGACCTTCCACTCGTTCGCGGCGGCCTGGACGAGCATCATGCGCGCGGCGGCTCCGCCCTTGCGTACGTATTCGTGCGATTGCCGCACGCCGCGGCTGCCGCCGGTGGAGAACTCGCCCCAGGCGCGCTTGCGCGCTACGCTCTGTCCCGGCGTCGGGTACTCGATCGTCACCTTGTTCCAGTCGCAATCGAGCTCCTCGGCGATGAGCTGCGCGAGGCCGGTGATCGTGCCCTGCCCCATCTCGGCGCGCACCGCGCGGATGATGGTGGTGTTGTCCGGATTGATCGCCACCCAGACCGTGATTTCAGGCGAGCCGTCGGCCGCGCGCGCAACTTCGGGTCCGAACGGAAGGCGCAGTCCCAGCGCGAGTCCGCCGCCGACGGCGGCCGTGCTGACGAGGAACTTGCGGCGGGAGAGCGTAAATTTGGGCATGGCTGTCATGGTCGGCTCCCTCACGCGGTGGCCTTGGCGGCCATGTGGATCGCTTCGCGCACCTGCTGGAAGGTGCCGCAGCGGCAGATGTTGGTGATGGCGGCGTCGATGTCGGCGTCGGTCGGCTTGGGATTCGTCTTGAGGAGCGCCGCGACGGCCATGATCATGCCCGACTGGCAGTAGCCGCATTGCGGCACGTCGTGGTCGAGCCACGCCTTCTGCACCTTGTGCAGGGTCTTGCCGGAGGAGAGGCCTTCGATAGTGGTGATCTTGGCGCCGCCGGCCACGCTCACGGGGACAGAACAGGAGCGCACCGGCAGGCCGTTCAGGTGCACGGTGCACGCGCCGCACTGGGCGACGCCGCAGCCGTACTTGGTTCCGGTGAGGCCGACCTGCTCGCGGATCACCCAGAGCAGGGGCGTGGTCGGGTCGACATCGACCTCATGATTCTTGCCGTTGATGTTGAGGCGCATTCCTCTTCCTCCTTTTTGATACCGGTGGCGGACGCCGCCGGCGCGGATTGCATCGCCGGGAAGTATGAACCAAACTTCCCCGTTTGCCACTACCCGCCACCGATAATGCGGTGCAACACGGCAATCAGCGATGATCAACCGCGCCCGTTCATGACTCCCGACACGCCTCGCCCACGGATGCGACTGAAAAGGCTGGACCGGGGGTTCGCCCTGGAAGCGAGCGGGGTCGATCTCGCCCGGCCGCTTTCCGATAGCGCGTTCCGTGAAATCGAAAAGGCGTTCTTTGCGGGCCAGGTGCTCGTGTTCCGCGGGCAGAAACTGAGCGCACCGCAGTTTCTCGGATTCGCGCGCCGCTTCGGGCAGCCCGAGCCTCACGTGGTGGACCAGTTTCACCATCCCGAGCACTCCGACATCTTGATCCTTTCGAACGTGGTGCGCGACGGCAGGCCGACCGGGCTGGCCGACGCCGGGACCTATTTCCACACCGACTATTCGTATCTGGAGACGCCGGCGCGGGCGACGCTGCTGTACTCGATCCAGGTGCCGCGCGCGGGCGGCGATACCCTGTTTGCGAACCAGTACGCCGCTTACGCCGATTTGCCCGGCGCGATGAAAAAACGCCTGGAAGAGCTGGTCGGGCTGCACCACTACGGCAACCGCGACGATCTCGAGGAGCGCTCGCGTACCGCGGCCTCGCTGCTGACCGAGGAGCAGAAGCGCAAGCTTCGCTGGGTCAAGCATCCGCTTGCGCGGCGTCATCCCGTCACGGGCCGCACGGCGCTCTACGCGGTCTCCGGCTCTTCGTTCGGCATCGAGGGCATGCCCGAAGCCGAGGCACGCGGGCTGCTCGACGAGCTCAAGCGTCACGCCACGCTCGACAAATACCGATACCGCCTGACGTACCGCGTGGGCGACGTGGTAATCTGGGACAACGCATCGCTGCTGCACTCGGCGACGCTGACCGAACCGGGCGATGCGCGCACGCTCTGGCGCATCACTATCATGGAGACGAGGAGGCAATCGTGATACGCAGACAGGTTCTGGCTTGGGCGGCCGCGGCCATGACAGCGGCCTTCGCAGCGAGCGCGACCGCGCAAACCATCACTCTGCACGGCGCGGTGCAGTTCAACGACGACCACGCCTTCAACAAGTCACTCCTGAAATTCGAGGAGCTGGTGAAGAAGTACTACGGCAAGCCGATCAATTTCGTGCTCCACCGCAACAGCGAGCTCGGGTTGGAGAAGGACTATTTCGCTTACATGAACCAGGGAAAAGGCGTGGACTATGGGATCGTGTCGCCGGCGCACATGTCCACGTTCTCGAAGGCCGCGCCTTTCATCGACGCCCCGTTCCTGTTTCGCGACCTTGATCACTGGAACAAAGTGTTGGACGCGAATCTCTTGAAGCCGATCGCCGACGAGATCGCGCAGAAGGCCGACGTGATGCTGATCGGCTACGCGGGTGGCGGCACGCGCAACATCTTCGTCAACAAACCGGTGCGCAACCTGGCCGAGATGAAGAACCTCAAGGTGCGCGTACAGGGCGCGCCTATCTGGAGCCGCACTTTCGCAGCGATCGGCATGTCGCCCACGGTGATCGCGTACAACGAGGTGTACAACGCCATCCAGAACGGCGTCATCTCGGCGGGCGAGAACGAAGCCGCCGGCGTCGAGTCGATGAAGTTCTACGAGGTCGGACCGAACCTCTCGATGACCGAGCACGCGATCACGATCCGGCCGATCTGCTTTTCCGGAAAGACTTTCCGCAGCCTGCCTGCCGACCTGCAAGCGGCGGTCATCCGCGCGGGAAAGGAAGCGGGCGCCTATGGCCGCCAGGTCGAATCCTCCGAAGACACGGCCAAGCTGGAAGCGCTGGAGAAGGCCGGCAAGCTGAAGCGCATCACCTTCACCGACCGCGCGCAAATGAAGAAGCTGGTCGATCCAGTGATGGAGGCATACGCGAAAGAAATCGGCGCCGACAACATCTTCACCGCGATCAACAACACGAAGTAGTGAACACGTAGCTTGAAGAAACTCCTCGGCGGCACCCATCGGCTGCTCACGTGGCTGATGGCGGCCACGGTGGCGATCCTGATCGTCCCGGTCACGCTGCAGATCGTTTCGCGCTACACGGCGCTCATCCCATCGTGGATCTGGACCGAAGAGCTGTCGCGTTTCCTCTTCATCTGGATGATCATGCTGGGAGCGATGATCGGCGTGCGCGAGGGCACGCATTTCGTAGTCGACGTCTGGCCGGATCTCGCGCCCCGGCCCGCCGCTCTGCTGCAGATCGCGACCAACCTCCTCGTCCTTGTGTTCGCGCTGGTTTTCGTGTGGTGGGGCATCGAGTTCGTGCGCTTCGGCTGGGACCAGACCTCCGAGCTTGCCGAGCTGCCGATGGTATACATTTTCATCGCGTGGCCCGTTGCGGGCGTGACTTGGGCGATCTTCCTCGGTGAAGCGTTCGTCGCGAGCTTCCGCGCGCTCATGGGGAAGACCGGGCGATGATGTCCGCGGCGCTCGCCCCGGGCACGGCGGCGATCGTCCTCTTCGGCACGTTTCTCGCGCTACTCGTATTGCGTGTGCCGGTGGCGTTCGCCTTGGGCCTGGCGTGCCTGCCGAGCCTGGTCCTCGAGCCGCGCCTGTCGCCGATGATGCTGTTCAACGAGACCTTCAAGGCCTACAACTCATTCATCCTGCTCGCCGTGCCGTTCTACCTGCTCACCGCGAACCTGATGAACGTCGGCGGGGTCACTGACCGGTTGGTGCGCCTGTCGCGTTCGATGGTGGGCCATTTTCCGGGCGCGCTCGCCCAGATCAACGTGCTGCTCTCGGTCTTTTTCGCCGGAATCTCGGGCTCCTCGACGGCCGACGCGGCGAGCCAGAGCAAGATCTTCATCGACGCGCAGGTCAGGGAGGGTTACGGCCTCTCTTTTTCTATTGCGATCACCGCGGTCTCGGCGGTGCTCGCGGTGATCATCCCGCCCTCGATCCTGATGATCGTCTGGGGCGGGGTGATCTCGACCTCGATCGGCGCGATGTACCTTGCGGGCTTCCTTCCCGGACTGCTCATCGCCGCGGCGCAGATGGCGACGGTGCACGTCTACGCGAAGATCTACCACTACCCGGTCTATCCGCGCGCCACGCTGAAGGAATTCTTTTACTCCGCGTGGATCTCGATCCCGGCGCTGTTGACGGCCTTCATCATCGTCGGCGGCGTGCTCCTCGGCTGGTTTACGCCGACGGAATCCGCGTGCGTGGCCGTGCTGTACACGATCGTGCTGTCGGTCTTCGTGTACCGCGAGATGAACCTGAAGCACCTCTACGATTCCTTCGTCGAGACGGGGCGGCTTTCGGCCGTAGCGCTCTTCTGCGTGGGCACGGCGTCCGCCTTCGGCTGGCTGCTCGCCTACTACCAAATCCCGCGGGCGCTGCTCGAGAACGTTTCCACGTGGGGGATGGGCATCACCGCGGCGGGGTTCTTCATCGCCTTCGTGTTCCTGGTAGTGGGCTGCTTCCTCGACGCGATCCCGGCCATCATCATCTTCGGCACGATCCTGCAGCCGCTCGCGCAATCGGTCGGAATGAATCCGATCCACTTCGCCATCATCGGCATCGTCTCGCTCGCCTTTGGGCTGGTGACGCCACCCTACGGCCTGTGCCTCATGATCTCCTGCGCGGTCGCCAAGGTGCCGATCAGGTTCGCGCTCAAGGACACGATGATCATGCTGCTGCCGATGCTTCTCACGCTGGCGGCGATCATCGTCTGGCCCGACGTTCCCCTGATCCTCCCCAGGCTGGTCGCGCCCGAGCTTCTGAAGTGAGCGCTCGATCGGCCTTGCCATGAACTCCCCTCCCGCCTCCGAGGCTGATCCGCCGATCGAGTACATGCGGCGCACGCGCGATTACTACCTCGCGCTCGGCTATGGCGATCCCTACGCGTGGGCGCACCACGACGAGGTTCCTTTCCGGCCATTGAAGAAGCCGCTTGCGGGCTCGCGCGTGGCGCTCCTTACCACCGCCGCGCCGTACCAGCCGGACAAGGGCGACCAGGGACCCGGCGCGCCGTACAACGCCGGCGCGAAGTTCTACAGCGTGTACTCGGGCGACACCGGCGCCGACCACGACCTGCGCATCGCGCACGTCGCGATCGACCGCAGGCACACGAGCATGGAGGACAGCGGCACCTGGTTTCCGCTGCCCGCGCTGCGCCGCGCGGCCGCGGCGGGAAGGGTGGGCCTCGCCGCGCGCTTCCACGGCGTGCCGACCAACCGCAGCCAGCAGCACACCCTGGAAGTCGACGCGCCGGAGATCCTCAAGCGCTGCGTCGAGGACGGTGCCGACGCGGCGCTCCTCGTGCCCAATTGCCCGGTTTGCCACCAGAGCGTGAGCCTGGTCGCGCGGCATCTGGAAGCGAACGGCATCGCGACCGTCGTCATGGGCTGTGCGAAGGACATCGTCGAGCACTGCGGCGTGCCGCGGTTTCTCTTCTCCGATTTTCCGCTGGGCAACAGCGCGGGGCGGCCGCGCGATCCCGCGTCGCAGGAGGCGACGCTCGAGCTCGCGTTGACGCTGCTCGAGACCGCTGCGGAGCCGCGCACCACGCTGCGGTCGCCTTTGCGCTGGAGCGACAGCGCGGAGTGGAAGCTCGACTACTGCAATCCCGCGCGCTTGAGTCCCGAGGACCTCGCGCGCCGGCGCGCCGAGTTCGATCGCGGGAAGGAAACGGCCAAGGCGCTGCGCGAGAGCATCGCCTGACACGGCGTAGGCATATTCCCTACATCGTCTGAGCAATCTCCCGACACGCCGTTAGTGAGCGCTTCCTGGAAACGTCGCCTGCAGGAGACAAATCGCGGCGTTTTCTCTCCGCAGGCGAATTTCCGAGAAAAAAGCCCGCGTACACATGGCCGCGCCGCAAGCTTCGTGATAACGTGAACGCTGCTGTTTGCGTCTCGGAATTCACTTCCTGTCGAGGCGGGCCTTATGAGTTGGATGACTTGGACGGCAATAGTGCTGGCGTGGCCCCTAGCGGGACTGGGCATAGCCTATGTGTTCGGCCGCTTCACGCATGGAGCGGAAATCTGGGGACATCCGGACGACCTCGCGCCTCCCGTGGTGAGCTACCTGCGCCGCGAGAAACGCGCAAGGGCGGCGCCGCGCGCCGCCCACAAAGTGCGGCGCGAAGTGGCCGGCGGCCGCCGCTCCCACTCGCACTGACTCTCCGGGACTCTCGACCCGCGGGCCCCTGACGCCCCCGCACCAGCCGCGCTCCCCCGCGGCGATACTCCGCAAGCGAGCGCCGGATCAGCACGTCGGCGCGAGCCCTCTATAATCGCTCAGTCCCCGGCCGGGGCTTTTCGCGGGACCAGCCAGGAGGGCGCATGGATTTCTTCGGGCGATTCATCGAAATCTTCCTCGCCGTATGCGCGCCATGACCGAACGCTACGACGCCGTCGTCGTCGGCGCCGGCCAGGCCGGCCCGGCGCTGTGCGCGCGCCTGGATCGCGAAGGGCTGAAGACCGCGATCGTCGAACGCAAGCTCATGGGCGGCACCTGCGTCAACGTTGGCTGCATTCCCACCAAGACCCTGGTGGCTTCGGCGCGCGCCGTCCACACGGCGCGGCGCGGCGGCGAATACGGCTTCGGCGCAGGCGACGTACGGTTGGACATGAAGGCGGTCAAGGTGCGCAAGGACGGCGTCGTGAAGGAGGCGTCGGACGCCCTGACCGATTGGGTGAGGGGAATGAAGAACGTCACCCTGATCCGCGGCCATGCGCGCTTCACCGCCCCGCGCGCCCTCGACGTCGACGGCAGGGCGCTGCAAGCGGACAGGGTCTTCCTCAACGTCGGCGGGCGCGCGCTCGTGCCCGATATCCCCGGCATCGGCGAGGTTCCCTACCTGACCAACAGCTCGATGATGGAAGTGGACCGCGTTCCCGAGCACCTCGTCATCGTCGGCGGCAGCTACATCGGCCTGGAGTTCGCGCAGGCCTACCGCCGCTTCGGCTCCCAGGTCACCGTGGTCGAGAAATTCGGCAAGCTCCTGCCGCGCGAGGACGACGACATCGCCGCCGAAATCCGCGCGATTCTCGAGCGCGAGGGCGTCGTGATCCGTACCGGCGCCGAGTGCATGGCGCTCTCGATGAAAAGAGGCCGCATCGTGGTCGGCCTCGAATGCAAGGACGGCGAGCCCGTCGCCGAGGGCAGCCACCTGCTGCTCGCCGTCGGCCGCGCGCCGAACACCCACGACCTCGGTCTCGACAAGGCAGGCGTCGACATCGACGCGCGCGGCTACATCGTGGTCGACGACCAGTGCCGCACGAGCGCGGAGGGCGTATGGTGCATGGGCGACGCGAACGGCAAGGGCGCGTTCACCCACACATCCTGGAACGACTACGAGATCGTCGCCGCCAATCTCTTCGACAACGATGCGCGGAGGATCTCCGACCGCATCCCGTGCTACGCGCTGTTCATCGACCCGCCGCTCGGCCGGATCGGCATGAACGAGGCCGAGGCCCGGAAGAGCGGCAGGAAGATCCTCGCGGGGAAGATGCCGATGACCCGCGTCGGCCGCGCCCGCGAAGCCGGCGAAACGCAGGGTTTCATGAAAGTCCTGGCGGACGCCGGGACGAAGGAACTGCTCGGCGCCGCGCTCCTCGGCCTGAACGGCGACGAGATCGTGCACTCCCTGCTCGACGTGATGTACGCGAAGAAGCCCTACACCACCGTGCAGCGCGCGGTGCACATCCATCCCACGGTCACGGAGCTGATACCGACGCTGCTCGGGGACTTGAAACCGTTACCCGGGTGAGCGCCGATCGGCCTGCTGACACAACGCTGTCAGCAGCCGGGCTTCATCCTTTCGGTCGTGCGGATTCCGCACTCATCCTAAGGAGACTGAAATGAAGAACGCAGTAGTCTGGAGCGAAATCGCGGTGTCCGATCTCAAGCGCGCGACCGCCTTCTACGAGAGGTTGCTCGGAGACACGCTGAAGCCCGAGACTTTCGGCCCCTACCAGATCGCCCTATTCCCCCACGCCGACGACGGCGTCGGCGGCTGCCTGATGAAGGGCGAAGGCTACGAGCCCTCGGCGAAAGGCACTGTGACCTACCTCGTGGCCGAGCCGGGGATCGACGCGGCACTCGAGCGCGCGTGGTCGGCCGGGGCGAAAGTCCTGATGCCGAAGACCGCGTTGCCCGGGAACCAGGGCTTCATCGCCCACGTGTCGGACTCCGAGGGCAACCGCATCGGGCTGCACGCGATGAGCTAGCGAGGCCATGCGGCGCGCCGACCGCCTCTTCCAGATCGTCCAGCACCTGCGCGGTCGCCGTCTCACGACGGCAGCTCAACTGGCAGGCCGGCTCGGCGTGTCGCTGCGCACGGTATATCGCGACGTGCGCGACCTGTCGCTCTCGGGCGTTCCGGTCGAGGGCGAAGCCGGCGTCGGCTACCGCCTTCGCCCGGGCTTCGAGGTTCCGCCGCTGATGTTCACGCTGAACGAGATCGAGGCGCTCGCGGTGGGTGCGCGCATGGTCGAGGCCTGGGGCGGCCCGGTGCTCGCGGAAGGCGCGCGCACGGCGATCGAGAAGATCGTGGCGGCGCTCCCGCCCGAGCGCCGGCTCGCCGTGGAGAGGACGCGCCTCTACGCTCCGGCGTTCCACGTCGACGGTCGGTCGATGCGGCAGCTGGAATCGGTGCGCGACGCCATCGGCGCGCGGCGCGTGCTGCGCCTGGACTACCGCGACTCGGGCGGCAAGGCGAGCGAGCGCGACGTCTGGCCTCTCGCGCTCTACTACTGGGGCCGCACTTGGACGATCGGCGCCTGGTGCGAAACGCGCCGGGACTTCCGCAACTTCCGCGTCGACCGGATCGCCGGGCTCGAAGCGCTGGGGCGCCGCTATCCGGACGAGGAGGGCAAACGGCTCGCGGACTACGTTCGGAAGATGGAGGCGCGTTAGGGGTATCCCTTGACACCATACCGGTTGGTATGTACTATCCATACTGATTGGTATGTTACGCAATCTCGCCGAGGATTCCGCGATGCCCGCGCAGCACGAATCGAAGACCCGCATTCTCGACGCCGCGCTGCGGGTGATCCGCACCAAGGGTTACTGGGCAACGTCGGTCGACGATGTGTGCGAGTTCGCCGGGCTCACCAAGGGCAGCTTCTTCCACCATTTCGACAGCAAGCAGGAGCTCGCGGTCGCCGCGGCCAAGCACTTCGCCGCGATGGCGGACGGCGTCTTCTCCAGCGCGCCGTACCGCAAGCTGCCCGATCCGGTGGAGCGCCTCCTCGGCTACGTCGATTTCCGCCGGGCGATCCTCAAGGGCGAGCTGCCCGAGTTCACCTGTCTCCTGGGGACGATGGTGCAGGAGACCTACGAGACCCATCCCGCGATCCGCAAGGCCTGCGAGCGTCACATCGCCGAGCACGCGGCGAGCCTCGTCGCCGACATCGCCGAGGCAAAGCGGCGCCACGCGCCGCGCGCGAAATGGACTCCCGAAAGCCTCGCGCTCTACACGCAGGCGGTGATCCAGGGCGCGTTCGTTCTCGCGAAGGCAAAGCACGGGCCGGAGGTCGCCGGCGAATGCCTCGCGCACCTGCGGCGCTACCTCGAGCTTCTCTTCGATCAGACCCGAAAGGAGTAGACCCATGTCGCAATACCACGGAAAGTTCATCTGGTACGACGTGATGACCGGCGACACCAAGGCCGCCGAGTCCTTCTACAAGCGCGCGATCGGCTGGAGCGCGCAGGATTCCGGGATGGGCGACCGCTCCTATACGCTTTTCTCGATGGGGCCGGCGATGGTCGGCGGGCTGATGCCGATCACCGACGAGGCGAAAAAGATGGGCGTGCGGCCCTGCTGGACGGGTTACGTCGCCGCCGACGATGTCGACGACTACGCGAAGCGCGTCGAGAAAGCCGGCGGCGCGGTCCACCGCGGCCCCGAGGACATTCCGGGCGTCGGCCGCTTCGCTGTCGTCGCCGACCCGCACGGCGCGGTGTTCATCATCATGAAGGGGTCGAGCGCGGAGGGACCGAAGGACGCCGCGCCGGGGACGCCCGGCCACGTCGGCTGGCGCGAGCTGCACGCCGGCGACGGCAAGAAGGCGTTCGAGTTCTATTCGACGCTGTTCGGCTGGACCAAGGCCGAGGCCATCGACATGGGCGCCATGGGGACGTATCAGACCTTCAAGACCGGCGGCGGCGAGCCGGCCGGCGGCATGATGACCAAGACCCCCGACACGCCCGCGCCGTTCTGGCTGTACTACTTCAACGTCGACGCGCTCGACGCCGCGGTTGCACGCGTTAAGGCCGCGGGTGGCAAGCTCGCCATGGGCCCGCACCAGGTTCCCACCGGGCAGTGGATCGCCCAGTGCTTCGATCCGCAGGGCGCGAGCTTCGCGATGCTCGCCGCGAAGCGTTAGCCCCCGCGGGTCCCGAGTCGCGGCCGGCCCGAAGTTCCTTGTTGCGTGCGCAATAGTGCGCGCGCCGAACGCCGGAATGTGCGTACGGCACAAATGGCCAGTGCCGTGCTGCGTCGAGCGCCGACCGGCGTGCGCCTAAAGTGGTCTCCATCAGGCCGGCGATTTCCACCGGCCGCCGAACGAGAGGAGAGCACAAGGTGACCAAGACCCGCGAATCCGGATTCGCCGACCGCGTTGCGACCGCCGTCCTCGCGATGGCGCTCCTCGCCGGACTGGCGATGGCCGCCGAGACCGGCGTGGAGCCGGCCGCCGCGCCGACCCGGTTCGAAGACGCCCCGGTCTACGTCATTCCCGACGCCAGGACCGCGCCGTTCATCGACATGCTCTTCTTCGACTGAGTTCCAGCAGCAACCCCCGTTTGCCGGCGCCTCGTGCGCCGGCTTTTTTTTGGAAAGTCCGGGACGGTCCCCACCCCCGCTTGACGCCTTCCGGGAAGCCCGCCTAGCATCTGCGTGCGGGGAAAAGGGACGTTATGAAGCTAGGTGCATTCATCGCCACGGCGGGGAAGATCGGAGCGGCGATCGCATTGACTCAAGCAGCCGTCGCCGGGGCCGCCGAGATCAGAGTGCTGTGCTCCACGGGGATGAGCTCGGTGATGTCGGTTCTCGTCCCCGAGTTCGAGCGCACGACCGGGCACAAGCTCTCGATCGCGTATGACACGGCCAACCTGCTCATGGGTCGCATCAAGGGCGGCGAGGCCGCGGACCTGGCGATCCTCACCGGGCCCGCGATGGACGAGCTGCTGAAGCAGGGCAAGGTTGCAGGTCGCACCGATCTCGCGCGCTCGGGCGTCGGGATTTCGGTGCGCTCGGGCGCGCCCAAGCCCGACATCGGCTCGGTCGAGGCTCTGAAGCGCGCGCTGCTCAACGCCAAATCCGTCGCCTACACCACGACCGGCGCGAGCGGCGTGTACTTCGCGGGCCTGATCGAGCGCCTTGGAATCGCCGAGCAGGTGAAAGCCAAGGCAAAGCTGCGCCCGGGCGGCGCCGTCGGCGAGCTCGTCGCCAAGGGTGAGGCCGAGATGGCCGTGCAGCAAATCCCCGAGCTCATGTCCGTGGCCGGCACGGATCTCGTCGGCCCGCTGCCGCCGGAGGTTCAGTACGTCACGGTATTCTCCGCGGGCGTCCTCGCCGGCGCGAAGGAGGGGGCAGCGGCGCAGGCGCTGGTGAATTTTCTCTCGACGCCGGCGGCCGCGCGGGTGTTGAAGGCGAAAGGCATGGAACCCGGCTGAAGGCCGGGAAGGGCTACTTCTTCTCTCCGGAAAGGACGTAGGCCCACAGCGCCTCGATGTCCTCGGGCTTGAGGACATCTTCCCAAGGCGGCATATTCCTCACGCCGTAGGTCACCGTATCGACGAAGCGCGCGTGGTCTCCGCGCGGGAACTTGCGCAGATCGACCGGCGCCCACTCGGGTTTGGTCATGCGCGGCCCGTGACAAGTCTGGCACCTGATTTCGTAGAGCTCCGCGCCTTTTCTGATCTGCTCCGGAGGGAAAGGCTTCCCGTCCTGCGCCGCGGCGCTCGCGCAGGCGAGCGCGAGGCCGACGCCGAAGGCAGTGCTAAGACCAGAGTTTGTCATTCTGAGGGCGCAGCCCGAAGAATCTGCTTTGTGACGCCTGAAAGCAGATCCCTCGCTGCGCTCGGGATGACGGCATTGACTAATCGGGCATGAGGGCGAAGGTCCACACCGAGCCGCCGGCGGGCACGGTGTCGGTCACCAGGCGGCTGGCGACGCTGCCGCCCCGGCCGGACAGCACCGTCACGTACTGCCGGCCCTTGTGGGTGTAGGT
>Ga0137403_10000608_pt1 | contig 46313 bp, 47 predicted proteins | sample CZOMad2_1_16fung_FD_122057 | JGI IMG/M metagenome (GOLD analysis project Ga0137403, IMG submission 122057) | Vadose zone soil fungal communities from Angelo Coast Range Reserve, California, USA - CZOMad2_1_16fungal (Hybrid Assembly) | ecosystem: Environmental > Terrestrial > Soil > Vadose zone... | reverse complement strand
TTCAGGTCAGAAACTCAGTTCGACCCATGCATCTCTTCGGTCACACTTTCGATCATGATTACTACTTCGAACTCCCCCAGTGAAGGGGAGCGGGATACCCAATCAATTGCTCGAGGGTTTACTTCACACCATGGCGATGTCCGGGTTGTCCCGCGTGCGAACCGAACTTTTTCACCTGCTCGTAATCCCATTCCTTGCGCATCATCCAGTAAAGGCGAGCCGCCAGTTTTCGCGCCATGTCCACTTTGGCGATTTTCCGTCCGCGCCGCATGGTCAGGTGGACATACTTACTCCGCCATTCCGGAAGCCTACGCACCGTCACTTGCGCCGCTTCCACCAGCAGGAAGCGTAATAGAGAGTTCCTTGTTTCGTGATATGTCCCAGCCGTCGTCGATTCCCACTCGAGTCCTCCAACGTAGCCAGCTTGATTTCGCTCCCATCCGCTCCGCTCCGCTGCGCGGATCGAGGGTGGCTCGCCGCTTGCGCACGAAGCGCTCGCCCCTCACTCCCCAGGATGCTGGCCTTTTTTTGTTGCTCAGTGGATTACTTCCGGATAACCGACAATACACGAACCGGCTCCTCTTGCGATCGCAAGAGCGTTTAGCGTACCGAAGCATAAGCTTGTTTTTGCCGGATCCCGAACAAGAATCATGCCAACTTGCCGTTTCTTGTAGTAGCATTGCCGGGATGAGTAGGAGATTATGAAAGAGCCGCGTCTTTCCAAAGCCGAAACTCGCATCCTGGAACAGTACTGGAAACTGGGAACTGCGTCTGTGCGCGAGGTGTTGGAAACCCTGCCTGAAGACGAACGTGTCGCTTACACCACCGTGCAAACGCTCGTCTATAGGCTTGAGGAGAAAGGCGCGTTGAGGAAGGTTAAGAAGATTGGCAACGCCCAGCTCTTTGAGCCCGCCATCAATCAGAGCCAATACCGCGGCAGGCTGGTACGTGACTTGCTGGATCTGTTTGGAGGGTCGCCGCGTCTTCTCGTCTCCAATCTGCTCGAGAATGGCACCCTCAGCTTACGGGACCTGAAGGCGCTGCAAAGTGCGGCACGCACTGATAAGAACGGCCGCAGCCGTGGAGGCAAACGTGCATGAGCATATCGCACGCGTGATGTACTACTTCAGCGTACACCTGCTGTATGCATCCGTCGTCGGTGCTACCGCGTGGGTACTGACGTCAATTCGGGGTGCCAGCGCCACCACGAAATATTGGATTTGGGTTGTCACCGCATTCAATTTCATCGTGCCGGTCGGCGCAACCGTTGATAAGGTCTGGGGGCTGCATTTCCGATGGGCGGCACCGCTCAGTGCTCTCGGTGGGCCGATATGGGACATGACGCAGGGCCGTACGGCACTGGTGCTTGCGGCGATATGGATCGCTGGCACACTCACCATGCTGATGCGGTTGATCTCGCGCCTTCGTAGTGAAGGCCGTGAAGCTGAAATCGTGCACAGCCTGAGCGTCAATAGTGCGGCGTCTAGCTTCACAACAGATGGCATCCCGGTGAGCTTCGATGCCAGGCATCCCGCTCCTGCAGTCAGTGGGATCTTTTACCCGTGTATCCTGCTCCCCATCGGCATTGATCGGCTACTCAATCAGCGGGAATTCGATGCTGTCGTGCTTCACGAACTTGTCCATGCAAAAAGGCGCGACAATCTGATCCGCGTACTCTACGAACTTTCGTTGTGCGCCATATGGTTCCATCCGCTACTCTGGCTGGCTGGAGCGAAAATAGCGCTCTATCGCGAGCTCTCCTGCGATGAAACTGTTATCCAGCGTGCGCATGGAACAGATCTGGTTGCAGCGCTCGCAAAACTTGCAGTGCCGGAACGAGCGCTCTCCCTGCAAGCCACAGCCTCATCACATCTGAGCTATCGCTTGGCCTGGCTTTCGGGGCAACTGCAAGTGCGGCGCCCAGCAAGCCTGCTGCTGGCGTCGCTATTTGCCGCTGTGATGGCGGCGGCCCTGTTTGGAACCGTGGCACACACCGCCTGCTGTTTCATTCTTCGGCACTGACTCCGGCCGACATCCTCGCCTTCCCAAGCCGCATAGTTGCGATTAAAACGTATACTGTAGTAGTATCGCCGCTGTATGTCGTAGGTCGGAGGTGTTTGTGCCAAACGCACCACGAAATCGAATGCGAACGTGTGCCGTACCTTTGCTGTTATTGCTTGTGGCACAGGTTTCAACGCTGCAACTGCACGGTCAATCGGCTGCTCCCGTCACCATGGTGAAAGCCGCCCGGCTACTCGATCCGCGCACCGGCAATGTGCTCGCGCCTGCAGCCGTTCTGATCGATGGGGACAAGATCAAAGAGGTTGGTTCGTCCTCGCAAATCGACGTTCCCCATGGTGCAAAAATCATCGACCTGGGCGCCGCGACCTTGCTGCCGGGATTGATTGACGCCCACGCGCACCTGTTCCTTGACATCATTGTATTGCCCGAAGCGGAGCAGGACCGCCATGCCAACGGTCTGTTTGCTCCGGGAGTGCTGCTGGCCATCGTGGAATCGCCAAGCAAACGCGCCCTGATGGGGGCTCAGTTGGCACGTGAGGACCTGGAGAGCGGTATTACGACCGTTCGCAACCTGGGTCATTCGGGCGTTGACGGCGACACGGAACTGCGTGACGCGATCAACGCCGGCCGCGTCCCCGGGCCGAGAATGCTGGCTTCCGGACGCAAGCTGATCACCCGAGGTGAATATGTTCAAAATCTCAATCCTGCCCTTAGCGATGCCATCCTGCAGCAGGAATTCTTGCTCATCGAGGGAGTAGACCGGGGACGGCAGGCAGTTCGGCAGAATGAGTTCCAGAACGTCGACGTGATCAAGGTCTCGGCTGATGAGAATCTCACAGTTCCTGAACTTGCGGCGGTAGTGGAAGAGGCGCACCGCCAGCACCTGAAGGTGGCGGTCCACGCCATCGACACCGCCAGCATACAAACAGCGATCGAGGCCGGCGCAGATTCGATCGAACATGGTAACGATGCAACTGACGAACAGCTCAGGCAGATGCGTCATAAGGGCATATATTTCGACTTGACTCCGACTTTTTATGGCGGCGGCTACCTGAAGATCGCCGAGCCAGAAATCGTGATCTCGCCCGCCGTCCGCGCTGAAAGATTGAGTTCCGTGGCACACAGCAAGCAGCGTTACGACCAGCTGGTGCAGCGAGTCTTGAAGTCAGGGGTCAAATTTGCTGCGGGATCGGACATGTGCTGGTTCTATACCGGCAAAACGCGAGGCGAAGCAAGCATTGCGGCTCTAATCAATTTGCGGGCTGCCGGCATGTCGTCGCTCGAAACCATTCGCGCAATCACAAGCAATGCCGCGGAAATGCTGGGATGGCAGGACCGCATCGGTGCTATCGAGCCGGGCAAGTTTGCCGATTTCATTGCCGTCGCCGGTGACCCGGTCGCTGATATTGCCGAATTGGAACATGTTCGCTTTGTGATGAAAGGCGGCGAAGTGATCAGAAATAGTGTTGCACCGCTGCCGTAGGCGGTGAACGGGAGAGTGGAATGAAGAAACGTGTGGGCGTGTTGGTACTGATGTTAGCCACTAGTTGTGTTGCTTTCGCGCAGAACCCTGAACCACGCATCGTCGATCTAAAGGCTGCCGACGGCACGCCGCTGAAAGCAACTTACTTTGCCGCAGCGAGGCCCGGCCCCGGTGTCCTGCTGCTGCATCAGGTCAATCGCGATCGCAAATCGTGGGACCCGGTAGCGGCGCAGCTTGCAGCCGCGGGAATGAACACTCTCACCCTCGATCTGCGCGGCTTTGGCGAAAGCGGCACCCGTCTGGACAAACTTACTGACACTGAGCGCAGCAAGTACCAGCGGGGCTGGCCTGACGATGTTGACGTCGCACTCGGGTACTTGAGCTCGCAGCCGGGCGTCGATCACAACCTGATTGGGGCGGGAGGAGCAGGTTGGCTCGGCGTCCTCTACTCCGTTGATGCGGCGCGCCGCCATCCTGAGCAAATCAAGTCGCTCGCACTCATGTCGGGCGAAACACTTCGCGACGGGTTGCAGTTTCTTCATCAGGCATCGCAATTGCCGGAACTCTTCGTCTTCTCCGATGACGACGAATACCCGCCGACGCAAGACGCGATGAAACTCCTCTATGTCGCTGCATCCAGCCCGAGCAAGAAGCTGGTGCACTACCCCGAAGCTGAAGACGCCCCGTGGCTATGGTATGAGGACTCTTCCGGAAGAGTCCCCGCCCACGGCGGCCACGGGACTGACATGTTTCAGGTTCATCCCGAGCTGCCCGGCATCATTGTCCATTGGTTTGTGACTACGCTCGTCAAGACTCCAGGTCACGCTCCCGTCGATGCGCTGGCAACAGCGCCAATCCTGAATCAGCTGCAATCACCAGGCGCAGCGGCCGGGGTCACGCAGCAATTATCGGACGCCCGGCGCAAAGATCCTCAGGCCCAGCTGTGGCCCGAGGTCGCCGGTGACATCATCGGCGAGGACTTTCAGCGCGCTGGCGATGTCAAGAATGCAATTGAGGTCTTCAAGCTGAATGTCCTCGCTTATCCCGATTCGGCCGACGCGCGCTTTAACCTTGCCGACGCCTATTTGGCAGACGGCCAGAAGGATCTCGCACGGCAATACGCTGAAAGGGCATTGACCCTGCTCGATTCCCATAAAGCGCCGCTATCTTCCTGGTCTGATACTGAAGAGCGGCGAGCAGAGATCCGCCGCGCCATAGAGAGTACGCTAGCGCGAGCGACCAATGGAGCCGAGCATTGAGATCGTCATTCGAGTACTCATTATGCTATCTGTTATGCAACGTGGTCGTATCAACACCGTTACAGACTTCCCGGCGCTGATTCACGCCACGAGCCTTTCACACTGACAGCGAATGAATACATTAGCGCTCGGAAACTGGAACTGGCGCTCGCGAGCCGAGCAAAAGAGAAACAGCTCTTGGTGCAATTGCGGACCTACTTCAAACGGGAACCGGGCACGGGTCGCTGACGACATCCGCCCGTTGAAGGAGCCGAGCACCATCGGGCGGGCAATCTCTGCGGAAGAGAAGCAGCGGCTTCTCCAGACGGCTGTGATGCGGCCTGAATGGGAAATGGCCTACTTTGCTGCAATTCTCTGTCTGAATAGCACTGCGAGAGGATGCGAGTTGAAAGGGCTTCAATGGTGCGACGTGGACCTATTTGCCCGCACTGTTACGATTCGCACATCCAAGACGGCTGCTGTTGAAAGGGTGGTACCTCTCACGGACGTAGCAATCCACGCCCTCGCCAGGCTGCGTCGAAGAGCGGGGGGCTTTGGCGCGGTTGAGGCGTCACACCATAGTGTTTGCTGCTTTCGTTCCGAAATTCACCTTCAGCGGTAAGAGAGTGATCGACTACAACGTCACCGCCTTTGATCCGACGCGACACGTGAAGAGTTGGCGGACGGTATGGAGAACGCTGACGAAGAAAGCGGGCCTGCCAGGGTTCCGGTTCCACGATCTGCGGCACTGCGCTATTACCCAGCTAGCGGAAAACGGCGTGTCGGACTCAACGATTATGGCGATTGCCGGTCACGTCAGCCGCCGAATGTTGGAGCGCTACCGTCACGTCCGCATGGAAGCCAAACGAAATGCCATGGAAGCTCTCGCTGTGAGCACCAAAAAGGGCGACACAACTCATGACACAAACGTTGTGACTGTTGGGACTCGCCCCGTCTAAGTTGCTGTGAGATTTGGTGGACCTGGTCGGGATCGAACCGACGACCTCTTCCATGCCATGGAAGCGCGCTCCCAGCTGCGCCACAGGCCCACATGAGAATCGCTGTACGGGGGGACTTAAGCAGTTCAATTCTCGCCTACTGGCTATCGATAGTCAAACCCTGTGGCGACACTTCGCATCTTTAGTGCGCGACAGATTTTGGGTAGTGGCTCAGTTCGGACACGCCGATCACACCAGGGTCATCCTGAAGGACTTCGGTCGCACGCAACCGCCATGGCTGACGCGGGCGAGTGCATTATGAGGCAGGGGACATTCAATACCAGATTTTGCGAAAGCCGGGAAACTTAGTATCCTGAGGGACGCTTGCGGCAATCTTAATGAAACGAAACTCCATCTTGCGTCTTCGATCCTTGTCCCTGTTGCCGCTTTGTCTGGCGGTGAGCGCTCAAGTCATTTCTTCCAACCAGCCTGCACCGCAGGGTCCGGTTTCGTATGCTTCCGCCAATCAGCTGAACACGCTGCTCTCGCAGCTCGAAGAGGCATCGCAGGCCGCGCAATCGGATCTGGCCAAGATGCGGGTCGAGAAATGGAAGACCGACTCGGGCAGCAAGCGCCAGGCCGAAGGAAATGCGGAATCCATCCAACGTAATCTGCGCTCTGCGTTACCTGAGATTATTGCGGATTTGAAGGCTTCGCCGGAAAGCCTGACTTCCACTTTCAAGCTGTACCGCAATCTGGACGCGCTTTACGATGTGTTCGAATCGGTAGCGGAGTCGGCCGGGGCGTTCGGATCCAGGGACGACTTCCAATCGCTGCAAAACGATGTCAGCGCCTTCGAGAGATTGCGGCGTTCGGTGGCCGACCGAATGGAGACCTTGGCGGGAGCCAAAGAGGTAGAGGTCACTCGTCTGCGCGCAGCGCTGCAGAGTGCACAAGCCAATACGCCGACACAACCTCCCAAGAAAATTGTGGTGGATGATGACGCTCCGGTCAAGAAACCGGTCAAGAAGAAATCGGCACCTAAGGCGGCGCCCGCTCCTACGTCCCCCAATCCCGGCGCAGCGCCGCCGAAATAGACACTGGTCCCATTGAGCTCGGGGCAGAGCGGCCAAAGGCTCACCGCAGGGTGTTTTCGAACCTTATAAACTATTGAAATTAATATAGTTGCACGGGTGGAACTCTGCCTGCCGCGTTGGGGTCTATACATACTAAGGTTGCTTATTTCGGCTGACGGTAGAGCGCGTTTAACGTTGGGCCCACAGGGAGAAAAGAACCTATAATGGGAAACAACGCCATGGCGTTGATGGCGGGAGCAACCACCTTGGGTGATCTTGCAGTCTCGATTGGGGTCCGGAGCCAGCAATCAGCGATTGTGGCCGAACTGAAGGCGGGCTCGGAAGACGCCTATGCTTGGCTCATCGCAGAATTTCATCAGCCGATCTACAGCCTGGTGTATCGCATCGTCACCGATCCGGCGGACGCCGCCGACACCACTCAGGAGGTCTTCCTGAAGGTGTTTCGGGGAATGAAGCATTTTCACGGCGAATCCAGTCTAAAAACATGGATTTACCGTATTGCGGTACATGAGGCCTCGAACCGAAGACGATGGTGGTTCCGGCATAAGGCGAAGGAAACTTCGATTGAGCCGAACCTGGACGACAGCGGACTGAGCGCATCAGGCATGCGCGATAGGCTGGTCGACGAAAGCGAATCGCCGTTCGACATGGTGGTGCACGAGGAAGTCCGGGCCCGAGTCGAAGAAGAGTTGCGGCAAATTTCGGAACCCTACCGCACCACGGTCATCTTGCGCGATCTGGAAGACATGTCGTACGAAGAGATAGCAGAGATCACACAGGTTTCGCTGGGAACCGTAAAGTCGCGACTGACCCGCGGGCGCGAGGCATTGCGCCGGCGTCTGACAGGATACGTAGTCGAACATGCGGAACAACTTGGTTTGCGACCTCCGTGTGAGACCGAAAGGCGGCTGAGCCGTGGCGCGATCTCTGCGATTGAGGTGACACGATGACGTGCGCCCAAGCCAGGCCGTTATTTTCTCCGTACCTCGATGGTGCGGTCACGGGCAAACAGATGGGCGAACTGAGCCAGCACATTGAAGCGTGCGAGCGTTGCAGCCGCCAATATGTTTCGCTGCGGCAGACGCAGCACCTGCTGGCCCGGGTGGGTCCCCGCAAAGCGCCGGCCGACCTGGCGTTGAAGCTCCGCGTCGCAGTTTCCCAGCAGGCAGCACAATCTAGGCGGCGGTACTTCGAGGGCATTCGGGTCCGTTTCGACAACGCGCTCAACCTCTTCATGCTGCCGGCGACGGCAGGTCTGGCTGCCGCTGTGGTGATCTTTGTGGTCTTGATGGGATTTATGGCGCCCCTGCAGGCAGACAATTCCGACGTCCCCCTGATGCTGCACACCGCGCCTCAGCTGCAACAGTCGGCGTTCGGGTCGACCCTCGATTCCATCAACGATGACTCCCTGGTGATTGAAGCCTATGTGGACTCGCAGGGACGGGTGCAGGATTACCGCATTCTTTCCGATTCCGAGGAAGACGCCACATTGCTGCCGCAAGTAAAGAAAAACATGCTCATCTTCACTACCTTCACTACGTTTCGTCCCGCGCTTTCCATGGGCCGGCCGACTACAGGGCGGGCGATATTGTCGTTCTCCAAAGTGAGCGTGAAGGGGTAGGTGGTTGGCGGCCCGACGGTCCAATGTTCGGTATCGTACCGCGAAGGCAGGTCCATGGCACTGCATCGCGGGCGGGTCGCCCGCGACCACACGACAGGTGTTCCGAATAAAAAGCTGCAACAGCGTCCATTGATTCTCCGGCGGGCACCCCTTACACTTAAGAGATCGTAGCCCGCATACCGGCCAGCCTGCAGGAGGTTTCCCTGAGTCGTAAGTTTAGATGCTCGCTTTACGCGGCCTTGTTTGCCCTGCTGGCAGAGCTGTCGCCGGCCCAGAATCAGAGTCCTGTAGCCCTAGACACCAACGAGACCCTGTTCACGGTGCTTACGGCAATCAATACTTGCGGATACGACCAGGATCTCGGCGTCTCGGACCCGTTGCGCTCGCGAGTGCGCTCCCAGGTGGCACAGGCCCGCCAAGCCTCGCAGGCCGCCGAGGACGCGACACAGGCCATGTGCCAGTACTACCAGGAACACCAGCAGCCGGAAGCATCGAAAGCACTTGCCCAGTACGTCTCGCTCGCGCTCTACCTGAATCCTCCGCCCGCTCTGACCGCCAAAGTCAAGGATGCGGATATGCCTCCCGATGCCGCGCTGGTGCTAGGAATCCTTCCCCTCTTGCCGAAATTCTCCGAGACGGTGGGATTGCATGCCATCTGGGAAGCCGACCGCGAAGCCTACGGCGCGTTGACCGGACGTTATCACGAAGCCCTGGCCAAAATCTTGTTTGATACCGAGATTTACCTGAAGCTGCCGTCGTCCTCCCGCCTGGGTCGGGACTTTACCGTGTACGTCGATCCCATGGGCGCGCCCGGACAAACCAACGCCCGCAATTACGGATCAGACTATTATGTGGTGATTTCTCCGGGCCCCAGCGCAGGGCTCAAGATGGAGCAGATTCGGCATACCTACCTGCACTATTTGCTGGATCCGATGGCCATGAAGTACCCGGCGAACATGAAGCGTCTGGCGCCTCTGCTCGAAACCGTCAAGGCGGCGCCCATGGACCAGAGCTTCAAGAGCGATGCTTCCCTGCTGCTGACTGAATGCCTTATCCGGGCGATCGAGGCGCGCACCGCAGGATCGAAGAAGGCGCCTGAAGCGGAGCGTTTGCAGGCGGTCCAGAATTCAGCCAAGCAGGGTTTCATCCTGACGACGTATTTTTATGAAGCGCTGCTGCGGTTTGAGAAGGACCCGGCCAGCCTCAGCAATGCGTATGGCGATCTGGTGAGCGGCATCGATGTGGGAAAGGAACGGAGGCGCGCAACCCAGGTGACGTTTGCGTCTACTTCCGACACCGAACTGTTGCATCTTTCACGTCCGCAACAGAGCAAATTGCTGGTCGCCGCCGAGCAGAAGCTTTCGGCAGGCGATTCCGAGAGCGCGCAAAAACTGGCGCAACAGGCGCTCGACGAAAAGAACGAAGACCAGGGCCGGGCGCTTTTCATTCTGGCGGAAGTCGCCACTCACAACTCGGACATGCAGGGGGCGCGAAACTATTTTGAACGCGCTCTGGAAGTGGCGCATGAACCGAAGGTGCTGGCCTGGTCCCATATTTATCTGGGAAGAATTTTCGATTTGCAGGAAGACCGAGAGGCGGCGATCGACCAATACCGGGCGGCTGTGACCGCGGGCTCCGGGTTGCCCGAAGCCAAGGCGGCGGCCGAAATGGGACTACAGAAACCCTATGAGCCTACCCGCCGTTCGCAGTAGAGTGTGGCTGCCGTCATCGAGCAGGATGAATTGTACTTTGCCCAAGGAGAGAGCATGAAGCAAGCAGCGATGCTAGTCGTGATACTGGCTCTGGCTACATTCGTATCGGCGCAAACCCAGACGCCTCCCGCGCCGGCAGGTGCCGCGGCCACAACCCCTCCGCCCCAAGGCAAGCGCCCGCCCCAGGCCAAGACCCAGGCGGAGTTTGACGCCTACAAAGTGGCGGCCGCCAACACCGACGGCCCGACCCTGGAAAAAGCGGCGGATGATTTCGCTGCCAAGTTCCCAGACAGCGAGCTGCGAATCCTCCTCTACCGGAACACCATGCACATCTATCAAGCCGCAAACGGTTCCGACAAGATGATGGACATGGGACGCAAAGTACTCAAAATCGATCCCGATGATCCAGAGGCGCTGGTGGGTGTGGCCCAGGTCCTGGCCGAGCGCACGCGGGAGAGCGATCTGGACAAGGATCAACGCCTGGACGAAGGGACCAAACTGGCGCAGCATGCACTGGAAACGGTTGAGGCCGACATCACCATCCCGCCCGGTACCCCACAGGACAAGATCGACGCCTACAAAGGATTCCTGCGCTCCAACGCCTACTACGTGCTGGGCACAATCCAGTACACCCGGGAGAAGTATTCTGATGCGGAAGGCTACTTTCGCAAATCGATGGATGCCTTCCCTTCCCAGCTCGACCCACTGGCGGTGCTGCGCCTGGCGCTCTCGCTGGACAAGCAGGAAAAGTATGCTGAAGCATTGAAGTATGCCAATCAGGCCGTGCAAATGACGGAAGCCAACCAGGGCTCGACCCTGGCCACTTTGTCACGCAACGAACGCGATCGCCTGGTTCAGCTGACCGGGGGCGCCCCTGCCGGAAAGCCGCCTGCGAGCGCGCAGAACCCAGCGCCCAAGAATTAGTACGAAGACCAGACCTCTGACCTCGGACACCAGACCTCGGACTCCAGCCTCAGGGACTTGCCGAGGTCCGAAGTCCGATGTCCGACGCCAATCACCACAATCATGAAACCGCGTGACATTGCGCAGTTGCAGGCAACTCTGGGCTACCGCTTCCAGCGGCCGGAACTGCTGGAGCAGGCCTTGACCCATAGTTCTCAGGCGAGGGAGCTGGAAGCACTGCAGGCAGCCGGCGGCCCCCGGGTGGGCGACAATGAGCAGATGGAGTTCCTGGGCGACGCCGTCTTGGGATTTGTTACTACCGAGGAGCTGTGCAACCGGTTCCCCAGCTTTCGTGAGGGAGAACTCTCCAAACTCCGGGCCCACCTGGTAAGCGAAAAGCATCTGATTCGAGTGGCCCAGGAACTGGAGTTAGGGCATTACTTGAACCTGGGGCGAGGTGAGGAGAAAAGCGGTGGCCGCAACAAGACGGCTCTGCTGGTGGATGCACTCGAGGCGGTTCTGGCAGCCATCTACCTCGACGGCGGACTGGACGCCGCACGCGAACTGGTATTGCGGACCATCGTTGTGCCGGAGCTGGAACGGATCGCATCTCAGGGCAGCAGTCTGCCGGTCACCGACTACAAGTCGGCGTTACAGGAAAAGCTGCAAGCCACCGGAAGACCTCAACCCACCTACACGTTAGTAAAGGAGCGCGGTCCGGAGCATAGCAAGACCTTCACGGTGGAGGCGCGCTTGCAACCGCTGGACAACGGCGGCAAAGCGGAATTTGTGGGCCGGGCCGATGGCTCTACAAAAAAGAATGCGGAGCAGGACGCCGCCCGCCAGGTATTGGAATATCTCAGCACCTTGGCCGTCGAGCCGAACGGTACGAAGAAGCGCAGCGAACACGCCTAGTGACTGTCATGGAAGAAGTAGAAGTGAAGGTGAAACCTCCGCAGGCAGATACCCTGAGTTCGCTGCAGTCGTTGCTGGCGACGGTGGTCATCGCCGTTTTTGTCATCACCTTCATCGTGCAGGCCTTCCAGATTCCTTCCGAATCCATGGAGAATACGCTGCTGATCGGGGACTATCTGCTGGTCGACAAGCTGCGTTACGGCGGAGGCGCTTCCTGGGACCTCTTCATGCCCTACAAGCAAGTGCGACGAGGAGACGTGATCGTCTTTCGCTACCCTATCCATCCCACCCAGCATTTTGTGAAGCGGGTGGTCGGCGTGCCCGGGGACCGCGTCCGCCTGATTAACCGGCAGGTCTATGTCAATGGCCATCCTCTGCGGGAACCCTATGTCCGCTACAGTTCCGCTGCCCACGACACCTTCCGCGACGAGTTCCCGCGGCTGGACCTTCCCGTCCCTGGCCTCGAAGGGGGCTGGTGGCTGGAGATGAAGAAACTGGTCGAGGACGGCGAACTGATTATTCCGCAAGGAAACTATTTTGTGCTGGGTGATAACCGGGATGAGAGCCTGGACAGCCGCTATTGGGGTTTCGTACCCCACGAAAATGTCATCGGACGTCCGTTGCTGATCTACTGGTCGGTCCGAAACGCGGACCAGGAGATGCCAACTTCCCCCAGCCCCGGTGATAAACTCATTCACTTCGCGTACGCCGCGACCCATTTGTTCCAAATGACCCGGTGGGACCGCACGTTTCGAGTGGTTCGATAGGGCGCAAATAGAGTCTCCGAGCGAGAAAGGTCCAGTGCCTAAGCAAGTACCTAAAAAAGAAAACAAGCCGGAAGAAAAGCCGCGCGAGACTACCGTGGAGTTCCTGGCCTCGCTGGCCGGGGTGTTGGTGACCGGACTGTTCATCATCACCTTCGTCCTGCAGGCCTTTGAAATCCCCTCCAGTTCCATGGAGAACACGCTGCTGATCGGCGACCATGTCTTCGTAAACCGGGTCCTGTTCGCTCCGGCCACCCACTGGATGGGGCCGCTGCTTCCCTACCGGGAAATACAGCGCCAGAATATCGTGGTTTTTCTTTCGCCCGCTGAGCCGGGCCTTTACGTGGTGAAACGGGTCATCGGGATTCCCGGAGATCGCATCCATCTGCGCAACGGCGTCGTGTTTCGCAACGGAGAAAAGCTCGACGAGCCTTACGTTATTCACAACAGCGATGAAGGACCGAACGAATATCGGGACAACTTCCCGGCCGTGCCGCCGTCCGACTACAACCGCTTGTTTCCGGATTGGCAACAGAATTTGGCGCAATACATCCAGGGTGATGACATCGTCGTACCTTCCAACAGCTATTTCGCGATGGGAGACAATCGCGATGTAAGTTACGACAGCCGCTACTGGGGATTTATCCCGAAGGAAAATGTGATCGGGAGACCCATGTTCATTTACTGGTCGTTCGAGACGCCGCCGAACCAATATCTGCATACAGGGATTGGCGAGCGAGTAGGATTTCTGGCGCACGTGGCCATCCATTTCTTCGACCTGACCCGCTGGCGGCGCACGTTGAAGGTGGTTCGTTGAAATTTTTTCGGTCCAGTCGCGGCAAGGTGCTTACCGGCATGGTTTTGGTGCTGGCGCTGTTTCTGGTGCGCCCGGGGGCGCAACGGCTGCGCACGCGAATCGTGCGATCGATCAGCCTGGCGTTAGGGCGCCCCGTGGACGTGGGATCGGTGACTCTTCGCCTGTTGCCCCAACCCTGTTTCGATCTGGAGAATTTTGTAGTCCATGAAGACCCCGAGTTCGGTGCCGAGCCGGTGCTGCAATCGTCTGATGTTATGGCCACCGTGCGGGTGAGTTCGCTGTTGCGAGGAAGGTTGGAGATTGCCCGCCTCAGTCTAACCGAGCCCAGTATTAACCTGGTGCGAAACAGCGAAGGCCGCTGGAACTTGGAAAAGCTGGTGGAGCGCGCTGCCAGCACTCCGGTTGCGCCTACGTCGAAGACGCGCCGCGAAGCCCGGCCGGGCTTCCCCTACATTGAGGCCGACCACGGCCGTATCAACTTCAAGTTCGGACAGGAAAAGAAACCCTACGCCCTCACAGAAGCCAATTTCGCTTTGTGGCAGGATTCTGAGAATACCTGGGGCATGCGATTAAAAGCCCAACCGATGCGGACCGATTTCAACCTGAGCGACACCGGCCTGCTCGCGATGGATGGGTCGTGGCAACGCTCGGCCGATCTGCACGAGACTCCCGTGCAATTCGCGCTGCAGTGGGAAGGGGCCCAACTGGGACAAGTGACGAAGCTGGCGCTGGGACAGGACAAGGGATGGAGAGGCGGCGTCAGGCTTTCGGCTCAGCTCACGGGCACGCCCAAGAATCTGACGGTTGAAAGCGAGGGCTCCATCGAAGACTTCCACCGCTTTGACATTTCCGGTGATCCGGCACTCCGGCTGGCAGCGCGATGTAGCGGTCATTACAGCTCTGCCAATCACGTTCTCTCCGGGCTGGCATGTCGCGCCCCGGTCGGTGATGGAGGCATCACCCTGAACGGCAGCGTTGCCCCCATGCCCGGTTCTCGCGCCTACGATTTGACCATGCTCGTCCGGAACCTGCCCCTCCAGCCAATGGTGGAATTCGCGCGGCGAGTGAAAAAGAATGTGCCCGCAGATATTGTTGCGGCCGGCAAACTGAACGCAAGCATTACGTTGCAGCGCCCGGTCGCCTCGACCGGCGCGGGGCCGGCCTGGCAGGGCGGCGGCGAAGTGCTGGCGTTAAACGTGCGATCTCTTCTCACCAATACCAGGCTCGCGCTTGACAAGATTCCTTTCACCATATCCTCATCTTCGAGCGACGATCGTGGGAAGAAACCAGGCGCCGAGCGCAGCCGCAGCTCGGCCATCCCGGCCAGAATTGATCCCCGGGTGGAGGTTGGCCCGTTTAGTCTGGCGTTGGGCAGAACCACCGGTGCTACCGTGCGTGGCCAGGTTTCTCGTTCCGGTTACAACTTCTTGGTGCAGGGCGACGCCGAGCTGCAGCGTTTGCTGGAAGTGGCGCGCACAATCGGATTGCCGGCGTCTCAGTCCGCAGCCAGCGGAGAGGCCCGCATCAGTCTTCACATTGGCGGTGGCTGGGCTGGATTTGCCGCTGCCGCAGTGACCGGCACGGCGCAACTGCATTCCGTCCACGCCCGGGTCCGCGGCCTGAATTCGCCGGTGGAGATTCTGTCGGCAAGTGTTGAGCTGACGCCTAACACCACTGAAGTCAGCAAGCTGTCCGCTTCCCTGGCCGGCAATACGTGGCGCGGGTCGCTGACAGTTCCCAGACAATGCGAGAAGCCGCAGGCTTGTCCGATACGCTTTGGTCTTCACGCTGACGAGTTTGTGACCGATGAACTGAGCGGTCTGGTGAGTGAGCTGCCCGGAAACGAGCCCTGGTATCGCTTTCTGTCGTCGCCGGCGCAATCCAAACCCTATCTGGCATCTTTACACGCGGTCGGAAAGCTCACGGCAAGTCGCGTGGTGATTCACAACCTGGTCGCGAACCGGGTCTCGGCCGAGATCGAACTCGAGCAGGGCCGCCTTCAGCTTTCGAACCTGCGTGGCGAAGTACTGGGCGGACGCCACACCGGCGAATGGCGAGTGGATTTCACGGTCAATCCCCCGACCTATCACGGCAACGGCTCTCTCGAAAAAGTTGCGTTGGGACAACTCGCGGAAGCCATGCACGACGACTGGATCACCGGAACCACAAATGTAGAGTATCGTGCCGACTCGGCTGGTTGGACGAGAGCGGAACTGCTTTCCCACGCCGAAGCCGCCTTCCAGGTCGAGACTCGCGAGGGTTCGCTGCCCCACCTCACGCTGGCTGGAGAAAGCGCTCCGCTGCGGATCAGCCGCTTCGTGGGACGGTTGCTGCTGCATGCTGGGAAGTTCGAGATCGATCAAGGCAAACTACAGACTCCTGGCGGCATCTACCAGTTGAGCGGCACAGCATCCCTGGGTCGAGTTCTGGATTTCAAACTGGCACGCGATGGAGCCCCCGGCTTCAGCATCACCGGCACGGTCGACCAGCCCCGCGTAGCTGTCAGTACGACTCCCGACACTCAGGCCGCGCTCAAACCATGAAGGCCTGCTGCGCCTTTCTTTTCGCCGTGACGGGCTGGCTGCTTGTGACTCCGCATTCTCCGGCTCAGACCCGTTCTGCTCCGAGCTCCACACCGCTGGCGAACTTCGAGCGCAAGCTGCAGCACGTGCAGAGCAACGGGGCGCAGCAGCACCCGGATCCCTCGCCCACAGAGTTCACCGAGCAGGAGATTAATGCTTACTTCGCGTCAGGCGAGATCAAGCTCCCTGCGGGAGTGAAGTCAGTGGTTTTCCAGGAACAGCCCGGAATAGTGGTTGGGACTTCACGGGTTGATTTCGATCAGTTGAAAACGGGCAAGAATTCCTACAACCCTCTGCTCTCCATTTTCAGCGGATTGCATGACGCGGTAGTTACCGCCCACGCGTACGGCGCCAAGGGAGAAGGTCTGGTTCACGTGGATTCGGTCTCCCTGGATGGCGTCGAGGTTCCCCAATTCGTCCTGGAACTGTTCGTGGAGAAATACCTCAAGCCGAGATACCCGAATATCGGCCTGGACTCGCGATTTGCGTTGCCGGCCCGGGTGGACGCAGCGACGATCGGGCCACATACAGTAAGCATTTCCCAAAAATGAGTCCACGCTCCCTCGGACTATTTACACGCGGTCCTTCCGCTCTGGAACTCGCTTAAGCTTTACTGCGCATAGCCTGCTCCGCGCAGGACTCTACCCGGCAGCGCCCCGGTTTGCTTGCCCTGATCGATCACCGCAACGCCATTCACTAAAACGTACTCCATTCCTTGCGACAACTGGTTTGGATTTTCGAAGGTAGCCAGGTCACGAATAGTGGCGGGATCGAAGACCACAACATCGGCCCACATCCCTGCTTTCAGCACGCCGCGGTCGGTCAGGCGCATACGCTGCGCCGGCAGTGCGGAGAATTTTCGTATGGCATCCTGCAGTGTGAGCCTCTTTTCTTCGCGAACGTATTTGCGCAGGATGCGAGGGAAGGTGCCGTAGGCGCGCGGGTGAGGGTGTTCCTGACCCAAAATTCCCTCCGGCGAGGTACCGGATGAATCGTTGTCGAAAGCTACCCACGGCTGCTGCAGAGCAAGAACGATATCCGGCTCAGACATGCCGAAGACAGCGACCTCGGTCAAGGCGTTATCTTCAATCAACAGATCGAACAGTGCATCCATGGGGTCTTTGTTTTGCAGCGTTGCAACCTCGGACAGCCTCTTGCCTTGCAGGGGAAGCAACTTGGGGTTTTTCACCACGCCGATCAAGATATCCTGAGGGCCGCTGATCTCCTCCCACTCGTTGTCCCATTCGTTCGACGGAGTCATCATGTCCTTGCGAATGCGGGCACGCATCGCCGGATCTTTAAGACGTTCGACTAGCTTGGCATTGCCACCGTCGTGTGCCCAAGCCGGTACGAATGCCGAGAAATCGTTGAACCATGCGGTGTAGGCATAGGTGTCGGCGCTGACGTCCATCCCCTGGGCACGCGTGGCATTGATTTTTGCGACGACTTCCGGCATGCGTCCCCAGTTGGCCTTTCCTGCGACCTTAAGGTGCCAGATCTCAACTGGGATGTGACCCTCCCGCCCGATGCGCAATGCCTCGTCGATCGCAGCCAGCACGCTATTGCTCTCATTGCGCATGTGCGTGGCATAGATGCCGCCGAATTTCGAGGCCTCCGAAGCCAGGGCGATCAACTCTTCAGTCTTCGCGTAAGGAGCGGGCGAGTACTCCAGTGATGATGAGACTCCGACAGCGCCTTCGAGCATGGCCTGTCGCACCAGTTCCCTCATCTGGTCCAGTTGCGCGGGTGTCGGCTGCTTGTCGTCATCGCCCAGTACCATGCGACGGACCTGGGTGGCTCCGACGTAGCTTGCCAGATTGATCCCCATCCCCTGTTTTTCCAAACGGGCGAAGTATTGTTGAAAGCTGCGCCAGTCCGGCGTGATGTGATAGTGGTCGTACTTGTGGCGGTTGGCTTGAATGATGGCCTCATTCAGCGGCGCGGCAGAATCACCCTCCCCCGTAATCTCGGTCGTGATGCCCTGGTAAATCTTCGAAGGCAGCTGGGGATTCACCAGGATCGTCAGTTCAGACTGGCCCAGCATGTCGATGAAGCCAGGAGCAACCACCAAGCCGTGGACATCAATGGTACGGGCGCGTTGCGCGTCGCTCAGTTTTCCGATTGCGACGATTCTGCCGCCACGAATGCCGATGTCGCCTGAGTACCACGGTGAGCCGGTGCCGTCGATGATGTGGCCGTTGATGATGACAAGATCGAAGGATGAGTTTGGAGCTTGTGCATGTGACAACCGAACGAATGTGAAAAGAAAGATGCCGATGATCAGAAACTTTTTCTTAAGCTTGCTGCTTCCCATGGTTTCTCCGTTATGGCTTTTACTGCGACCGCAGAATTTCTACACGACATTCAGGGTGGGCGAGACGCCCACACGACAGCCGGCGGAGCCTGTCCTGAGCGAAGTCGAAGGAACGCCGGCGTTACAGTGTTGCATGCCGGGCTGCGATCGCGCCCAACACGATCCAGATTGCCAAGGCCAGCCATTCGTAGATGCTGAAGTGACCGGGCACGAACGGAACAACTTTCATCAGGATCATCAGCAAACCGACCAGCGCACCAACCGCGGCCACTATGCGTTGGCGTTGAGTCGGGGCCATCTGGTAGTACGCGGCGCAGGCTGCCAGCCATCCCGCCGCGGACGCCAGCGAGCCGACAACGGAGATTGGCACGAGGATGGCGTCGCCGAGAAACATGCATGCGGCGGTACTTAATCCTACGCAAATCACGGCGACGGACGGCGTCTGATTCTGCGGGTGCACTTGGGCGACGCGCGCATCCACCAACCCGCGACGCCCCATGGCAAATACCAGCCGGCTGGCTGCAACCAGGTTCCCGTTAAATACTTTGAAGAGCGAAAGCAGGGCCGCGGCCAGAATTACGCTGACAATCCAGCGCGAGCCCACAGCGTGCTCAAAAGCAACCGCAGTCATGAACTTTTCGCCCGTGATCTCCCGCCACGGCGCAGCGTACCCCACCGCGGCAATCACGATGGTGTAGAAGAGAATGCCCACCAGGATGGCCATCCAGATGGCCTTTAAAAATCCCCCAGTACAGAATTCTGGGCTGGATTCTTCCGCCCCCTTCACCACCGACTCAAAGCCTGTCATGTAATAAGGAACGATCTGAATGACCAACAGAACGGAGACGAATCCGCTGTGGGTGAACAAAGGGGGAAAATTCTGCGGGGAACCCTTGCTGACTCCAACCGCGACGAATACGACAAATAAGCCGAGGGTCCCGAAAGTTGTCCAGTTCTGAAAGATCGCACTCAGCCGGATGCCGCGATAATTGAGCAATGTCAACAGGCCGGTAAGTCCCAGCCCAATGATCACATGAGGCAAATATACGGGCCGGCCGGCAATATGGTAGAGCTCGATCGAATCCAGCGCAGGAAAAATATAGCCCGCAATCTTCCCCACGGCCACCGCCTCCCACGGACAGACGATGAAGTAGGCCAGGATCATCATCCAGCCGGTGGCAAAGCTGACCGATCGGGGGAAAACTTTCGCAGTGTAAGCGACTTCGCCGGCAGCATCGGGGATAGCCGCCACAAGCTGGCCGTAAACGTAACCGATGGGCAACAGGAGGGCACCGCCGATGGCAAATCCCAACAGGCCGCCCAGGGTTCCTCCGCGCAGCAGCCAATCATCCATGACGACCAGCCAGCCGACACCCACCATGGTGCCCCAACCCAGGGTAAAGTAGTCAACCACGCGAAGTTTGCGGGCAAGCGTGATCATGAAGGTTGTGAGTGTCATCCTGAGCGGAGTGGCTGCTTCGCGTCGCGAAGGGGTCACGGAACGAAGGACCTAATAATCAGCACTGGCTCATTCTTTAGAACAGACACAGCAACTCGAAAAGCAAATTCGCGGCCAGCAAGGAAGTGATCTCTCCATTGTCGTAAGGCGGCGACACCTCCACCAGATCGCACCCTACCAGCTTGAGACCCTTAAAGCTACGCACCAGATCCAGAATCTGGGCACTGGAAAACCCGCCCACCTGCGGCGTGCCCGTGCCGGGAGCGTACGCCGGATCGACCACATCAATGTCCAAGGTGAGGTATACCGGGCGGCCGCGCAACTTTTTCAGGTGACGCTTGACCAGCTCGACACCGCCCTCATGAAACTCTTCCGAGGTCACAAACTTGATGCCGTGTTTGTGGGCGAAATCAAAGTCGCCCTCGGAATAAACCTGCCCCCGCAGACCGACTTGAAGAGCGTAACCCTCTTCAATCAGTCCTTCCTCGATGGCGTACTTGACCGGCGTGCCGTGCGAATGCGGACTGCCGAAGTACCCGCTCCAGGTATCGCCGTGGGCATCGAGCTGAACAAACGCGACCGGACCGAAATGCCGGTGAATGGCGCGCAGTATGGGCAAGAGAATGGAATGATCGCCACCAACGCAAACCGATCGCGCGCCGCCGCGAAACACCTCGCCCAGTTGCTCGGTGATTCGCCGATAGGTGTCCTCAATCGAAAGCGGATTGATCGAGAGATCGCCAAAATCACCGATCCGCCATTTTTCGAACGGGTTGACCTTCATGACCGGATTCCACGGTCGAATCATGGCTGATTGCACTCGAACGTTGCGGGGGCCGAAGCGCGCACCCGGGCGATAAGTCGTTCCTCCGTCAAATGGAATGCCAATCAACGCCAGGTCGAGGTCCTCTGCTCGCGGAATGTGGGGCAGCCGCATGAACGTGGGCACGCCGGAGAACCGTGGATAGACCAGCGCGTCTACCGGCATGGGATGCGGCTTTGCGGTTTTCTTCGATTTCATAGGCGCGCGCATTATAGAACACAGGGTTGAGTCTCCGGACCCTTAAAATGGGGATCCTCTTTGCGTCCTTTGCGGTAAACCAAGTTGGCAAAGGACCCGATCCATCCTGCACGAGTCAGTGTGTTATGTTTTAGGACGCTCGATCGAATTAGTGAGGCAACTATGCCCCGATACGAATATCGAGTTCTACAGCCGGTTCCGGCGGCCGAAAAAGCATTCCTCGATTGGATTGATAGGCTCGATCGTGCATTCGCGAATCGTGGCCCCGAGCATCGCAGCGATGTCGTCCGTGGGGAACTGCACCAGCTCTATTTAGGACGTCCTTATGCGGCGCCCGATCCGGCGGCGCCACTGGCGATGCAGACTCTGGTCCACTCGCTTGATCCGCGCAACGCGACCCTGGAGCCCGAGACTTACGGCGACACTGACGCCGCGAAGTATGCCGAGCGCAAGCCGCTGATCTGGTTCTGGATGATGTACGACCGGTCGCCGGTCGGCCTCAATCACTGGCTGGGACACAAGGTGCGAGCCATGCTGGCCCGCCATGTATTCAAACATTGCGGCAACAACGTCAAAATCTTTCATGGCGTGGAGTTTTCCTTCGGTTACAATCTGACGGTCGAAGACAATTGCACAATTCACAAGTACGTTCTGCTCGATGACCGCGGAGAGATCATTATTCATGAAGGATCTTCGGTTTCCGATTACGCCAACATCTACTCGCACGCGCACGATCTCAATGACGGCATGATCGTCAGCAATCACAAGACGGAGATCGGGCCCAAGGCACGCATCACTTACCATGCAACTGTGCTGAGCGGGGTGAAGGTTGGCGAACACGGGATGGTGGGTTCAATGGGCGTCGCCTCGAAAGATGTTGAGCCATTCACGGTAGTGGGCGGCATTCCCGCCAAGCCGATCAAGATAAAATCGATTGCACCGGAAGAACAGAGGAGCGCTTTCGAAAAGCGCTAAGGCCCCGCCCAAATACCCCAACCACGTTGTCATCCTGAGCGCAGTCTTTCGTCCGGCGAAGCCGGGCAAAAGCAAGCGAAGGACCTATGCATTCCGCGGCAGCCTCAACTTGTGTCGACCTGTCAGCAGCGTAGACAGCGAGGGTGAAGTACACAGGTCCTTCGTCGGGACCCTTCGCTTGGCGAAGGGCTCCGCTTCCTCCTAATGACAGGATTCGAATTTTCCGCTTCATGATCTGCGCCAAAGCTTCGAACCGGCCTACCACGTACGCCCGAGCGCGCGCGGAATCGCGGGTCCGCGTGTTAGTATCGAAACCAATCTCGCATGACCCTGCAACACATCGACATAGTGTTCAAGCTGATCGCGTTCCTGTTTGCAATCAGCGTTCACGAGTCGGCGCATGCCTGGATGGCCAATATGCGAGGAGATCCCACCGCGCGTATGCTAGGACGCATTTCGCTCAATCCCATCAAGCACATTGATCCGGTGGGAACCCTGCTGTTGCCTGCGATTGCGATGTACTTTCATGCCCCGGTGATCGGGTGGGCCAAGCCTACTCCGGTCGATCCGCGAAACTTCAAGAATCCGATGCTGGACGACATTCTCACCTCGGTGGTAGGACCGATCAGCAATTTTGTGGTCGCGATAGGTGCGGTGCTCGTTCTGGCCGTTGTAAAGTTGGTATCGCCGGTTGGACGAGAGATCGTTATCGGAATCCCCCAAGGCTTCATTGCAACCGATACCGATTCATTTCTCGTGCCGCTCTGCTTGCTGTTCTACGAGCTGATGATTGTCAACGTCGTGCTCGGCGTTTTCAATCTCATACCGGTTCCGCCTCTTGATGGCAGCCACGTCGTGCGCCATCTGCTGCCGGCCGGAGCGCTTCGGATTTACGACACAGTCGGCATGTTCGGCCTGTTTATTTTGGTATTTTGGGGAGGTCGGTTTCTAAGCGCGCTGATCTCGCCCGCTGTGCTATTTTTTAACTACATCCTCCTGAGAATCTGATGACCTCTCGCCCAAGCCAACGCAAACGCGTGCTCAGCGGTATGCGCTCCACCGGCAAGTTGCATTTGGGAAACTTCGTCGGCGCCCTGGACAACTGGGTCCGCATGCAGGACCAGTACGATTGTTTTTTCTTTGTGGCTGACTGGCACGCGCTTACGACCGATTATGCCGATACCTCGCGGATCACGGAGAATTCAGTGGAAGTCCTGCTGGACTGGCTGGCCGCCGGACTCGATCCCGAGCGCTGCACCATGTTCATCCAGTCTCACGTTCCGCAGCATGCCGAATTGCATTTGCTCTTCTCCATGATCACCCCGCTGGGTTGGCTGGAGCGCGTCCCCACATACAAGGAGCAGCGCGACAACATCGCGGAAAAAGATCTCAGCACTTACGGATTTCTCGGCTATCCGGTACTGCAGGCGGCCGATATTCTGATTTACAAAGGTGATTTCGTTCCGGTCGGCGAAGACCAGGTACCACACGTCGAGCTGACTCGCGAAATCGCACGCCGCTTCAACATGTTTTACACCCGGAAAGGCATGTACGTTTTTCCCGAGCCACAGCCGCTGCTGACTCCGGCCGCGAAACTGCCGGGCACTGATGGACGAAAAATGTCGAAGTCGTACGGCAACACCATTCTGCTGACGGACCCCGAGCCGGTGGTGCGGCAGAAGTTGAAGACCATGGTGACCGACCCGGCGCGGGTGCGCCGCACTGATCCTGGCAATCCCGATGTTTGCCCGGTGGGAGACCTGCACAAGATCTTCAGCGACCGGCCAACCATCCTGAAAATGGACGAAGGCTGCCGCTCGGCCGGCATCGGCTGCATCGAGTGCAAGGGGTGGGCGGCGGACGCCCTGGTCAGCATCCTCAACCCCATGCAGGAGCGCCGTAAGAAATATGAGGACAATCCACGCCTCGCCTGGGATATTCTGGAGGCGGGTTCGTCCCGTGCCAGCAAGGTAGCCGGCGCGACCATGGGCGAAGTCCGCGAGGCTATGGGCATGTCGCTCGATTACGAAGAGAAACATGGCTGAGAATCTAAAAATCGCACCCGCGGAGCCGGACTCCGGAAGCACGCTGGCGCCCGTCGTGCAAATGCCGGCTGCGCCGAAGCCGCAGCCGGAAAACGACTTCCCGTTCTCGGTGACCGTCGGGGATGTATACGAGGGACCGCTTGATCTGCTGCTCGACCTGATCCGCAAGCAAGACATTGACATTTACGATATCCCGATCGGGCGCATCACCGCGCAATACCTGACCTACGTGGAAAAATTGCGGGAACTGGATGTGAACGTTGCGGCCGAGTTCATTTACATGGCCGCCGTGCTGATTCACATCAAGTCGAAGATGCTGCTGCCCCGCGATCCGGCGGCGGCCTCGGATGCGCAGGACGATCCCCGGGCGGAGCTGGTCAATCGCCTGATCGAGCACGAGAAGTTCAAATCTGCGGCACAAATGCTGATGCAGAAGCAGCAGATCGAGGACGCCGTCCGATCCAACCCGGCGATCCGGGAATTCATGGACGCCGAAGGCACGGAGCCGGAAATTGCGGCCGATGTGATCGATCTGGTGAAGACCTTCCAGCAAATTCTCGAGCGCGCCCGATCACGTCCCCTGCTCCAGGTAGATGAAGAGACAGTTACCGTGGGGCAAATGATTGACTATCTTCAGCGCCGCCTGGCGCTCGAGGACCGACCGCTTCGTCTAAAACAGATCCTGCGCAATGTGAATTCGCATCAGGCTCTGGTCTGCATGTTTCTGGCTCTGCTTGAGATGGTCCGGCTGCAGGCGATCCAGTTACGGCAAGACCGAATTTTTGGAGAGATTTTGTTACGCAAACACGCTGGATTTGACGCCATCGTTGCGCAACAGGCGGCAGTACGCGACGATTGGAGATAGACTGGTTTACAGAGCACTTAACCATGAGTCTTAAAGCTAAGCTTGAAGCCATCATTTATGCGGCGGAAACTCCGATCACGCTCGATCACATTGTCGAGTTACTGAGCGAATCTGCGATTGCCGAAGGCGCAACCGAAGATGAGGTCAAGTCACGCGTCCGCGTCGCGCTTGAGGAACTGATCGACGACTACGCTGCCGCCCACCGTGGGATTGAGATCCGCCAGATCGCGGGCGGATATCGCATGTCCACCAAGCCCGAGCAGCATGACGTGGTCCGCGAATTCGCCAAAAGTTTGAAGCCGCCAATTCGCCTCTCTCTGCCCGCGCTGGAAACGCTGGCTGTGATTGCGTACAAGCAGCCAGTCACAGTGCCCGAGATCAGCGAAATCCGCGGCGTGGATTCGAGCGGCGTCATCGCCACCTTGCTGGACCGCAAGCTGATCACCACCGCCGGCCGGAAGGCTGTCATCGGTCGTCCGATTCTTTACAAGTCGACCAAGGAATTTCTGCTGCGCTTTGGATTGAAAGACGTCGGCGAACTGCCCAGCATGGAGGAGTTCGAAAAGCTGGTGGCAGAATCGTTCCACAACGAATTGCTGCCTTTGCCCGAAAATAGCGCGGAAGTTGCTTCAGCCGGCGCCAGCGATCCGCAAGTCGAGTCCGAGCCGACGCCTTCCGCTACAGATCAGGAAGCGGTTTCTACCGACACCCACGTCGCCGGCGAAAATGATCCAGCCGCTTAGACCCGGGCTGGCCGATTTTCAACCCCAGGGCTTTCGTCTTAGGTGTGCTTGAAGACTTTCCAATGCCCGCCCAACGTTTGCAAAAAATTATCGCCGCTGCTGGAATCGCTTCTCGTCGCAAGGCGGAGCAGCTCATTGCCGGCGGCCTGGTATCCCTGAACGGGCAAGTCGTGACCGAGCCTGGCACCAAGGCCGATCCCGAGCATGATCACATCCGGGTAAATGGCAAGCTGCTGCGCGGCGCGCAGAAATACGTCTATCTGTTGATGAACAAACCCAAGGGATATATCACTGCCGTGACCGACCCAGAAAAGCGGCCGACCGTGATGGATCTGCTTCGGGGAGTGGGCGTGCGCGTGTATCCCGTGGGGCGGCTGGACTACGCCAGCGAAGGCCTGCTCCTGCTCAGCAATGATGGCGAACTCGCGGCCGCGCTGATGAAGGCTTCGTCCCACGTTCCTAAAACTTATCTGGTCAAGGTTGCGGGTACGCCGTCAGCGGACGGCCTGGCCAAGCTAAAATCGGGCGTTTACATTCAGGGCAAGGCCGGCCGGCGGCAGAAGACGGCGCCGGCCAAGATCAAGCCGATTCGCGAGGCCGACAATCCCTGGTACGAGGTCACGCTGATCGAAGGCAAGAACCGGCAGATCCGGCAGATGTTCGAGACTGTCGGACATCATGTGGAGAAAATAAAACGGGTACGCTACGGACCACTGCAGCTTGATGTTCTTCCCGGGAAATTTCGCCATCTGACCACGCAGGAAGTTACTCGCTTGAAATCTGCTGTTAAGGGAGTGGGGCGCACCGCTGCAGTGTAGGCGCGAGCGCCGCGCTCGTGCTGCAGCGGCCTGAACAGCTCCGCACGAGCGTGGACGCTCGCGCCTACATTGAACCTCACATGCTCTTTAAAAATGCAGAGTTCCTAGTTGCTCGTCAACGGAAGTTGGGCCGCGCCGTAGAGTCCGGCATCGCTGCCCAGCAGTGCGAGGGTGATGATCGTCTTGGTCGAACCCTCGGGTCCCACATGCCCCGAAGCCCCGGCTCCACCAGAGAGCGGAGACGCGGGCGCGGTTGCGGCATAGACCAGGGAGCGCTGCCGAAGTTCCTCAAAGATGAAGGGCGAAAACGCTTCCCACGCACTGGACGCTCCGCCGCCGATCACATACATATTGAGATTGAACGCATTGACCAGGTTCGCAAGGCAAATGCCGAGAGCGCGTCCGACTCGAGCGAAGATTTTCTTGGCTTCTTCGTCTCCCTGAATGGCCAAGTTGTAGATCGCTTTGGAGCTGAATTCGGGATCTGAGCTGGCGGCTCTCGCCAGTCCAGGCGCGCGGCCAGAGGCAATCGCCTCCCTCGCCATCCGAACCACGGCCGTGGCGGAAGCGTATTGTTCGACGCATCCTCGGTTACCGCAGCCGCACGGAGGTCCCTCAGGTTCCACCGTCATGTGACCAAACTCGCCCGCCATTCCGGTCATGCCGTGCCAGATGCGGCCCTGGAGTACGATTCCGCCACCCACGCCCGTCCCGAGAGTCAGCATAGCCATGTCGTCGACGTCGCGAGCCGCGCCCAGCCACTTCTCGCCTAAGGCGGCGACGTTGGCATCGTTTTCCAGAATCACTCGCGTACCCAGCAGGCGCTCGATTTCAGCTCGCACCGGAGTCTCCGCCCAGCCTGGAAGATTCGGGGACTCGCGCAACATGCCCGTCTTCATGTCGATAATGCCGGGCACGCCGATGCCGATACCCTGGAGTGCAAAGGTGCTGCCATACTTGGCGGCAAGGACCCGGATGGCATCGCACATCTCGCCAATGACGTGATCTTTCCCCAATGCTACCCGCGTGCCCAGCGTGACTTTCTCCATTAAGTCGCCTTGCTGGTTCACGGCCGCGATGCGCAGATTGGTCCCGCCGAGATCGACACCGATCGAAAAGTTGGGCATATGAGAATAGCCTATCAAAAGTCGCTGTAGCGCCGGCATTCTGCCGCCTGTCCGGAGGGCATCTTGCACTCCGCGTCGCGGGCGAGACACCCCCGGGACAGCCGGCGGTACGCTGGCGCTACTTTTGACACTTTGGGCAATAGTGGCTGCTGCGACCCGCGATCACTACACGTTTGATCGGTGTCTTGCACACCAGGCACGGTTCGCCTTCGCGGCCGTAGACCCGGTGCTGCAGCTGAAAGAATCCTTCCTCCCCATCTGCGTCGACATAGTCGGAAACGGAAGAGCCGCCCAGCGCGATCGCTTCCCGCAACACTTCCTGGACCGCCGGGTAAAGCCGTCGCAAGTCTTCGCGCGTAAGGGACGATGCGCGCCGTCTCGGCCGGATCCCTGCCCGAAACAGCGACTCATCGGCGTAGATGTTGCCCACGCCGCGCAGGAGTTTCTGATTCAGCAGCGCACTCTTGATCGGCGTCTTGCGCCCGTGAAAGAGGCTGACAAAATGATCGAGCTGAACCTCCAGCGGCTCGGAACCGCCAGCTTCAAAACCTTCGGCGACACTCAATCGCCCGAAGCGTCGTGGATCGACAAAGCGCAATTCCCTGCCAGACGCCAACTTTGCCACCAGATGGGTGTGTTTCGCCATTTCGTTATCCGGCGGGCAGACCACCATGCGTCCAGTCATGCCCAGGTGGACGATCCACTGCGCGGTTGGTTGCGTGTTGCCTTGTATAGGGCGGGCGCCCTCGCCCGCCGCCTTTTTGCGCGATGGCGTTCTGCGAGGTTTGTTCCGACCTTTGGCGGGCGAGGGCGCCCGCCCCACACTGTGGGTTGCTTCGAGATCGAATACGATGTGCTTCCCTACTCGCCGCACGCCTTTAATGCTGTGGGACTCCAGGGTAGCCACAATCTGCGCGGCGGGAGACTTCAGGGGCTCAGGTTTCGATCCCAACCAGACTGACTCGATGACATCTCCAGTGACCCGGCTCGCGAGGCCGCGAGCGATGGTTTCGACTTCAGGAAGTTCAGGCATGGAAAACAGTCTACAGTCGTCGGTCTTCAGTCGTCAGCCAAGTCCTATTCTGACGACCGAAGACTGACGACCGAAGACCACGTTGCTCATCCGCTATCCCGCGGGTTATCATTGCCGGTACACATCAGCCCTGTAAATCCTTGTAATTCAATGCAACGCAGTTCCCGTGGGCGTGGAGTGTGTGCGACCCTGCAACGCGGCCGGGGTGGCCGCCATCTTGTGCCACGGAGCTGACTTTGAAGAAGGGTAAGACTGCGGTCATCGTGGGTGCCCAGTGGGGCGACGAGGGTAAGGGCAAGATCGTCGACGTTCTCTCCGAGGATTTTTCGGTGGTTGCCCGTTACGCCGGCGGACACAATGCCGGACACACCGTCATCATCAACGGCAAAAAATTTATTCTTCAATTGGTGCCTTGCGGTGTTCTGCGGCCCGGTTGCCGCAGCGTGATCGGTAATGGCGTGGTGCTCGATCCCATCGCCTTTCTCAAGGAAGTCGGGGCCTTGCGAGAAACCGGCGTGCAGGTGGATGGCAGCCTGTTCGTCAGCAACCGCGCCCACGTGATCCTGCCTTACCATCGCATGATCGAACTGGCTTCGGAAAACGCCCCGGGCCGGGTGAAAATTGGCACCACGTCCCGCGGCATCGGACCCACGTATGAAGACAAAATGGGCCGCCGTGGACTGCGCGTGGCGGATTTACTCGACCTGAAGCTGTTGCGGACGCATATCGAAAACGCCTGCCACGAGAAAAATATGATCGCGCATGCGTTGTTCAACTCCGAGCCGCTGGATCCCGACAAGATGTATCAGGAATATGCCGAGGCTTCGGCAAAAGTCGCTCCCTTCGTGTGCGATACGGCCGCATTGCTGAACAAGGCCCTGGCTGATGGCGAGTCGGTTCTCTTCGAAGGCGCGCAGGGCACCATGCTCGACATCGATCATGGCACCTACCCGTTTGTGACTTCCTCCAGCGCGACTTCGGGCGGCGCGGTCATCGGAACCGGAGTCGCTCCTACCGCCATTGACGCGGTGATCGGCGTCACCAAAGCATATTGCACGCGGGTGGGCGGCGGACCGTTCCCCTCCGAGGCGCTGGACGCCAGCGGCGACCTGCTGCGGACGCGGGGCAACGAATACGGCGCAGTAACGGGCCGGCCCCGGCGCTGCGGCTGGCTCGATTTGCCACTCTTGCGCTACGCTGGCATGATTAACGGCATCTCCTGGCTGGTGGTCACCAAACTCGATGTGCTGGACGAACTGGCTGAGATTCCGGTTTGCGTTGGCTACAAGATTAACGGCAAGGTGACGGCGGAAATTCCAGCCCACGCCAAAGGCTATGACGCCATTGAGTGCGTGTACCACACCATGCCAGGGTGGCGCACTACTACTCAAGGCATCACGCAACTCGAAAAACTGCCTCAGGCGGCGCGAGAGTATCTGGCATTTCTCGAGAAAGAGAGCGGCGCCCGCATTGGAATGGTTTCGACCGGACCGGGGCGCGAGCAGACTATGTTTGTCGATAGCTTCACCGAAGAATTGCGGCGATTGACTGGACAGAAAACTGGGGCTTCAGCAACAATCTGACCAACGGAGCGAGCGATGGTTGTCCTGGCGGTGACGTGGATGGCGAAAGTTGGCCGAGAAGCTGAAGTGGCCGGAGTTTTTTCCAAGCTGACCGAAGAGTCTCGCAAAGAGCCAGGCTGCGTAATGTACGTGGTGCATCGCCACAAGACCGAGCCACGCCGCTTCTTTATCTACGAACAGTACAAGGACGACGCTGCGCTGGAAGCCCACCGCGCCGCCCCACACTTTCTGCAATACGCCAAGAAAGAACTTCCCAAACTTGGCGACCGGGTAGAAGGACATCTCTACGAACCTCTAGGGTAGAGGCTCGTGTAGCCGCGGGCGACTCGCCCGTGTTTTTGTTACTTGTCCACCATCAGGACGCCGCCGGAAGCGTAGCTCTCCTTTGACACTTCATTAAAAGTCACCACAACCGCCTCGCGGCGAGCTCCCGCTTCCTCCACCATGGCATCGGTGAGGCGCTCTGCCAACTTCCGCTTTTGATCGGTGGTGCGGCCGGTGAGCATCGTGACTTGGACTAATGGCATGGAAATCTCTCCTGGCTTCTGGCTCACCACTACTGCGCCAGTTCGTATCCTGCGAAAAAGAAACTGAGCTCGAAGCGGGCGGTATCGTCCGCATCCGAGCCGTGAATGGCATTGTTCTCGATGCTGGTCGCCCACTTTTTGCGAATGCTGCCTTCCTCGGCGTTGGCCGGGTTGGTGGCGCCCATGAGCTTGCGCAAATCCGCGATGGCGTTTTCTTTTTCCAAAGCCAGCACAACAATCGGACCGCTGGACATGAAGTCAGTCAGCGAACTGAAGAACGGCCGACTGGCGTGCACGGCGTAGAACTGCTGGGCCTGATGTTTGGAGATTTCGAGCATCTTCATGCACAGAATCTGAAAGCCGTTCTTCTCGAATTGCTCGATGATGTCGCCGACTGCGTGCCTGCGGACAGCATCGGGTTTAACGATGGTCAGAGTGCGTTGAAGTGTTTTCATTTTGTCGTTAGTCGCTATTCCTTAGTCATTGGTAATTGCTGAGAACCGGGAACTGATATCTGGCAACTGGGTCCTAAGCTTTTACTCCCATCACCGCTCCAACGGTCTCGCCAATTTCCGCTGGCGATTTCGCTACGCGAATGCCCGCCGCTTCCATGGCTTCGATCTTCTCAGCCGCGGTCCCCTTGCCCCCGGAAATGATGGCGCCGGCGTGGCCCATGCGGCGCCCCGGAGGCGCCGTCTGCCCCGCAATGAAACCGACTACAGGCTTTTTCATGTGCATCCGGACATATTCCGCTGCAGTCTCCTCAGCATTCCCGCCGATCTCTCCGATCATCACCACGGCTTCGGTCAAAGGATCGCGATTGAACAATTCAAGCGCGTCCAGAAAACTTGTGCCGATGATGGGATCTCCGCCGATGCCGATGGCGGTGGATTGGCCGATCCCCCGGGTAGTGAGCTGATACACGGCCTCGTAGGTCAGCGTGCCGGAGCGCGAGACGATTCCCACCGACCCTTCCTTATGAATCCGGGCAGGCATGATGCCAATCTTGCAGTGGCCGGGTGAAATGATACCCGGGCAATTAGGCCCAATCAGCCGCGAGCGCCGGTTTTGCAGAAACTCCCAGGCGCGGACCATGTCCAACGTCGGAATACCTTCCGTGATGCAGACGATCAACTCCAGCTCGGCATCGGCGGCCTCCATGATGGCGTCGGCGGCGTACGGCGGCGGCACGAAGATCACGGAGGTGTCAGGCGCAGTCCGCTCCACCGCCTCCTGCATGGTATTGAAGATGGGCCAGCCTTCGTGCGTCGTGCCTCCCTTGCCCGGAGTCACACCGCCGACAATCTGCGTTCCATACTCCGCGCAAGCTTTGGCGTGGAATGTACCTTCCCGCCCGGTAAGACCCTGCACAATCACCCGCGTCGACTTATTTACCAGAATGCTCATGAATTCGTCTCTGCTTTCAACCCCGGTGTCATCCTGAGCGCAGCATTTCTTTCGCGAAGCGAAAGAAATGCGGAGTCGAAGGACCCCTACTATCAACACGCAACCGTGTACTATGCCGTTCTGGCTGCTGCGACTACCTTCTCAGCTGCATCCTTCATGGTCTCAGCCACAATAAAATTCAATCCCGACTGCTTCAGAATCTCCCGCCCCGCCTCAACATTCGTGCCTTCCAGACGCAGCACGATCGGAAGCTGAATATGAGTCTTCCGCGCCGCCTCGACTACACCCGTGGCCAGCGTATCCACCCTCAGGATCCCGCCAAAAATGTTGATCAGCACCGCCTTCACATTCTTGTCGCTGAGTAGAATTTCAAACGCGTGCGTGACTTGTTCGGCGTTGGCGCCTCCGCCCACATCGAGAAAATTGGCGGGCGTGCCGCCGGCGTACTTGATGATGTCCATGGTGGCCATGGCCAGACCGGCACCATTGACCATGCAGCCCACGTTTCCGTCCAGCTTGATGTAGTTCAGGCCGTATTTTGACGCCTCAACCTCGAGCGGATCTTCTTCGGTAACATCCCGCAACTCTTTCAACTCAGGATGCCGGAACATCGTGTTGTCATCGAAATTCATCTTGGCATCGAGCGCGAACAGGCGGCCATCGGTGCAGGTGACAAACGGATTGATTTCCATGAGCGAAGAATCCGTCTCCTCGAAGGCCTTGTACAGACCAGTCATGAATTGGACGGCCTGATTGATCTGCTGCGCCTTCAGCCCCAGCGCGAATGCCAGCTTGCGCGCCTGAAACGCCTCCAGGCCCATGCCCGGATCGATATATTCCTTGAGGATGGCAGCAGGATTCTCCGCCGCCACCAGTTCGATTTCCATTCCACCTGCAGCCGACGCCATAAACACTGACCGTGCCTCGGCACGATCAATCACGATCCCCAGATACAGTTCTTTCTCAATGGGCAGCGTTTCTTCGATCAGCAGGCGGCGAACCACGCGGCCCTCGGGCCCGGTCTGATGCGTGATCAACGTCATGCCGAGGATCTTGCTCGCGAGCTCGGCAGCTTCCGCGACGGACTTGGCGATCTTGACCCCACCGCCTTTACCGCGCCCGCCGGCATGGATCTGGGCTTTCACCACCACGCCCGTGGCCCCAGCGTCGAACAGCTTCCTGGCGGCGGCTTCGGCCGCTTCCCGGGTCTCGACCATCTCTCCGCGCGGCACCGCGACCCCATACTTCTTCAGGATATTCTTCGCCTGGTACTCATGAATTTTCATAATGATTCCGATTAGACCTATCGGCACAGCCTGGCTTGCAGCTTAGGGCAGCAGTTTCGCAACATTTAATTTTATAGAAGGGTCACCGATAGGGCAAACGCGCCGTGCAATGCGGCGTGATTCGGGCCGCTGATTTCTCGCGCAAGTCTGGACCTCGACCCGAGGCTTGCACGTGAAAACGATGCTACTCTATGTAGCCGATCCCATGATCACTGACGCCCTGCAGCGTATTGCCAACGAGCGCGAATCGCTGACGCGTGAGGAAGCGCGCGCGGTCATGACGGAAGTCTTCTCCGGTAAGGCCACAGACGCTCAGATTGCGGCCCTGCTGGTCGCGCTGCACATGAAGGGCGAGACGGTAGAAGAGATTGTGGGCTTCGCCGAGGCCATTCGGACGGCCGCCGCGCCATTGCTACTTCGGCAGGATTCCACGCTGTCCGTCAGCGGGGCAGATCGGGAGGTGCTGGTCGATACCTGCGGCACCGGTGGAGATGCCCGCGGCACTTTCAATATCTCGACGGCCACTGCCCTCGTCGCGGCTGGAGCGGGTGTGCGCGTGGCCAAGCACGGCAACCGAGGTCTGAGCTCCAAATGCGGCTCGGCCGATGTTATGGAAGCCTTGGGCATAAACATTGGCCTTCCCGCTGCCGCCTTGGCCAAGTGTCTCGAGCAAGTCGGCATCGTGTTCTTGTTCGCGCCGGCCATGCATACCGCCATGAAGTATGTGCAGCCCGCCCGCCGCGAACTTCGCCTGCGGACAATCTTTAACCTGCTCGGGCCGCTCACAAATCCCGCGCGGGCAACGGCACAGGTCGTCGGTGTGTACTCCCTTGATCTGGTGGAAAAAGTAGCTGAGGCGCTCAGTATGTTGGGCGTCCATCGCGCTCTGGTAGTCCATGGACTGGATGGCCTGGATGAAATCACGATTACTGGACCGACTCGCATCGCCGAAGTTCGCCAGGGAAACGTGCGCACCTACGAGGTCACGCCGGAGGAGTTCGGAATCAGTCGTGCCGGTCTCGAAGATCTCGCAGGCGGAGACGCCGCGGCCAACGCCGCCATCATCCGTGAAATTCTGGGAGGAAAGAGATCCCCTCGCCGCGACGTAGTTCTGCTGAACGCTGCCGCCGCCCTGGTCGCCGCCGGCAGAGCCGAACACCTGGGAGATGCCATGCCACCGGCGGCGCGGTCGATCGATTCCGGCGCGGCAACCGCCAAGCTGAATGCATTGGTCCAGTTCACAACCACCCACACGTAGCCATTGTCATCGATTTATCCCCGTTTCCCTCTTCAATCGCTCAATCTGCTCCAGATGGTTCGCCCCGTGCGTTCCCATTCTTTCGATCAACTGGGCTACGGTAAAGTCCTGCTTCGTCTCGGGGTGATAAGCCGACTTGCCGAGATCTTCCGGTTTGAGACGCCGCAGCAACCGCAGGTTCGCATGGCGATTCAGCCCATAGAGCGCAATCAATTCTGCCGGCGGAGTTTCCAGGCAACCGAGGTTCCGCGCCCAGTCGTTTTGGTCCATCGGCGCAATCACCGGCTTCTTGTCCGCGAGCATCTGGCGCAGGCGGTACGCGTACACAATCTCGACGTCAGCGAGATGACCGAGTATCTCCTGAATACACCACCTGCCTGGAGCCGGCTTGTAGCGCAACATTTTCTCCGGCAGACCCGACACCGCCGTCGCAATCTGCTTTGGGTTTTGTTCCGCGGCATCCAGATACTTTTTCAGTTCGCCTTCGCTCATAAAAGCTCCTGCCCATTCAACTACACTGTGACTTTCTGCATCCACTCCGCCACCTGGACATTCCACCCTAACTCTTTCGTGATCGTATCGCGAAGCAAGGATGAGGCTGTGGGTTCGCCGTGCACCAGGTAGGTAGTCGTGGGCTTTTGGGTAAAGGTGCGCAGCCATTCCAGAAGCTCGGGAGTATCGGCATGATCGCTGAATTGTTCGAGTACCTCTATTTTTGCTCGGATGGGGACAGTCTCACTGAAGATGCGTACCTCGGGAGCGCCGCTCTTGATCGTCGCTCCTCGCGTTCCCGGCGCCTGAAATCCGATAAAAATCACGGTGTTCCTCGGATCGGGCAGCCTCTGCATCAAGTGATGCAGGATGCGTCCGCCGGTCACCATGCCGCTGGAAGAAACAATGATTGCCGGAAAGTTTGTGCTGTTGATTTTCTTCGAGTCGTCGGTCGTCTGGGCGAAGGTAAAACCCGGCCACTGCAGGGGCGAGCCGTATTGCTTGATCAAACGGCAGGTCTCGTCGGTGCACTCTTCCGAATGCTTCAGGAAAACTTCCACCGCCTTGATCGCCATGGGGCTGTCGCAGTAAACCGGAATGCGGGGAATCTGCCCGGACTCCATCAGATCTTTGATCATAAAGAGAAATTTCTGGGTCCGTTCGACGGCAAAGGCGGGCACAATTACGCTGCCGCCACGCTGCACGGTTTGGCGAATGATCGCGGCCAATTTCGGTCTGGGATCGTCTGTAGGATGCTGCCGGTTGCCGTAAGTTGATTCCATGACCAGTGTGTCAGCAGTCTCGCCTTCGGTCGGTCCCACGCGCACCACTTTTCCGGGGGCGCTGTTCTGGTCACGAACGCGGCCAATATCTCCACTGAACAACAACTTCTTAACTTGCCCATTCAGGTTGAGAGATAGCTCCACCATCGCCGAACCCAGGATGTGTGCCGCCGGGACGAAGCGAAACGAAACCTCGGGCGAGAGCTGCCGGGTCTCTTCAAACTGAACGGGACGGAAATGCTGCAAGGAGTCCTCCGCCTCCGCGAGCGTGTAGAGAGGCAAAGCTGGATCGTGCTTCGACTTCTTGTGGCTATTGTAGAATCTCGCGTCTTCTTCCTGGAGATGGCCAGAATCCGGCAGAATGATGCCGCACAAATCAATGGTGGAGGGCGTGGCATAGACCGGGCCGCGGAAACCTTCTCGCACCAGGCGTGGAATCCATCCGCAGTGGTCGAGGTGAGCGTGGGTCAGGACCACCGCGTCAATGCCGGCTGCCGGCACCGGTGTGGTCTGCCAGTTGCGCTCCCGCCATTCCTTGGCGCCCTGGAACATGCCGCAATCGATAAGCACTTGAAAGCCGGTTTTTCCGTCGATTTCAGTACTTGTGTTGACCAGATGCTTGGAGCCGGTCACGGTCCCAGCCGCGCCGAGAAACTGAACGTAGGCCACGGGTCTTCCTCCCAAAGAGAACAATTTCAGATTGTTGATGGCAGATTGCAGATTGTCAAAACAGAAGCACCGTTGTTCTTAAATCTGCAATCAACAATCTGAAATTTTCAATTTTTTTTAGCCGGCGCCTCAATCGTGTACACGTTGTTGCTCATGTCATTCTCCGGCACACTGCCATCGTTCACCACGATTTCCCTGGGCTTAGAAGCAGCTTCAATACGGATGATGGCGTTCGATTTTCCATGCACCAGCAGCCGTTTAGTAACCTGTCCCTCTTCCATCTTGAGGGTCAATGGTACCTCGGCGGCGGCATTTCCCAGATTCTCAACCGTGACCGTTACCACATAGGCATTCCTTGAAGGCTCCCAGGGATAGACCGCCGCCACCCGAACATCTGGCAGACCGCGATCACGATAGACCCAGTCATCAAAGAACCATCCCAGGTCGGTCTTGGTTTGCCCTTCGATCACATGTTGCATGTAAGCAGGGGTAGTGTCGGCGTCCGAACGATATGCTGCCAGCGCCTTCTTCAACCCATCGTCGCCGACCATGTCGCGCAGCATCCACCAGACATACAATGCCTTGCTTCGATAGAGATCTTCGATGCTGGTGCTGATCAGCGATTCACCGGTTCCAGCATTCTGGCTGCGCTCTCGATCCAGCGCTTTTTCCGCTTCCGCTAACGCAATGCGGTGCGAGCCCACGAAGTCAAGGGCCGACTGGCGGCCGCTCTCTTGTTCGCGATAGACCGCCTGGGCAAAATGCGCCAGCCCTTCGTAGATCCAGGGACGTGGAGAGAAGAAGGCGGCGTGCGTGAGTTGGTGAACCGCTGTCAGTCGGGCCAGCGCCGAGTCGCTGTTGAGAGACGTGAGCAGCATGCTTCCACTCTCGTACGGTGCTGCCTCGGGATCGGCCAACTCCACAACTTCCGCTCTAGCCTGGGGAGAAGTTTTCAGAGGACCAAACCACTCGGTCACGAATGGAATCGCCAACCGCACCGCGAGCGCATAGGCCTCGGCGGCGGGCTTATGATCCGGCTGGTAGGTAATATTCACCGGAGGTTGATCCAGCCCTTCAAAAGGACCAACTACAAACAGCGGCACAGTCTCGCCCAGGCCCTCAAAGGCACATTCGGTCTTGCTTAGGTATGCCAGACCCAACTGTTCGAATGATGTCGCGCCTCCAGCCTTGCCGTTACACAACAGGGTCTTTGGCGCGCCTTCGCCGGAATGACTCAGGTTGATTTCTAGCTGGGCCTGGGACTCACGCGCCTTCCATCTCGCCACCGTTTCGGCCAGGCTATTTCCCTCTGACAAGTTTGCAGACTCGGTTGCTATCGGGTACCAGGCAACGTATCCGACACCGCGCACGCCGGTAAATGACTTGTCTATCTTGTCCCAATCGCTATGCCGAGCTACTTCCGCGGGCACGCCGATTCGAGTCAACCGGGTGGCATCAAGAGGGATGACGCCCTCGTAGCCTACTTCCAATTCCACCGCACCTTTCGGCGGAATCTCTTTGGGCAAAGTTATGATCGCCTCCGAAAGTGCCCCGGTGTGATCGATGTCCGACCTATAGGGTTGGGAGATGAACTGGGCTGGTTTGCCGTCGAGTTGGATGGATCTCCAATCCAGACTGGAAGAAATCTGCAGTGACAGGTTTTTCTGCTGCGACGCTGAGTCATTCCGCAAGATGATCTTGCCCCGCACCGCGAGCCGCTGCTGCTCAGGTTCGATGCGAACATCCAGGTTGTAGTTGGTGAAGGTGAAGGCTTCTCGATCGATAGCGTGAGCCTGTACCAGCACACCACAAAGGACCAACAGGACGCGCAGAGACTTCATTTCGACTTCTCAGCTTTTATCCTGCGCTGGCGCACGATTTCGTACAACATCACACCCGCCGCGACCGACACGTTCAGCGACGGCACTTTTCCCAACATGGGGATCGAGACCAGGAAGTCGCACTTCTTCGCCACCAGGTCGTGGACACCCTTGCCCTCTGAGCCCAGCACGATGGCGCAATCCATGTTGTAATCGAGCGTGTCGTAACTCTGCGTACCGCGCTCGTCCAGACCGACGATCCACAGATTCTTCTCTTTCAACTCCACCAAGGTGCGGGCGATATTTGTCACCTTGGCGATGGGAAGGTGCTCGCTGGCGCCGGCAGACGCCTTGGTCACGGTCGCCGTGACACCCGCCGCGCGACGCTCCGGGATCACCACGCCATCGGCGCCCGAAGCATCGGCGGTGCGGAGAATCGCGCCCAGGTTGTGAGGATCTTCAATTCCGTCCAACACAACTACCAACGAATACTGCCCGCGCTTGGCGGCGACCACGTCATCCAGATGGTTGTACCGCTTGCCCGAAGTAATCGCGACCACGCCCTGGTGAGCATTGTTTCCAGCCATGCTGTCGAGCTCGGGGCGGCCCAGAAAACGCACAGCTACCCCATTGCGCCGGCATTCCTCCACCAACCGCTGCAGGCGAAGGTCATGACGCTCTTTCAACACGCCAACCCATTCGAACGACCGTCCGCGTGCCTTTAGCGCTTCGGCAACAGCATTGATCCCGTAGATGTAATTCATTGAGAGGTAAGTTTACCCGACAGCGGAGGTCGGGCGTCGGGGCGTAAGACTTCGGACGTTAGACCCACGGGTCTGAGGTCTATCTGAGGCCCTACGTCCGAAGTCCGGCCTGTGGCACTTTCAACCCCCACTCGATATACTTTGACTGCGCCCGTTAGGAGTTGGAATGTCTCTGTCCGCAGTCATCGTGGACGACGAACAGCTTGCCCGTGACGAACTTGCCTTCCTGCTGAAAGATGTCGGTGACGTGGATGTCGTGGCCCAGGGCAAGAACGGGGTCGAAGGTGTCAGTCTGATCCGCGAACACAATCCCGACCTGGTCTTTCTCGATGTCCAAATGCCTGGCCTCGATGGCTTTGGCGTTATCAAGAAACTGCTCGACAAGAAAGTGGTCCTGCCCAAGATTGTTTTTGCCACCGCCTTCGATCAGTACGCGGTAAAGGCGTTTGAAGTAAACGCCGTGGACTATCTGCTCAAGCCTTTTGACAAGAAACGCGTGGCGCAATCGGTCCAGAAGGTACGGGCCAAAATGGAGTCGGGCAACACTTCCTCGGACAAGCTGGAGACATTGGTCCGCATGCTGGAGTCGCAGAAGCCGCAAGCGTCCAAGGTCCTGATCAAGGCCGGCGGCCGTCTGTTCCTGGTCAATCAGAAAGACATCGGCTTCGCCTCCATCGAGGAAGGCGTGATCACGGTCGTGACCAGCGGGGTCAACGGCATTGAGGGTCAATCCAATTGCCGCACTCTCGAAGAGCTATTGGACAGCCTCGATCCCAATCTTTTCTGGCGCGCCCACCGCTCCTACCTGGTGAACATCAACCGCATCAAGGAAGTCGTCCCCTGGTTCAAGAGTTCCTATCAACTGCGAATGGACGACAAGAAGCAGACAGAAATTCCCGTGAGCCGGGCCCAGACTAAACGACTGCGCGAACTCTTCGGCCTCTAGATATCCAAGTGTGGGATGTAAGGTGGCCGCGGGGGAGGGCGGCGGGTCGGGGGTCACGGCCGCCGTTCGGGCTGCCAGTACTTCTGCGCAACCAACGCTTCCAGCTCAGTTCGATTGCGGATGACCAAAGTCGAACCCTCCACATTTTTTACTGGATCGTAGAGAGCGAAATGGGCAGCGTCGGCCGCCGCTACTTGGCGCAATCTTCCGGCCATCGCGGCAAACACTTCTGGCAGGTTGTGACGGTGAACCACAAGGTCCGCCATCTCGAGCAGAGCTTCGTAACGCCGAAGATCCGCGTCAGAGTCGAAATGACTTTCCACACTTAATTGGCGCGAGCCCCAAACGTCCCCCTCGGCAAACGGGAGGATTATAGAGCCCCCGCCGAAGCGGCAAACGCCTTTTTGTGATCTTGTTCCATTTCCGGAAAAGGTCGCGGTCGAGGCCTTTCAGTCTGGCAGTCTGTGGAATTCAGGTTTCCAGAACAAAGCTGACGTCGCCGCCCGGAATCCTCAGAGCAAGTTCGAAAGGCGAGCCGCCTGGCTGGGATTCTGCATCAGGGTGAGTTGACTCGCTAAAGCGCTGAGATGTTCGTAGTTCTCGGCCAGTCTGCCATAGGAGAGCCGAGCTTGCGGGAATACGATGCGCAGGCGAAGCTTGGCGCAAGAAACCAGGGCGTAAGCGCGCAAGCGCAATGCGCTGTCGATCAACTGTCTACCCGCCTGGGCAACCCGAGGATCGGGGCTGCGCGTGGCGGCCTCTCCCACACCCAGCAGGAAATCCGCATTATGGGCGGCGTTCTGGACATATTCCAGGGCTGCTCGCATGCGTTCCCTCTGCACGGCACGAAACTGCCGAGGGAGCAGGTTGGCGCGCAGGAAATCCTCTTCCCCCGGATCCACAACATTGCGGAAAGCCTCGAGGTCGACTGGCCGGGTTCGTCCGGTCAGGTCTTCCAATCGATTGGTGGAGGAGTTGTGGCCGCCTTCGAGGTACAGCAGCAGAAGCAGAATGGCCAGGGCGACGAAGATCAGGGTGAAGGAAAGAATCATTGCAGTAGCAGACGTTGCAATTCTGCGTTCCACTGGTCCAGGTTATTTTCCGGTAATTCTTTCGCCGTTCGGGGCACCCTCTGAGGGGCCAAAAGATACACGAGCCAGATGACTACGCAACAGTGATAAGTCGCCATGGTGACAAAATCGAAATATGCCGCAGGACGGCTCCAGATCCGTACCGTCTCCGTTGCCAGGTCAACGCACGCGAAAATTCCCAGACCGATAGCAAAACCATAGGCGGAACTCCGCCAGGACAAACCGAAATAGGAAGCGAAGCCAACGAGGAGGAGCAGCAACCCGCTCTGCATGACGTCCACGGAGAGGTTCAAGAGATGAACTCTGGAAAGAATAGCGAGAGTCCCGTCGTCAGGCGCCCGGGCTGCGACCACAATCGCGGCAAACAGCAGAAATACGGTCGCTCCTTGGAACAAGATACGAGTGAGTTGCTTCAGGCCAGGGTAGTTTCCGAAGACGCCGGAGAAAATTTCAAAGATAATGGCGAAGCGGAGCACGGCGTCAAACACTTGGCCCACCTTGTGCACAAGCCAGTATTGATCAGGGGAAACTGCGGCGACGTGATCCAAGAAGAAAAGCGTTCCCCCCTCTACGATTTGGAATACCGTATAAGCAAAAAACACAGGATACTCGCGAAACTTGCGCCGCCTCACCATGATGATGGCAATCACGAACTGAAGGGCATGGGGAGCGATCCACAGGTAGTGCCACAGGAATGAGTGCGGGTACATGGCGAATTGCGGGAACTATATCCCGTTTCCCGGTCGCCCGCAAACCCTATTCCTGTGCGCACATCCGCAGTCCACACCCTCCAGTTCAGACGAGGTTTGACGTTCCGGCGCTCCTCACGCGCTGCTGGTTAGTCTTACGTGGTCACGGTTTACATATTTTGTTGGGCGGACATTGCGGGTTGGGATTTCCGTCCGCCAGTACGTGGGTTGAATTAGAAACGACGCCTGCGAGCAGTAAAGTACCGATGAGAAACAGCAAAAATCTTTTCACGGTGGAACTCCTTTTCGAGTGGCTTGGGAGGTTCAACCGTGGTAACGTCGGCCTTAATTAGGGGTTTTTTGCGCAAAACCGAAAGTGGTACGGTTTTCTGAAACTGGAAAAATGACTCTGAAATCAGCTCTCGAGGATTTGTTGGGCACAACGCTTGCGGGTGTCGAAGGTACTGCCGGAAAGATCGAATATATTGCGAGCTTGCGGGATACGGCTTCAGGCGCCTATTCGCATTGGGGTCTGGCCCGGGCTTACGGAGAAACCGCGGCGCAGCATGCGCTTGCGGAAGCGCATCGTCTGCTGTTTCTCAGACTGCTGCGCACACCGCTAGGCACGTTGTGCGATGACGTAGTGCTTTCGAGTAGGGCGTTACAGATGACTGCGGGTGAGTATGTAGAACGTCTGCGTAGTCGCGTACCGGCGTTGCTGCCGGCAGACCTGGGCGGTGGGTCCGCCCGGCATTTCAATTCAGTGCTGCAGGCTCTTTCGATTCTGGTTTCGTCGATGTCAAAGGCTCCATCGGAAGCCATTCCCCCAACTTAAGAGCAATGCCCACCACCTGGCCGATCACTTCCGCTTCCTGCGGGTGGCGCAGGATCTTGACGTGTACCGGCGACAGCGGATGCGGTTGCAGCACGATCTGCTCGCCTTTCAGACTGCACCAGCAGCAGGTGTACCCTTCGCGGGTTTCCACGAAGTAGATCGGACGCTCGAGTTCGGTTCGCCACATCCCTTGCACAATCTTGTTTCTACTTTCATCCACCTGCAGGAAAGTGCCCGGCGGCAACAACGGAAACATGGTGAAATCTTCGCTGCCCACATAGCCGTACATGTACTTGTCGTTGCTCAGGTTCGCCAGGTGCGCCAGCGGCACCAATCCCCATTGCTCGACCATGCGGCTCAGGTTGGTGCTGCGGCGAGGATCGAACGAGGGATCCAACCGTGTGGGTATCGCGACCGCCGATGTACTCCGCAGGCTTTCTTCGACATGCGACTTAGGAGGAAGGCTGAGGTGCAAATCTGCCGCCGACAGACTCAGGTCGACTCCATACCACGCCAATATTTCACGCAGATCACAGCGATAGACTATGGAGAGCGAGTAAAGACGGTAGATGCTAGGGACCAATCCCTTGGTTTCGATGTCGGACAAGCGGCTGGGGCAAACGGCGAATTCGTCGTTTCCATGTCGTTCGGCAATACGAAAGCTGGCGCTTTCCACCTCCCGCATGGTCAGGCCGAGACGTTCGCGCAGGCCACGCAGGTTCAAGCCCGCGGACAGGATGGCGATCCTACCTTCAGGAGGCTGCATCAAGAATGCTCCGGGCCAGCGGCGTTCCTCTGCTTCGATTCGAGGCTATACTTTGCTGCTGACGAATCCCCAGTATAGGAGAGGACATGCGATCGCGCTTGCGATCCGCTAGGTTCGCCCCCCTCAGGCTTTCCCGCAGAACCCGGCATGGCAGGCGAACAATAAACTAAAGTTTGCCGGCTTGCAAAGACCTTTTATCTCAGCGCAAAATTGTGATCCATCGAATCGAGTGGTTGACGTTATCTCTACAATTGTCTCCCCGACGAATGACACCCTGACGGCAACTTTGGACGGATTTTTCTCGCCGCAGACATCTATAATCGGCCCATGGCGCGGGGATGGGAGAGCAAGTCGGTCGAAGAGCAGCAGTCGGCGGCTAACACACAGGTCGAGTCGAAACAACGACTTACACCTCAACAGGCGGCCAAGAAACAGGAACGGGACGCCCTTGCACTGTCCCGTCGGCACGTCCTTCAGCAACTCCAGGAAGTTCAGAATCCTCGACACCGGCAAATGCTTGAAACCGCTCTTTCAGAACTGGACGGGCGGCTGGCACGCCTGGGCTAAGTCTATGGTTTGGTTGAGTTTGAATATTTCTGAAGTATAATGGTTGCAATCCCCCATGAAAGCTTACGTATACGTGTCGCTCAAGAAGAGCGTTCTGGATCCGCAGGGAAAGACGATCCAGGGCGCACTCAAGAAAATGGGATGTAAGGGATTGGAAGAGGTACGCCAGGGCAAATATTTCGAGCTCACGCTCGATGGCGGCCTGAATCGAAGCGAGGTCGAGGCGGAAGTGACCCGCATCGCCCGCGACGTCCTGACCAATCCGGTGATTGAAGAGTTTCGTTTCTCCCTCGAAGATTGATCACGAACAGCCGAATTCCCCGGTTCGGCGGTAATGCAAAGTTTTCCTGCTGCGGCAGGTTGTTACGGAACGTGGAGTAAGCGTTCTGAAGTAGTGGCCGAATTTCTAACTCACAAACAAAGACACTTCGGTTTTCCCCGGGCCGAAAATAGGAGCATTCGCATGTGCGGCATAGTGGGATATGTTGGCAAGAAGCGGGTCGTACCGGTCATCATCGAGGGACTTAGACGGCTGGAATATCGTGGGTACGATTCAGCCGGGATCGCGGTGTGCGGCAATGGCGAAGGTCTGCAGATTCGCAGGGCCGAGGGCAAGCTGCGTAACCTGGAAGAGGTGATCCGGCTCAAACCGCTCGATGGCACTTACGGTATCGGCCACACTCGCTGGGCCACCCATGGACGTCCGACCGAAGAAAACGCCCACCCGCATCGCGACTGCACCGGACGAATCGTCGTCGTGCACAACGGAATCATCGAAAACTACGTTTCGCTCAAGCGCAAGCTGATCGAAGAGGGCCATAAGTTCACCACCGAGACCGACACAGAGGTGATCGCTCACCTGGTCGAGAAATATTTCCTGAAGACCGCAAATGGTCATCGCCCGTCGCTCGAAGAATGCGTCCGCAAAACGGTGGGGCAACTGACCGGTGTATTCGCGCTGGCGGTGATTGCAGTCGATGAACCGAACAAGATCGTCGCTGCTCGCAATGGCCCGCCCGCCGTAATTGGCCTGGGCAAAGACGAGTATTTTGTCGCAAGCGACGTTCCGGCAATTCTCTATCACACTCGCGATCTGTTCTTCCTCGGCGACGGCGATATGGCGGTGATTACGCCGGAAGGTGTGCAGCTCACCGACTTCAATGGACAGCCCGTCGTCCGCCAGGTGCAGCACGTGACCTGGGACCCGATCATGGCGGAAAAGGGTGGCTTCAAGCATTTCATGCTCAAGGAGATCTACGAGCAACCCCGCTCGGTGCGTGACACCACTCTGGGACGGGTTTCACAGGAGACCGGACATGTCTTCCTGGACGAGATGGAGATCACCGAAGCCGAGTTCAAGAACGCGAAGAAAATCAACATCGCCGCCTGTGGAACCAGTTGGCACGCCGCCCAAGCCGGCAAGTTCATGATCGAGCGCCTGGCGCGACTTCCGGTTGAAGTGGATTACGCCAGCGAGTGGCGTTACCGCGACCCGATCATTGCGCCCGATACCCTTACGATGCTGATCACCCAGTCCGGCGAAACCGCGGACACCATCGCGGCCCAGAGAGAGGCCAAAGCCAAAGGTTCGAAGACCCTGGCCATCTGCAACGTGGTAGGCGCGATGATCACGCGCGAAGCCGCAGGCACCATCTACACCCACGCCGGACCAGAAATCGGCGTAGCTTCTACCAAGGCGTTTACCGCACAACTTACAGCCCTATACCTGTTTGCCCTTTACCTGGCGCAACAGCGCGGAGCCATGAGCGCCGATCAGGCCAAAGAGGCAATTCAGGAACTCACGCGCATCCCCGGCAAGCTCGAACACCTGCTGACGCGCGAGGAGGAATGTGAAGACCTGGCCAAGGAATACTCCCGCTCCCAGGACTTCCTGTTCCTGGGACGCGGCATCCACTATCCGATTGCGCTCGAGGGAGCGCTCAAGCTCAAGGAAGTTTCCTACATCCACGCGGAAGGTTACCCCGCCGGCGAAATGAAGCACGGCCCCAACGCGCTGATTGACGAGAACCTCCCGGTGGTGATCATCGCGACCCGCGATCCCAAGGACTCGCTGTCGATGACTCGCTACGAAAAAACCTGTTCTAATCTGAAAGAGGTAAAGGCCCGTTCCGGGATGATCATCGCGCTGGCCACGGAAGGCGACGATGACATCAAGGAAGCCGCGGACCACGTGATCTACGTTCCGCCGGCACCGGAAGAATTGCTGCCCATTCTCGAAATCGTGCCATTGCAGTTGCTGGCATATCACATCGCAGTACGCCGCGGTTGCGACGTGGATCAGCCGAGGAATCTGGCGAAGTCGGTGACGGTGGAGTAGG
>Ga0137403_10000607_pt1 | contig 46335 bp, 46 predicted proteins | sample CZOMad2_1_16fung_FD_122057 | JGI IMG/M metagenome (GOLD analysis project Ga0137403, IMG submission 122057) | Vadose zone soil fungal communities from Angelo Coast Range Reserve, California, USA - CZOMad2_1_16fungal (Hybrid Assembly) | ecosystem: Environmental > Terrestrial > Soil > Vadose zone... | reverse complement strand
CGCCCGAAGGCTGCACGCGAGGCGTACTCGCTGTACGTTGAGCGTGCAGCCGAGGGCGCCAACGAAGCAGATGGGCCTTTTGAGCAGCCTGCTAGAGGACGTGGAGCCAGGGGCGCGCGGTGAGGGCGTCCGGCTTCCAGAAGCCGCTCTCCGCGAACCAGCGAATCGCCTCGGCCCCGTCGGGCGTCCTCACGACCGCCAGCGTGCCGCCGCCCTCGAAGAAGCCGCCGAACGCCACCCGACCGGCGCCCCGCATCTCGATCAGCGCGAACTGCGCCATGTCGGGCTCGACGACCGGACCCTCCACGAGGGTGACGTGCCGTGATCCGTCGAGCACGACGGGCACCATCTCCCACGGCTCGACGAACTGGGCGAAGCTCCGGGGCTCGTAGCGGGTCCACACGCCGCCCGTCCAGTACGGATCCTCCTCGATCGCGTGCTTGAGCTGCGCGGGCTGTTGCAGGCGATAGAAGAGGTCGGCGGTCGCGCCGTCGGTCGCCGGCCCGCCCCCGATGAGAATTCCCATGGCCCGCAGGCCCTGGAGGCGCTCGATGTGCGCGCGCCGGTGCGCCTCGCGTCGGGTGAGATAGTCCGCGGCCGCCGTGATGGCGATGTGAAAGACGATCACGTCTGTTCCCCCATGTTACTGTGTGACGAGATGGATCTTTTCGAGCGGTTCCGCTCGGGCTATCCGTTTCCGCTCGACGACTTCCAGGTCCAAGCCATTCGCGCGATCGAAGCCGGCCAGTCGGTCATCGTCTCGGCGCCGACCGGAGCCGGCAAGACGCTCGTCGCCGAGTTCGCGATCCACGCTGCCCTGGCCGCCAAGCGCCGCATAGCGTACACGACTCCGCTCAAGGCGCTCTCCAACCAGAAGTTCGCTGATTTTACCCGCGCATTCGGCGCCGACACGGTCGGAATTCTCACCGGCGACGTCAAGGTGAACCCTCACGCGCCGGTCCTCGTCATGACGACCGAGATTCTCCGGAACGCGCTCTACGGCAGCGGCCTCGACGGCCTCCGCTACATCGTCCTCGACGAATGCCACTACATGGGCGACGAAGGACGCGGCACCGTCTGGGAGGAGATCATCGTCAGCGCGCCGGACGACGTGGTGCTGGTTGGCCTCTCGGCCACCGTCGCCAACGTCAAGGAGATCGCCGACTGGATCTCGATCGTCCACCGGCCGATCGTGCCGATCTACCATCCGCACCGGCCGGTCCCGCTCGCGTACGTCATCGCGGACCTGGCGGGTGAGATCCACGAGCTGGCGGCCGTCCGCGGCGGGCGGGCGCGGGTGATCGGCGACGAGCCCCGCGGCGCGGACGATCGCGGACGCTGGTACACGCGGCGCGTCGTCCCCCCGCCCGTCCTCATCGAGGTGCTGGAGGCGCGGAGCTGGCTCCCGGCCATCTACTTCATCTTCAGCCGCGTCGGCTGCGAGCGCGCGATGCAGGACGTCCTCACCGAGGGCAAGAGCCTGCTCGCGGGTCCACAGCAGCGCGAGGTGGACCAGGCGATCGGCGAGCTGATCCGCGAGAGCCCCACCGTCGCCGAGTCCACGTTGAACCAGAGCGTGTTCGAGGCGCTGCGGCTCGGTATCGGGCTCCACCACGCCGGCATCCTGCCGAGCCTCAAGCGGCTCATCGAGGTGCTCTTCGAGCGCGGCCTCTGCAAGGTCGTGTTCGCGACGGAGACGATGTCCCTCGGCATCCACATGCCGGCGCGGTCGGTCGTGCTCCAGGGGCTCACCAAGCGGACCGACCGTGGCTTCCGCGCGCTCTCGCACAACGAGCTGACGCAGATGGCAGGCCGGGCCGGGCGCCGCGGGATCGATCCCGAGGGCACGTGCGTCGTCGCCCTCGACGCCCGCGACGGGCTCGACGACATCCTGCGCGTGATCGACGGCTCGCCCGAGCCGATCGAGAGCCAGTTCAAGCTCGGCTACGGCTCGGTGGCGCTCCTGCTCTCGACCGGCGCCGCGCCCGAGGTCTTGCGGCGGCGGATCGAGTCGTCGTTCGGGCAGTACCAGAACCTCAAGCGTATTCGCGAGGTCGAGAGCGACGTCCAGACGCTCGAGCGCTCCGTCGAGACGGTCAGGGGCTACGCCGCGCCGTGCGGCGACTTCCAGCGCATCGGCCGCTACCGTCGCGCGCGCAACGAGATCGAGGTTCGCCGTCGGGCGCTCGGACGCGGCGCCGGCAGTCGCGGCGAGCGCCCCGTCGTGGAGGCGGAGCCGGGACGCCTGGTGCTGGTCCGGCGGGGCGGCGCGCCGACCCTCGCCATGGTGCTCGGGATCCACGCGATTCGCGGTCATCGCGTGCTCATCGACGCCCTGCTGCCGCACGGAGCCACGGTGCGGGTGAAGAGCGGCGTCATCAAGCGGATCTTCTGGGCCACGCCGCCGCTTCACGTGCCGCGCGACCGCGGCCGATCCGACCGCGGGGGAGGCGACGGGCGCGGGCTCCGCCAGCTGGCCGCCGAGCTCGGGCGCTTCTCGGTGGCCGAGCTCGTCGAGCACGAGCGCGCGCAGGGACCCGAGGCCACGCTGGCCGCGATCGAATGTCATCGCTGCCCCTGGGGCGCCACCGCCCGCTGCGATCGCGAATGGCGCGAGCTGGAGACCGCGACCGAACGGCTGGGCGTCCGCCGGCGGCAGCTCGAGGCGCTACGCTCCGCCTACTGGCAGGAGTTCCTGCGCGTGGTCGAGGTGCTGGAGCAGTTCGGCGCGGTGCGCGACCAGAAGCTCGAGTCGAAGGGGCGCCTCATCGCCGGCCTCCGACACGACAACGAGCTGCTCGTCGCCGAGATCGTGTCGCACGGGGTATTCAGCGACGCGACCGGGCCCGAAGCCGCGGCGATCTGCTCGGCGCTGATCGAGGAGGCGCGCTCGGGCGACCCGGCGGCCGCGCGCGTGTTTCTCCGGAAGCGGCCGAAGCTCAAGCGCAAGCTCGACCAGCTCGTGCGCATCGCCGCTACCGTGCAGGAGGCGCAGCGGGCCCGCCACTTGCGGGTCCCCGTCGCCGTTCACGCCGGGTTCATGCCCTCGGTCTTCCGGTGGGCGGCCGGGGAGGACGACTGGAGCGGGATCGTCGAGGAGTCGTTCGGCGGCCACGAGGGGGACTTGATGCGAGCCATGCGCCGGCTGATCGACGTGCTCCGTCAACTGGCGGACAGCGACGAGGTGCCCGCCGAGACGAGCCGGCTCCTGACCCACGTGGCGCGGACGATCGATCGTGGCATCGTTCTGGAGTCCGCCCTGATATGATTCGAAGCGTGAAGGGCATCGCGCTCGTGGCCATCCTGGCGATCCTGGCGGGGTGCGGGACGTACCGGGTGAAGGAGCAGCGGACGACGCAAGGCCCGATGGCCGAGGACCTGTTCACGACGACCGTCTACCTGGCGAACGGCCGGGAGCCCAACTTCGACGAGCGCCGTCACTGGGACAACCAGCTCGACCTCAGGATCTCGCAGTACCTGCACAGCCACCCGGACGCCGCCAACTCGCCCGACGTGATGACGTTCCGCTTCATGAAGCAGGCGTCGGTCGGGCAGACCAACGAGCAGGTTCTGATCCTTCTCGGCCCGCCCATGGCGAGGACCACCGAGGAGGCCGAGATGGAGAAGCTCGCCCGCCGGTACTGGCCGTACATCAAGGGCAACGCCACCGAGGCGTGGGTCTACCCCGACGGCTGGAACCTCTACTTCAAGGACTCGACGCTGGTCGACATCACGCAGTACCTCGTGCCCTGATGGCCGAAGTGAGTCTGACCGCCGCGTTCTCGACCGTTCCGGCGGCCGAGGCCGAGGAGATCAAGCGGGTTCTCGTCGAGACCGTGCAGCAGCTCGCGCAGGACGACGGCGCGTTCAAGCGGGCGAAGCTGGTCTTCACGGAATCGGACGAGCGGTGCGGCCTGACCGCCGAGCTCGACGGCGTGAAGCGCGAGGGCGTTCCGCTCCAGCTCGACATCGATCAGCTCGAGGACGCGAAGACCTCCGCGGGCGCGCGCGCCCAGCTCAAAGAAGCGCTCCGGCTCTACTTCCGGCGCGTCCTTGGCAAGTAGCGACCCGGGCGTCCACCTCTTCACCTGGCGCGGGTGCGTGTTTCGCGTCCCCGACGCCGTCCAGCCGCCCAAGGCCGGCTCGCTGTTCTTCTGCCAGAATCTCGTTGTCCGTCCCGGCGAGCGCGTCCTCGAGATCGGCGCCGGCCTCGGCCTGGCGGCCGTGCTGGCCGCGCAGGCGGGCGCCCGGGTCGTCGCGACCGACATCCTCCCGGAGGCGGTCGCGGTGATCCAGACGAACGCGAGCTTCAACGGTGTCGTCGTCGACGCGCGGCTCGGCGACTGCTACGCGCCCGTCGCGGGCGAGCGCTTCGATCTCGTCTGCACGAACGCGCCGCAGATGCCCACGCCCGCCGATCGCGTCCGAAGGGACGCGGCCGCGCTCGCCGACAACGGCGGCGCCGACGGCTGGGAGATGCTGGACCGCGTGATCGAGGGCGCCCGGCACCATCTGCTGCCGGGCGGCCGGCTCGTCTTCACCCTCTTCGCGTTCCTCGGGCAGAAGACCGCCTTCGCGAAGCTCGAGACGGCGGGGCTCGTGCCGTCCATCGTCGCCCGCGAAGTGGAGTCGTTTCCCCGGATCGCGTACGAGCGTCTGGAGCACATCCGCGCGCTCGACACCGAGGCCTCGGTCCCGGCGGGCCAGCCCGAGACCGTCGAGCGGCTCGTCATCCAGGGCGCCCTGCCGGCGTGACGGCCCGATGACGCGCCGCCTCATCGTCAACGCGGACGACTTCGGCCTGGCGCCGGGGGTCAGCGCCGGAATCCTGGCCGCGCATCGGCACGGAATCGTCAGCAGCACGACGCTCCTGGCCACCGTGGCGATCGGCGCCGAGTCGGTGCGCGCGCTCCGCGACAGCGGCCTCGGCGTCGGGCTCCACGTGAACCTCACGCTCGGACGCCCGCTCTCGGGGGGCCGGTCGCTCGTCGACACCGACGGCCGCTTCGTGCGGGATGCGCGCCACGCCGCGGCGAGGGCGAACGCCAGGGACATCGAGCGCGAGGTGGCGGCACAGATCGACAAGTTCGAGTCGCTCGTTCGGAGGCCGCCTACGCATCTCGACACGCACCACCACGTCGGGCTCCTGGCTCCGGTCGCCGAGGTCGTGCTCGACGCTGCAAAGCGCCTCGGCGTGCCCGTGCGGAGCCAGAATCCTGAAGCCCGGGCCCGGGCGAGGTCGGTGGGCCTGCGGACGCCTGATCATTTCTTCGGCGAGTCCGGGCCGGGACCGTACTGGTCGCTCGCCCGGACGCTCGCCCACCTCCGGCAGCTGCCTTCGGGCGTCTCGGAATTCATGACGCACCCGGGGTGGCTCGACGACGCGCTGACGTACAGCCGCTACGGGCGGCAGCGCGAGACCGAGATGGTCGGCCTCGGAACCCCGGCGGCGCGCGCAGCGGCGGCGAGCCTGGGCATCGAGCTCTGCCACTTCGGCAGCCTGTAGCCTCAGGTACTTGGCAGGCGGCACCTCATGAGCCGGTTGATCCTCGGAGTCGATATCGGTGGCACCACGACCGCGGCGGGAGTGGTGACGGCTGACGGCGACGTGATCGGCTGGCAGAGCGCGCCGACGCACGGGGCGGCCGACCCGCTCGTGACGATGACCGCGCTGATCGCGGGCGTGCGCGAGGCCGTCGGCCGCCGCGCGGACACGATCGGCGCCGCGGGCGTCGGGGTACCCGGACCGGTCGATGCCGCGCGCGGTCGGATCGGCGAGCCCGTCACTCACGTCCCCGCGCTTGCTGGACGAGCCCTGGCCGGGGAGCTCGGCGAGCGTCTGGGACTGCCGGTTTTCTTGGACAACGACGTCAACGCCCTCGCGCTCGGGGAGTGGATGTTCGGAGCCGGCCGGGGCAGCCGTTCGCTCGTCGTCCTCGCGGCCGGGACGGGAATCGGCGCCGGCATCGTGCTCGAGGGCCGGATCGTCCGGGGCGCGGCGGGCTTCGGCGGCGAGCTGGGCCACGTGCCCGTCAAGTTCGACGGCGAACGGTGCTTCTGCGGCGGTCGCGGATGCCTGTCGATCTACGCGAGCGGGCGCGGGATCGCCGACGCGGCCCGGGCGCGCGCGGCCGGCCATCCGGAGGCGGCGCTGGTCAAGGCGGCAGCGGGCGATCCCCAGGGCATCACGGCGCCCCTCGTCTTTCGCGCCGCCGCGGACGGCGACCACCTGGCGGTCTCGATCGTCGACGAGGCGTGCCAGGCCCTGGGCGCCATGATCGGGATCATCGTGAACGGCTTGAATCCCGAGGTCCTCGTCGTCACCGGCGGGGTCGCCCAGTCCCTGGTGCCACTCGAGCCGAAGATTCTCGGCGCCGCGGCCGAGTACACGCTGCCGCGCGCGCTCGCCGCCACGCGCATCACCATCGTTCCGGGAGACAAGCGAATCGGCGTGCGGGGCGCCGCCGCGATTGCGTTGTACGAGGAAAGGACATCGTCATGAAAGCCATCACCTTCCAGGGCGTGGGCGACGTGCGATCGAAGGACGTCGCCGATCCGAAAATTGTCGATCCGACCGACGTCGTGCTCCGCATCACGACGAGCGCGGTGTGCGGATCGGACCTGCACCAGTATCACGGTCGCGGCGGGGCGCTCGTGCAGACCGGCGCCATCATGGGCCACGAGTTCATGGGGACCGTGGAGGACCTGGGCTCGGGCGTCCACCAGCTCCGCCGCGGCGATCGGGTCATCGTCCCGTTCTCCGTGTCGTGCGGCGGCTGCGAGTGGTGTCGGCGCCGCCTGCCGACCCAGTGCGCCACCACCGGGCGCGCCGTCTTCGGCGGCCGGTTCGGGCACGTCTGGGGCGGAGGGCAGGCCGAGTGGGTCCGGGTGCCGTTCGCGGAGCACCTCTGCGAGAAAGTCCCGGCCGAGATGTCCGATCACGACGCGATCTTCCTCGGCGACATCCTCTCTACCGGGTACTGCTGCGCCGAGAACGGCGGCATTCGCCCGGGCGACGCGGTCGCGGTCTTCGGCGCCGGGCCCGTCGGGTTGCTGGCGATGCAGGCGGCGCAGCTCTTCGGACCGGCGAAGCTCTTCGCCGTCGACCGCGTCGGCTACCGGCTGAAGCTCGCCGAGGAGTTCGGCGCCGAGCCGGTGAGCCTCGACCGCGGCGACCCGGCCGAGCAGCTGCGGGCGCGGACGGGCGGGCGCGGACCGGATGTCGTGCTCGAGTGCGTGGGCCACGAGACGCCGTTCACCCAGGCGATCCAGGCCGTGCGGCCGGGCGGCGCCGTCTCATCGGTCGGGGTCTACGTGGAGACGAGCATGGGCTTCCCGGCGCGCGAGGCGTTCTTCAAGGATCTCTCGCTGAAGATGGGTATCTGCAACGCGCGCAATTACATGACGCCGCTGCTCCCGCTGGTGCAGGGCGGCAAGCTCCGGCCCGCGCGCATCATCACCCACACGATGGCGCTCACCGATGCGCCGAGGGGCTACGCGATCTTCGACCGGAAGGAAGACCAGGCGATCAAGGTGATGCTCAAGCCCTGACTCACGAGAGCGGCGGCGCCTTCTTCAGGAGCTCGTCGAGGATGCGCGGCAGCTTGGCGACCGCCGCTTCGCCGGAGAGTCGCGCCGCCATCTCGCCCTTCAGGTCGATCACGACGGTGTAGGGCGTACCCTTGAAGCCGAAGCGGTTGCCGATCGTCAGCTTCGGGTCGAGCGCGATCGGATAGGTGGGCTTGTACTTCCGCACGAAGGCCCGCGTGTCGGCCGCGGTGTCCTGGACGTGTATCGCCAGCACGTCGACGCCACGGGGCCCGTAACGGTCGAAGAGCCGGCTGAGCGCGGGGGATTCCTTCGTGCACGGCTTGCAGTAGGACGCCTGAAAGCGCAGCACCAGGATCTTCTTGCCGACCAGGTCGTGCGAGTCGATCGTGGTCGTGCCATCGAGGAGGGTGACCTTGAACCCCGGCGCCGCCGGCGCCGCTTCGGCGCGGAACGCGAGCGCGAGGATCAGGACGAGGACGAGGGCGAGCCGGCGAGCGGCCACCCCGCTATAGTACCCGCAGCGCTCGGCCCGTGACCACCGAGTATAATGACGCCGTGAACGACCTCGAGCGTGAGCTCCGCGGGAGAATCCGCGGAGACGTCCGGTTCGATCAGGGATCCCGCCTCCTCTACTCGACCGACGCCTCCATGTATCAGGTCGAGCCCGTGGGCGTCGTCATTCCCCGAGACGCCGACGACGTCCAGGCCGCGATCGAGGTGGCCGGCAAGCTCGGCGTCGCGATTCTGCCGCGCGGCGGCGGGACGTCGCTCACCGGCCAGACCGTCAATCACGCGCTCGTGCTCGATTGCTCGCGCTACATGGACCGCGTCCTCGAGGTGAACACCGAGGAGCTGTGGGCCCGGGTGCAGCCCGGCCTCGTGCAGGACAATCTGAACCACCACGTCCGCCCGATGGGCCTCCTGTTCGGCCCGGACACCTCCACCTCGAACCGCGCGACGCTCGGCGGGATGCTCGGGAACAACTCGGGCGGCTCTCACTCGATCGCCTACGGGCTCACGGTCGACCACGTGATCGAGCTGACGACCATCCTCGCCGACGGCTCGCGCGCGGTCTTCGGCGAGGTGACGCCCGAGCAGTTCGCCGCCAAGTGCAGGGCGCCGGGGCTGGAAGGCCAGATCTACCGCGAGATCGCCCGGATTCGCGAGAGCTACGGCGAGGAGATCCGCACGCGCTATCCGGCTCACTGGCGCCGCGTGTCCGGCTACAACCTGAACGAGCTGGTCGGCGTCGGGCTTCGGCCGCCGCGGTCCGGCGGAGAACCCCTCAACGTGGCGCGCCTCATCGTCGGCTCGGAGGGGACGTTCGTGGCGGTGGTCGAAGCGAAGATGCGCCTGGTGCGGCGGCCGAAGCGGACGGCCGTCGACGTCATTCACTTCCGCGACGTCCAGGACGCGCTCGAGTCCTCGCAGTCGATCCTCGAGACGGGCCCGTACGCGGTCGAGCTGACCGACAAGATGATCCTCGACCTGGCGCGCCGCAACATCGAGCAGTCCAAGCGCATGGGCTTCGTCCAGGGCGACCCGGCGGCGATCATGATCGTCGAGTACGCGGGCGAATCGGAGAGCGAGGTCCGCGCCAAGGTCGAAGCGCTCGAGGCGCGCCGGCAGCGCGAGCGGTTCGGCTACGCGGCCCACGCTGCCCACGAGCCGGCCGAGGTGCAGTCGATCTGGACTCTTCGCAAGGCGGGGCTCGGCCTGCTGCTGGGCATGAAGGGCGACAAGAAGCCGATCGCCTTCGTCGAGGACACCGCGGTCGAGCCCCGGCACCTGGCGGAGTTCGTCGCGCGCTTCCGGGAAATCTTCGCCAAGCACGACACGGTCGGCGCCTACTACGGCCACTGCTCCGTCGGCTGCCTGCACATTCGTCCGGTCATCGACCTCAAGACCCCGCGCGGCCTCGAGCAGGTGCGCGCCATCGCGGACGAGATCACCGACCTGGTGGTGAAGTTCCGCGGGACCATCTCCAGCGAGCACGGTGACGGGCGGGCGCGCAGCCCCTTCCTGGAGCGGATGTACGGCCCGCGGATCATGCAGGCATTCCGGGAGCTCAAGCACGCCTTCGACCCGGACAACCGGATGAACCCCGGCAACATCGTCGCGCCGGCCGCGGTGACCGACCACCAGCGCTACGGCGCGCAGTACACGACGTGGGAGCCGAAGACGCTCCTGGACTTCTCCGAGCAGGGCGGGTTCGCGGCGTCCATCGAGATGTGCAACGGCGTCGGCGCCTGCCGCAAGACGCTCGAGGGCACCATGTGCCCGTCGTACATGGCGACGAAGGACGAGGAGCACTCGACGCGCGGCCGCGCCAACGCGCTCCGCGCGGTGCTCTCGGGGCGGGTGCCGCCGGCGGAGTTCACCGGCAAACGGCTCTACCAGGTCATGGATCTCTGTCTCGAGTGCAAGGGGTGCAAGGCGGAGTGCCCGGCCAACGTCGACATGGCGAAGCTGAAGTACGAGTTTCTCCACCACTACTACCAGGCCAACGGGCTGCCGCTCCGCAATCGCATGTTCGGGCGCGTCGCGCGGATGAACCGTCTGGCGTCGCGCGCGCCGGCGCTCTTCAACTGGCTGTCAGGCCTCTCCGTGAGCCGCTGGGCCCTCGAGAAGATCGCGGGCATCGATCGCCGCCGCCCGCTGCCGTCCCTGGCGTCGGAGCCGTTCACCGACTGGTTCAGGCGCCGCACGCCGCCCGCGACGGCGCCGCGTGGCGAGGTCGTGCTGTTCAACGACACGTTCACGACCTACAACGTGCCCGACATCGCGCAGGCCGCCGTCGAGGTGCTGGAGGCGGGCGGCTATCGCGTGGTGCTGGTGGACCGGAAGTGCTGCGGGCGGCCGCTGATCTCCAAGGGCATGCTCGCCGAGGCGCGCGAGCACGCGGCCTGGAACGTGGCGCGGCTGGCGCCGTACGCGCGGCGCGGGGTGGCCATCGTCGGGCTCGAGCCCTCGTGTCTTCTGACCCTGCGCGACGAGACGGTCGACCTCGTGCGCACCGACGACGCGCGGGCTGTCGCCGGGCAGTCGCTCCTCTTCGAGGAATTTCTCCTGCGCGAGCGCGCGCGGGGCCTCACGCTCTCGTTCGGAGGCAACGGCAAGAAGGCGCTGCTGCACGGGCACTGTCACCAGAAGGCGCTCGTCGGCACCGCGCCGACGGTGGGCGCGCTCCGCTGGGCGGGCTTCGAGGTGCAGGAGGTCGACTCCGGCTGCTGCGGCATGGCGGGATCGTTCGGCTTCGAGCGCGAGCACTACGACATCTCGGTCACGCTCGGCAACCGCCGCCTGGCGCCGGCCGTGAAGGCCGCACCCGCGGAGACCGAGATCGTCGCGCCGGGCATCTCCTGCCGCCAGCAGATCCAGCACCTGGCCGGTCGCCGGGCCAAGCACCCGGCGGAGGTCCTGCGCGAGGCTCTCTCGCGCTAGCGCTCGCCGCGGCCGCCGCCGTCTTCGTCGCCGCCTTCGTCAAGGGAGCGATCGGCTTCGGGTTCCCCACGCTGGGTACGCCGCTCCTGGCGCTCGTCGTCGACGTGAAGACCGCCGTGCCGCTGCTGGTCGTCCCGAACCTCGTGATGGACGGTCTCCAGCTTCGCCGGCAGGGCCCGGTCGGCGACGCGCCGCGCCGGCTCGTGCCGCTGCTGGTCTTCACCATCCTGGGTACGATCGTCGGCACGAAGCTGCTCGTGATGCTCTCGGCGCGAGCGGTGACGCTGATCCTCGGCGCCTTCGTGCTGGGCTTCGTCGTGCTCGACCTGGTGCGGGTGACCCCGCGTATCCCCGGGGGCTGGGAGCGGCGGCTCGCGCCGCCGGTCGGGCTCGTCGCGGGTGTCATGGGCGGCATCACCAACGCTCCCGGGACCGTCCTGGCGCTCTACTTCGTGGCGCTCGGCATGGACAAGCGCGAGTTCGTGCGCTCGATCGCGTTCACGTTCCTGGTCGTGAAGGGTGTCCAGCTCCTGACGCTCGCCTGGTACGGCCTCTTCGGCTGGCACCTCGTGCCCGGGACGCTCGGGCTCACCGCGGCGAGCCTCGCGGGCTTCTGGCTCGGCGTGCGGCTACAGGACAGGCTGGATCAGCGCACGTTCAACCGGGCGGTCCTGGTGTTCCTGGCGATCCTCGGTGTCTGGCTGGTGGCCCGGGCGCTCTGAGGCGGCCTCAGGGCTGGGCGCCGGTCAGGAGCGCGAAGATGCGGCGAATCAGCTCCTCGTGATCCTCGATGTTCTGCTGGAAGATGCGGAGCTCCTTCAGCTCGACGAGGTCCACGGTGCGGAACGGCTCGCCGGCGCGCATCGAGCCGAAGGCGATGGCCTGGAAGCACGAGCGTCCGGACTCCGGCCGGTCGGTCACCAGGATGAAGTAGAGATTCGGCCACTGTCGGCGGGCCATGTAGAAGATCGAGCGCTCGCCCCGCTGATTCTCGACGGAGACGAACTGGTAGGCCGACGGCCGATACTTCACCTCGACCAGGAATTCCCCCTCGTTCGTGGAGTCCGCCTCGGGCGACACGCGGAAATCCGGCGAGAAGTCCTCCCGCCCGAACCTCAGGGGTGACGTGTTGTTCCGGAAGGGCTGGATCTGGTACCGGGCCCGGCGGAATATCGATTCCACGAGGGCTTCGGCGATACGGCTCTTGACTTCGAGGAGGTCCATAATCCTCCCTGAGACGGGAAGAGCGCTGAAACCGCACCGAAGTGGTGCGAGTTAGATAGTATCATCCGCGGGGCTCGGCCCCGACGCAGAATCACCGGTGTGCGCGCTGCAGGCCGTCGCGGGGCTGGGGCCCTGCCGGCCGAGACGCGCTTATAGATCAAGGGGGTTTACCGATGCTGACCCGCCGCCAGATGCTCGCCACCACCTCCACATTCGCCGGGTACGCGATCGCCGTCGACAAGGTGCTGGCCCAGGCGATCAAGACCGACACCGACGGCATCGTCGCGGGCGATCAGGTCGTCAAGATCGGCACATACGAGATGCCGGTGTACGAGGCGCGCCCCGCGACCGGGAAGGACCACGCGATCGTGCTGGTCCTCTCCGAGATCTGGGGTGTCCACGAGTACATCCGCGATTGCACCCGGCGGTTCGCCAAGGCCGGGTACTACGCGGTCGCGCCCGAGCTGTTCAAGCGCGAAGGGGGCGTCGCGCAGATCCCGAACGTCCAGGACATCCTGAAGATCGTGCTCGCCCAGAAGCGTGAGCAGACCCTGGGCGACTGCAAGGCGGCGGTGGACTGGGCCAAGACGCGGCCCAACGTGAAGGCGACCAGCGTGGGCGTCACCGGCTGGTGCTGGGGCGGATCGACCGTATATCAGGTGGCGGCCACGAACCCGGACATGAAGGCCGCGGTCGCCTGGTACGGGCCGCCTGCGCGTCCGTATCAGGGTGCCGCGGGCCCGGTGACCGGCTTCGATCTCGCCAAAGACATCAAGGCTCCGTTCCTCGGGCTCTACGGCGAGACGGACCAGAACCCGAAGCCCGAAGACGCGCGCCGCTTCGGCGAGCTGGTGAAGCAGCACAACCCGAACGTCGAGGTCGTCGTCTACCCGGGCGCCGGTCACGGCTTCTACGCCGACTACCGCCCCTCCTACAACGCCGCGGCGGCCACCGACGCCTGGAAGCGCTGCACCGACTTCTTCGCCAAAAACCTCCGCGCCTGACGGCGGCAGACGACGCGCTTCATCGCGACGGTCCAAATCGGACCGTTCAGCGCCCGCCGACGGTGAACGCGGCCGGGCGGCGGCGGGGGTGCGAGAGGGGTCGACCGGACCCGTTCCCGTAAAGGGGCAGCGGGAGGAGCGCGCCCGGATGGAGCCCAGCCGCCGCGGAGCAGCGCACACGTGCCGCGTGGTCCGGCGACCCCTCTCGCACCCCCGCCGCCGCCCGGCCGCGCCTCCCGCGAGCCGATCTGACGAAAGACGAAGCTAGACCGTAGCGAAGAAGCGAGCGGGAGCGCCTTCAGTTCCGGCGATCTTATAGAAAGGCGCCGCAAAGTCCACGCGCCGGCGGGGGAGCGCCCCCAGGCTCGTCAACCCTTCCATGATCACGACGCCCGCCCCGAGGATCACCCGGTGCATCGGAAAATCCTCGGACGAGAAGTCCGGCAAGCGCGCGCAATACTCCTCGAAGAAATCGAAGCCGATGTTCTTCGGGCCCTTCGCCACCAGCCACTCGGCCGACTCCGGCGGGAAGTAGGGCGACTGCGTGAAGTAGTCGGGCCACCGGCCGTACATCTTGTCCGTCCAGTCCGTACGCAGGAGCACGATGTCGCCCGTGCGCACGTCGTCGGCGCCCCCGCGCTTGAGGTCGTCGATCGTGATGGCGTGATTGGCCCCCGCGAACGAGAGATCGACCACCAGCGCCTCGCCCATCACCTGGTCGAGCGAGATCTCGGCGGTGGTGATGCCGTCACGGAAGACGTGCAGGGGCGAGTCGATGTGGGCGCCGGTGTGGAGGCTCTGGTGCACGCTCGAGACCTGCCAGAATCCTGGGCCGCGCCGGTGCGGCGTGATGTCCAGCTTCATGTTGGTGGAAGGCGGCGACAGCGTGGCGTCGTCCACCGTGACCGAGAGGTCGATGTAGCGCTTCATGCGGCGTGTCTCCTATGAGCGGGACAGGCGGTCCACGAGCTCGCGCGCCCAGGCCATCTTCGCGGGCGGCATCACGAGCTTCTCGGCGAACGGCTCGCCGAAGGGGTGCGTCGCGTCGATGCCGAGCTTGGCGGTGACGCCCCGCTCGTCGGCGCTCGGATCGAGCAGCGCGCCGAGGCTCCCGGAGATCACGACCAGATCGCGGTCGGCCTGCATGCGGGTGGCGATCGCCCAGAGCACCTCGGATTCGTCGAACACGTCGATGTCGTCGTCGACCACGACGACCAGCTTCAGGTAGTGGTCGACGCCCAGGACGATCGGAATGACGTGCTTGGCCTCGCCCGGCCGGCTCTGGGCGATCGACACGTAGGCCGTGAACGACGAGGTCCCCGAGAGCGGCACGTGCACGCCGCGCACGTTCGGGATGACGCGGGCGAGCGCGTTGGTGATCTCGGCCTCGCGGATCAGGCCGAGCGTCGTGATGTGGTCGCCGGCGCGCCCGGACCCGATCGACTGGAACCACGGCTTCTCGCGCAGGGCGATGGCCTTCGCCACGAAGACGTGCTCGGTCGAGCGGCGCGAGAAGTAGCCGGTGAACTCGCCGAAGGGCCCCTCGGGCTCGCGCACGGTCGGGGGAATCTCGCCCTCGATGACGATCTCGGCGGCCGCCGGGACGTGCAGGTCGATGGTCGAGCACGGCGCGACCTCCAGCGGCTCGCCCAGGAGCCCCCCGACCACCTCGAACTTGCCCACGTCGGGCGGCGGATAGGCGAGCGAGCCCATCGACACCAGCGGATGGAGCCCGAGGACGATCGCGCACGGCAGCGCGCGGCCCTTCGCCTCGGCGCGCCGCTGATACTCGAACATCCGCCGGCGCGAGTGGAGGCTGACGCCCATGCGATCAGGACCCTTGAGCTGGAAGCGATGGTAGCCCTCGGTCTCGACGCCGGTGTCGGGATCACGCGCCACCAGCATGCCGGCGGTGAGGTAACGGCCCGCGTCGCCGGGGAAGTAGAGCGGCATGGGCAGCTTCGCGAGATCGAGCGCCCCGCCCGTGAGCACCCGGTGACCGAACGGCGCCTTGGGGACGACGACGGGCTTGACGTACTCCTTGATGCGGCGGGCGTACTCCGCGGCGAGCGCGCGCTCGTCGACACCGAGGGCGAACGCGAGCGCCCTCCGGCTCGCCACGACGTTGCAGACGATCGGGATGTCGTAGCCGGCGACCCGTTCGAAGACGAGTATCGGGAACCGGCGGCGGCGCTCGTACTCGAGGACGAGCGCCATCACGTCCTCTTCGATCGAGACCGGCTCGGTCACGCGGATGACCTCGCCCTGGTGGGCCCGCCCGTACGCGTCGACGAAGCTCCGGAGGTCCTGGCCGGCCATGGCCCTCGATCCTACCCCGGGAAGGGGTCAGAAGTGGAAGTGTGCGCCGAGGCCTAAATACTGCACCCGATCCTTGTAGAACTGCCCGTTCGGCGAATGGCCGTCGAAGTATTCGAGCAGGAACTGGAGCTTGCGGGTGAGCAGCACACCGTCGATCTCGATGCCGGCGCGGGCCGAGACGTCAGGGCTCCAGTCGTTTTCCTGGTGCTGCTGGACGTCGACAGCCGCGATCGGCCGCCAGCGCGATGGGCGGGACGGCCAGGGGCTCGTGAGCTCCGCGCCGTACTGGACCGACAGGGGCTTGAGGCTCGACGGATCCTGGCCGAAGAGATAGCCGCCGCCGGCGTACAGGCGGAGCAGGTTGCCGAACTCGTAGGAGAGCTTGAGGTCGACGCTCTGATAGCTCAGGTTGATCCGCTCGGTGCGGGTCCGGAGCAGGAACTCGTCCCCCAGGTGGCTACTTTGATGGAAGACGCGGAGCATCATCGAGAAGCCCTCGTAGCGGAAGCTCAACGGGATCCCGACCATGTAATCGGCGTTCACCAGGTCGAAGGAGGGGGCGTTCAGATCGAAGATGGCGAAGACGCCCGCTTGGAGGCCGATCTCCCACCAGGTCGGGCCCAGCTTGGTGCGATAGATGGCGAAGCTCTCGCCGAAGCTGACGGCAGCGGCGTCCTTGAGCTGCGGATCGCCGAAGTAGTGCTGCCAGGCGGCCGAGAAGTGCGGCCAGCGCGGGTCGGCGATCAGCGGCTTGAAGAGGAGGCTGCCGGGGAGCAGGCCGACTTCCCAATCGGCGCGCACCCGCGCCGGCTCCGCCGCCGGCGGCGGTGGTGACGTGATCGCCAGCGGCGGCGCGCCGGCCGGTCGCAGCTCGACGCGCGCCACGCCCGGAATGCGCTCGAGCTGGGCCATGACGGCTGCCTGGTCGACGCTCGCGAGGTCGGCGGCGTCGATGGTGATGACCCCGTGTCGAACGCGCAGCGAGGGCGCGGTCAGGAAGAACTCGCGCTGCAGGATCGCCGCGGCATAGCCCTCGATGTACCCGTCGTCGGCCGGCATGGCGACGACGCCGGACGCCGCCGCGAGCGTCAGCACGACCGCGAGACCCATCCGGCGAAGCGTCATCGTCCGCCCTTTCACTCCTTCCACTATCGCAGAGACAACAAGCGCTCCGTGGAGGGATCGGCCGGCCGCGCCTTCATTTGGGTTTGACACGCCGGCGGCGCCGCTGATATGAAGCCCGCGGCGCTGATCGACGATCTGAGGAAAGGACAGCCATGGCGAGCTTCGGTACGGTAGGGGTGGACTGGCAGCAGCGGGTGAACTGGGACCGGCTGCGCAAGTACCGGCTGGAGCGCGCCCGCGAGCGGATGAAGGCGCACAACCTGGGCGCGCTGCTCCTCATGTACGACGAGAACGTCCGCTACGTGACGAGCACGCTGACTCCGGGCTGGAACCGGCTCAAGCCCGGGCTCCGTTACGCGCTCCTGTGCGGCGACGGGGCGCCGGTGCTGTTCGAGCAGGGCGACATCGGCTTCCAGATCCAGCGCCACGCCCCCTGGATCCCGCCGGAGAACATCCGGTACTCGTACGCGTGGATCAAGGGCGCCGCCGGCCCGGCGTCGCGGCAGCAGGTCAAGAAGTTCACCGACTCTATCATGCGGGAGATGCGCCGCTACGACGTGGCCGACCAGACGCTCGGCGTCGACTTCATCGACATCAACATGCTGAACCAGTTCAACGACACGAAGATCAAGTGGGCCGACGGCATGACGCCCATGATGGAGGCGCGGGCGATCAAGAACGTCGACGAGCAGGAGTGCCTGCGGATCGTCGGGGCCATCGGCGACGCCGCGCACTGGGAGACCATGCGCTTCCTCAAGCCCGGCCTCACCGAGAACCAGGTGACGGCGCACATCATGGAGTTCCTCTACAAGATCCCCGGAGTGGAGGACGTGGAGGACGTGATCGTGTCGTCCGGGCCGAACACCTGGCCGAACTGGCGCAACTTCTCGGACCGGATCATCAAGCCGGGCGAGATCGTCTTCATGGACCTGGCCGCCCTGACGTGGAACGGCTACAAGTCCTGCTATTACCGGACGTACTGCGTGGGCAAGCAGCCGACGCAGGAGATGAAGGACTACTACGCCACCGCGCTGAAGTGGCTCTACGACTCGATCGAGGTGGTGCGCCCCGGGGCGACCACGCGGGACATCGCGCTCAAGTGGCCCTCGGCGCAGGAGGCGTGGGGGTACCAGGAGGAGGACCAGGCCGCCGCCAACCTCTGGGGCCACGGCCTCGGGCTCGCGCAGTACGACCCGCCGGTCATTTCACGGATCTGGTCGCTCGACCACCCGCTCGAGATCCGGCCGGGCATGGTGTTCGCGCTCGAGACGCAGCACGGCAAGCGCTACGAGTGGGGCGTGCGGATCGAGGAGATGCTGATCGTCCACGACGACCGCACGGAGATCATCAGTAACTTCCCCGTCGAGCAGATCACCGTAGTGATGTGACCGTGATCGCGGCAGTCCTCCAGGCTCCGCGGCGCCTCGAGCTTCTCACGCGGCCCGTACCCCTCGCCCGTCGGGGCGAGGCGGTCGTGCGAATCGCGGCGACCGCCGTGTGCCACACCGATCTCGAGATCTACACCGGCCGGCATCCCGGCGTGCGGCTTCCGGTGGTGATGGGGCATGAGGCCACGGGAGTCGTCGAGGCGATCGGCGAGGGGGTCGAGCGGGTCAGCCCGGGGCAGCCGGTCCTGCTCAACCCGATCATCGCCTGCGGCGGCTGTGACGCCTGCGCGCGCGGCCACGGCAATCTCTGCCGCAACGCCGGCCTCTTCGGCCGCGAGATGGACGGCTCCCTCGCCGAGCTGATCGTCCTGCCCGAGCGGTACCTGTATCCGCTCCCGAAGCACGTTCCGCTGGCGGCCGCGACGCTGATCGAGACGCTCGCCACCGTGCGCCACGCCCAGGTGCGCGCGCGCATCGCGTCCGGCGAGTCCGTGGTCGTGCTGGGCCAGGGCGTGGCGGGGCTCCTCCACACCCAGCTCGCCAGGCTCTCGGGGGCCCGCCCGGTCGTCGCGGTCTCGCGGAGCGCCGGGAAGCTCGAGCTGGCCCGGCGGCGCGGGGCCGACCGCGTCGTGAACGCCGCGCGCGAGGATGTCGTCGCCGCCGTCATGGACGCCACCGCGGGTCGCGGCGCTGACGTCGTCGTGGAGTCCGCGGGAGATCCCGGACTCATCACGCCGGCTCTCGAGATGCTGGCGCCGGGCGGCCGGCTCATCGTGTACGGCATCAGCCACCGTCCCGTGCCCGAGTTCACGACGTTCCCGCTCTACTTCAAGGAGCTGACGATCCACGGCTCCCGCGCCCTCACGCCCGACGACGTTCCGCCCGCGATCGACCTCGTGGCCAGCGGCGCGGTCGCCGTCGAGGAGCTGATCACCGCGTCGTATCCGCTCGAGCGGGTGGCGGCGGCGTTCCAGGAGTACGAGCGTGCCGCCGACTCCGTCCTGAGGCTCGTCATTGTCCCCGGTCGGTGAACGGCCGCCTCTGGCGGTCCGCTTCGGCGACCCGACGGCGATGGATGCCGGGCGAGTCGGCCCGAAGGCCGCGACACTGGCCCGGCTGCGTCAGGCGGGGTTGCCGGTGCCCGACGGAGTCTGCCTCGCGGCCGAGGCGTACCGCGTCCAGCTCGAGGCGGCGGGCGTCGCGACCGCGGCGGCGCGGGTCGCCGGCACCGAGGACGAGGGCGACGCGCGGCGGCTCGCCCTCGAGGTCAGGCTGGGGTTTCTGCGTGAGCCGCTCGCCCCGGCGGCGGCCGACGCGATCGACGCCGCCCACGCCCTGATGGTCGAGGCGCCCGCGAGTGTCCTCGCGGTGCGTTCCTCGGCGCTTCGAGAGGACACACCGGGCGCGTCCTTCGCCGGCCAGTTCGATACGTTCCTCGGGATGGCGAGCCGCGCCGACCTGATCACCGCGGTGCGCGCCTGCTGGGCCTGTCTCTGGTCGGCGCGCGCGCTCCGATACATGCGCACGCACGACGTCGACCCGGCGCGGACAGCCATGGCCGTGCTCGTCCAGCGGATGGTGGAGGCGCGCGCGGCGGGGGGCGCCCTCAGCGCGAGCGCGGCCGGCGGCGTCGTCGTGACCGGCACGTGGGGGCTCGGCTCGGCGCTCGCCCAGGGTGAAGTCGTTCCCGACCGCTGGGTGCTCGGAGCCGGCGGCGAGATCGAGAGCGAGGAGCCGGGGCGGAAGGATCGGCGTGTCGTCACGACCCCGACGGGTGGGACGCGCCCGCATGCCGTCGACGCTCCGCTCGTCCACGAGCTGTGCCTCGAGCGAGAGGACGTGGTGGCGCTGGGCCGCCTCGTGTCGCGCATCGAGTCACTCCTGGGCCTGCCCGTCGAGGTCGAATGGGCGCAGGACCGCGATGGTCTGTATATTCTCCAGGCGCGTCCGCTGCGCGTCGAGCCGAGCCGGGCACCGGACGACGCGTGGCTCCGGCATCCCGGGCTCAGGGGACAGCCGGCGGGAATCGGGTGGGGAACAGGCCCGGCCTGCGTCGTGCTTCACGAGCACGACCTCGAGCACGTCAAGCCGGGCGACGTCCTCGTCACGCAGGTCGCCGGGCCCGCGCTGACCGCGGTCCTGCACCAGGTCGCCGGCGTGGTCGCCGAGCTCGGCGGCAGCACATCTCACCTGGCCGCGCTCACGCGCGAGCGCGGCATCCCCGCGGTGCTCGGCGTGATCGACGCGACCCGACGCATCCCCGAGGGCGCGACGGTCGCCGTCGACGGTGTGGCGGGCGTCGTTCGCTGGTCCCGCTGACGAAGCGCTTCAGTCCGGGTTGAGCCCGGCCATCCGCTGGAGGGTCGTGATGAGGGCCGCGAGGTCTTCGCCGCCGCGTCCGCCGGCGACGGTGGCGGTGCAGAGCTGCTGCGTGAGGCTCGTGAGCGGCAGCGCCACCCCGAGCCGCTGCCCTTCCTCGAGCATGAGCCGGAGGTCCTTGAGGAACAGGTCGAGCTTCATCTGAGGCTCGAAACGTCGCTCGACCATGAGCGGGCCGCGCACGTCGACCATCTTCGATGCGGCCGCGCTGTCCTTCAGGAGGTCCAGAAGCGCGCGGGGGGCGAGCCCACCCTTCTCGCCGAGCACCAGCGCCTCGGCGAGGGCGGCCGTGTTGAGCGCGACCAGCAAATTGGTCGCGAGCTTGGCGAGGGAGGCGCTGCCGGCGGGCCCGATGTGAACGGCCCTCCGGCCGATCGCCGCGAGCACGGGCCGGCACGCCTCCAGGCGCGCGACGTCGCCGCCCACGAAGATCGTGCAATCCCCGCGCTCCACCATCGCGCTCGTTCCGCTCATCGGCGCGTCGAGAAAGCCGCGCCCCGCGGCCGCGGCGGCGTCGGCGAGGCGCCGGGTGAGGGTCGGCGAGATCGTGCTCATCTGGAGCAGGGTCGCCGATCTCGGCATCACCTCCAGCAGGCCGCCGGGGGAGAGGACCGCGGCCTCCACCGAGTCGGGCGTGGGCAGGATCGTGAAGATCGCGTCGGCGCCGGCCGCCGCGTCCTTCGCGCTGGCGGCGGCCAGGAGGCCCCGCGCCGCGAGCCGTGTCAGCTGATCCGGGCGACTGTCGTAGCCCACCACCGCGAAGCCGCCCTCGAGGAGGCGAGAGGCCACCGCGCTGCCGAGGAGGCCGACGCCGACGACCGCGATCCGCTTCATGGCTTGATCCTCACAGTCCGAGATATCGCGACTTGATCTCCTCGTTCCGCCAGAGCGCGTCCGGCGCGCTCGAGTGCACGACCCGCCCCCGCGACAGGACGTGGACGTGGTCCGCGACCCGGAGCGCCAGCGGGAGATTCTGCTCCACGAGCAGGATGGAGAGGCCCTGGGCCTTGAGGCTCTCGATGACCCGGCCGACCTCGCGTACCAGAAGGGGCGCGAGCCCCTCGGTCGGCTCGTCCATGAGCAGGAGCTCCGGGTTCGTCATCAAGGCGCGTGCGATGGCGAGCATCTGCTGCTCGCCGCCCGAGAGCTTACCGGCGCGATGCGCGCCGCGCTCGCGCAGGCGCGGGAATAGCTCGAGCACGCGCGCGACCGTCCAGGGGCCGCTGTCGCCCCTGACGGCCACCGTGAGGTTCTCCATGACCGTCAGCGAGGGAAAGACCCGGCGGCCCTGCGGCACCAGGCCGAGGCCGAGGCCCACCGCGCGGTTCGACGGCCACGCGGTGATGTCCCGGTCCTTGAACAGGACCTGTCCGCGCCGGGGCGGCGTGAAGCCGATGATGGAGCGGATCAGCGTGGTCTTCCCCATTCCGTTGCGTCCGAGGATGCCCACGACCTGGCCGCGGGTCATGCTGAGCGAGATGCCCTGCAGGACGTGGCTCTCCCCGTAGTAGGTGTGGATGTCGCGCACCTCGAGCATCAGGACGTCCCGAGGTAGATCTCCTGCACGAGGGCGTTCGCCTTGACGTCCCGAGCCAGACCGTCGGCGACGACCTTGCCGTAGTGCAGGACCGTGATGCGGTCGGTGAGCGCGAACGCGACGTCCATGTCGTGCTCGATCACCAGGAGCGTGATGGCCGGATCGAGGTTCTTCAGGAGCGCCGTCATGGCGTGTGACTCCGCCGGCGAGAGGCCCGCCGTCGGCTCGTCGAGCAGCAGGAGCCGCGGCGCGCCGGCCAGGGACAGCGCGATCTCGAGCTGGCGCTGCTCGCCGTGCGAGAGATTGCGCACCGCCTCCTCCGCCTTGTCGCCGAGGCCGACCGCCTCGAGCACGGCCCGCGCCCGGTCGTGGAAGGCGGGATAGCGGCTGAGCGAGCGGTGGAGGTGAAACTTCGCGGATGTCAGGGCTTGCACCGCGAGCAGGCAGTTCTCGAGCGCGGTGAGGCGCGGAAAGAGATTGGTGATCTGGTACGTGCGCGCCAGCCCGAGCGCGGCGCGCCGGTGCGGCGCCAGCCGCGTGACGTCGCGACCGAACAGCGAGATCCGGCCGCCCGTGGGCCGGGTCTCGCCGCTGATCAGGCTGAAGAGCGTCGTCTTGCCCGCCCCGTTGGGCCCGATGATCGCGCGCCGCTCGCCGGGTCCGACGTCCAGGCTAACGCCGTCGAGCGCGCGGAGGCCGCCGAACTCCTTCGAGAGGCCGGCGAGGCTCAGCGCGACGGCGTCGTTCGTCGGCATCTCAGCAGTGCTTGCACGGGGGATAGTTGCGGTCGTAGACGGGCTGCTTCAGGAACTCCTCGGGCTTGTACTTCCAGAACTGGGAGACGGCGGGGTAGGTGTAGATGACGGTGTTCCACAGCTCGCCGTCCTTCTTCTCGACCTTGCGGACGTAGATGTTCTGGATCGGGTTGCCGTAGGCGTCGAGCTTGATGGGACCGCGCGGCGCGTCCGGGATCTCCACCTTGCGCAGCGCCTCCAGGAACTTCTCCCGGTTCTCCACGTCGCCGCCGACCGCCTTCGCCGCCTCGGCGATCCACCGGGTGCTCGTGTAGGAGGTCTCCGAAAAATACGAGGGGACCTTTCCGTACCTCTTGCGGTACTCCGCGACGAACCGCTTGTTCACCGGCGTGTCGAGGGCCGCGCTGTAGATGAGCGGGCTGATGCCGCCGATCGCCTCGTCACCGAGGGAGGGCAGGACGAACTCGTCGAAGGTCGTGCCGCCGCCGATCAGCGGCAGCTTCGCCTTCAGCCCGGCGTCCTGGTACTGCTTGGGAAAGCGCGACGCCGAGATCGATACCATCAGGGCGAACACCGCGTCGGCGTCGCGCCGGATCTGGGTGAGATAGGGCGCGAAGTCCGTGGTGTTGAGCGGGGCCCAGAGCTTCTGGATGATCTGGCCGCCGTTTTCCTCGAAGGTCTTCTGGAAGCCGCCGACGACCTCCCAGCCGAAGGCGTAGTCCATGCCGATGACGGCGATGCGCTTGTAGCCGAGGGTCTTGGCCGCGTACTCGCCGAACGGGTGCGAGGGCTGGCTCGACGCCCAGCCCGTACGCACGATCCACTTGGCGGGCTTGCGCTGGGTGAGGTCGTCGGCGGCGATGACCGGATACAACATCGGGATGCGGTACTCCTCCACCTTGGGGGCCATCGCGTAGCCGATGTGCGCGAAGATCTCGCCCACGAGGATGTGCACCCGGTCGCTCTCGACGAGCTTCTGCAGCTTGGTGAGCGCCACGTTGGGCTGGCCCTGGCTGTCCTCGACGATCACCTCGACCTTGCGGCCCGCGATCGTCTGGTTGTTCTCGTCGAGCCACATCGAGATGCCGTTCGTCATGTCCTTGCCGATCTGCGCGGCCCCGCCGGTCATGGCGGTGATCACGCCGATCCGGATCGGCCCCTTCTGGGCCCAGACCGGCTCGGAGCCGGCGACGCCGGTGAGGAGCAACGCCAGCAGAACCGAGACGATCGCTTTCTTCCCCATGGTTCGCTCTCCTTTGGTCCACTGTCTCAGCGCTCCCACGATTCCCTCGGGCGCGTACACGATGGTGCCGATGTAGACGGCGCCCAGGATCAGGAGCCAGCGGTGCGTGTAGACCGATACGAGATTTTTCAGGCCGACGATGAGGGCGGCGCCCAGCGCCGGCCCGAGCAGCGTCCCGCGGCCGCCCAGCGCGACCATCAGCAGGATCTCGACCGAGGTGGCCAGCTCCAGGTCGGACGGGCTGACGAAGCCGTTGTAGTACGCCCACAGTACGCCCGCGAACCCGCCGACGCCGCCCGCGATGACGAAGCCGAGGTACTTGTGCAGCCACACGTGATAGCCGAGCGTCCGCATGCGCGACTCGCTCTCGCGGATGCCCACCAGAGTTTGCCCGAACGGCGAGCGCACGATCGTCCGCAAGACGACGAAGGCCAGCAGGAATGCGGCGAGCGCGAGATAGTAGAACGAGATGCCCTTGCTGAACGACCAGGGAAGGCCCAGCTCGGGGCGTGGCACGCCCGAGATGCCGTTGTCGCCCTGGGTCAGCGACACCCAGCGATGCGCCAGGCCCCACACGACCATGCCGAGGGCCAGCGTGATCATCAGAAAGTAGACGCCGGTCGCTCGCAGGGCGACGAGCCCGAAGAGCGCCGCCACCGCCGTCGCCAGCAGGATGCCGACCACGAGCGTGATCCAGAAGGACGCGCCGTGTCGCGTCGCCAGGATGCCCACGCTGTAGGCCCCAAGCCCCAGATAGGCGGCGTGGCCCAGCGAGGCGAGGCCGGTGTAGCCGAGGATGATGTCGAGGCTCATGGCGAGGACGGCGTAGATGACCGCCTGAGTCAAGAGCGCCAGGAGGAACGAGGAGAGGAGCGGGGGCGCCACGAGCAGCGCCAGGAACGCGACGACGATCGCGACGCGCATCACGCGCGGCCGAAGAGCCCGGTCGGCCGTACCGCCAGGATCGCCGCCATCGGCGCGAACAGCGTGAAGTACGAGAGCTCCGGAAAGAGCGCCTTGCCGAAGTTGTCGAGCAGGCCCACCATCAGGCTGCCGATCAGCGCCCCCTTGAGGCTCCCCATGCCGCCGACGATGACCACCACGAAGGCGTACGGGAGGATCTCGAAATCGGCGCCGGGATACACGCCGACGAAGCCGCCCGCGACCACGCCCGCGAGGGCCGCGAGAGTCGCCCCGAGCGCGAACACCGCCATCGAGATCAGGAAGACGTTGATCCCCACGCCGCGCGCCATCTCGGGATCGTCGACGGTGGCCCGGATCATGGCGCCGATGCGCGTCCGCTCGAGCGCCAGCCAGAGCACGAGGGCCACGAACAGGGCGACGGCGATGATGAAGATCCGATAGACCGGAAAGTAGAGCTGCCCGATCACGTACGATCCCGAGAGCGCCGCCGGCACCGGGATCGTGTAGGGATCGCCGCCCCAGAGGATCAGCGCCAGATCCTGGAAGATGAGCGCGAAGCCCATCGTGGTCAGCACCTGCCCCAGCTCCTGCCCGCTCAGCCGCTTGAGGAACGCGTTCCACTCCGCGATGCCGACGAGCGAGATCGCCAGCGCCCCGACGAGCACGGCGAGGACGAAGCTGCCGGTGCGCCAGATCGTCGTGAGGGCGACGTAGCCGCCGAGGAGGTAGTACGAGCCGTGCGTCATGTTGACGATGCGCATCATGCCGAAGATGAGCGAGAGACCTCCGGCGAGGAGGAAGAGGAGGGCGCCGTACGACACGCCGTTGAAGAGCTGACTGATCCAGAAGTCCACGACGGCGCTCGATTGTACTATAGGCGAACCCCGCGGGTTGGCACCGCCGATCACAGGAGGCACGCGTGAGACTGCCGCACGAACGCTTCGACTATTCGCCGATCGCCGCTCGACGTCCCTGGAAGCTGCCCCGGCGCGCCCGCATCGCGGTGTGGACGATCGTCAACGTGGAGGAGTGGGACATCGAGAAGCCGATGCCGCGGGGCGTCCTGTCGGCTCCGCAGGGCGTCACGACGGTGCCGGACGTGCCGAACTGGGCGTGGCACGACTACGGGATGCGCGTGGGGTTCTGGCGCCTGCTCGAGGCTCTGGCCAAGCGCAAGATCCCCGCGACCACCGCCATCAACGCCAACGTCTGCCGATCCTACGAGCCGGTCGCGCGGGCGATGCTGGACGCGGGCTGGGAATTCATGGGCCACGGCGTGAAGCAGGGGGCGATGCACCTGGTACCCGACCAGCGCGCGGCGATCCGGACGGCCATCGGGATCCTCCGCGAGTTCACCGGCAAGACGCCGAAGGGCTGGCTCGGTCCCGGACTCACCGAGACCTGGGAGACGCTCGACATCCTGGCCGAGGAGGGGATCGAGTACGTGTCGGACTGGGTCAACGACGACCAGCCCTACGAGATCAAGACGACATCCGGCTCACTGGTGTCGGTGCCGTACACGCTCGAGCTGAACGACATCCCGATGATGCTCATCCAGCATCACGAGTCGAGCGCCTGGCTCGACCGGGTGCGCGACCAGTTCGACCGGCTCTACCTCGAGGGCGCGAAGAACCCGCGCGTCATGGCGATCGCGGTCCATCCGTACATCCACGGCGTGCCCCACCGCATCAAGTACTTCGAGGCGGCCTACGATTACATCCGCCGGCACAAGGGCGTCTGGATGACGACCGGCGAGGAGATCTACGAGTGGTTCAAGCGCGGCCGATGAAGTCCCAGAGCCGCCCGGCGCGCGCCACCACCGCGTCCACGTCCTCGGCGAGCATGTGTCGCTCCGCGACGAGCCCCTGGGCCGACTCGCGCACCCGCTCGAGGTACGCGCCGCGCGCGGCGTAGCGCTCCTCGATCGAGGGGCGCGGGTCACCGCTGGCCCGGCGTGCGGCGGCGGTCGGCGCGAACGGAAGCGTCGATCCCAGCATCGCCATCAGATCGCCCCCGGCGCCCTGGTCGGGATGGCGCGGGTTCCAGCCGGTGAAGGTGGCGAGGGGCGCCGCGAGCTCCACGGGCCGGATGCCGGGAAGGTCGTTGCCGTCGTCGTCGACCGACGGCACGAACGTCACGAACGGCGCGCCGATCTTCGGCGGCAGCTCATTCACCATGCCGCGCCCGAGGTCGGGCCCGAAGTCGAGCCGGCGCGGCCGCTCGATCCGATCCGGGAAGCGCACGCCGGGAATGCGCGCATAGCGCTCGCGGGTCGACTCGGCCGGCACGGCGGTGGCGTCGGCGAGCCGGGGCACGACGCTCGGCGGAGGCTCGACGCCCGCGGTGACCCAGCGGTCGAGGTTCACGAGCGTCGCGCGAAGGAGCGGCGCGTAATCCACGACATTGAAGGTCTGCAGGCCGCGTGAGCCGGTATTGGGATCCGCGTCGGGCGGTGGCAGCGTTCCCGGCGTGTGCTGGCAGCCCGCGAAGAGATAGAGCCGCGTCGTGGGGCGCGGCGCCACGTCCCGAGTGCCCTCGACGTCGGTGTGCACGAGCGAGGCGTCGCCGCGCCAGTACTCGGCCGACGTGTTGGTCAGGACGACCTTCGGCAGCTTGCCCTTCGCCTCGAGGCGCGCGAGCAGCGCGCCGCGCTCGCCGGTCACGGGATCGACCGCGGGCACGTCGGTGAACGGGAACAGGCTTCCGACCGAACAGGTGGCGTTCAGTGACGGCTGACCGAAGCGCTGGTTGAACTCGCCGCGGCGGGCGCCGGCGACGTGCGCCATCACGCCGTCGAAGACCGCGCGTCCCGACTCGTCCTCGTTCAGGCCGAGGTAGAGGAAATGGCGGAGGAATCGCCCGGTCTGCGACACACCCAGGACGTACGCGCGCTCGAGCGCGCCCGCGCAGGGGTTGCCGTCGGCGGCCGTCGCGAAGCGGAGCCAGGCCGCCGTGTCGCGCACGGCGAGGAGGCCGAGCCCCACGAGGGGCGGCTTCTCGGAGCGGTAGACGAGCTCGTAGATTTTCCCGGGCTCGAACCCGCCGTCGAGGCTCACGTGCGACGCGTCGGCGAACCGCCACGCCGCGCGCGCGATCGCCGCGGCGGGAGCGCCGGCGTGCTCGCGCACCGTCAAGCGGGCGGCCGGGTCGTCGAGATCGGCCGCGGGGTGCGCGATGTGGTAGCGGTCGGCGAGGGGCAGCGTGGCGACCCGGCTGTTCGGGCGCCACTCGCAGAGGAGCGGGCCGGTGAGGGGACCGGCGTCGCCGCGCGCCGCCGGCACCGTGAGGGCCATGAGGCCGTCCTGGCGCGGCACGTCGTGCTGCCAGCCGCACCACGCCACCGTGTAGCCATGGCGCATGAGGAAGCCGTTGCCGAAGTCCTCCGGCGCTGACGGATCGGGCACGCGGACCGTGCTGTTGAGCATCCCGAGCGCCACCTTGCGGCCGCGGTTGGGCACGTCGAGAAAGAGCCGGCGGTTGCCGCGCGAGGCGTCCCGCGGCCTCAGCACGTAGAAGTCCGATTCGCACTCGACCAGGCCCGCGGCGTTGCGCGGGGCCAGGGCGAGGTCGGCGATTGCCTCGTTCGCCGGGTGAGCCGGATCGACGCCGATGCGGAGCACGCCGGCGATCTTCTCGTACGCTCCCGCTTCGCCGAACGGACGGCCGTCGAGGACCGTCGAGCGCTGCGTGATCTGGAACGATGTCACGGCCATCGGATCGATCCCTCCTGCGGGCGCGTCAGCGCCGCGGCTTCACGGGGGCGACGACGACGTCGGTCGGCTTGCCGGCCAGATAGTTCTCGACATTCTCGATGGCGCGCAGCAGGCCGTCGCGGATGACCTCGGGCGTCTGCCCGGCGTTGTGCGGCGAGAGCACCACGCTCGGGAGGGCCAGCACTGGGTCGTCCGGCTTGATCGGCTCGTCGTGGAACACGTCGAGCCCGGCGCCGGCGATCCGTCCGCGCCCGAGGGCATCGAGCAGCGCCTCGCGCTCGACGAGCGCCCCGCGGCCGGTGTTGACGAGGATCGCCGTCGGCTTCATGAGCGCCAGCTCGCGGCGCCCGAGGAATCCCCGCGTGTCCGGGGCCAGGCGCAGGTGGAGCGTGACGACGTCGGCGGCGCGGAGGATCTCGTCCTTGGACGCGGCCCGGGCCCCGAGCGCGGCGACCGCGGCGGCGTCCCCGCGCGCGCTGTAGGCGAGAACCTCCATGCCGAGCGCCTTGGCCAGCGAGATGACGCGGGCGCCGATCTTGCCGGTGCCGAAGACACCCAGCGTCTTGCCGAGGAGCTGGGTGAGCAGATCGCGGGGCCATCCGCCGCCTCGCACCTCGCGGTCGATGTGCGGGATACGGCGCGCGGTCGCGAGCATCAACGCCAGGGTGTGCTCGGCCACCGCGAAGGCGTTGATCCCCGGCGTGTTGCAGACCGTGATCCCATGCCGGCCCGCCGCGTCGAGGTCGACGTTGTCGGTCCCGGTGCCCCAGATCGAGATCAGCTCGAGGTTGCGGCACGCGATCATGACGCCGTCGGTGAACCGGGCGTGAGCGCGGATGTTGATGGCCACCCGCGCGCGGTCGATCCGCCGGATCAGCTCGGCCTCTTCGTCGGCGCCGCGCGCGGTGAACACGCGAGTCTCGCCGATCTTCTTGCAGCGCTCGTGGGCGGGCGTGCCGTTGAAGACGGAGGGGAAATCATCGGGAACGATGATCGCGGGACGGTCCGGCACGCCGCTACTCCGCGTCGGCGAAGGCGGCCTGGGCGGCCGCGACGCCGGCGCCGGGCTCGCACTTGTGGCCGAGGTCGCGGAGCGCCAGCTCGAGCGCCGACAGGGTCGGCAGCACGTAGTGCGGGCTGGCGGTCATCGCCATGGTGCCGATGCGCAGGGTGCTCGTGCGCATCTTGTCGAGTCCGGTCCCGACGAGGATGCCGTATTGATCCCGCATCCGGGCGACGACGGCGGCCGGATCGATGGACCTCGGGGTCTTCACGCACGAGACCGTGTTCGACAGGAGGGAGGCGTCCGGGAACATCTCGAGCCCCATCGCGGCGACGCCCCGCCGGACGGCGGCGCCGGCGACGGCGTGGCGACGGAAGCGGTGCGGGAGCCCCTCGTCGAGGATGAGGCGCGCGGCGACCCGCAAAGCGCTGGTCAGGTGCGTCGGGATCGACACCGGCTGCCGCCGCGGCGCGCCGTCGGGCACCTTGCCGCCCCGCGACACCGGGACCCACAGCTCCTTCCAGCGGAGCAGATCGTAGACCAGGCTCGACGCCGGCCGCTTGCGCCGCTCCATCGCCTCGAAGGCGCGGGGGCTCACCGAGACGAGCGACATGCCGAGCGGCGCCGCCAGGCACTTCTGCGAGCCGGTCATGTTGAGGTCGACGCCCCACTCGTCGGTGCGCACGTCGATGCCGGCGATCGACGACACCGTGTCGAGCAGATAGAGCGCGTTCACCGATCGCGCGATCCGACCGACCTCGGCCGCCGGATAGGTCGTGCCGGTGGAGGTCTCGTTGTGAACGAGCGTGATCGCCTTGGGCCGCAGACGCTCGGCCTCCCGCGCCAGGCGGTCGAGATCGAGCCGCGCCCCCCACTCGACGGGAAACTCGGTCCAGTCGGCGCCGACCCGATTCATGATCTCGCGCATCAGCACGCCGAACTGTCCGGCGCCCACGACGAGGACACGGTCGCCCGGCTCGATCACCGACAGGGCGCCGGCCTCGAGCGCCGTGCGCCCCGAGCCCGGCATGATGATCACCTCGTGCGTCGTCTGGAAGACCTCGCGCAGCGCCAGCGTCGTGGGCTCGAGGACCTCCTCGTCGAAGCTCCGGTCGTACTGGATCGCCGGCGGCTGATTCATCGCCTGGATCACCGGGAACGGCAATTCGGTCGGGCCGGGAATCATGAGCACCGGTCGCGTGTGGCACTGGGCCCAGTTGATCGTCACGGAAGGCTCCTTTGTCACGGCGGGCATTCTAGCACGCGCCTCACGAGGCGCCGGGCTCGGGGGTGCGGCGGATGAAGTAGAGATTGCGCGCGTACACGAAGAGGCCGGCGGCCTGGCCGACCATGAACACCGGATCCCACCGATGGATGGCGTAGGCCAGGAGCGTCACGCCGCCGCCCAGCGAGAAGTACCAGAAGTATCTCGGGACCACGCTCTTGCGCTGGCGCTCGGACGCGACCCACTGGACGAGGAAGCGCGCCGAGAAGAACGCCTGGCCGAGAAATCCGATGCCGAGCCAGAGCTGATCGGTGGTCATCGTCACCCCCTTATCGTGGTGCGCGACGGTTGAGTGGTCGCGGGCGAGCGGCCGGATCCGGGCGGTGACGGTGGGAGCTTACGACGCGCGGCCGAACATGGCGCGCAGGACGTTGTACGCCTTGCGCACGTCCTCCGGGCGCCGCCGGCCCGAGACGAGGGCGAAGATTTTCTCGGCTTCTTCGGTGGGAACCGTGCTGCTCTTGTCGCCGACGTCGGTGAGATCGCGGAGGGGCACCTCGAGCGCGACCGAGACGCGGTACAGGCTGTCGATGGAGATCGATTTCTCGCCGCGCTCGACCTCGCCGATGAACTTCCCGCTGAGCCCGGAGCCCTTGCCCAGACGCTCCTGGCTGAGCGCCCGCTGCTTGCGCAGAGCCCGCAATCGTTGCCCCAGAAACTTCCGCACGTGCTTGACGGCGCGCTCTGTCACGGGATCGTGATCCTCCTTGGGCTTCCTACGGTAACCACCTTTTCGTGGTTGCGCAACCGATCGCAGGACCTGGGTTGCCGCGAGCCACGCCGGCGCATCGCGCGCCGGTCAGGGCAGATCGACCTCGATGCCGCTCTCGCTCACGCGAACCGGATACACGGACACGGCGAGGCCCGGCGCGACCCGGCAGGCGCCGCTGGCGAGGTCGAAGTCGTACCCGTGCCACGGGCAGACGACCGCATTACCGTCGAGCCAGCCTTCGACGAGCGGGCCGTCCTCGTGCGGGCAGGTGGGGCTGCAGGCGACGAACCGCCCGCCGCCAGCATTGAAGAGCGCGATCGACCGACCGCCGTGCTCGACCAGCGTGCCCTGGCCTTCTCCGATGTCCTCGACGGCCGCGACCCGCACGAACGCCATCAGCGACGTCCTTTCAATGCGTCCTCCACGATGGACCGGAACTCGTCGACGGGAAGGGCGCCGACGACGGGCCGGCCGTTGACGAGAAACGCCGGCGTGCTGTTGACGCCGAGCGCCTGGGCCTCGGCGACGTCGCGCTCGACGTCGGCGGCGAACCGGCGCTGGTCGAGGCATTGGGCGAACGCGTCGCGGTCGAGACCGAGCTCGGCCGCGTAGGCCACCAGATCGTCACGCCGGAACGCCGGCTGCTTCTCGAAGAGCCGGTCGTGGTACGGCCAGTACTTGCCATTGGCGCCGGCGCAACGCGCGGCCTCGTGCGCGGGACGGGCCAGAGAGTGCATGGCGAGCGGGCGATCCTTGAAGATCAGGCGAATCTGCCCGTCGTATTCCCGGAGAATCGTCGCCAGCGACCGCTGGACGGATTGGCAGTGCGGTCACTGGTAGTCGGAGAACTCGATGATCGTCACCGCGGCGTCGCGCGGGCCCTTGACCATCATCGGGTTGATGGTGATCTCGACCTGCGCATGGGTGCGCGCCGCGCCCAGCGCGAGCACCGCGAGCAGGAGCGGGCCCGCGCGAAGCCAGCTGTAGTACACTCGCGCCGACCGGCGGACATCCAACGACGCGGGCATCACCGCTCGAGAATACGATGCGGCCGCGTCCATCGCAACGGGCGGGGAGGAGTCAATGCACGACCTCGTCGATCTGATGTTCGGCACGTATCCCTCGTGGTCTCACCTGGTGGTCCGGATCGCGCTGGGCGTCGTGTTCTTCGCGCACGGCGCCCAGAAGACGTTCGGCTGGTTCGGCGGGCGCGGGCTGGCGGCCACGATCAGCGGGTTCCGGCAGATGAACATCCCGCCGGCGGTGGCGGCCCTCGCCGCGTTCGTCGAGTGCTTCGGCGGCCTGGCGCTGATCGTCGGATTCCTGGCGCGGCCGGCGGCGCTCGGGCTGATCGTCGTGATGCTGGTGGCCATCGCCAAGGTCCACGCCCGCCACGGCTTCTTCCTCAACTTCGCGCTGACGCCGGGCACGGGGCACGGCTACGAGTTCAACCTGGCGCTGATCGCGATGGCCCTGTCGATCCTCATCGGCGGCGCAGGCTTCCTCTCGATTGACCGGCTGTTCGCGCCATTCGGCGACTAGCCCGAACGTGAAGCGGCCAGGGGCTTCGGCGGCCCCTCAGGCGGCGCGCCCGCCCTCTTCGGTGAGCGCCGTGATCACGTAGGTCCCGCTCTTCTCGTCGCGCTCGAGCGACACGATCTTCTGCTTGGCGGCGTCCTCGAGGAGCTTCGAGAAGGTGGAGAAGCCGTAGTACGTCTCGTTGAACGCGGGGTTCTTCCGGATCATCGTCTGCTTGACCATCGAGCCCCAGAGCGTCTCCTTGTTCTCGCGCTGGAGCGCCTGGATGGCGTCGATGAGCTGGGCCATGGCCTCGGCCTTCTTCTCCGGCAGGCCCCGCAGCAGCGTCGTCTTCTTCGTGTCGCGGATCAGATCCTCGTAGAAGATGAACTCGTCGCAGTTCGCCACCAGGAGGTCGGAAGACGACGACTTCACGCCCAGGCCGATCACGTAGCGGTCGTTCTCGCGCAGCTTGGACACCAGCGGGGAAAAATCCGAATCGCCCGAGACCAGCGCGAACGTGTCGATGTGGGTTTTCCCGTAGGCCAGGTCGAGGGCGTCGACGACCATGCGGATGTCCGCCGAGTTCTTGCCGCTGTAGCGCGACTGGGGGACGTCGATCAGCTCGATCGCCCATTCGTGGAACGGGCGCTTGTACTCGGTGAAACGGTTCCAGTCGGCGTACGCCCGGCGCACGATGATCTTGCCCTTCTCGAGGAGTCGCTCCAGGACCAGCTTGAGCTCGAACTGCTTGTACTGCGCTTCCTTCACGCCGCGGGCGATGTTCTCGAAGTCCATGAACATCGCCAGCTTCCGTTCTCCGTTCATCCCAGATCCTTTCGCCCGACGGCCGGGCCAGGCCCGCCCGACTCGATTATACGGCTCGACCCCGCCGCACTCGAAAGCTTCTGAGGGGCGCCGGGGTATAGTGGGCCCATGAAACCGGTCGATCCCGCGCTGGCTCATCGCGTCCCGCCCGGACAGCTCCTGACCGAGAAGTGGCCCGTCCTGACCTACGGCCTCACGCCGCGACTCGACCCGGCGCGCTGGACGTTCCGGTGCTTCGGGCTCGTGGAGCGCGAGGTCACGTGGACGTGGCGGGAGTTCCAGGCGCTCCCGCGCGTGACGGTGACGTCGGACATCCATTGCGTCACGCGCTGGTCGAAGCTCGACAACACGTGGGAAGGCGTGTCGATCCGGGAGGTCATCAAACGGGTCGGCCCGCGCCCGGAGGCGCGCTTCGTCATGCAGCACGCCGATCCGGACTACACGACGAACATCGCGCTCGACGACCTCGTGCAGGACGACGTGGTGCTGGCGCTCAGGCACAACGGTCGTGACCTCGAGCCCGACCACGGGGGCCCGATGCGCCTGGTCGTTCCGAAGCTCTACTTCTGGAAGAGCGCCAAGTGGCTGCGCGGCCTCGAGTTCCTCGACGTCAACCCGCCGGGCTTCTGGGAGCAGAACGGCTACCACATGCACGCCGACCCGTGGCCCGAGGAGCGCTACGCCGACCAGGAGACGCGCGCGATGCAGCAGATGCGCGCGGAGGCGGCCCGCACGCTGCGCGCGCGGTGACCGCCGGACGGCGCCAGTAGGACGCGACTAAGAAAGGATTCATCGAAGTCTCATCGGGTTCTCATGCGCTCCCACAGCCTCTCGGGCGTTGACAACACCCGGAGGAGGTGAACCGTGAGGACCAACGGAGTCGCTGAGGGCCGAGCGCCGGCATTCCCGCTCGGAGACAGCCGGTCGATGCGGGCGATCTGGAGCGTCATCGAGGACGTCGCCGACACGGACGCGACGATCCTGCTGCGCGGCGAGAGCGGAGTCGGCAAGGACTTCGTCGGTCGCGCTGTGCACACACGCTCGGCCCGCCGCGGAGGACCGTTCGTCAAGGTCAACTGCGCGGCGATTCCCGCCGAGCTCCTGGAATCGGAGCTGTTCGGCCACGAGCGCGGCGCCTTCACGGGAGCGTACCGGCGCAAGCTGGGATTGTTCGAGTGCGCGCGGGGCGGCACGATCTACCTGGACGAGATCGCGGAGCTGTCGCTGACCCTGCAGGCGAAGCTCCTGCACGTCCTCCAGGATTTCTGCTTTTCTCGCGTGGGCGGCAACGGCTCGATCGCGATCAACGCCCGGGTGATCGCCGCCACGAACCGCGACCTGGAGCGCGCGATGGCCCGGCGCGAGTTCCGCGAGGACCTCTATCATCGGGTCAACGTCGTGGAGCTCCGCGTCCCGCCGCTGCGCGAGCGACGGGACGAGATCCTGCCGCTGGCCGCGGAGTTTCTGGCCCGCTTCAACGAGCGGTACGGGCGTCAGAAGGAGCTTTCCGCGGAGTCCCTGGCCCACCTGACCGAATACCCCTGGGCCGGCAACGTCCGCGAGCTGGAGAACGTGGTCCGCCGCATGGTGGTGCTCGCCGACGGCGAAGGGGCCTTCGCGGCGCTCGCCGCCGGCGCGCGAAACGGGCGCCCCGATCCGCCGGCGACCGCGTGCTCGCTCGACGAGAGCCTGGCCCAGATCGCCTTCCGCGGCGCGCGGGAGGCCGAGCGGACCGCGCTCGAGGGCGCGCTCGAGCAGGTGCACTGGAATCGCGCCGAGGCCTCCCGGATTCTCAAGGTCAGCTACAAGACACTGCTCAACAAGATCGCCCAGTGCCGCCTCACCCCGCCCACGCGCGGACCCGAGGTGCCCTGAGACCTTTCGATCCCGATGCATGGCGGGTTCCGGCGCGGAACCTGCTACGATCCGCCCGATGGAGGGGCTTTCGCACCGGGCGACGGCGGCCTCGCGCTCGCGGGGGCGGCTGACCGCGACCCTGGCCCTGACGTGCGGATTCGTGATCGTCGAGGTCGCGGGGGCCCTGTGGTCGGGAAGCCTCGCGCTCCTGGCCGACGCGGGCCACATGCTCGCCGACGCGGCGGGCCTCGGCCTGGGCCTCTTCGCGATCTGGATCGCCGCGCGCCCCCCGACTCCAGAGAAAACCTACGGCTATTACCGCGCCGAGATCCTGGCCGCCCTCGTCAACGCCATCGTGCTCCTGGGCATCGCCGCCGCGATTCTCGTCGAGACCTACCAGCGCCTGGTGACGCCGCCCGCGATCCTGGGGGGCCCGATGCTCGCCGTGGCATCGGCCGGGCTCGCGGTGAACCTCGTCTGCGCCCGGCTGCTCCACGACGGCGCGGCGGCGAGCCTGAACGTCCGGGCCGCCTACCTGGACGTGCTCGGGGACGCGCTGAGCTCGCTCGGGGTGGTGATCGCCGCGGTGGTCGTGATCGTCACGGGCTGGACGCTCGCCGACCCGCTGGCCAGCGGCGCCATCGCGCTGGTCATCGTGCCCCGGACCTGGCGCCTGCTACGGCAGGCGGTGAACGTCCTCCTGGAGGGGACGCCGGCGCACCTCAACCTCGGTGAGATCGAGGAAGCGATGCGCCGCGTCCCGGGCGTGCGGCGCGTGCACGACCTGCACGTGTGGACCCTCACCTCGGGCCGCGAGGCGATGAGCGCCCACGCCGTCGTCGACGACGTTCGCGACAGCGAGCGCCTGCTCGAGACGCTGCATGCCGTGATGCACGCGCGCTTCGGCATCGATCACACGACGCTTCAGCTCGAGACGGAACCTCCGGCGGTGCTGCGGATCCAGGGACCGGGCTCGGCCCCCGCGGGCGGCCCCTCGTAGGCGGACCTTCGTCTCACGAAGGACGGGGTATAGTTGGCCGCGGAGGGATCCATGGCGACATACGCACTCGGCGAAAAGGCGGTCCTGCTGAGGTCCGAGGACGACGTCGCGGTCGCGAAGGCGGAGCTGGCGGCGGGCACGATCCTCGAGGATGGCGGTACCCGGATCGAGGTGCGCCAGGACATCAAGCCGGGCCACAAGGTGGCCCGTCACGCGGTGGCGACGGGGGCGCCCGTTCGCCGCTACGGTCAGGTCATCGGCTTCGCGACGCGTGACATCGCGGTCGGGGACCACGTCCACACGCAGAACCTCGGCATCGGCGAGCTGACCGCCGACCGCTACGAGATCGGCGTGGACGTCCGCCCGGTGGACTTCTATCCGCCCGAGCGCATGCGCAGCTTCGACGGCTTCAAGCGGGAAGACGGCCGGGTCGGCACGCGCAACTACGTCGCGGTGATCTCGGGCGTGAACTGCTCGGCGAGCGTGAGCCAGTTCGTGAAGGACCGCTTCCGGGACGTCCAGCGCGACTATCCGAACATCGACGGCGTGCTGGCGGTCACGCACAAGTCGGGGTGCGGCACGAAGCTCTTCGGCGAGGATCACCTGGCGCTGCAGCGCGTGCTCGCTGGCTACGCGAAGCATCCGAACGTGGCCGCCTACATCTTGATCGGCCTGGGGTGCGAGACGAACCAGGCCGCGGTGATGGTCGATCGCCAGCGCATGGCGGCGCCGGGCCATCCCGAGCGCAAGCCGACGATCATCAACATCCAGGAGGCGGGCGGGATCCGGAAGACCGTCGAGCGCGCCTCGCAGGAGGTCGCGAAGCTCCTGCCGGCGGCCAACGACGTGCGCCGGAGCCCGCAGCCGATCTCGGAGCTGGTGCTGGCCACCAACTGCGGCGGCTCCGACGCCAACTCCGGCATGACCGCCAACCCGGCGCTCGGCTGGGCGGTCGACGAGCTAGTGCGCTACGGCGGCACCGGCGTGCTCGCGGAGACGCCGGAGATCTACGGCGCCGAGCACCTGCTGATCCGGCGCGCCGTCAACGAAGGCGTCGCCAAGAAGCTCATCGACCGGTATCGGTGGTGGGAATGGTATTGCCGCGGGATCGAGGCGATGGACAACAATCCCGCGCCCGGCAACAAGGCCGGCGGGATCACCACCGTGTTCGAGAAGTCGCTCGGCGGCGTGACGAAGGGCGGGACGACGCCGATGATGGACGTCTTCCTCTACGGCGAGCCGATCACCACCCGGGGATTCGTGTTCATGGACACGCCCGGCCACGATCCGGTGTCGATCACGGGTCTGGTCGCGGGCGGATGCAACCTCATCTGCTTCACGACGGGCCGCGGCTCGGTCTTCGGCTGCAAGCCGGTGCCCTCCATCAAGCTCGCGACCAACTCGCTGATGTACCGCCACATGGCGGAGGACATGGACATCAACTGCGGCGTCGTCCTCGAGGGCACGCCGATCGCGACCGTCGGCCGTCAGATCTTCGAGGAGGTGATCGCGGTCGCGTCGGGCAAGCGCTCCAAGAGCGAGCTCTCCGGGGTCGGGGAGGAGGAGTTCGCGCCGTGGATCATCGGCCCGGTCATGTAGCGGCTTCACCCTCGGCGTCCGCTTCTAGGACTGGACGACGGTGACGACGAGGCCGATAGAGGCGAGGACGTTGCCGACCCGCACGCACTCCGGCTCGGAGCCGACCTTGACCACCGCCCTGCCGGTGTTGTGGACCTGCCAGGCGAGCTCCCAGCCCTTGGCCTCCGTGCAGCCGATCGCCTTCTGAAGCTGCTTCACGACCTGCTCGAACGTGTGACAGTCGCAGTTGTGCAGGACCGTCATCCACGGCGGCGCGACGGCCTCCTGACTGATCTCCTCGACGTCCGATTCGGGCGAGACCCGCTCGGCCGTCACCCGCGTGTCTCCCGCGACCCCGCGGCGCGGCTCGTCGCCGTCAGGGCGCGCGCCAGCTCGCGACGCTCGACGGTGTTGGGCATCGGGGAGGAAGCGAGCCGCGCGGCGTCGCGGTAGTAGCGCTCGACCGGGAACTCGCTGGTGTAGCCGTAGCCGCCGTGGACGCGCATCGAATCGAGCGTGACCGTATACGCCGTCTCCGACGCGTACACCTTGGCCATCGCGCCGCGGATGGCGTCGAGCGGCTCGCCGGCGGCGTCCGCCGTGAGCAGGCGCGAGGCGGTAACAGCGGTGGCCATGTCGGCGAGCGCCAGCTGGATCGCCTGGTGCTGCGCGATCGGCTTTCCGAACGTCGTCCGCTGCTGCGCGTAGCGAAGCGCCGCCTCGAACGCCGCCTGCGCCAGCCCGACCGCCGTCGCGGCGACCCCGAGCCGCGCGATCGCCAGCGCCCCGGCCCGCTGGACGTCGCCGCGGCCGACGCCGCCGCCGAGCAGGTCGCGGGCGGAAACGCGGCAGCCCTCGAAGTGGAGCGCGCACGAATCGAGCCCTCGCAGCCCGAGCGTCGAGAGCGCGGGTCCGGTGCGCGCGCCGGCGGCGTCTCGCGCCACGAGGTACCAGACGGGGCCGGCGGCGGAGGCAGCGGGGGTCAGGATGCAGCCGGCGTGAGTCCCGTGGTCGACCAGCGGCAGGACACCGTCCAGGATCCAGTCACTGCCGGCGGCGACGGCGGTGACGCCCTCGCCGAAGCCGACGGCGCCGACGATCTCGCCGCGCGTCAGCGGCGGGAGCAGGCGATCCTGCTGCTCCTCGGTTCCGCCGCGCGCGATCGCGTGCACCGCGGTGAAGTGGCTCGTGACGATCGCGGCCAGCACGGCCGAGCCGCGCGCGAGCTCCTCGACGATCAAGGCCGCGGTGCGCTCGTCGAGCCCGAGACCTCCCCGCGCCGGATCGGCGAGCGTCCCGAGGATGCCGAGCTCCGCGAGCGCCGTTACCAGCTCTCCGGGATGGCGGTGCGCCGCGTCCAGCTCGGCGGCCGCCGGGATCACCTGCTTGTCGACGAATTTCCGGACCGCGAGCACCATCTGCCGGCGCTCGGCGGGCTCGCTGGCGTGCGAGGTCAGGGCGCCGAGCCGCTCGCCGTACCGCTCGATGAGGTTGCGCGCGATGATCGTGCGCTGGATCTCGTTGGTGCCCTCGCCGATGATCATGAGGGGCGTGTCGCGATAGTACCGCTCGACGTTGAGGGCGGCGAGGCAGCCGCCGTCGTCGTGGAGGCGAAGCGCCTCGACCGCGATCTCCTGCGCCGACTCGGAGGCGAAGAGCTTCGCGATCCCGGCTTCGAGGTCGCACCGTTCGCCGCGGTCCTTCGTGGCGGCCGCCCAGGTGGTGAGAAGCCGCGCCGCCCTGAGCTTCGTCGCCATGTCGGCGAGGGCCGGCGGGGCGTCGTCCCCGACCGCTGCGAGGTGGCTCACGGTGTCCTCGTACGCGGCGCGGGCGACGCCGACCGCGCGCGCGGCGATGTTGATGCGCCCGGCCTCGAGACCGCCCATCACGTGCTTGAAGCCGCGCCCCTCGACGCCGCCCACCAGGTTGGCGACCGGCACGACGCACTCGTCGAAGATCAGCTCGGCCGTGTCCACGCCCTTGTAGCCGAGCTTCGCGATCGACTTCGCAACGCGGAAGCCGGGATGGCCCTTCTCGACGATGAAGCAAGACATGCCGCGGTGGCGGGGCTCGGCGGTCGGGTCGGTGAGGGCCAGGAGCGCCAGCGTGTTGCCCTCGCGCCCGTTCGTGATAAAAAGCTTCGTGCCGGTGAGGACGTAGTCGTCGCCGCGGCGGCGCGCGACGGTGCGGATCGCCTGCACGTCGGTGCCGGCGTGGGGCTCGGTCAGGGCGAGACCGCCGCGCGCGTCGCCGCGGGCGAAGCGGGGCAGGAAGCGCTGCCGCTGCGCGTCGGTTCCGTGGTTCAGGACGATCAGCGCGGCCATCGTGTGGCTGTTGATGACGCCGGCCAGCGACATCCAGCCGCGGCAGAGCTCCTCGATGACCCGCGCGTACGTCGTGACGTCGAGGCCGAGACCGCCGAACGGCTCGGGGACGAGCGCGCCGAAGAGGCCCAGCTCGCGCATGCGCGCGACGAGCGCGTGCGGATAGGCATCGGCGTGCTCGAGCGCCGCGGCGACGGGACGAACCTCGTCGTCCACGAACTCGCGTACGGCGGCGATCACCGGATGGTCCATGGACGATCAGATACTACAATAAGGACGAATGCGTCTCGACGACTTGGTCCTCGGTCTGCAGCGCGCGCTCGATCGCCTGGTGCGCCGGCTGCGTCTCGGCGCGGCGCCGGTGCCCGATCGCCGCCGGCTGCTGATCGTCCAGATCGACGGCCTCTCACGGGCGGTGCTCGAGGAGGCCATGGCGAAGGGGCGCGCGCCGTTCCTGGCGCGGCTCGTCCGCCAGCGCGGATACCGGATGGCGGCGATGAGCGTCGGGCTGCCGACCTCGACGCCGGCCTTCCAGATGGCGGCCATGTACGGCGTGCGGCCCGACATTCCGGGCTTTCACTATCACGACAAGCGGCGCAAGACGGATATCTACTTCCCGCGCGGCGGGGACGCCGCGCACGTCGAGGCGACTCAGGCGGCCGGCCGCCGCGGCATCGTGCGCGACGGTAGCACCTACGGCTGCGTCTTCACCGGCGGCGCGGCGAGTAATCTCTTGACCTTCGCGATGTTCAAGCGCCCGACCGGAGCGGGATTGCTCCGCACCGTCTCCATGGTGGTCGTGCTGGCGTGGGTGATCCTGAAGGGCAGCGTCGTGTCGGTGATCGAGCTCAGCCGCGCGGTCTTGCGGATGGCCGCCGATCCCCTGTCGGTCTCGACGGATGGCTGGAAGTGGCTCGCGATCAAGGTCGGCATCTCGGTGTGGCTGCGTGAGCTCTTCACGCTGGCGGTGGCGCATGATCTCTACGCCGGCGTCGGCACGATCTACGTGAACTACCTCGACTACGACGTCGTCGCGCACGCGTGGGGCCCGCGTCACCGGCGCGCGCTCCGGGCGCTCCGTCGCGTCGACGCCTCGATCCACCGGCTGTGGCGGATCCTTCGGCGCGTGCCGGAGTATCGCTACGACCTCCACGTGCTTTCCGACCACGGCCAGGCCACCTGCCGATCGTATCGACGGGTGACCGGCGGCCCGCCGATCGGGCAGGCGCTCTTCGATGACTTCTTCGATCCGACCAGCGCTCCGCGACCGGCGACCGTCGAGGGTAGGGGACAACGACTGGCCAGCGGACTCAAGGCGTACCGCTCGCGCCGGGCGCCGGGTCTGTTTCAGCGGTTCGTGAACTATCTCGAGCGGGACTTTCCCCGGGTGCTCGGCGAGACGCCCCAGACGCGCGAGCGCGCCGGGATCCGGGTGATCTCGGCCGGACCCAACGCGTTCGTGTACTTCCTGGACTTCCCGGAGCCCCTGACCCTCGAGGGGATCGAGAAGCGCTTTCCGGCGCTCGCCTCCTCGATCTCCGACGCCCGCGGCATCGGCATCGTCCTGGTCCGCTCCGCGTCGGGGCCGCTCTGCTTCTGGCGGGGCCGGCGGTACGCACTCGACGAGCTCCAGGCCGGTCCCTTCGCGGGCCGCGCCGACGTCGAGCGCGTGGTCGAGGGCATCCGCGATCTCATGGCGATGCCGTCGGCGGGCGATCTCGTGATCTACGGGATCAATGCGCCGGGGGGCGACGTGTCGTTCATCTCGGAGGTCGGCGCCCACGCGGGTCCCTCGGCCGACGAGATGCAGACGTTCATCATTCACCCGCGGAACGCGGACGTCCCGGCGCCCATCACGCATCCGATCCAGCTCTATCCCTACTTCGTTCGCTATCAGGAGCCGAGGTGACGCACCTCACCGTCGTGAGCTACAACATCCACCGCGGCGTCGGGCTCGACCGTCGCCACGACCTCGACCGCATCGCCGATGTCATCGCCGAGGTCTCACCCGACGTCGTGGGGCTGCAGGAGGTCATCCGGGAAGACGGCATGCCGCACGCCGATCAGGCCACCTATCTGGCGGCGCGGCTCGGCATGTCGGAGATCGTCATGGGCGAGACTCGGACCCACGGCGCCGGGACGTACGGCAACGCCGTCCTCACGCGGCTGCGCGTGCTGGGCTCCGGCCGGTGCGATCTGAGCCGCGGGTTTCGCGAGCCGCGGGGCTGCCTGCGCGTCGATCTCGACGTGATCGGCACGCCGCTGCACGTCTTCAACTGCCACTTCGGGCTGGCGCTGCGCGAGCGGCGCGAGCAGCTCCACCTGCTGGGGGCGTTCATCCGCGACTCCCATCGCCTGGCCGGGCCGCGCGTGCTCATGGGAGACTTCAACGAGTGGCATCGCGGTCCGGTGACGCGCGGGCTCCGCCGCGAGTTTTCGTCGCCGATGCGCCGGCGTCGCACGCATCCGGCGATGTTTCCGCTCTTCGCCCTGGACCGGATCTACTGGGACGCCGAGCTGGAAGGCGAAGGGTTCAGCGTGCATCGAAGCCGGCTGGCGCGCGTCGCCTCCGACCACCTGCCGGTGGTGGCGCGCCTGCGCGTGAGCAATCGGCCGCCGCGGGTGGTGCCCTACGTGGTCGGCGACGCCCTTCCGCCGGCGGAGTAGCCGGCCGCCCCGCTCAGGCCTGGCCCGCGAGGTCGAGCGCCGCGCGCAGCAGCGTGGTAGCGCCCTGCTCGATGTCGTCGATCGCCGTGAACTCCTCCTCGCAGTGGCTGCGGCCGTCCCGCGACGGCACGAACACCATGCCGGCCGGCCCGATCGCGGCCATGTACTGAGCGTCGTGGCCGGCGCCGGAGCGGATGCGCCGGTAGCGCGCGCCGGCGGCCCGGGCGGCGCGCTCGACCGTGTCGACGACGTCGCGGTCGAACGGCGTGTACGGCACGCGCCAGTAATGCTCGAGCTCGTAGCGCACGCCCTCGCGCTCGCAGGCCTCGCGAACCATCGCTTCCAGCTTGGCCCGGGCCCGGTCGAGCGTCGCGTCCTGCGGGTCGCGCATGTCGATCGAGAGGGTGATCCGGCCCGGGATCGCGTTGACGATGTTCGGCGCGACGACCAGGTTGCCGACCGTCGTCACCAGGTCGCCGCCCATCTCGCGCGCGATCCGCCGCACGCCGCCGACCACCTCGGCGGCGGCGACGAGCGCGTCGTGGCGAATGCGCATCGGCGTCGGCCCGGCGTGGTCCTGGACGCCGTGAATCGTCAGCCGCGACCACGCGATGGCAACGATGCCCTCGACGACGCCGACCGAGAGCCCTTCCTCCTCCAGGAACGGGCCCTGCTCGATGTGGAGCTCGAGATAGGCGCGGAACGGCCGGGCGACGCACGGCTCGGCGCCGAGGTAGCCGATCCGCTCGAGCTCGTCGACGAGGCGGATCCCGTCCTTGTCCCGCGTGTTGTAGGCGTCCTCCAGGGCGATCTTCCCGGCCATGACACCGCTGGCGATCATCGCCGGCTGGAAGCGGGCGCCCTCCTCGTTGGTGAAGATCGCCAGCGTGACGGGGTGACGCGTTCGGATCTTCGCGTCGTTGAGGCTCCGGATGACCTCGAGGCCGCAGAGAACCCCGAGCTGGCCGTCGTAGCGACCGCCGGTCGGCACCGAGTCCACGTGGGAGCCCATCATCACGGGCGGGAGGGCCGAGTCCGCGGCGCGCCGGCCGAAGATGTTGCCCATCTGGTCGACGGTGACGGCGAGGCCCGCTTCGCGCATCCGGGAGACCATCCAGTCGCGGCCGCGCTTGTCCTCGTCCGACAGCGCCAGGCGCGTGAGGCCGCCACGCGGCGTCTGCCCGATCCGCCCGAGCTCCTCGATCGACTGCTCGAGACGGCGCTTGTCGATTCTCATCCTGTGCCTCCGGGAAGGAGTGCTAAAGCCCCAGATATGCGCGCTTCAGGCGCTCGTCGCCGAGCAGATCCCGAGCCGGTCCTTCGAGGACCATCCGCCCACTCTCCAGCACGCACGCGCGGTGGGCGAGGGTCAGGGCCTGGCGCACGTTCTGCTCGACCAGCAGGATGGTCACGCCGTCGCCGTTGATCGTGCGCACGGTGTCGAAGATCCTCGCGACCAGGACGGGCGCCAGACCGAGCGTCGGCTCGTCGAGCATCAGAACTCTCGGCCGCGCCATCAAGGCGCGCCCGATGGCGCACATCTGCTGCTCGCCGCCCGACAGGGACCCCGCGAGCTGGGCTCGCCGCTCGTCGAGGACCGGGAACAGCGAGTAGACGTGCGCGAGCGAGCCCTCGCGCTCGCGGCGGGCCCGAGCCGTGTGGGCCCCGAGCAGCAGGTTCTCGGCGACCGTCATGAACGGAAAGAGATGGCGGCCCTCCGGCACCTGGACGACTCCGCGATCGACGCGCGCGTGGGCGGGAACGCGGGTGAGATCGTCGTCGCCCAGCATCACGCGGCCGCGGCGCGGGGCGACGAGCCCGGAGATTACGCGCAGCGTGGTGGACTTGCCGGCGGCGTTGGCCCCGACGAGCGCGACGATCTCCCGATCGCGGACCTCGAGCGAGACGTCGGCGAGGGCCTGGAGATCGCCGTAGAAGGCGTCGATGCCCTCAAGCCTGAGCAAGGACGAACTCCTCGCCGAGATAGGCGTCGATGACGCGCCGGTCCTGTGTGATCGCGGCCGGGGGACCCTCGGCGATCCGCTCGCCGTGGTGCAGCACCACGATGCGGTGGGCGAGGCGCATCATGGCGGCCATGATGTGCTCGATCACGATCACCGTGAGGCCGTCGCCGTGCAGGTGCTGGATCAGCTCGATCATCGCCGCGAGCTCCGTGGGGTTGAGGCCGGCCATGACCTCGTCGAGCAGCAGGAGCCGGGGCCGCGTCGCCAGGGCGCGGGCGACCTCGAGCCGCTTGCGCAGGCCGATGGGCAGGGTCCGGGCGTGGGCCTTGGCGTGCGGGGCCAGGCCGCACGTGGCGATGACGCGCTCGGCTTCGACGCGCGCGGCGCGGATCGTCGGCAGCCGCGTCAGCGCGCCGATCATGACGTTGTCGACGACGGAGAGATTGCCGAAGGGTTTCACGAGCTGGAAGGTGCGGGTCAGGCCCAGCCGGCAGATCGCGTGCGGGGGCTGACCGACCACGTCCTGGCCGGCGAAGACGACCCGGCCGCTGTCGGCGCGGTAGTAGCCGGAGATCACGTTGAACAGCGTGGTCTTGCCGGCGCCGTTCGGCCCGATGATGCCCAGGAGCTCGCCCACCGGGACCGTGAAGCTCACGTCGGCCACCGCGGTGAGGCCGCCGAAGCGCTTGGTCACGCCCTCGAGCGCGAGCAGCGGAGGCTGGCTCACGCCTGCGCCCTCCGCGCCCTGAGCCGCGACGCGACGCCCGCCAGACCGCCGGGAGCGAACCGGACGACCAGGATCAGCGCGGTGCCGTAGATGATCAGATAGATGCCCGCGAATCCGGTCTTCACGCCGGAGAAGGTCGCGCGCAGATAGGTCTCGAGCGACGTGATCAGGATCGAGCCGAGGTAGGGTCCGAGCGCGGTCCCCATGCCGCCGATGATGGCGTTGAGGGCGAAGCGAACGGAGAGGTCGACCGAGAAGACGTAGGT